>JGI12269J14319_10000759_pt1 | contig 31251 bp, 21 predicted proteins | sample PeaSoiSIISIP2007_FD_14319 | JGI IMG/M metagenome (IMG submission 14319)
ATCCCACCGTCCCGCCACAAGCGATCTTTGGCAATCACGTTGGGTCGCTTGTGGGACGGCCCGATAAAGTGTTCCTGCTGGTTAGTCACGATGATCCATGGGTGGAGGTGAAGCCGACTCCCCCGTCGGAAATGGCCCTCCGATTGGCTCATTTGGCCCAATACGAGCAGATCGGGTTGTTGGAGCATTATCTGGCATTCAAATTTGCGTTTCCCGAGGCCACAAATTCGATCATCGAGTCCTCGTTTGATTCTCACCACGAGATCCTATCGCAAGCGCTCATTGGAAAAGATATCTATACGGTTTGGCACCCGTATCCCATGGTTTTTTCAGATCTGTACGAAGAGATAGAGCCCTTTCTCAAACATAAGACTAGCGGCCCGGTCTTGTTGCATCCCCACGGCTTAACCCAACCAGCCACAGGGACTTAACTTCCGACAAATGTTGCGCGGCTTGAACCGCGAGGCATCGCACACGTATACCATGCAAGTAGAAGCAGAAATCAATCCAGTCAATACCACTGTTGAGCGGGACGCGACCAGAGTTCACATCCGTGGGTCAAGCCTGCTTTTAGGCGGTCAATGCCTCTCCCTCGGCATTAATTTCGCCGCGCAGGTGCTGGTCGTGCGTTATTTCTCGACAGGAGACTACGGGGCGCTTGCGTTTGGGCTGGGGATTGTCGGCTTGTTCCAAATCGTGGCCGTACTCGGACTAAACGAGGCCGTCGCCAGGTTCGTCCCGATTTATCATCAAAACCGCGAGTACGAAAAGCTCGTCGGCACGATCTTGCTTGCAACTGGCGCCGTGATCCTAAGCGGAGTGATTATCATTCTGGCCGTGTATGGGCCGCTTTCCCATTTTCTCACTCAAGAGAAGCTGGCATTACGCCTTTTGACGATCCTGATCTTCCTGGTCCCCATCGAGGCGGCCGATACACTGCTGGATGCCCTGTTTGCCAGCTTTGCGGGCACGCGAGATATCTTCTTTCGAAAGTATATGCTTGGGCCGGGGCTCAAGTTTGGCGTCGTCCTGTTTCTGATTTGGAAGAACAGCACCATAACTTTTCTCGCCTACGGCTACCTCTTAGCCAGCGCCGTCGGGGTATTGACCTACATCTGGATGTTACTGCGGCTGCTCGAGGACCAGGGGCTTCTCCGCCAACTTAAATCTTTGACCATTCAGGTTCCGACGAGCGAAATTCTTTCCTTCGTCCTCCCGGGATTGAGTTCCACGCTCGCCACCGCGGCAATCGCTTCGATCAACATTTTTCTTTTGGGTCACCTGCGGTCGATGCCGGATGTAGCTTACTACCGTGCTGTCGTTCCTGCCGCACAGCTGAACGGTGTCGTCATGGCCAGCTTCACGCTGATGTATATTCCGTCCGCGGCCCGCTTGTTTGCGAAGTCGGACTACGCCGGATTCAACAAGCTGTATTGGCAAACGGCGGCCTGGATGTCGGTGGTGTCCTTCCCGATTTTTGCCGTGACTTTTTCGCTCTCGCGTCCGTTGACAGTTTTGCTCTTTGGAGCACGTTACGAGCAATCGGGATCGATCCTGGCGCTGCTCTCCCTGGCGAGCTATTTCAATACGGCCCTGGGATTCAACCTGCAAACGCTCAAAGTGCTGGGGAGATTGCGCTACATCATTGTAATGAGTGCGCTGGGAGTCCTTATCGATGTGGTAGTCAGTATGTTTTTGATTGTTCGGTATGGGGCCATCGGCGCAGGGATTGGGACTGCTGTCGCCCTCATCAGTTATAACCTTCTAATGCAGGTGGGACTGCTTCCAACACCGAATTTTAAAGCGTTTGACCGTCGCTACTTTTCCATCTATCTAACGATTGCGTTGGGCGCATCGGGACTGCTCGTGATCCAATCCCTCATGTCCTTGAGCCTGTATGTAGCGCTCCCTCTAGTGGTCTGCATTTCCATGATGGTGCTGACGGTCGCCAAGAAAAAACTCAATATTCTGGAGACTTTCCCGGAGCTGTTAAGTTTGCCATTCACGCGACTCCTCCTAACGTAAACAATTCGCTGAGTTGTTTGTGGCCTATCCGATGCCGGGACCATCTGTAGCAATGAAAAAAGTCGCCTCAATTCCAGCCTGGCGAGGCGTTTCGCGCAGGGCCGTTGATCCGCGGGAAAAACATGTCAACTGATGCACCTGTAATCCGGCGCCTAGGAATCCTATTGCCGTGTGCAAGCATCGGTTTCCTGGTTTTTTATTTGTTGAAGCCCACGGTGATGCTCACAGCGGCGACGCTGTTTGCTTTCGGCCTTCTCGCGATGTTCATTCGCTGGCCGGAGACGGGAACATTGACCGTCCTGTTCTTGCTCTACACAAATATTGCTGTATTGGCCGTGAGGCCCCCCGGCAGCGAAGGAGCTGCTGCTGGCCCACGTTTAGTCGTAGCGCTGGGTGCGATGTGGCTGATTCTTGGCGCATCTATGATCTACCAGGTTTTCGTCCGAAAGGAACCGTTGTTGATCGACCGTGGATTCATGCTGATGATTGCATTCTTGACGGCATGTCTAGCTTCGTCACTTTTTGCGCGGGACCAACAACTCATGGGGAAATACTTAGCCGACTATTTGATTGAAGGCGTCGCCTTATATTTCCTTGTCATCAATGTGATTCGAGACTTCGCCACTTTGCGACGAGCCATGTGGGTCTTGCTGCTTGCGGGCAGCCTTATGGCATCATTTTCAATCATGCAAAAGGTGACACACACAGAGCAAAACACGTACGGAGGGTTCGCGCTGATGGACCGCGGCCCCCAATATAACCAGGATGCCCAGGAAACGCTTCAAAGGGAACGCGCGGCCGGCAAAATCGGATCGGGTGGCGAGCTTGTCGGACAGGCGCGCTCGGCAGGGCCCGTCGATGCTTCGAACCAATACGCCGGGATTCTGGTTGTATTGCTGCCTTTGGCAGTCCTGCGATTCCGGACAGAAGCATCACGGACGTTACGAGTACTTGCCGTGGTTGCCGCCGGCCTGATCTTTGGCGGCATTCTCCTCACCTTCTCACGTGGATGTCTCTTGGCAGCCGTGGTGGTGTTCATCCTGATGAGTTTCATGGGACTGCTTAAGCTCCGGCACATTCTGATCTCCATGGTATGCGTAGGCCTCCTCATCGCCATTCTTCAGCCCACAGTGGTGACGCGGATGATGACCTTAGGGCGGATCAACGCCCTGTTCCACGGGTCGGATGACGGTGGCCAGACTCCTGATGGTTCCGTTATCCTCCGTTATGAACTAGACGTCGCGGCGTGGCAAGTGTTTCTCAATCATCCGATTCTGGGAGTCGGCCCCGGCCAATTTTCCACCTACTACTCCGTCAATTACGTTAATCGAATCGGCTTACAGGAATTGAAGAAGGGCTACCAGGCACACAATCTCTATTTTCAGGCACTGGCAGAAACGGGGCTGATCGGTTTAGCGTGCTTTGTATCGATCATGGCCTCGATCATGTTGGGGTTATGGAAAGAGCGAGGCCGGTCAGCGAATAGCCGTCCTGAACTTGCCCTTACCGCGAGTGCGTTCTTCTTGTCCCTCACGGCGTTTTCGATGTTTTCTATCTTCAGCCACTTAACGGATCAGAGATATTTCTGGCTCATGTTCGCACTATCGAGTGCGGCGACGCGAATCGTTCATCGTTGTTGCAAAGAGCAAGTTGCGGACGACCCATCCGTGCGCCGAAGCGCGGCTCCAGGGCTCTGGCCGGAGGCAGGGGATGCTTATTCCAACTGAATACGCTGCAGAGGAAGCCCGCATCAAAGCCGCCTACGCCCATCGAGATACAACTCCGGAGATCTTGAAACGGGAATCATACTTCGATCCCGCATGTCTTTTCATGATGCAGGAACAGGAGCGAAAGATTCTCGCGCTCCTCAGGCGTTACCGGCGGGATGACCTGGCCAACCAGAAAATCCTCGAAGTAGGTTGTGGCACCGGCGGCAATCTTCGCCGGTTGATCAAATGGGGTGCGCGCCCGGAAAACGTCTCCGGTCTTGATCTTTTGCCGGAGAATATCGATCAGGCACGACGACTTTCTCCCAATGGGGTTTCCCTTCACTGCGGCAACGCAGCGAACATTCCGTTTCCCGATGGGTCTTTCGATTTGCTTGTCCAGGCCACGGTGTTTAGCTCCATTTTAGATCCCCGCATGAAACAATGGATCGCGCGGGAAATGCTCAGGGTCTTGAAAGCTGGCGGTGCAATTCTATGGCTCGATTTCTTTTTCAATAATCCGAAGAACCCTGACGTGCGAGGGGTGGGGCGGAAAGAAATCCGCACGCTCTTTCCAGATTGCATCGCGAAAGTCAGCCGCGTGAATTTGGCGCCGCCTCTGGTCCGGTTATTGGCCCCGCGGTCTTGGTTATTCTGTGACATTCTGGCTGGTCTGGCCTTTTTGGATACTCACTACCTCGGGCTATTTTTTGTGAAACATCAGAATCATGTCTCTTAGAAGTTCGCACTATCCAAGGTATTTGTGATTGCGATTGGCGCCGTCGAGTGCTGGGACTTGAATCATTCATTGCTTCCCCGAGAAGGACGCCAATGACAAATCGCAATCGCGCTGAGACGGGGCTCCGAGAAGCAAGATGCTTCGCATCCTAGCGTACCATCGAGTTTGCAAACCAAAGGGCGCACGTACGATTGCCTGCCCCAATACCAGCGCCACGCCCGAGGACTTTGCGCGCCAAATGCTCCACGTGGCGAAACATTACCGCGCCGTTGCGATGCCCGAAGTGCTGGACGCGATCGAAAGAAATGTGCCGCTTCCTAAACGATCTGTCCTGATTACTTTCGATGACGCATACACCGACTTTGCCGAATTCGCATGGCCGATCCTCAAGCGATTCGGGTTGCCCGCAACTTTGTTCGTGCCAACCGCGTATCCGGACCATCCCGAACTCACGTTCTGGTGGGAGAGGCTCTACCAGGCGTTCGCCAATACATCGCGAACCGTATTGAGCGAGTCGCCGCTCGGCCCTCTTCCACTCGCGACACCGGACCAAAAGCGGCGAAGCCTGCTGGCCCTCATCCAGCTCGTTCCAACCGTGCCCCACGATGAGGGGATGAGATTGGTGGATACGGTATGCGCGCAACTTGTCGAACAACCGGCTAGTGGCCCTGTTGTCTTGAGTTGGAATCAGTTGCGCCAATTGGCCAACGAGGGAGTGACGCTGGGCTCTCACACGCAAACCCACCCCATCCTGACGCAAATCTCCGCAAATCAAACACGCGAGGAAATCAAGAGGTCTCAGCAGGACCTGAAAAGAGAGATCGGATACGCCCTCCCGATCTTCTGTTATCCCTATGGGGATCATAATGACGCCGTAACTGCGATCCTGAGACAAGAAGGCATCTCGCTGGCATTCACAGTTCTTGCCGGGGAAAACCGATTGGATTCGGTGGACCTTCTCCGGTTAAGGCGCACTTCAATCTGGCCTCGCACTTCATTGCCGGTCTTTTGCTTGCGCCTCCTTCGCGTGGGCCATTATCTCGACGCATGGCGACAAAGGCCGCGAACAAAGCTTGCAGTGAAAACCTTTTCGCCCGCTCAAATCAGCCTTGACTAAGATTGGTTTTCAGGAAACTGGTGCTGTTTCGCCGGCAAAAAGTCCGTCGGCGCCGAAGGTCGCTTATATTGTTTCGGGCTTCCCGAACCTTTATGAGACCTTCATTTTGTATGACATTCTCACCATGGAAAAGCTTGGCGTGGCCGTCGAGCTCTATCCCCTTCGCCGGCAATATCCTCAGGTCGTTCATCCGGAGGCCGAGCGCTGGACGAAACTCGCTCATTACCATCCGTTTCTCTCGCTCGCCGTCCTTCGTGCGCAGTGGCATTTCATTCGCCGGGATCCACTTGGTTACCTGAAGCTTTTGGCTGAGATCTGCCAGGGGACTTGGGGAAGTGCCAACTTCTTCCTGGGGGCCGTCGCCATCTTTCCCAAAGCAGTGCTGTTCGCGCTCCAGATGAACACACAGGGAATCAGGCATGTTCACGCACACTTTGCAAATCATCCGGCGGTGGCTGCGCTGATCATTCACCGGCTCACCGGAATTCCATTCAGCTTTACCGCCCGCGGGTCGGACGTCCAAGTGGAACGCAAGATGCTGAAAGAAAAGGTTGAAGCGGCGCAATTTGTGATCGCAGTTTCTTCCGACAATAAACAAATTATGGTCGATGAGTGCGGCCCGAGCGTCAGCAAGAAAATTCATGTGATCTATGGTGGGGTTGACGTCGACCGTCTGTCACCGCAATTCTCCGATCGTTCCGCCGGACCGTTGAAGATTTTGTGCGTGGCCAGATTGGAAGAAGTCAAAGGCCACACCTACCTCGTCGAGGCCTGCCGGATTTTGCGAGAGCGAGGCATCGCCTTTGAGTGCCGCCTGGTCGGGGAAGGCCCACTCTTCATGCCAATCGAAATGCAGATCAAGCAGACGGGCCTCGGCAAAGAGGTTCGATTGGTGGGACCTCTTAGCTATCAGGAAGTCATTAAGGAAATGGAGCGAGCCGACGTAGTGGTTTTGCAGACGGCGCCAACGGCCCAGGGCGATCGCGAAGGAATTCCCAACGTCTTGAAGGAATCTATGGCTTGCGGACGGCCGGTGGTGGCTTGCGGTGTTGGTGGCATCCCCGAACTGGTGGACCACGAACGCACAGGGATTTTAGTGGCCCTGAAGAACCCGGATGCCCTCGCGGATGCCTTGCAACGTCTTTACGAAGATTCGGCTCTGCGCAACCGATTGGGACGTGCCGGAAGAGAAAAGATCGTGCGAGAGTTCAATCTCAAGACCAGCACAACGAAGCGCGCTCGGCTCTTTTTGGGTGCGCCGGCGCCACAGGATTCCCTAGCCACTGGTCACAATGAAGAGCCAACTTTTGAAGTCAATTCAACACAATCTGCGTAGCAGCGATCGGGAGCCGTCACAATGTGCGGAGTGACTGGGTTCTTGACGTCGTCATCGGAGACCGAGTTCGAACTCAAGAGCTCAGTTTGCCGCATGACCGACCAGCTGACCCATCGCGGTCCTGATGATTCGGGTATCTGGATCGATCGAGGGGCCGGTATCGCCCTGGGGCAACGAAGACTTTCCATTTTGGATCTTTCCCGCGACGGTCATCAGCCAATGCATTCTGAAAGTGGCCGGTACGTCATCGTTTTCAATGGCGAAGTGTATAACTTCGGCGAACTGCGAAAGGAACTGGAAGGCAAGGGACATACGTTTCGCGGCCATTCGGACACCGAGGTGATGCTGGTTGCGATCGAGGAGTGGGGCGTTGAACAAGCCGTTCCGCGATTCAACGGCATGTTTGCCTTCGCCTTGTGGGATTGCAAGAACAGACAGCTTCACTTGGTCCGTGACCGGCTGGGCGAAAAACCGTTGTACTACGGATGGATGGGAAATACTTTTTTGTTTGGTTCCGAACTCAAGGCGCTTGTTGCCCATCCGGACTTCCGGGGCGAAGTCGACGGTAGCACACTCGCAATGTATCTCAAATATTGCTACATCCCCACGCCTTACAGCGTTTACCGGGGCATCCACAAATTGCCGCCGGCCACAAGATTGGTGTTGAAACAATCCGCCCAAGGGCACTTGCCTGCCCCAATTCCGTACTGGTCTGCTAATGAAGTCGCCCGCCGTGGGACGGATGATCCGCATTCGGGCTCGATAGAGGAAGCGGTGACGCACCTGGACGAACTCTTGCGAAGCGCAGTCAAAATGCGCATGGTTGCCGATGTTCCACTAGGGGCATTCCTCTCCGGCGGAGTAGATTCCTCGACAATCGTGGCACTGATGCAGGCGCAGAGCGCGAGACCCGTAAAGACCTTTTCTATCGGCTTCCACGATGCCAAGTACAACGAGGCCAAGTTCGCAGCCGCGGTGGCACGCCATCTGGGAACAGACCATACCGAATTTTACGTGTCTCCTGAAGAGGCGAGAAGAATAGTTCCTTCCCTTCCGGAGCTCTACGACGAACCATTTTCTGACTCATCGCAAATACCCACCTATCTCGTATCCAGATTGGCGCGCAAACAGGTCGCCGTGAGCCTGTCGGGTGACGGCGGGGACGAATTGTTTGGCGGTTACAAACGCTATTTCGTCTGGGGCAACATTTGGAAGGCGATTGGCTGGATGCCGCTTCCTGTTCGAAAGATGACTTCGCGAGGCTTACGGCAATTGAGCCCGCAGCAGTGGAATCGTGTTGCTAGCATTCTCACTTCGTTTTTTTCCAGCGTCGCCCGAATCGAGTCGCCGGGCGATAGGGTACACAGGCTGGCGAGTATTCTTTCCGCCGAGGATTCATTCCACCGTTATGACGCCGTCATTTCCGCTTGTGAAGCACCGGCTTCTTTCCTGCAAGGGTCAAGCGGATCGATGCCCCTTCTTCGCGCCCAGTCTGCTGAATCAGGGCCTGTCGATTTTTGCAGATACATGATGTTACAGGATGCGCTGACTTATCTTCCCGACGACATCCTGGCTAAAGTCGACCGTGCAAGCATGGCGGTTAGTCTCGAAGTGCGCGTTCCCTTTCTGGATCACCGTGTAGTCGAGTTCGCCGCTCGCTTGCCGCAGTCGATGAAAATGCGCGGTGGCCGAGGCAAGGTAATACTCCGCCGCGTCTTGAGCCGGTATGTTCCAGATACTCTGATCCAACGCCCCAAGACGGGTTTCGCCCTGCCCATCGCAGATTGGCTTCGCGGTCCTTTGCGCGAATGGTCGGAAGACCTCTTGGACGAGAGACGTTTGAGGGACGAAGGATACTTCCGTCCTGATACGGTCCGGAAAATGTGGGACGAACATCTCTCCGGCCAAAGAGACCAAGGGGATCAAATCTGGACCATCTTAATGTTTCAAGCCTGGCTGAGCCACTGGCGGAAACAAACTGTCCAAGAGAATAGAATCCCTCAAACGATTCTGGAACAAAGCCAATCGTCCATCCCGGCTTAAGACTCACGAAGATTTTGTCGGACTTTGACTCCTTTCACAACGATTCCGTGTAACAAAACTAGCACTCCTAACTGAAGCCGATAGTGAGGTAAGAACACGTGCGATATCTGGTTACAGGCGGGGCAGGATTTATCGGGTCAAACACTGTTGAGGAATTGGTTCGATGCGGTCACGAGGTCGTTGTTCTGGACAATCTTTCGACCGGCAAAGAATCAAACCTCGCTGGAGTCCGAGATCGGATCGCGTTCATCTTTGCCAGCATTGCGGAACCGGAAAAAGTTCACGCGGCGTGCCGGGGGGTCGATTACGTCCTGCATCTCGCCGCGCGAACCTCCGTGCCGCGCTCGATGAAGGAACCCGCCGAGACGAATCACATCAACGTGGACGGCACGCTAAACGTTCTCTTGGCGGCGCGCGATGCCAAGGTAAGGCGCGTTGTATTTGCCTCGTCATCCTCGGTGTATGGCGAAACGCCTACTCTGCCCAAACGGGAAACGATGACGCCGGCCCCGATCTCTCCGTATGCGGTGACGAAACAGGTGGGGGAAATTTACGGGAAACTATTTCAACAGGTTTATGGACTGGAGTTCGTAGCGCTGCGATATTTCAACGTCTTTGGGCCGCGGCAGGATCCCAACTCGCCCTATTCAGGCGTACTTTCGCGATTCAATGCCGCGCTCCTGGAGGACAGGGAGCCCGTGGTTTATGGAGACGGTGAGCAGTCGCGCGATTTCACTTTTATCGCAAATGTGGTTCAGGCGAACCTGCTGGCCTGCACAGCGCAAAATGTCGCCGGCAACGTTTTCAATGTCGGGACCGGCAACCGATTCACGTTGAACCAGACGCTTCAGATGCTTGGCGGAATTATCGGGCGCTTCGGGAACGCCAAGTACGGTCCGCCGCGGGAAGGTGACATCCTTCACTCTCAAGCGGACATTTCGGAAGCGCGGCAAAAACTTGGTTACAACCCACGCGTTGGATTCGACGAAGGGTTGCGGCGAACATGGGAATGGTTTTGCGAAAATAGCCCAGCAAAACAATTGGCGTTGGGGACCGCTGCCGGCTCCGCCAACGGCATGGGAATTGGTCCTTTGCCCGGCGGTTTGTCTCCGCAACCAACCAATCGCAACTACTGAAAAGAATTTTCATTGAGATTAGCGGAGTGACTGCCAAGTCTTAGTTCCAATACCATGAGTGAAAAAGTTCTCATCACGGATGGCAACACCAGGGGCGCGCTTGCCGCAACGCGCTCCTTGGGGAGGAGGGGCGTGCGGGTAGTAGCCGCCGGCGACTCAAAGAGGACGCTCGCGGGGACCTCTCAATACTGCAGCGAAACATTCGTATACCCGACGCCCGGCGAAGACCCGGAAGCTTTTATTTCAACAATTAAGACCGAATGCAAACGGCGCGGAATATCGGTGATTTTTCCCATGACCGAGATCAGCACCTCGACGGTCTTGAGGCACCGCGATCGATTGGACCAGTTCAAATTGCCGTTCGCTGAATTCGCCGCGTTTGAAGCCTTGTCGGATAAGTGGAAGCTTCTTGAACTTGCCAAGCGGCTAAACGTTTCCATCCCCGAGACTCATTTCGTAAGGGATGCCGGCGCCCTCGCGGACATTTTTCCACGATTGAAATTCCCTGCAGTTGTGAAGCCTTATCGTTCGATGATTTATTCCAATGGCCGGTGGATTGCCAGTTGCGTGCAGTACGCCAACTCCGCTTTAGAATTACGAGAGACTGTGGCCCGGCATGAGTATTTCAATCAACACCCATTTTTGATTCAGGAATACATTTCAGGGCAAGGCCAGGGGATTTTTGCGCTTTACGATCACGGCACGCCATTGGCTTTCTTCGCTCACCGCCGACTGCGAGAGAAACCGCCCTCGGGCGGAGAAAGCGTTCTGAGCGAGAGCATCCCATTAAACTCGGAACAGCGAGCCATGGCGCATAGCCTCCTTAGTTCCGTCGGTTGGCACGGCGTGGCGATGGTTGAATTCAAGGTTTCTCCGGACGGGACTCCATACCTTATCGAAGTGAATGGCAGATTCTGGGGGTCACTGCAACTTGCAATTGATGCAGGGGTCGATTTTCCCTGGCTCCTGTATCAATTGGCCATTGGGGCCAGTGTGGATGAAGTCAACGCATACGCCGTCGGAGTGAGATGGCGGTGGCTGCTGGGTGACTTTGCCAGACTGTGCAAGGTGTTGATGAGCAGTGGAACGAATCCAAGCCCCTCTTCTCCGGGCAAGGTCGAGTCTGTGCTTCAGTTCTTGAGCTGCTTCGAGATTCCCACCCAGTCTCAGCCGGATGTCAGCGGTGATATTAGGCCGTTCTTATTGGAATTTTACCGAACTTGCGGCAACGAAATCTCGACCTTATGGACAGAACGACTGAGAAGGCGCCTTTCGTTTTGAGATATTCCAGTTCATTTCACTACATAGCGCAGCGAATCCAACCATCATAGAGGACCGAAAAGCATGCCCACTACAACAATAGTCAAATCCGTGCCTTTCCACATTCCGTGCATCGGTAAAGAGGAGATCAACGCAGTCGTAGAAACGCTCGAAAGCGGCTGGATCACAACAGGACCGAAGACAAAATCCTTCGAAGAAGCATTTGCTCGCCATATTGGCGTGCGCCACGCGGTCGCGGTGAATTCCTGTACAGCGGCATTACATCTTTCCTTGGAGGCCCTCGGCCTGAAAGAAGGCGATGAGGTCCTCTTGCCTACTCTTACCTTTACTGCAACGGCCGAAGTGGTGACTTACTTCAAGGCGAAACCTGTGCTGGTGGATGTAGACCCTATCCACTTCAATTTGAGTGTGGAAGATACCCAGCGAAAAATAACTTCAAAAACCCGATGCATTATTCCTGTTCACTTTGCGGGTCACGCATGCCCAATGGATCCCATACTGGATCTGGCTAAGTCGAAAAAACTTGCGGTCATCGAGGACGCCGCCCATGCCATCCCCGCCAAATACAAGGGGCGGAATATCGGGACGCTGAGCGCCATGACCGCATTTAGTTTCTATGCCACGAAGACTCTTGCGACAGGCGAAGGCGGAATGGTGACGACCGACGACGATGCTTTGGCGGATCGCATTCGGATGATGCGGTTGCATGGCATGAGCCGCGACGCCTGGAAGCGGTACAGAGCCGATGGGAACTGGCGTTACGAAATTATTGAGGCCGGCTACAAATACAATTTGACCGATCTCCAGGCAGCTCTTGGCTTGGTCCAGCTTGCCAGGTGCAAGGAGCTTTGGAAGAGCCGCGCTCGCATAGCGCAGAAGTACACTCACGCACTTGCTCCGATGGAGGCTTATCACACTCTTCCGGTCGCTTCGGATGTTCAACACGCCTGGCACCTCTATGTGGTCCTGGTCGATCCCTCCAAACTTCGCATTCACCGCGACCAGGTCATTGAAGAACTTCGCGAGCGCGGAATCGGAACCGCAGTCCACTTCATTCCTTTGCACCTTCACCGCTATTACCGCGAAAAATGGGGATACCGCACAGGCGACTTCCCAATCGCGGAAGAATATTTTGACCGGTGCATTTCACTGCCTATATATCCAGGCATGACGGATGAGGATGTAACCCAAGTAATCGAGGCACTGGACGAAATTGCCACAAAGTTTTCCAAATAGGCGCCGAATTCGCCGGAGACCGCAACACGCAGTCATTGACTAAAAAGAGAGCCAGATAGCATGGATAGCCCTCAACGGAAAAAAACTGTGTCGCCGCAATCTGGGGCGCCTGGCGATATCTCTCGGTTGGCCCCGGGAGAGACCGTAATTTCCGTTTGGCCACAACCGCCGCGCAGAGAGGGCCGGTTGTATCCGCGAGCAGGCAAGAGAATCATTGACACCGTCGGGGCGTTAGTAGGATTGGCAGTCACGAGTCCAGTTCTTCTCCTTTGCGCAGTCGCTGTTCGGCTGGATTCACGCGGGCCCATCTTCTTCCGCCAACGGCGAGTCGGGCAATACGGTAGAACTTTCCAAATCTTCAAGTTCCGCACCATGATCGATGGCACGGATAAGCACGGATCCAAGCTCACAGCCTTTGGCGACGCTCGCATCACGAGGGTGGGAAAGATTCTTAGAAAGACAAAGCTGGATGAAATCCCGCAATTGCTCAACGTTGTCCGAGGAGAAATGAGCCTAGTGGGACCGCGCCCGGAAGTGCCGGAATATACCGAAAAATATACTCCCAAGGAACGAAGGGTTCTGGAAGTTAGACCAGGGATCACGGGACCTGCCTCCCTGGCCTATATCGATGAAGAGCAGATCCTCGCTACCGCCGCCGACCAGGAGAAGTTCTACGTCAACACAATCATGAGGCGAAAGCTCCGGTTCGACCTGGCCTATTGCCGCAATGTCTGCCTCCTTGGAGACGCCAGGGTCATCATTCGAACGGGCGGAAGCCTCGTCGGCCTGCGGTTTTCACCACAAAGAGAAGACCTGCGCGCAAGCCGAGCTTCTGAACGGAGTTAAATCGTGGAGCGCTTGAACCACAATCAGGGAACGGTCAATTCAAGTCTCGTATCGGCTTTCCATCGCCACGCGGTAGCGAATCCCGAACGGACCGCGCTGGCAGTGGGCGGCAGGTGGTTTACCTATGGCGAGTTGGCGGGCATCAGCAAGAGGGTGGCGGGATTTTTGGGGCGGCCCGCGCGGGTGGGGTTCTTGCGTCGCGTTCGGTGGAAGCGTTCGGTGGGAGCGTACGCGGGAATACTTGACACGCTTTGGTCGGGCGCGGCCTATGTGTCGATCACTTCAAAAGTTTCCGGCTAAGATCTGCTGTAAGTCTCAGTTCTCGCTTTCTGGCAAGAATGACTTAACTGGCTTGCGATTGATTCCTCCTATTCTAATGGTGTCTTCAAATGTGTGGTATTTACGGACAGATTGACAAATCCCCAGCCGTAGCCGAGTGCGGGCTTTCGATGAGCCATCGCGGGCCGGATGATGCCGGAACGCAGGACTTTCAGATTCCTGGCACACCGCAATGGGTTACGCTGAGCCATCGGCGTCTCTCTATCATCGACCTCTCGCCCGCAGGCCACCAGCCCATGACGAATGAGGACGGGACCGTCTGGATCGTTTTCAACGGCGAAATTTACAATTTTCTAGAACTTCGAGGCCAATTGGTCGCTGCGGGGCACCAGTTCCGCTCGAAGACAGATACGGAAGTTATCCTGCATGGCTACGAACAATGGGGCGACGATGTCGTCAAGAAGCTGCGTGGAATGTTTGCCTTCGCCATTTGGGATGGCCGCCGGAAGCGCATGCTGCTGGCGCGCGACCGCGTCGGGAAGAAACCGCTCTTCTACTATTACGACGAACATTGCCTCTACTTCGGCTCCGAAATCAAATCCATTCTGGCAACGGGAGAAGTTCAGGCCGAACTCGACCCAGTGGCCTTGCATGATTATCTAACCTATCTCTACTTTCCCCCGCCACGCACTGCCTTCAAGGGCATTGCAAAACTGCCTCCTGCCACCTGCATGGCGGTGAACGTTTTGCCCGGCGGCCACCTCGAGATGAAGCAGTGGAGCTATTGGGATCCCCTGGAAACAGCCGGAGCGGCGGACATATCGTCCAAGGATGCCATCGAGAATACACGAGCGCTGATGGAGGAAGCAGTTCGCATCCGCTTGATCAGCGATGTGCCCTTGGGAATATTCCTGAGCGGCGGACTGGATTCCAGCACGATTACAGCCCTGGCTGCCCGCCAATGCACCGAGCCGGTGAAAACGTTCAGCATCGGGTTCCACGACAGCAAGTTCTATGATGAACTCCCATACGCCAACCTGGTTGCGCGGACTTTTCACACCGACCACCATGTGCTAGAGCCCAACCCCGATTGCGCAATGCTCCTGACCAAAGTCATCCGCCATTTCGATGAACCCTTTGGCAATCCGACCGCGATCCTCGAATACATCCTCACAAAACTCATGCGCGAGCACGTCACCGTGGCGCTCTCCGGCGACGGCGGCGATGAACTTTTCGGCGGTTACCCTCGTTATGCGGGGGCCCGGTTGGCCGGCTACTACCAGCACCTGCCCCGCTTTGTCACAAAGGGACTCGTCAGCAGGCTTTCCACGCTGATGCACGATGACACCAATGGGCGGCATGGGTTCCGCCGTATGCGCGAGTTTGCGCAATCTGCCTGGATGCCGCTCGAGGACATGTATTTGAGCTGGATCGGCTACCTTTCGGAAGACGAAAAACATGACCTCTACACCCCTAGCTTCGCCGCTCAGGTGAAGGGCCGCGACTCCGGGGACTTCCTGCGCGACCTGTTCCGGCGTGGAGCGCAGCTTGATCCGGTGAATCGTCTCGGCTATGTGGATCTGGCCTCGTTCCTGTGCTGCAACTGCTTGGAGTACGGTGACCGGATGTCGATGGCCAACTCCTTGGAAGTACGCTGCCCATTCTCTGATCAAGAGTTGGTCGAGTTTGCTTTGGGGCTCCCTTCAAAAATGAAGCTTCGGGGTCTGGACACGAAGTGGATTGTCAAGGAGGCGATGCGCGGAATCCTGCCCGAGGAAATCCTGCGGCGGAAGAAAATGGGCTTCGCCCCGCCGTTGCCAAAATGGATCAACCGGGAATTGAAGCCGCTGATCGCGGGCATGCTGGACCCGGCCACCATTGAGCGTCGCGGCATCTTTCGCTCGGATTCGGTCGCGCGACTTTTGCGCGATCACTCGGAGGGGAGACGTGACAACTCGATGCAGATCTGGGCGCTGCTCATGATCGAAGTGTGGCAGCGAATGTATATGGATGGCGAATCCGAGCCCATGGTGCAGGAAAGCATTCTGGCCGCAAGCGCGAGTTCGGAGGTCCAATATGAGCACTCTCGCTAAATCCATATCTGGCCAGGCGAAATCGAAGGTTCTGATCATGAATGCCGAGCACGATCTACAAAACAAACCGAACTGGCAGACGTTGTTCTTGACGTCATTTCTTCTGGGGCTAGCGCCGAGCCTCGTGGGTTTTCTGGCCAAGCTCTGGTTCCTCAATTCGAAACATGGATTCGCAAACGTCGCCGGAGCGCTCTCTCTCAGCACGCTCTCTCTGGGGCAGCGCCTCTCATTCTTCCGTGGCGATTTGCTCTTCGCCCTTGTCTTACTGCCATTCTGCTTTCTTGCCGCGCGTCTGCTTTTGCCAATCCGTTGGTATTGGTGGATCGTCGCCGCCGTCACGCTTCTCGGTGTTCTGATTCAAATGCTGGCATTCGGCGAATTGGCCGTTCTCGGAACTCTCACAGGATATAAGCTGCTTGGCGTGGGTTTTATTTGGGGGGTCTCTCACCCGATGGCTGCCCTGCGATATTTATTCGCGTACAGTCCATCGTTCTCTACTCTCAAGAATGTAGTTTTGGCGGCTGGGGCTGCCTCGGTGATCCTGCTTGGTTGGCGCGTCATTAAAGCGCGGCGCAATGCGTTCAAGAAGCTGGTCTATTCCATGGCTTTGGTTCTTTGGATCGTTTGCGCCCCACTGGCAATTGCGTCGTGGTTTCCCAGGATGAATCCCACTCGCTTTCACTCCCCCATGATTTCTTTGGCTGTTGAATCGCTGTTCCCGACGGAATCGGGTGCGGGAAAGTATCAAGGCCTTCCGATAGACGCACTCCGGCCAATCTATCAGAAGCTGGTGAATGCCCCCAGTCTTGGTTCAACTCGTCCTTACTGGAGCGCCGCAAAAGACTATGACGTTGTGTTCTTTGTCATGGAAACAGGCCCCGCGCACATCCTGATGAAGGACGCGAGCCTCAAGGATTTTCCCAATCTGGAGCGCCTGAGCCAGCATGCCTGGGTAGGTTCGCAGCACTACACGACGTCCCCGGAAAGCATACGGGCGGTTTCATCCATCTTGCTCTCGACGTATCCCCCCAACCATGCTCAGAGTTTTGAAAAGAGACCGGGGAAATCGTCAGGTCTGATTGAGAGCCTGCATGCCGTCAATTATCGGACAGGAATTTACTTGCCGAATGTTCACGGAAGCATGTTTGCCAAACAGGAAGAAGATTACTACGAAACGATGGGGCCGGATCGTGTGTTTACGTCTGTGCCGGAAACATCTCTAGCTCCGGAGGGAGCTTCCCGCGGCTGGCAGGAAACAGAAGATCTGGACTTGGCCACATTACGTGAAATGGAGGACGACTTCCGCGCAAGCGCTTCCGCCGGCCGGAGATTTTTCGGCGTTTATCTGCCGCAACTCTCCCATGAGCCATGGGTCGATGTTTCCACCGGGGGCGCCGAGCACGACATGTCGAAACGCCGCTACAACCTCATGAAGTTGGAGGACCGCCACCTGGGAGAGTTAATCGCCACCATCGAAAAACTAGGCCGCCTCGACAAGACTCTGATCGTCGTTGCCTGCGACCATGGCCTCCGCAGCAGCGCATCGGACTCTTCCTTTCGTGAAGGGCAGGTTGACGATCTTACGTTTCATGTGCCCTTCTTCTTGTACGCCCCGGGGATCGTCACGGAACAGACGACTCTGCCCTGGCCGACTTCTCATATCGACATCGCTCCGACCATTCTTGATTTGCTCGGTATCTCGGAAAACAGGGAGTTCGAGGCCGGGACCCCGATCTGGAACGCAGGGCTGAAAGATCGTTGCATCTACTTCTTCGCTTCGCAGTACTTTGGGGCGGATGGGTACCGCTGTGGCGGTTCGTTTTCCATGTGGAATCCGATGCTCAACGTCACGTATTCGGGCCCCGCGCTGCACTTTACCGCTTCGGATGCCGTTCCCATGGACAGCCAGGCTTATCAGGAAATCGTTGCCCGGGTTCAAGGAATGGGGGCGCTTCGAAACGCTTGGTACGACGCGGCAAGCAGCGGTCCCGTTTCACTCGCCGCGATGGGCCCGAATCACGGCAACAAATAGTGCCGCAACGATTGCATGGCAACTCTCTTTCGGGAGTGTTCTAAGCGTATGCAGGGCCGGCAGAAACTGTTCGTCGAATGTGAAAGGAAGTCTTCGCTATGTTTTCCGTTGCATTGATTGGACCGGACGGAGCCGGTAAGACGACGATCTCTCGGATGCTCGAAGAGCGATCCCCGCTCCCATTGAAATATATCTACATGGGGGTAAACATCGCGGCCAGCAACTTCGCGCTGCCCACCTCCCGCCTCTTTGAGTATCTCCGAGGGCGGCAAAATGGAGACGACAATCCATCGCGGGTGGAAGGTCAGAAATCCCAGCACCCGAAGGGTTGGAGCAGAGCGGCGGGCAAAATTCTTTGGGCCACCGGAAGACTGGCCAATCATTTGGCGGACGAATGGTACCGGCAGCTATGGTCCTGGGGCTATCAGTGCAGCGGCTATATCGCTTTGTACGACCGGCATTTTCTATTTGATTTTTCATTGGACAACGTCGATCTTGAAGAGGAAGGCTTCGACGTACGCCTCCACCGATGGTTTCTGACTCACCTCTACCCGCGTCCCGATTTAGTAGTCTACTTGGATGCCCCCGCGGAAGTTCTTTTCGCCCGCAAGGGGGAAAAAGACATAGAGAATCTGGAGAGGCGAAGGCAGGCGTTCGCTCAACTGATGAGGAGAAATCCAAACTGCGTTGTGGTCGACGGCACGCAGCCGCTTTCCAAGGTCTACGAAGATGTGGCCGCACACATCTTCCAGGTCTACAAAATGCATTCCCGCAAGTCCGTCCCCCTGCAAAAGGAAAAACCGGCAGCGACGCCCGCTGTGCCGCCGGATCCGGATCGATTGTCGGAGTCGACGCGATAAGGCCTAAACATCGCGTCTTGAAGAAATGCGTCAAGAAGGAAAATACGGACTAAGGGCGGCCATATGCATCAAGGACAAGCCAAAATTGCCGCGTTCTTGTATCACGACGTAACAGATGACCCGTCCGAATCGGGATTCCAGCGGCCTTCCGCAATGCGATATAAGCAGACGCGTGAGGCATTCGCGAGCCATCTCGATGGAATTGCAAGCGGCGGGCACACTCCCAAGATCGTTTCGCAGCTGAATTTCCGGCGACCTGGAAAACACGTCCTTATCACGTTCGACGATGGCGGCAAGGGCGCGCTTCACGCCGCGGAAGAACTCAACCGCCGCGGCTGGAAGGGTCATTTTTTCATTACGACGGACCTGCTTGGAAACCGCACATTTCTCGATGCGAACCAGCTGCGATACCTGCAAAGCTGTGGCCATGAAATCGGAAGCCATTCCCATACGCATCCGGATATTTTTAAGGGCATTCCCTACGAACAGATGATTCGAGAGTGGCGCATGAGTTGCGATCTGCTTTCCGATCTGCTGGGCAGAGAGTGCGTAACGGGATCCGTGCCCGGGGGGGACGCATCCCGCCGCGTATTTCAATCCGCGCACGAGACGGGAATGAAATACCTGTTTACGTCGGATCCTTTCCTGGTTCCGAGAGAAGAAGGTGACTGCTGGATTTTGGGCCGTGTCTGCCCGAAAACTGACGCGCCCAGGCCCCATATCCAGAAGCTCGCGGGATTTCGCGGCTGGAGGAAAGCGCTGTTTTTCCGCCGAGCCAAGACGGCGGTGAAGACCACGTTCTTTCCGCTGTATCGAACGTACATACGCCTTGCCTACCGACACCAATAAAAACAGGGTCGTGGTGCTGTGCGGCCCCATGCTGCCGCACCGTCAGCATACGTGTGCAACGCTGATTCGCAGCGGTCTGAATATCGTTGGGATCTGTGTAGCGGACCAGCGAACCGCCGGAATGCCTCTGCACTACCTGATGAAGAGCGCCAAGAAGAAAGGGCTATGGCGCACGGCGTCACGATCGCTGGCCCGAATCGCGTATCTTGCACTGAACAAGCGTCGAGACCAATCCGCCTACAAGCGGTTGTTCAATCAACGCGAACTCGCTGAGACATTGCTTCCGTGGGCGGATCGAATCCACTACACCGACAACTATTCCAATCCCGAGACGCTGGCCTGGCTCAAAGAACGTGAGGCGGACATTTTCGTCGTCCACACGCCCTATTGGGTTGGAAAGAAGGTCAGGGATCTGCCCCGCAAAGGGATTGTCCTCGGAGGTCACCCGGGGATCACTCCGGACTACCGCGGCTCCCATTCCGCGTTCTGGGCCCTGTATAAGCAGAAGCCCGAAGATGTGGGCTGCACCGTGTTTCTGATCGATTCGGGAGTAGACACGGGCGATATTGTCGCGCAGGAAAGAATCCCTGTCGAAAAGGGCGACAGTTTCATGACGTTGTCTTGGAAAGGGATGATCCGGATTGCGCAACTCCAAGCGGAAGCGCTGAACAATCTGGATCAGGGCCAAGAGCTTCTCCGCCGGAAAATCACCACCATTCCGCCCGGTTCCGAGTTCGATAACCCCACCATCGGCGAGTTCCTGCGATATAGGCTGACTCAGAAACTCGCCCGATGATGGTGCCTTCTAGATCGGGACAATAGATTATGAATCTGGACAAAGCGCGCTCCAGCACAACGAAGAACATGGGCAACGGGTGCGCCGTCAACGGAGTGTGTGAAGATTCTGTTCCCAGCAGCGCTGCCGGCCAACGGGACACTTCGCCGTCGGTTTCCATCGTTGTGCCCTGCCGGAACGAAGCCAAAGCGATTGATGCCTTCCTGAATTCCCTGCTCAACCAGGAAATGGGGGATATCAAATGGGAAGCGATCATCGCTGACGGCATGAGTGATGATGGAACGCGAAAGGTCCTCGAGCAGTTCGGCAAAGAACATCGGCAGATTCGCATGATCGACAATCCATCTCGCATCGTCTCGACAGGTTTGAATGCCTGTATCCGTGCGGCGGCAGGAGACATCATCCTTCGGATGGATGTGCACACTGAATACAAAGCCGACTACGTCCGGCGCTGCGTGGAAGTCCTGCGAAAAACAAACGCCGCAAATGTCGGCGGGGCTTGTGTCGCCGTACAGACAGGCTACGTCGGGAGGGCTATCGCTGCGGCCTTTCATTCGCCATTTGCAGTGGGAGGCGCCCGATGGCACCAGCCCACTTACGAAGGGCCCGTGGACACGGTTCATCTGGGGTGCTGGCGGCGCGAGGTGCTTGAGCAGATTGGCTATTTCGATGAAACGCTTGTCCGGAACCAGGACGACGAACTAAATCTTCGCCTAACCCGCGCAGGCGGCACGATCTGGCAATCACCCGACATCGTGTCCTGGTATCATCCGCGGTCTTCGCTGGGAGCCTTGTTCCGGCAGTATTTTCAATACGGCTTTTGGAAAGTCGCCGTGATCGGAAAACATCGGCTGCCTGCTTCCTGGCGGCATCTTGTGCCCGGCGCTTTCGTCTTGGCCAACTTTGTAGTTCTCGCAGCGGCGCTACTTGGAATGATATTCGGCCGCGGGCCGTTCTCATGGTTTACGGAAGCGGGAGTGGGGATGGACATCGCGTATGCGGTGGCTGTATTGGCCGCTGCATGCATCGTGGCAAAGAAGGAAGGCTGGGTTCTCTTCCCGGTCCTTCCACTGGTATTCAGTTCCTATCATGTTGCTTACGGACTTGGCTTCCTGTTCGGCATCTTTCATTTTTCAACTACTCCACACGGCGACCGATACGCTGAGAGCGTTTTCACGGAGCTTACCCGGTAAAAGTATTCCGGACATCGTGCGAAATTCCGCCGGCTGGCGTTTTGAAACGCGAGCCTGTTGTTATTGTTGCCGTCCCCAATGAATCCACTGTAGTCGCGAACATCGGAACGCATCATTTCGAACGAGACCACGCCAGTAGGACTTGCCAAATATTTTGTGGAATCTGCGAGAGAAGAGATCCAGATGCATTGGATGGCGCATTGAAAAATTGTTCAATCTAAAGGAGCTGATCTATGTCGGATCGCCGCGCAATGGGAAAAGAAGAGGAACGTCAGGCCAAAGCCCGATTGGCTTCGACTTTTTTTAAGAAGTCTTACCACTTAGCACAGGTGCACCCTCTCGTGTGCTTGGCATTGCTTCTCATTGCTGGTGCGGCTGCCGTTCCCTATGGAAAAACAGCACATGCACAGCACACAATGAACGCGCCGCGTTTGCTTGCAGCGCCGCAAAGCACGCAGTCGCGACAGACTTTTTCTTTGCTGAGTACAATGCCGGCAAAGCCGGCGCGCGCAAAATCTCGGCCCGCCGCCGCCCCGCCGGTTCCTCCCTCCCCCACGGGACCGCCGAATGCACCTGTCCTATTTGCACCTTCGAACGGCACAAGCGGTGCGACGGTTTCTCCTACGCTTGACGTTTCCGTCACGGATCCCGCCGGCAGCAATCTTAACGTTACGTTTTACGGAAAGGTTGCTTCCACTGTTGGTCCGGATTTCACCGTGGTTGCGCTGCCCGATACCCAGTATTACTCCTCCAGCCTGAACGGGGGCACGCCGGCGATGTTCAATGCGCAGACTCAATGGATCGTAAATATCAAAAATTCGCTCAACGTGGCCTACGTGGCGCACTTGGGTGACATCGTGCAGAACGGCGACAACGGAGGGAACACGTCAGAGTGGAGCGTGGCCGACGGGGCGCTAAAAATCCTTGAAAACGCGGGGATCCCCTACGGCGTTCACCCCGGCAATCACGACGAAGGAGCGACGGGTGGTGACGGCGATGCGGCCTATACGGTCCTCTACAATACCTACTTCGGTGTTTCGCGCTTCTCCGGCCGCTCCTATTACGGCGGCAACTACGGAACGAACAATAACAACCACTATGATCTTTTCAGGGCCGGCGGCATGAATTTCATCGTCATCTACTTTGCTTACGACTACAACAACGCCGGAAGCGGACTCAATACGGATTTCCCAAGTGTGCTGGCCTGGGCCCAAGGTATCCTTCAGCAGTATTCGGACCGTCATGCCATTCTTGTCAGTCACTACATGATGGGAAATGGCAATCCCGCAAATCTCAGCATCCAGGGCGGAGCCATCGTGAACGGCCTGGACGGAATCCCAAACGTATTTCTCACCCTTGCCGGCCACTACAATACTCTGCCGGGAGAAGGACAGCGTACGAGCGTCGTCAGCGGAAACACAGTCCAGGGATTGATGTCCGACTATCAGGATCAACCGAATGGCGGCAACGGCTGGTTGCGTATCATGACTTTTTCCCCCGCGAACAACCAGATCAACGTCCAGACCTACTCGCCGGTCCTGAACCAGAATATGACCGACACGGCCAGCCAATTCTCAGTGCCCTGGAACATGCAGAACAGCGGCTACACCAACCTCGGCACCGTTTCCAACGTCCCCTCCGGCGGACAAGCCTCCGTCACCTGGGACAATCTGGCCGCGGGCACGCAATATCAGTGGTACGCCGTCGTCTCCAACGGAACTTACACCACTGCTGGCCCCACCTGGAGTTTCACCACCTCGAATTCTTCGGCGCCCGCCGTGAGCCTTTCTAAATCCAGTCTCTCTTTCGGCAGCCAGCTCGAAAACACCGGGAGCCCCTCGCAAGGCGTGACCCTCACCAACACCGGAAGCGCCACCCTCAACATCAACAGCACCACCGCCAGCAAAGACTACTCGGTGACCAACACCTGCGGCTCGCAGGTCACCTCCGGCAACGGCTGCAACCTCAGCGTCACCTTTACCCCCACCGTCACTGGCACGGACAACGGCACGGTGACCATCAGCGACAACGCCGGCAGCGGGTCGCAAACGATCTCGCTGACCGGCTCGGGAGTGGCCGCCGCGCCCGTCGCTACTCTGTCCAAGACCAGCTTGTCCTTCGCCAGTCAGACTGTGAACACCACCAGCGCGCCGCAAACCGTGACCCTGACCAATACCGGAAATACTTCCCTCTCGATTCAGAGCATGGTGACCACCGGAGATTTCGCCGCCAGTTCCTGCCCCAGTTTGCTGGGGATCAACGGAGCCTGCACGATCAGCGTCACCTTCACCCCCACCACAACTGGAACGCGAAACGGTTCGATTACCATTACTGACAATGCCGGCGGCAGCCCGCAAATTGTCACGCTGACCGGGACGGGAGCCTCGTCAGCAACGGCCCCGAGCATCACCGGCTTGTCTCCCACTTCAGGACCTGTCGGCACGGCGGTGACCATCGCAGGGTCCGGGTTTGGAGCCTCCCAGAGCAGCAGCACCGTGAAGTTTAACGGCACCACTGCCACGCCCACGAGCTGGTCGGCCACCAGCATCGTCGCTCCGGTGCCCAGCGCGGCCACCCCCGGTAGCGTCGTCGTAACCGTAGGCGGCGTGGCCAGCAATGGAGTGAACTTCGCCGTTGGAGCGCGCACCATCTTCCTGGGGGATTCCAACATCGAGGCTTCCGAGGATGACAACCCGCTGGGGCAAGCCCAAGCCTGGCCGTTTACCGCTTCGTCTACCGGGACCGTCTCCACGCTCTGGTTCTATGCCGATCCTTCCAGCGGTAATGGCCCCTACCTGGAAGGGATTTACAGCGATGCCGGCGGCGCGCCCGGCGCCCTGCTCTCTTCCGGAAGCACCGCTACAACAGCTGCCGGCAAGTGGAACTCGATGACGCTAGCCGCGCCCGTGAAAGTGACGGCAGGCGTGCGCTACTGGATCGCGCTGCTCGGCGTGAGTGGCAACACCGTTCATTTCCGCGACGTTCGTTTCCGCCAAACCACCTGCACTAGCCCCGGAAGTCAGACGGGATTAAAGGCGTTACCGGCGGCCTGGACCACCACCGCCAGCTGGGCGAGCTGCCCAGCGTCGGTATACGGCAGCAACTAGATTCATTCGGTCGGTGCGGATCCTGCGGACTATGTAATTGTGGTTGCCTAGTTAGCTGTAGCCTTCAGGTCGGTGGGAGGTAGCGGCTTGGCCGAAGTCCCTCCCACAAACTCGAGCGCCCCGATGTCGTAGGCGGCGTCCTGCGGACGAGCTGCTCCGGCATAGTCGTTGGTCACGTCGGCGATGGTCAAGCCGGCGTTGAGTGCCGGGCTGCCACTCATCAGAAACGCATTCACCATGGTCGTACTGTCGATCGTCGCGTTCCCGGGGTTCACGAACAGTGGATCGGTATTGGGAAAGTTTCCCGTGAACGACAAGCCGCTTGGCGTCGCGCTGCTCACGGCGCCGCTAAAAATCATGTTGTTCGCAACGGTTCCGGAAAAACCGGAACTGGTGTACACGTAGATAAAGTCAGTATTCGGCTTATAGCTGATATTGTTCTCAATCCGCAAGTTCGTCAGCGGAGCGGACGCAGCCAAGATGATATGGCCAACATTAAAAGGGTTGGGCCATACAAACGTATTATTTAGAATCGCCAGCGAATCCACGCCGCTCGGATAGACTTGCACGCCCCATCCGTGCTCCACGCGATAGAAGATGTTGTTCTTGATCGTGACGTTGTTCGAATTCGAGTCTACATAGATGCCGTGATCGTGGTTCTTATAATACTCATTGGTCGTGGTGCATCCGTTCTCGCCTGCTGAAAAGCGGCCAATGTCGTTGATGAAATTCTGCTCGATGATGACGTTCGGCGCTTCCGTAAATACCCCCACCAATCCGTTCTTCGTGTCAGTGCAAATCCGTCCAATATCATGGATGTGATTCTGAGCGATATCGATGAACTGCCCGCCTGGATAGTTTGAGAAGGCATCACCGCCGCCCGCGCTGGCCCCGTAGTTGCGAACCTCGAATCCCTGAAATCGGATATAGCTGGCCGTAAACTGCACGGCCTCGGCCAGGGTATTGTTGCTCCCGTCCAGCACCGCCCCCCATTTTGTCTGCGACAGGAAAGTCACGTAAGCGCCCGCATTTCCCCCGCGAGTCAGGTTGAGTGCTTCATGGTAAACACCATCCATGACAATCACCGTGTCTCCCGGGTTCACAACGCTCGCGGCTTTCCCGATCGACTGATACGGAGACGTCGCTGTGCCGGGATTCGCATCCGAACCACTCGGAGACACGTAACGCGTCGTTTGTCCGGAGGCTTGCAAGGCTATCAGGGTAAGGGTTGCGAGCAGAACGATCTTTGCGGCCGCGCTTCCCGTGAAATGATGACGAGCCATTTTCACTCCTAAGGCTTTCTGCTCATCGTTGGAACATTGCCTGTCAGAACTCGGCACCTGCACAGGGGGGGGCTGCTCTCCGGCAGCAATGCACAAGGTCAGTGTACTATGACCGCCATTATTCTCATCTGCTTCCAACGATGCCTCCCGGCTATCCTAATGTTACTGCGTCGCCGGGTTTGCGACTCTTCCCACTAAAGATTGAGCTGACTGAACATTCAGCTCAACGTGCTTAAGACGCGTCAAGAGTCTAGAAACCGGTAGCTTTGAGCGGCTACTGGCCCTTAGGTCAATTAGAGGACAGGCGTCCTCTCCTCTGCATTTGGCCAGTCTTGCCTTCGCTGTCCGCCGCCCATACCATGCCCCGTCTTCACCAACAATTCACGGTGACCTTTTTGATTCGATTCTCCTAACCCTCATTTTCACCCACAAAGCCCGATTTCCTCTTCTTATGCCCTAGCGAAAGCTTCTCCCCCTGCATGACCTCATTCGGATTCCCACGAACCACCCTCCTCAACCCTCGCACATTTGATTTTTCCACCCACCGACTCTAGATCTGCCAGCGGTCTTTGGCATGGCCTCAAAGCCAGCAAATCGTGTCTAGTCCTTTAAGGATCAATAACTTACATTTACTTGGTCTAGTGGAATTGCGATTCACTAGGTACATACGTACTACTGGCATGTTACCGGGGGGCCATTGGCGGCCCCCTTCCCTTGCTTCACACTCGTTGGGTTCCAACTTTATGCATTCCGCAGACGATGTCGACGCACTTCTAAAGGCACGAGCTGAGATCGATGAACAGCTCCGCAAGCACAAGAATGCCTTGACGGTGCTGTTCACCGACGTGGTGGGCTCGACCAGCTTCTTTGAGCGCAATGGCGATACGGCCGGGCTGGTGATGATACATCGCCACGATGAACTGGCCGCTCGCGCAATCCAACAGTATGAAGGCACAGTAGTTAAGACGATAGGCGATTCCGCGATGGCGGAATTTCCAAATCCTGGGGCGGCTGTGCGCGCCGCCGTGGAGATCGAGCGCCAATTCCTGAAATTGAATTTGACGTTGCCTGAGGATCAACGCGTCGAGGTTCGCATTGGCGTTCACACCGGCGTCGGCTTTCGCAAGGGGAACGATTTATTCGGCGATGTAGTCAACGTAACGGCGCGCATCGTGAAGCGCACGGCGCCCGCGCAAATCCTCATTTCCCGCCCAATGTATGAAGCGGTATCGAAAGAGTCCGACCTGCACTGCCGGTGGTTAAGCAAGCTCACGATCGACGGGCGCACCGAACAGGAAGATATCTTCGAAGTGGTCTGGACGGATGCCGAAGCCTATCGTCAGGTGCGAGACAGGCTGGCGGCCTCTTCCCACATCCCGCCGCGCTATGAAGTCTTGTCTCAGATTGGGACGGGCGGAACCGGCATCGTTTATAAAGTTCGCGACCTCGAAACCAGCGAAATCGTGGCCTTAAAGGTTCTCAAGCCTGAGATTGCCTCCGATCCGGATGTGCAGGAAAATTTCAAAAAAGAGATGTGCCTCGCCCGAAAAATTACGCACAAGAATGTTTGCCGAATCCATGAATTCAACCGCTTGAACGGGACGGCCTACACTTCCATGGAATTTATCGAAGGCGAGAGCTTGTTGTCCAGGCTGTATCGCGTAGGATCGTTGCCTTTGAACGAGGCGCTGGAAATTGCACGGCAAATTTGCGCCGGTCTCCGCGAGGCCCACGCTCAGGCAATTGTCCACCGGGACCTGAAGCCGGCAAACATCATGGTGAACCGGACTGGCGCCGTGAAGATCATGGACTTTGGCATCGCGCGAATGGTCCAGCGCGATGATCCATTGACCGGCACGATCGTCGGGACTCCGTCGTATATGGCGCCCGAGCAGGCTGAACTCAAACCCGTGAGTTCGTGCACCGACATTTATGCGGTAGGGTTATTACTCTACGAAATGGTCACAGGGGTTGCTGCGTTCGAAGGCGATACTCCCGTCGCGGTGGCTTTGAAGCAGATTCGAGAATATCCGAAACGGCCACGCGAAATCGTACCGCAGCTTACACGGTCCATCGATGCCGTGATTATGAAATGCCTTCAGAAGGATCCGGCAAAACGGTTTCAGTCCGTGGATGAACTCGAAATCGCCCTTGTGAAGGCCGCAAAAGCCAGGCCCATCAGTCCCTGGGAAGTCGCCCTCAACCGCGAGCTTGCGCGGCTGGAACTGGAAATTCGCAGCCGTCTTCGCTCGGGCATTGAGAATGCGAAAGCTCTTCTAAAACGGCAAGATTGGAGCGCTCTGGTCCGAATTCAAGAAGAGCCCAAGGCCATGTTGGGGGTGGCAGGCCTTGTTGGGGCCTTAACTGTTTTTCTGTTTTTTGGTGGATGGAAGCCCCGCACGATCAATGCGCAAACCATCCAAGCTGCGAGTCAGAATTCTCCCCAGCCTGTCGCGGCGTCCGATGGTTCCGTTTCTGGGCTCGCAACGCGCCCGCCACTTTATTCTCTCAGCCCGATTGCATCGAATGAGATTGACCTGTACGAAGATTCCAGGGCTATCAACGGAAAGGCGCCGTCGTCCGATTCTGGATTGGCGAATCGTGGTCTTCCATCCGAGCCTGCTACGCCGCCGGCAGCTTCTTCCATGCCGGCTCGAATCGTGAAGGGTTCGATATCGCCGGTTCGCACCGGCGAGCGGAAGGCGCATTCGGAGGCACATGATTCGACTCAATTGCAAACGCACGCGAGCGCGGTGCAACCCGCGATCCTGACTACGGTAGGCGTCCCAAAAGCTGAGGGTGAAGATCTCGCGACAGATTCATTGCAGCTGAGCACCGTGCCCGAACCAGCCATCGTACAAGCGAATCCATTGACCCTTCTAAGGTCTGGTGGCGACGACTCCAAGGCGCCCAAATTGTATTTCGAGGTGGGGACGTTCAAGGACGAGACCTGGGCGAATAATGCGGTAGACAAATTAACCCAACTAGGATTTCACGCAGTATTGATTCACAAAAATCTCTTGTGGACGCAGTCCTACCATGTCGAAGTGGGCCCCTATACAAACCAAAAAGACATCGCCGAAGCTCGGCAAAGCCTCGCTTCGCATGGCTTCAAAGCACATCCGGTAAATTAAGCTCCTCCTGACTAACCCCGTAAGGGAATTCCGCCAGGCGTCTTATTCCTCGTCGAAGCTGAAGATTGAATGAGACACGCGAATTGAATTGTCTTGCCGGCACAACCTATCAACAAATAAATCTGCACCTGATGCCGATTTTTTCACTACAATCACATGTCCCAGAAAAAAGATTCGAGGGTCGTTTTGGATCAGTTCGGCAAGCTTCTGCGATCGAAATTGGAAGAGCGGCGTGGCCTCCTTGTTCCCGGCGCAGCCGACGCGCTTTCGGCTCGGGTGATCGCCAGTCTGGGCTTCGAGGCGGTCTATATTACGGGCGCGGGCGTAACGAATTCTTTACTGGGATTGCCTGATCTCGGATTCATCAGCTTGCCCGAACTTGCCCAACAGACTTCGGCTATCCGCGAGGCCGTCGAGTTGCCCATCGTCGTCGATGCGGACACCGGCTTCGGCAATCCTCTGAATGTTCGACACACGGTTCAGGTGTTGGAGCGGGCAGGGGCGAATGCCATTCAAATCGAGGATCAAGTTTTCCCGAAGCGCTGCGGTCATTTCAGCGGCAAACAGGTGATTGCGGCGGAGGAGATGATGGCAAAAATCAGAGCCGCCGCCGACGCCCGCCGGAGCCAGGATTTCCTGATCGTTGCGCGCACCGATGCTCGCGCCGAGCATGGTTTTCAGGCCGCCATCGACCGCGCGGCTCAGTGGATTGACGCCGGCGCGGACGTGACATTCGTCGAGGCGCCCGAGAGCCTCGAAGAGGTGAAGCGCATCCCGGCTCTCTTGCGCGTTCCCCAAGTCATTAATATGGTGCCGGGCGGGAAAACACCGATCGTGGATGCGGCGGCACTCGCCGCTCTGGGCTTTGCCCTGGTGCTGTACGCAAATGCCGCTTTGCAGGGAGCGATTGCGGGAATGCAGGGCGCGTTGTCGGAATTGAAGGCTCGCGGTTTTCTGGACGAGGGCAGCGGCAAAATCGCCAGCTTCGCGGAACGGCAAAGACTGGTGCAAAAGCCCCTCTTTGACGAACTGGAGCGGAAATATTCACCCAAATAAAAAACCGCGCCGCCGCTTGCGCTTTGTGTTTCTCAGGAACAAGCTTTCATTGACTCATTCCAAGGACACCTATGCAATGGCACCACGTGAAGGTGCACGCCTCGGCGGAGAAATTCCCGAGGGAAGAACAGATCGCCTGGAAAATCGCCAAAGTTGCCGCTGATCCCGCCGGCGTCGAGCCGGACGTGGCGGAGATGATCGCAAACCGCGTCATCGACAACGCGGCTGTCGCGATTGCCGCGATCAACCGGCGACCCGCGGTCTCCGCGCGCGCCATGGCGCTCGCTCACCCTCAGAAGATTGGCGGCACGATTTTCGGGATCGAGTCCGGGCAGACCTTCTCGCCCGAATGGGCTGCCTGGGCCAACGGCACAGCTGTCCGCGAGCTGGATATGCACGACACCTTCCTCGGCGCCGATTTCGGCCATCCCGGCGACAATATTCCGCCGATCCTCGCCGTAGCGCAGGCCGCGGAAAAATCCGGCAAGGAATTGATCCGAGGAATTGCTTCGGCGTATGAAATCCAGATTGATTTGATCCGCTCCATCTGTCTTCACGAACACCATATCGATCACATCGCTCACTTATGCCCGGCCCAGGCCGCGGGGATTGGAGCGCTCCTCGACCTTCCGGTGGAAACCATCTACCAAGCGATCCAGCAGGCGGTGCATGTGAGCTTCACCACGCGCCAGTCGCGCAAAGGCGAGATCAGCAGTTGGAAAGCGTTCGCTCCCGCGCACGCCGGCAAGCTCGCCATCGAAGCAGTCGATCGCGCCATGCGCGGGGAGAATTCTCCAAGTCCCATCTATGAGGGCGAAGAAAGCGTCATCGCGACGATGCTGGGCGGCGCGAAATCCGATTATTCGGTCCCGTTGCCGGCGCCGGGCGAACCAAAACGCGCCATCCTCGATAGCTTCACGAAAGAGCATAGCGCCGAGTACCAGGCGCAGGCGTTGATTGATCTGGCGTTCCGGATGCGCACGAAAATCGGTGATCTCTCCCAAATCGAAAAGGTCATCATTCACACCAGCCACCACACTCACCAGGTGATCGGCACCGGCTCGAACGATCCTCAGAAAATGGATCCTCGTTCGAGCCGTGAAA
>JGI12269J14319_10000766_pt1 | contig 31195 bp, 33 predicted proteins | sample PeaSoiSIISIP2007_FD_14319 | JGI IMG/M metagenome (IMG submission 14319)
GAGCCTGCCCTCGGGATCGACGTAGCCGATCGCGCGCCGGATCTGCGCCACCGGCTCGCCGGTGTATTTGGCGATGATGGCGAGGATCTCGGGCGCGGTCGGGCCGTCGCGCCTGGTGCCGTCGGAGGCCGAGAAAGCCTCGAAATAATCCCGCGCGCCGCGGCGATAAGCGCGCAAGAAGCGCTCGACGAAGTCGATCCGGTCCTCGGCCGTGGCGGCGGTAGCGAAGACCCCGCCGATCTGCCACGGCGTCTCGTCGCCGACCCAGCCGATGAGATGAGCCGCGCCGCGTTCGACGGCTGCCATGCCGGGCGTCGCGGCAAGCATCCCGGCATCGACCTGGTTGCCCGCCAAGGCGGTCACGATGTTCGGGAAGGAATGTAGCGGCACCAGCCGCATGCCCTTGATGTCGAAGCCGTATTTCTCCGCGAGCCGGCCCAGTGCGTAATGTCCGGGAGCGCCGATTTGCGTCAAGGCCATGGAGTGCCCGGCCAGCAGCCGCGGCGCGGTCAGTCCGGCCTCGAAGGCGTGGTTGGAGGCGAGGTAGCAGATGTTCTGATAGGTCGGCAGGTCGCGGCTCTGGCCGGCGATGAGCTTGAGCGCGCCTTGCCCGGCCAGGCTGTAGAAGCCGGCGGTCAGCGCCGAGACCCCGAAGGCGATGTCGCCGGTGACGACCGCGATCGCGACCGGCTGCGCCGCTTCGAACGGGACGAGTTCGACATCGAATCCCTCGGCCGCGAAATAGCCCCGCTCGACCGCGACGAAGACATGACCCGAGGACGAGGTCTTGACGATGCCGACCTTGATGTCCTCGGCGGCGGCCGGCGTTGCCAGCAGCAGCGCCGCGAGAAAGAGGGCGGTTCTCATGCATTCACCTGAAATCCCTCGCCCTTGACCATAGCAGACGGTGGCGCGTCTGCGACCCCGTACGGGATTTCTTAACCTTCGTAGGCTGCAATGAGGGCTGGGCCCAGACAGAGCACCTCAGAAGCGCCGATGCGGGATGATTTCTCCAGCCCGATGATCGACAGCGGATCGTCGCGCGTGTTCGATTGCAACGGCATCACGCTCAAGCTCTTGGCCGAGAGCCGCAGCGGCGTCGACCTATTCTTCCGCCACCACCGGCTCAACCAGGTCGTCATCATCAAGCACAGCGTGCTCCCGGCCGAACGCCGCTCGCGCCGCGAGCCGCCGGTGGGCACCAAGCTCTATTTCCCGTTCAACGAGCGCAATCCGGCCGAGGGCGGCAGCACCATCTTCCTGCACGACCGCCAGCTCGAGGCCGCGCTCGCGGAGAAATGCGGCGTGCGGCGGCTCGGCGACCGCGAGGCGTTCGCGGAGGATTTGCGCCTGCTGCGGGTCCTGGCGCGGCTGCCGACGCTCGATCCCTTCCTGTTGCGCGACGTGCTCGACGCCGAGGGCATCGCCGTCAACGACCGCTATCTCGACATCTCCGACGATCACTGGACCGAGATCCAGGGCGTCATTCAGCAGCGCTTCGTGCCGATCGTGAAGGCGGCCTATCCCGAGGCCAAGGCGTCGCGGCCCAAGGTGAAGCGGCTCATTGAGAAGATGTGGGCCGCGAATGATGCCGAGGCGCTGGCGCCGATCATCGCGACATTCGGCCTGCCCGAGGACGGCGCGCTCGAGATTCTCTATTCGTGGAAGGTGATCACCTTCTATTCGTACCAGTACCAGCGCCTCAAGCCGACCTTGCTCGAGCTGGCGCAGTGGCTCAAGGACGGCGAGATCGTCGCCAATTTCGCCGCCGGGCCGTTCCGGCACACGCTGGTGCCGCTGCACAACGCCGTGCGCACCGAGCTGCGCACCCAATGGACCAGGATCGAGGCGATCCTCGGCGATTACGAGGACGGCTACGACAAGATGTTCGTGCGCAAGACCGAAAGCGCCCCGTTCCTCGCCTTCCTCAGGAACTGCCGCACGATCTTTTGGGAGATCGGCGACGCGCTCGGCAAGATCGATCACGCGGTGACGTGCTGGGACCGCATCACCAAGCGCTATCCCCAGCGCCGCGTCCATCCGGCCGAGGCGCTCGAGAGCACGTTCGGCATGCTCAACGACATCCTGGGCGCCGACCTCGAAGCCGAAATCGTCGCGGTGCGCTGAGCGCCAAAGAAAACGCCCGCCGAGGGACCCCGGCGGGCGCTTCGGATCGACGCCTTCCTATCGTCTCTGGCCCTGGCCTTGGCCCGTGCTGGGCCGCGAACCGAGGCCCGAGCCGGAACCCGAACTCGAACCTGAGTCTGACCCCGAGCCTGACCCTGAGCTAAAGCTCGACCCTGATCCCGAGCTTGGGCCCGGATCGTCGCCGCCGCCGCCGCCGCCTTGGCCGCCGCCGCCACCGCCCTGGTTCTGGAACAGGTCGAGGATCGATTTCACGTTGTTCAGCTTGTCGTTGAAGCTCGACCCGCTCGACGAACTGTCAGTCGAACCGCCTGACGTGTCGGCGGAATTGTCGGCCGACGCATCGCCCGACGAACCGGCGGCCGCGCCTGCGCCAGCCGCGGCTCCTGCACCTAAAGCGGCGCCGCGGCCGCCGCGGGGGCCGAAGCCGCCGCCACCGCCGTTACCGCCGCCAACACCGCCGCCGTCACCGGAGACGCCGCCGGACGCCACTGCGGGGCGACGGCCCTCTTCGGGGAGACGCCCTTCGCGGCGCAGTTGCTCCTGGCGCCGCAGCTCCTCTTCATGGGCAAGGCGCGGGTTGCGTCGCAGTTCTTCCTGGCGGCGGACGTCTTCCTGGCGGCGCAGCTCCTCCTGGTGCGCCAGGCGCGGGTCACGGCGCTGCTCCTCCTGACGCCGCAACTCCTCCTGGTGCGCTAGGCGCGGGTCGCGCGCCTGCGGGCCGACGCCGAGGCGACGATCCGGAGCGACGTTGTGCGCCGCTTGCGGCGCGAAGCCGGGACGCGCCGCTTGCGGCGCGAAACCGGGGCGGGCGGCCTGAACCGGTCCGGGCCGCGCCGGAGCGCGGACCTGTGGAGCGACCGGAGCACGGACCTGGGGATGAGCCGGGGCCGCAGCATGCGGGGCCGCGGCATGGGGAGCCGCAGCGGGCGGCGCCTTTTTCTGCGGCGGCTGCGGTTCGGCCGCGTCGGCATGCGGGGCGAGCACGGCGAACGCGATCAAGGCCAGGCCGGCGATCAGATGCTTGTGCATGGTCCCTCCGAAAGGGTCGGAAGCGCGCGCCTCACTCGTTCCGACCTCATTCTTTTACTCTAGTTGCGCCATGTCAACTATGAGGCAACTCACATGGCGCGCGAAAAATCTTTGCGCGGAGCCGAAAGCGTCCGCTAGCGGACTGCTACGGCGTCATTGGCCCTGGTTCTGGAACAGGCCGATGATCGATTGAACCGCGCTCAGTTTGTCAGTGAGGCTCGAACCGCCGGACGCCGCATCGCTCGACGTGTCAGCGGAGGTGTCGGCGCCCGCATCGCCACCCGACGCCGCCTGCTCGTGGCGCTCGTGGCGGTAGAGATGCACCTCGCGCTCGCGCTGTTCCTGCCGGAAGCGCTCCTCGTGGCGGAAGCGTTCCTGACGCCGCCATTCTTCCCCGCGGACGACGTGCCGTTCATAGTCGTGACGCGCATCGTAGGCATGGCGATCCGGCGCCGAGCCCGGGCGGAAGGCATGATCGGCCTGCGTCGCGACCGGATGGGAGACGGGATGGAACTGGGGATGAACCTGGGGATGAATCTGGGTCGCGGCGTGCGGGGCGGCGACCGGGACCGTCTTCTGCTGCTGCGTGTCGGCATCGGCCCGCGGGGTGAGCGCGGCGATCGCGACGAGGGCCAGGCCGGCGATCAGATGCTTGTGCATTTTCTCCTCCGAAGCTCGGGAGCGCGTGGCGCTCTTTCCTTGCCCCACCTTTACGGAGGCGACGTCTGTGTCTTCGGTGAGACAATTCACAACGCGCGTGCCATTTTCGCGCGCAATTCGTGACCGCGCTCACACGCGCGCTCAGGGCGCGCGCTGCCAGTCGTGCACGAACGCCTCGAGCTGGTCGCGCTCCACGTCCGAGACCGCCCACAGCGACATCCCGTCCTGGGTCCAGTGGATCAGGTTGTAGCCATTGTGCCGGGCGGAATTGGGCGTCGCGTCGGCGCCGCGGTCGGGCCAGATCATCAGGTCGATCGGATGCTTGCCGTGCTGATAGTCGAGCGCGGCGACGGCGCGTCCGCCGAGATAGTCGAGCCGGCCGCCGATCAGCGGGAAGCCCTGGGCGGCGAGGTCCTTCACCGGCGGCGCGAAATCGAGCTTGCCGTCGAACCACGGCTTGACCGTGTGCTGGTCGGTCGAGACCACGTCGGCGAGATGCCCGGGCTGAAGCGCGCGCACATGCGCATCGACCAACGCGCCGAGAAGCGCGTCGTCAGCGGGCGGAATCACCAGGAGCATCACCAGCGCGGCGGCCGCGGCGCCGATGCCGGCGCCGAGCCCCAGTGCCGGACGCCACCAGGTCCGGGCAGCGCGGCGCGGCGCCACTGTCTCCGAAGCATCCAGGCGCGCCCCGAGCGCTTGGCGCAGCGCCGGCGTAGCGCGGTGATAGAGATCGCTTTCGTTGAGCGCCGCGCGCGCCGCCTCGAGCGTGTCCCAGTTGGCGCGGCAAATGTCGCAGCCGGCGCGGTGGACGGCCAGCGCCGCCGATTGCGCGGCGTCGAGCTCGCCGTCGAATTCCGCCTGCAGCAGCAGCGCCTGGTCGCAGCCCGCGTCGCTCATGGACGGTCTCCCTTGCGCGCGGCCTCGGCGAGGAGCCGGCGCGCGCGCCACAGCCGCGACATGACGGTGCCGAGCGGCGCGCCTGTGATACGCGCGATGTCCCGGTATGCCAGTTCCTCGAGTTCGCGCAACACCAGCGTCTCGCGCAGCTCGATGGGGAGCCGCGCCAGCAGCGCATCGAGCTGCGTCTTGTCGCGCGTGCGGATGAGTGCGGTCTCGGGATCGGCGCCGGGATCGGCCAGCGCCACGAACGCGCTCTCCTCGCCATCGGACGCGATCGGGACGGTGCGCTGGGCGCGGCGCGCGTTGACCGCCGAGTAAGCCGCGTTGCGCACGATCTGGAGGATCCAGGCGCGCGGATTGGCACCGCGGAAGCTGGGGAAATAGGTCAAGGCCCGCACCATCGCCTCCTGCACCACCTCCTCCGCCTCGTCGGTGCTGCCGGTGAGCCAGCGCGCGAGGTTGTAGGCCGCGTCGAGATGCGGCAGCGCTACGGCGGCGAAGGCGGAATCGCTTGCCATGGAGGAGTCCAGATCGGGGCGGGGCTCAGTTTATTCCCGAAAAATCTTGGCCGCGCCCGCGAATAATTCGGCCCCCTCCCCGATCACCCTCTCCGGCGCGCCAATTCCGCGCCCAAACGATGGAGACGGGCATGAGCGATGACACCTCGAAGCCGGGCGTTAGCCGGCGGCGGGCGATGAGCTGCATGATGTGGGGCAGCGCCGGCGTGCTGTGGACGGTGGCGGGCGGCGTGCCGCGCCCCTTCGAGCTCACGGGCGAGGCGCAGGCGGCGACGACCAAGGATTTCAGCTTCGCCCAGATCAGCGATACCCATATCGGCTTCAAGGGCGCGGTCAATCCCGAGCCCGGCGCGACGCTCAAGGAGGCGCTTGCGCGCGCCGGCGGAGCAAAGCCCGCCTTCCTGGTCCATACCGGCGACGTGAGCCATCTCTCCAAGCCCGAGGAGTTCGACGCCGCCGCCGAGCTGATGAAGGGCGCCGGGCTCGAGACCTATTACATACCCGGCGAGCACGACACCATCGGCGACGACGGCAAGCTGTTCTTCGAGCGCTTCGGCCGCGCCAAGGGCACCGGCGGCTGGTACAGCTTCGACCAGGGCGGCGTGCATTTCGTGGCGCTAGTGAATGTCGTGGGATTGAAGGCCGGCGGCATGGGCACGCTCGGCGCCGAACAGCGCGAGTGGCTCGAGCGCGATCTCAAGCACAAGAGCGCGAGCACGCCGATCGTCGTCCTCGCGCACATGCCGCTGTGGTCGGTCTATCCCGAATGGGGCTGGGGCACCGACGACGCCGCGCCGGCCTTGGCATACGTGAAGCGTTTCGGCTCGGTCACGGTCTTGAACGGCCACATCCACCAGGTGATCCAGAAGGTCGAGGGTCACGTCACCCTGCGCACCGCCTATTCGACCGCGTACGCACAGCCGGCGCCAGGCCAAGGGCCCGGACCCGGCCCGCTCAAAGTGCCGACCGAGAAGCTGCGCTCGTACCTGGGCGTGCGCCGCGTCGAGCTGATCCACGGCAAGCCAGCCGCGCTCCACGACGCGACGCTCGAAGGGTGAAGGTGCGGTGCGATGATCATGTTCTGGCTGGGCCGCCGCTTCGCCCTCGCCGTGGCGGCGGTGCTCCTCCTCGTCGGCGCCGGGCTCGCCGCCGCGGCCGAGCACGCGGCCGTGACGATCGGCGACTTCGCGTTCAAGCAAGGGACCATCACCGTGAAGCGCGGCACCACCGTCACCTGGACCAACAAGGACGACGAGCCGCACACGGTGGTGAGCGAGGCCGATCCCAAGCTGTGGAAATCGCCGCCGCTCGACACCGACGACAGCTTCTCCTTCACCTTCAACGAGGCCGGGACCTTCAAGTATTTCTGCTCGGTCCATCCCCGCATGCGCGGCACGGTGGTCGTCGAATAGCTTCGCCGCGCGTCCCTTTCGGACTAGGATCGGGCAAAACCTGATCCGGGAGGGACGACGTGGCCGACATCCAATTCAAGCTCGCAACCTTTGCCGCGACGGGCGGCGGCAAGTTCGCCGCCATCGTCATGGGCGACGACGCGATCGGCATCGACGCGGCGCATCGCGCCTATCGCGATTCCGCCGCGGGCCGCGCCGGCGCGCTCGGGGACACCAATTCGGTCTTCGGCCTGCTCGAGGATTGGGACGCGAACTTCGCGGTGCTGCAGGCGATGGCCGACTTCATCGCCACGGAAGGCGTCAAGAGCCCCCGCTTCGCCGGCGCCGTTGCGCGGCTCGCCGATTTGAGGCCGCTCGCGCCGGTGCAGCGGCCGGGCAAGATTCTCAACGCGGCGCAGAACTTCCAGGAGCACGTCAACGAGATGATCCGCGCCGGCATGTCGCCGAGCGACCGCCAGTTCACCGGCGAAAAGACCACGTCCCATCCTTATCACTTCCTCAAGGCGTCGAGCTGCCTCGCCGGCGCCTACGACGATATCGCCATCCCGCACGGCATGAGCAAGATCGACTGGGAGGCCGAGATCTGCATCGCCATCGGCCGCAAGGCCAAGCGCGTGCCGGCCTCGCGCGCGCTCAATCACATCGCCGGCTTCATGACCGGCAACGACGTCTCGTGCCGCGACATCCAGATGCGGCCCGACCGGCCGGGCCTGCGATCCGACTGGTTCGGCGGCAAGTGCCACGACAATTTCGCGCCGATGGGGCCGTTCCTGGTGCCGCGCGCCTTCGTTCCCAACCACATGAAACTGCGCATGCACCTCTCGGTCAACGGCGCGGTCAAGCAAGACGGCAACACCTCGCAGTTCATATACTCGCCCGAGGAGCAGATCGAATTCGCCTCGAGCATCGTCACGCTCGAGACCGGCGATCTGTTCTTCTGCGGCACCTGCGGCGGCGTCGGCCAGGGCACCAATACCTTCCTCAAGGTCGGCGACGTGATGGAGACGGAGATCGAGGGGCTGGGCCGCATGCGCAACCGCTTCGTCGCCGACCGGGTGGAGGCATAGATGCGCGCCGCCACCGCCGTCGCGGCCGCGCTCGCCGGCGCCGTGCTGGTCGCGCCCGCTTGCGCGGCGGAGCCCATCAAGATCGGCTGCAGCATGGCGATGACCGGCGGCGTCGCTGGGATCGGCAAGCAGATGCTGATCGCGCTCGAGATCTGGCGCGACCAGGTCAACAAGAATGGCGGCCTCCTGGGCCGTCCGGTCGCGCTCGACTGCTACGACGACCAGAGCCAGCCATCGAACGTGCCGGGCATCTACACGAAGCTCATCGAGATCGACAAGGTCGACCTCTTGATCGGTCCCTACGCCACCAACATGGTGGCGCCGGTCATTCCCGTCCTCATGCAGAAGGGCAAGATGACGGTCGGCATCCTCGCCAACGCCGCCAACCACGAGTTCCATTACCCGCGCTATTTCTCGATGAACGCGACCGGTCCCGATCCGGAGCGCTCCTATTCGACCGGCTTTCTGGCGGTGACGCAGGCGCAGACGCCGAAGCCCCAGACCATCGCGCTCGTGGGCGCCGACGCGGAATACGGGCGCAACGCCATCGAAGGCACGCGCAAGAACGCCGTCGAGGCCGGTCTCAAGATCGTTTACGACCGCTACTATCCGCCGACCACGACCGATTGCGCGCCGATCATGCGCGCGGTCCAGGCGACCAGTCCCGACATCGTCTTCGTCGCCGCATATCCGCCCGACACGGTATGCATCGTGCGCGCCGCTGCCGAGGTTAATCTCGACACCAAGGTGTTCGGTGGCGCGCTCGTTGGATTGAGCATCACCAGCGTCAAGCAGCAGCTCGGCCCGCTGATGAACGGCATCATCAACAACGTGGTGTTCGCGCCGGCGAAGACCCTGATGTCGCCCGAGGCGGAGGCGCTGATCGCCGCCTATCAGGCGCGGGCCGCGCAGGAGAAAGGCGTCGATCCCCTGGGCTATGTCTTTCCGCCCTTCGGCTATGCCGCGGGCCAGGTGCTGGCGGCGGCGGTCACCGCGACGCAGAGCCTCGATGCCGAGACGCTCGCCGCATATCTCCACACGCACACGGTCAAGACCGTTCTGCGCGATCTGGCCTTCGGGCCGGACGGGGAATGGACCGAGTCGGGCCGCCTCTTCACCCAGTTCCGCCACGTCGCGCCCGACGACATCGACCAGTTCCGCTCCACCGAGCACGAGGCGATCCTGTGGCCCGACAAGTACAAGACGGGCGATTTCATCTATCCCTACACGGCAGCAAAGAAATAAACCCGGAGGAGACACCATGACTCATCGTGCGAATTTCGCGGCGATCGCGCTCGCGACGATTATGGCAATGCCGGCGCTCGCGGCCGACCCCATCAAGATCGGCTGCAGCCTGTCCCAAACCGGCGGCGTCGCGGTCAACGGCAAGCAGGTGCTGATGGGCTTCGAGCTGTGGCGCGACGACATCAATGCCAAGGGCGGGCTGCTGGGCCGCCAGGTGCAGCTCGACTGCTACGACGATCAGAGCAACCCGGCGCTGGTGCCGGGCATCTACACCAAGCTCATCGAGATCGACAAGGTCGACATGGTGGTCGGTCCCTATGCCACCAACATGGCGGTGCCCGCGATCCCGGTTCTGATGCAGCACAAGATGACCACCATCGCGGTGACGGCGCTCGCCGCCAACAGCCAGTTCCACTACCCCGGCTATTTCGTGATGCTGCCGAGCGGACCGCAGCCCAAGCGCGCGTTCGCGGAAGGGTTCTTCAACGTCGCGATGCAGATGAACCCTAAGCCGACGACCATCGCCCTGGCCGCGGCCGATGCCGAGTTCGCCAAGAACGCGGTCGACGGCGCTCGCGAAATCGCCATCGAGAAGGGCCTGAAGATCGTTTACGACAAAGCCTATCCCCCGGCGACCACGGATTACGGGCCGGTGGTCCGCGCGATCCAGGCCACCAACCCCGACATCGTGTTCGATGCCGGCTACAACCCCGACACGATCGGCATGATCCACGCCGCACACGAGGCCGGGCTCAAGACGCGCATGTTCGGCGGCAACATGGTGGGGCTCGCATCGACCACCGGCCGGATGCAGCTTGGTCCGCTTACCAACGACATCGTCTATCTGGACGCTTTCTCGCCCAGCTTCACCTTCCCGGGTCTCCAGGACATGATCAAGAAGTACCAGACGCGGGCGGCGCAGGCGGGCACCGATCCGCTCGGGTATGGCTACGTCCCGTTCGCCTATGCCGCCTTGCAGGTGCTGGAGGAGGCCGCGACCAAGGTCGGCAGCCTCGATCAGGAGAAGATCGCGCAATACATCCACGCGCATAGCTTCAGCACCGTCGCAGGCGACATCAGCTTCGGGCCCGACGGCGAGTGGACCAAGCCGCGCATCATCACCGAGCAGTTCCGCGGCATCACGGCGCCGGCAACGGCCGACCAGTTCATGGATGCGAAAAAGGTGGTCGTGCTGTGGCCGCCGGAGTTCAAGACCGGCGACCTCGTTTCTCCCTACGACGCCTCAAAATAGCCGTGCGGCGGCTCTCTTAGGTGCGCTGCAGCAATTTCATCCCCTGCAGGAAGCGCAGGCCGCCCGTGCCGAGGCCGCGCTTGAGGCGGCGGGCGCCCCGGTTCAACCTCGTCGCAGCTTGGAGGGACATCGCGACGATGACTGAAAGGATTCACGAGTGACCAGATCAACCGGCATGTGCGCATTCGTTCTCTCGATGGGGCTGGCTCTCGCCCCGGCCGCGTTCGCGGCAAGCGATGCTGCGACCGCTTCCCCCGTGCCGCCGCAAGTCGCGCAGGACCCCGGTCCGGCGCCGCAGCAGGCGGAGACGGCCGTGCCGCCGCAGCGCGCCCAGGTCCAAGGCACGTTCAACCCCAACGCGGTGCCGCCGTGGTCGGTGTACCGCAACGGCGACGGCGCGGTGATCGACCCGCAATACGGCCTGCCCGTGCCCGGCTACGAGGCCAACGAAGGCTTCTAATCCTCTGCCCACTCCCGTCGCAAGCGGGATGGTCGATCACGAAAGAGGGCGGCGCCCGTGGGACGCCGCCCAATTTCGTTGCGCGCGCATCGAAGTCGAACGTGACCCGACCGGGCCGAGCGACTAATCTTCGGGCAAGCGGCGGCGTCAATGCGCGCCGCGCCCGGAGGAAACATGGCGAGCCCGCAGGTTCTGGACATCACCCGCTTCATCGACGACCGCCGCATGAACCGGTTCAATGCGATGGTCGTCATCTTCAGCTTCTTCATCATCCTGTTCGACGGCTACGACATCGCCGCGGTCGGCTTCGCCGGGCCGTCGCTGGTCAAGGCCTGGGGCATCCAAAGCATGGCGGCGCTGGGCGCCGCGTTCAGCGCCGGGCTCTTCGGCATCCTGTTCGGCTCGCCGCTGCTCGGCTGGGTCGGCGACCGCTATGGCCGCATCGTGGCGATCGTCGGCTCGTGCATGGTGATTGGAATCTTCACCCTGGCCACCGCGGCGGCGGGCTCGCTTACGACGCTCATCTGGCTGCGCTTCTTCACCGGCGTCGGCATCGGCGGCATGCTGCCCAACATCATCGCCTTGAACGCCGAGTTCGCGCCCAAGCGGGCGCGCGCCACCATGATCATCGTCATGTTCACCGGAATCACGTTCGGCGGCGCGGTGCCGGGGCCGGTGGCTGCCTTGTTCGTGCCGACCTATGGCTGGCAGATCCTGTTCCTGATCGGCGGCGTGGCGCCCTTGGTGATCGGGCTCGCCGCGTGGGCTTGGCTGCCGGAATCGCTGAAGCATCTCGTCGTCAAGGAAGGCGGGCGCGAGCGCGCCGTGCGCATCATCAAGGCGATGGACCCGACGCTCGCCATCACACCCCAGACCCGCTTGGTCGTCGCCGACGAGAAGGTCTACGCGGCGTTCCGCCCGACGCAGTTGTTCCAGGAAGGGCTGCGTTGGATCACGCCGCTCCTGTGGCTGTGCTTCATCTGCAACCTGATGTCGTTCTATTTCCTCAACACCTGGCTGCCGACGGTGCTGGCGGCGGCGCACATGCCGACCTCGTTCGCGGTGCTCAGCACCTCGATCTTCCAGATCGGCGGCACGCTCGGCGGGCTGTCCTTGAGCCGGCCGATCGACAAATCGGGCCTGATGCCGGTGTGCGTCCTGTTCGTCATCTCGCTCGTGGTGGCGCCGTTCCTGGGATATGCCAGGGAACCCGAATGGCTGCTGATTTGCGTGATCTTCCTGTCCGGCTTCACGCTGCTCGGGCTGCAGTTCGGGTTGAACGCCACCTCGGCGATGATTTATCCGACCTCGATCCGCTCCAACGGCTCGGGCTGGGCCTTCGCGGTGGGCCGCGTCGGCTCGGTGACGGGACCGATTGCGGCGGGCGTGCTGATCGGGATGCAGCTCACGATCGAGCATCTCTACCTGGCGCTGCTGGTGCCGCTCTCGATCGGCACCATCGCGAGCTTCGTGCTGGCGCGGCTCTATTACGTCCGCTTCCAGGGCATGGGATTGGGCCGGCGCGACACGCTCGACGCGGCCGCGCGCGGCGCGGACTAGTGAGGCGGCAGTGGGCGGGCCGAGAAACCGCTTGCGCTGGTACCGATAAGTACCGTACCCTCTCCACAAGCCGCACGACAGGCGGAGAAGGAGAGGACCGGTGACCGATCGCGTCGAGGCGCAGGCGGGCGTCCGCCCGTCACGCGGCGGCGGATTGATCGGCACGTTCGCGGTCGACGTCGTACTCCCCTGGCTCGCGGTGCAAATCCTCGAGCGCAACGGCGTCTCGAGCGGCACCGCCTTCGCCCTGGCCGCAGTCTTTCCGATCGGGTCGGTTGCCGTCGCCTGGGCGCGACATCGGCGCGTCGAAGTCATCGGCATCGCGGTCAGCGTCACGATGCTGCTCGGCATCTGCCTCTCGCTCGCGACCGACGATGTGCGTTTCAGCGTGATGAAGGCCGCACCCGCCTATGGGCTGTTCGGCATCGCCTGCCTCGGCTCGCTCCGGGCCGCGCGTCCGCTGATGTTCTATGTCAGCCGCTACTTCGTCGCGGGCGACGATCCGGCCAAGCGCACCGCCTGGGACGCGCGCTCCGACATCCCGGGCTTCCGGCGGGCGATGAGGCTCCTGACCGTGGTGTGGGGCTTGGCGACGCTGGGCGAGGCGGTCCTCGGTATCGCCTGCGCCTTCACGCTACCGCCGTCGCTCGCCTTCGTGGCCGAGCCCGCGCTGGCGCTCGTCACGGTGACGGGCCTCGTCACCTGGACCCTCGCCTATTCGCGCCTGCGGGAAGCCAAGCGATGACTGCAGCCGAGGATGCCGCCTTTCCGCAATCCTGGTATCCGGTGGCGCTCGCTGGCGAGGTCAAGAGCGGCGTCCATCTCGGCCAGGATTTCCTCGACACGCGCGTCATCGTCTATCGCGACCCCGACGGCAAGCCGGTGGTCCAGAGTGCGTGGTGCCCGCATCTCGGGGCGGATCTCAGCGCGGGACAGATGATCGAGGGACGCATCCGCTGCGCCTTCCACCATTGGAGCTTCGGCCCCGACGGCCGCTGCGTCGCGATCCCGACCGGTGACGCGATTCCGGCGGAGGCGCGGGTCGCCACGTATCCCGTTGCCGAGACGCTGGGCCTGGTGTGGGCCTTCAACGGGACGGCGCCGCTGTTCCCGCCGCCGACGATGCCGGGCGCCGAGGCGGCCGCGCTGGTGACGCGCAGCTTCCGCTATGGCGAGCGGCCGGTCGACACCTGGATCGCGGTCAGCAACGGCGTCGATTTCCAGCATCTGCGCTCGCTGCACGGGCTCCGGGCCGAGACGCCGGAGCTGGTCGAGATCGGCCCCTATGGCCTCGAATACACCATCGAGACGCAATACTACCGTCAGCACGGGCGCATCACCGGCGTCAACTGCTTCGCCCAGCATCTCACCATCGGCGCCCAGGACATGTTCATGCTGTTCAGCGGCGCGCCGATCGCGCGCCGCCAGACCATGTCCTATTACACCATCGCGGTCACCGGCGGCGCGGCCGCCGAGGCGCGGCTCGCGGGCGTCAAGACCATGGTCGACCGGATCATGGCCGAGGACGCGCCGATCCTGAACACAATCCGCTTCAGGAAGGGCGCCCTCGTTCCTTCCGACCGCCACCTCGCGCGCTTCCTGCGCTACGTCGAGACCTTCCCCAAGGCGCCACCGCCGGACTGGTCGCCGGCCTGATCGCGCGCGAGCTCCGCCAGCACCTCTTCGCTGTGCTCGCCCAAGGTCGGCGGCGCGGACATGCGGGCGCGCGGCCGCGCCCCGTCGGCCAGGATCGGGCAGGCGATGGTAACGATCTCGCCCTCGCGCGGATGGCGCAGCACGACCTTGGTGCCCAGCGCCTCGACCTGCGGATCGGCGAGCGCGTCGGCCAGCGTGTTGATGGGCGCGAACGGCACGTCGGTCGCGGCGAGGCGCGCCATCCATTCGGCCCTGGGCCGCGCTGCGAAATGCGGCGCGAGCGCCTCTTCGAGCGCGTGGAAATTGTCGACCCGGCGCTGATGCGCGGCGAAGCGCGCGTCCGTGGCGAGGTCCTCGGCCCCGAGCGCGCCCAGAAGCTCGAGCCAGAATTTCTCGCGGGTCGAGAGCTGCAGCGCGATGAGCCTGCCGTCGCCGCAGCGGAACGCGAAGGACTGCGAGCGGCTGACTCGGCTGAAACGGTTGTCCTCGATGCCGCTGCGGGTGAGATTTGTGAAAGCGTCAGGAACGAACGCCATCGACGCCTCCAGCATGTTGACCTCGATGCGGCGCCCGCACCCGGTGCGGTTGCGCTCCACCAGCGCGCCGAGGATGCCGGTGCAGGCATACATGCCGGTGACGTTGTCCGCGATGGTGGGGCCGAAGCAATGCGGCGCGGCGGGATCGACGAACAGGCTGGCGATCCCGCTCAGCGCCTGCCCCACCGCGTCGAAGGCGGGGCGGTCGCGATAGGGGCCGGTGGTGCCGAATCCCGTGATCGAGCAATGGACGAGGCGCGGGTTCGCCGCGCGCAGCGCGTCCGAGTCCAGCCCAAGCTTCTTCAGGGCGGAGGGGCGGAAATTGTCGATCAGCACGTCGGCGCGCGCGACCAGGGCGGCGAATGTCGCGCGCGCCTTCGCATCGTTGAGATCGAGGACGAGGCTGCGCTTGTTGCGGTTGTAGGCGACGAAGGTCGCGCTGTAGCTGCCGCCGTGGCCGCGGCGGAAGGCGTCGCCCTCGGGCGGCTCGATCTTTATGACGTCGGCGCCGAGATCGGCCAGCATCATCCCGGCGAGCGGCGCGGTGATGAACGCGCCGAGATCGATCACGCGGATGCCTTCGAGCATGGTGCCTCTCAATGGATCGTCTGGCCGCCATCCGCCACGACGGTCGCGCCATGGACGAAGGAGGCCGCGTCGGACACCAGGAATGCCGCGACATTGGCGATCTCGCGGCACTCGGCGAGGCGATGCAGCATCACCTGACGCTCGAGCGCCTCGCGGCTGGTGAGTCCACGATCGAGATATGACTTGAAGCGCGGCGACAGGGTGGGACCGGGGCACAGCGAATTGACGCGCAATCCTTTCTCGCCCCAATCGACCGCGAGCTGGCGGGTCAGGTTCACGACCGCGCCCTTGGCCGCGCAATAGGCCGGCATCTCGGGATTGCCGATGACGCCGAAGCTCGACGCGATGTTGAGGATCGACGGCTTCGGCGCCGCCAGCAGCAGCGGGATGAAGGCGCGGCACATGTAGAACACGGCATCGAGATCGATGCCGCGGATGGCGCGCCATTTCTCGGTCGAAAGCTCGGTGATCCGGCTGCGGAAATTGTCGCCGGCGTTGTTGATCACCGCCTTGACGTTGCCCCAGCGCTCGGCCGTCGCGCGGGCGAGCGCCGCCACTTGCGTGTCGTCGGTGACGTCCACGACGAAGCACTCGCAGCGCCCACCGCTCGCGCGGACAACGGCCGCGGTGTCATCGAGCTTGGATGCCGTGCGACCGACCAGCGCGAGCGTAGCGCCGAGCTCGCCCAGCACCTCGGCGCAAGCCTGGCCGATGCCGCCGCCTGCGCCGGTGATCACCACGACCGTGCCCGCGAAATCGAGTTGCTTGAGCATCGACTCTTTCTAGCGCAGCAGGTTGAGCGAGGCCTTCTCGCCGTGTCCGTCTGCGGTCACCTCGAACGCGAAGCGGAAATGCGGCAAGTCCTCGCCCGGGTGGTCGGCCGCGTAGGTCAATTGCGGGATGCGGAAATTGTTGGGCCGGTTCTCCTGGCCCTTGTAGATCGCGGGATAGAGATCGATGAAATGCCAGCCCGGCTCGCCGCTCGCGCTGAGCTGGATCGTGACGTCGCCCTGGCTGTTGAAGCCGCAGGCATATCCCACATAGTTGTTGTCGTAGACGATGGTGTAGATGTTGGCGGTCTCGGTCCAGCCGACGCCCTTCAAGTGGACCGTGAATTTGGTCCCCGCCGGCCCGCGCGCGACATCGAGCGGGAGCGCCGTGGTGGCAATCACGACGTTGCCGGCGAGCACCCGGTCGCCGTCCTTCACCGCGACGGCGTGCGCGCCGCCGAGATCGTCGGGCACCGCGAAGCGGAACGCGGCCGCGCCCGACGCGTCCGCGGTGGCGCGCGCGATGGGCCGGGCCGATTCCTCCCAGCCGCCTTGCTTGACGCGGTTGCCGGTGACGGTGCCCCACGTCAGCTCATAGTCCTTGCCCGGCGTCAGGCCGCTGCCCCGCACCACGTCATCGCGTCCGACGCTGGCGAAGCGCGGCTCGGCAACGAGTGCGCCGGCCGCCGGCAGTCCGCCGATCGCCGTCTGCGCCTGCTGCGCCGGATCGGGCGGCAGCACCGGCGGATCCGGCGTGATGGTGTAGAGGAGCCCGAAGCGCGGGCGGTCGGGCTCGGGATTCTGCTGCGGATTGAGATAGGGGAAGGTGAATTCGCCGTGCATCACCTCGAGCACGTGAGTGCCGGGCGCGCCGGTCGCCGGAATGGCGAAATGCGCCGCGCCCCGCGTCGTCACCGCCGAAATCCAGCCGGTGAAGCTGTTGTCGTAGCGCAAGAGCCACGAATTCTCGAGCTCGCGCCAGCCGATGCCGGTGACGTCGATGGCGATGGGGCCGCCGGCAGGGCCGCTCGCCGATTGGAGCTTCACCGCCATGTCGATCGAGAACGCGGCCTGGGTCAGGAGCCGCGCGCCCTGCTGCAAGGTCACGTCGTGCGCGAAGCCGAAATCGTCGGGCGCGGCGAAGGTGGCGGCGAGATGGCCCGCCGCATCGCTGCGCAAGGCGGCGATGCGATAGGCCTCGGGCGCGTAGGTGCGGCCGTGATACTCGGCGCCGGCGACGTTCCAGCGTCCCTCAACCGTGCGCCACACGAGATCGACCGGCTGATCGGCGGGCAGGCCCGCCGCGGTCACGGTCACCGGCGTTCCCGCCGGCCCATGCTCGGGCGCGAGCGTCATGCTGCCGACGAAGCCTCCTTGCGCCTCGGCCAGCGGCGCCGCGGGACCGAGCGCGTCGGGCGGCGCGCCCCGCGCCACCAACGGCGCGAGCATGACGAGTGCGAGCGCGCCAAATCCCGCCGCCGCACCGTGCCTCATCGTCGGCTCCCTATTTGGCGGGCGGCGAGGCGTCCGCGATCACCGTTAATTGCGAGGTCGCGATCTTGAACGGCTGCCAGGTCGCGACCTTGCCCGCGAGGTCCGTCGCGACGACCTTGTAGGTGAGGCTGCCGGTCGGAAAATCCTCGGGGATCGACCACGGCACCACCCAGAAAAAGTCGGTAATTTCCGCGGGCGGCGGCGGGTGCCGATGATAGCGCATCGGCAGGCTCTGCCCGTTCGAGAGCTCGACCACCAGGCTCTTCAGGCCCTTGTCGTCGAGCGCCTTGCCATCCGGGTCGACCACGCGGATGCGGAAGACGACCGTCTCCTTGCGATGGAACTGGCTGGTCATGACGCAGGGCGCGAGACCGGGCTGCGGCCCGCGCGCCATGTCGCCCTCGAAGAACAGCTTGGCTGCCTCCTGGGCGTGGGCCGAGTGGGAAACGGCGCCAATGGCGAGCGGCAGCGCCGCCATGGCCCAGACAAATCGCATGCGCATCGCTCGTCTCTCCCCCATTGCTCGCACGGGGGCCAGATTATCACGGCGGCCGCAGGACGGCGAGACGCTTGCGGGTGCCGGCGCTAGTATGGCGCGGCACCGTGCGGGACCGGCTTCATGGCGCTGGGCGTTGATTTCATCGAAGTGCGCGGGACCAGGCTCGCCTATCGCCGCGGCGGCGCCGGGCCGGCGCTGCTCTATCTCCACGGCACCGATGGTCTCGCGGAATGGCCGGAGATGCTCGACGAGCTCGCGCTCGGCTGCGACGTCGTCGCGCCCGATCATCCCGGCTTCGGCGCGACGCCGATCCCGTCCACGATCGACGATATTTCCGACATGGCGTATTTCTATCTCGACGCCATCGCGGCGCTGGGTCTCGACCGGATTCACGTGGTTGGCCATTCGCTCGGCGGCTGGATCGCGCTCGAGATGGCGGTGCGCTCGACCGCGCGGTTCGCGAGCCTGACGCTCATCGCCAGCGCCGGAATTCACGTCAAGGGCGTGGCCAAGACCGACATCTTCCTGATCGACCCCGAGGAGCAGGCGGTTCTGTCCTATGCCGATCCGCGCCGGGGCGAGGCGGCGGCGCAGCGCGCTTCGGCCGAGAAATATCAGGAGACGGCGATCGCCAACCGCATCGCCAGCGCCCGGCTCGGCTGGCAGCCGCGTTTCTTCAATCCGCGGCTGGAGCGCTGGCTCCATCGCGTCGACCGGCCGACCCTGGTGCTGTGGGGCGAGGAGGACCGCATCATCCCGCCCGCCTATGGCGCGGCCTTCGCGCGGCTCATCCCGGGGGCGCGCCTCACGATGGTGCCGCGCGCCGGCCATCTGCCCCATGTCGAGCGGCCCGACCTTGTCATCCCGTCCATCCAGCGCTTCATCGCGGACGCGGCGCCATGAAAGTGATGTGCTTTCATCTCATGCCCTATGCCGACCTCGACCTGTCGGTGCGGGACAAGTACCGCAGCGTGTGGCTGGTGCTGCCCAACAGCCATTTCGATCCCGAGAAGGGCGCCACCCTCTACAACCGCTATCTCGACGAGCTCGAGCTGTGTGCCGAGCTCGGCTTCGATGGCATCTGCGTCAACGAGCATCACCAGAATGCCTATGGCCTGATGCCGTCGCCGGTGGTGATGGCGTCGGCACTGGCGCGGCGCACCAAGGATTGCCGCATCGCCATCCTCGGCAATGCCTTCTGCCTGCGCGAGCATCCGCTGACCCTGGCCGAAGAGCACGCCATGATCGACGTGATGACGCGCGGTCGGCTGATCAGCGGCTTCGTCCGCGGTGTCGGCTCGGAGTATTTCTCGCTGGGCGCCAACCCGGTCTTTTCGCTGGAGCGCCACCAGGAGGCGTGCGAGCTGGTGGTGCGCGCCTGGAGCGAGCCCGGCCCCTTCGCCTTCGAGGGCAAGCATTACCACTTCGAGTACGTCAATCTGTGGCCGCGCCCGTACCAGAAGCCCCACCCGCCGATCTGGTGCCCGTCGATGGGCAGCCTCGAGACCATCGAGTGGGCGGCGCATCCCGACCGCAAATACGTCTATCTCCAGAATTTCAGCCCGACCGAATCGGTGGCGCGCTATCTCAACCTTTATCGCGAGGTGGCGGAGCGGCGCTACGGCTACCGCGCCGCCTCGGACCGGATCGGCTGGTGCGCGCCCATTTATGTCGCCGACAGCGACGAGCAGGCGGTGCGCGAGGCCAGGCCGCATATCGAGGCGCTGTTCAACGTATTCCTGCCCAAGCTGTCCGAGCTGATGTTCTTCCCGCCCGGCTACATGTCGGCTGCGTCGCTGAAGCAAGTCCTGATCCACAAGCGCGGCCACCGCGGCGGCGCCCGGATCGAGGATTTGATCGCGCGCGGCATCTTCATCTGCGGCTCACCGGACACCGTCCGGCGGCGCATCGCCGAGGCCCATAACCTCATGGGATTCCAGGAATTCATCGCGATGCTGCAGTTCGGGACCCTGCCCGGCGACTTGACCGAGCGCAACATCCGCCGCTTCGCCGCGGAGGTGATCCCGGCGATCCGGCCCCTGACCGACCGGGACTATCGCGGCTTCGAGCTAGCCCGGGCCGGCGCCTGAGCGGTCGGATCCGCCAAACGATGGTTTCTGTGACTTAGATCACTGGGCGGGCGAAAATATTTTCGCCCCTGTGAACCCTGTCACATGCGTGCGGCCGGAAGAATGGTTTCATGCCTGGTGCAAGCTGCGCCAACGGAGCGCGGCTAGGGAGCCAGGATAAAGTCAATGAACGCCGTTCTCATCGAGGCCCCGTTCTCTGCCTCATCGCGCCGGCCCCCGGCGGCGCGGCGGACCGGCGAGGTTGCGAGCTTTCTCGCCCAGGCCGCCGACCCGGCGCGGCAGCAGTCCTTTCTTGCCGCCGTGGCGGAGCACCACGAGATGACCGCGTTCCTGGCCCTGTTCAATCATTTCGCGCCCCGCCTCAAGGCTTACATGCGCAAGCTCGGCACCTCCGACTGCCTCGCCGAGGAACTGGCCCAGGACGTGATGCACGTGGTGTGGCGCAAGGCCGAGAGCTACGACCCGGCGAAGTCGGCGGTGAGCTCGTGGATCTTCACCATCGCCCGCAACCTGCGCATCGACGCGCTGCGCCGCGAGCAGCGCCGCCAGCTCGATCCGAACGAGCCGCTGCTGACGCCGGACCCGCTGCCGCTCCCCGACGCACGTCTCCAGCAGGAGCAGCAGAGCCAGCGCGTGCGCAAGGCGCTCGCCACGCTGCCGCGGGAGCAGGCGGCAGTGGTGAGCCTCGCCTTCTACCAAGGCAAGTCGCACGGCGAGATCGCGGCCGACCTCTCGATCCCGCTGGGCACCGTCAAGTCGCGCATGCGGCTGGCGTTCCAGCGCATCCGCGACGCGCTCGAAGAGGCCGGCGAGAGCGTGGCCCCGCAACGCGCGCGCGCCGCCTGACCGCTGTCCCGGCCTCGATCAGCTCGTCATCGCCTCGAGTGCAGTGCGGTCGATGATGGCGATGGCGTTGTCTTCCATGCGGATGACGCCGCGCCGCTGCCAGTCGTTGAGGCACTTGTTCACGCTCTCGCGCGCCGCGCCCACCATGTTACCGAGCTCGCGCTGCGACAGCGCCTTGTTGCCGGGCGTGTGGTCCGCCGCCATGCGCAGCAGCGCCTTCGCCAGGCGTGCCGGCAATTGCAGCAGCGACACCTCGGCCGCATGCTGGGTGTTCTCGCGGAAGCGCTCGCACAGCACTTCGACGATGCGCGGCCAAGCCTCGGGATGGCGTTCGAGGAACACCATCACGTCGCGGCGCTCGAGCACGGCGAGGCTGCACGCCGTCATCGCCTTGGCATCGGCCGAGCGCTCCTTGCCGTCGAGCAGGGCGATCTCGCCGAACACTTCGCCCGGCTGAAGCACGGCGAGCAGCAACTCCTTGCCCTCGGGCGAGGAGATGCTGATGCGCACCTGCCCGTTCAGCACCGCCATCATGCTCGAGCCGGGCGACCCCATGTGGAATATGGTCTCGCCCGGAGCCAGCCGGCGGATATGGGCCCGAGCCACGAGCTGGTTCCGCTCATCCGACCCAAGGCCCTGAAAGAGAAAGCAATTCGACAATATCCGGCGAGCGTCTTCGGCCGGCCTCCCCGGTGGAGTGTCCATTGCCGCTCCCCTATCGTCGCGGGTTTGCCCCTGGCAAATACAGGAGCGGCGGCGTTTTTTCAACCATGGGGCGGGACCGTTCATGGACGCTCGTGCCTCGGTTGGCGTATTGCCCGACCGGGACGAAAGCTCTAAACGGGGCGCCCCGGCTCGCCTGACAAGGGATCATGGCGCAAACCACGGCGGTCAACGGAACGGCGACGCCTGGTCGAGCCCATCAGCAATTGCTGCTCGGCGCGCTCGGCGTCGTCTACGGCGACATCGGCACTTCACCCCTCTACACGGTGAAGCAGTGCTTCAACGAGCTGGGCGGGCTCACGACACAGTCGGTCTATGGCGTCCTGTCGCTCATAACCTGGGCGCTCACCATCGTCGTCACGATTAAATACATCACCGTAATCATGCGCGCCGACAATCGCGGCGAGGGCGGCATCCTGGCGCTCACCGCCCAGGCGCTGCGCGCGAGCGAGGGCAAGCCGCGCATGCGGTGGTGGATTCTCGCGGCGGGACTGCTCGGCGCCTCACTGTTCTACGGCGACGGCGTCATCACCCCGGCGATCTCGGTGCTGAGCGCGGTCGAGGGCCTGAAGGTGGCGACGCCGGTCCTCGACCCTTACGTCATCCCGGTGACCTGCGCGCTGCTGCTGCTTTTGTTCATGTTCCAGCGCAGCGGCTCGGCGCTGGTGGGTGGGCTGTTCGGTCCGGTGATGATGGTGTGGTTCTTCACCATCGGCTTGCTCGGCCTTGTCCAGATCGTGAGCCAACCCGGCATCCTGCGCGCGATCAATCCCTATTACGGCGTGGCGCTGCTCGCCGCCGATCCGCTCAAGGGGTTCGCGCTCTTGGGCGCGGTGGTGCTGGCGGTGACCGGCGCCGAGGCGCTCTATGCCGACATGGGGCATTTCGGCCGCCGGCCCATCCGAATGGCTTGGCTCAACATCGTGTTCCCGGCGCTGCTGCTCAACTATTTCGGCCAAGGCGCTTTGCTGCTCAAGGTGCCGGGCGCGCTCGAGAACCCGTTCTACCGTCTGGTTCCGGCGTGGGGCCTCTATCCGATGGTGGTGCTGTCGGCGGCAGCCACCGTGATCGCCTCGCAGGCGGTGATCACGGGCGCCTTCTCGATGACGCGCCAAGCGGTACTGCTGGGCTATCTGCCGCGCTTCTACATCCGCCACACCTCGGAGTCGGAGATCGGCCAGATCTACATCCCCAAGATCAACCTGTTCCTGCTGATTGCGGTGCTGGCGCTGGTGCTGGGATTCAAGAGTTCAGACAATCTCGGCGCGGCCTACGGCATCGCCGTCACCGGCACGATGTCGCTCACGACGGTGCTCGCGCTGGTCTACACCACCGGCGTCGCAGGCTGGAACCGGTGGGGCGCGAGCCTGCTGTTCGGATTCTTCCTGGTGGTCGATCTCGCCTTCTTCAGCGCCAATCTGCTCAAGATCGCTGAGGGCGGCTGGTTCCCGCTGGTGGTGGGGGCCGGCATGTTCGTGCTGATGATGACCTGGATGCGCGAGCGCGAGCGGCTGCTGGTCGAGCGCTGGCGCGAGGCGCTGCCGCTCGAGACCTTCCTCCAGACCTTGCGGCCCGACCGGCCGATGCGCGTGCCCGGCACCGCCGTCTTCATGGTGCCCAACGCCGACATCGTGCCGCCGGCGCTGCTGCACAATCTCAAGCACAACAAGGTACTGCACGAGCGCGTCGTGCTGATGAAGATCGAGACCGAGGACATCCCGCACGTGTCCGACGCCGAGCGCATCGCGATCCGGCATCTCGACCATAATTTTCACGCCATCACGGTGCGGCACGGCTTCATGGACGAGCCCAACATCCCGCGCACCCTGGCGCAGCTTCGGGTGATGCAGTTCCGTTTCAACCTGCTCGAGACCTCGTTCTTCGTCGGCCGCGAGAAGGTGGTGATCGGCAAGCCTTCGCCGTTCTGGGACTGGCGCAAGCGGCTGTTCATCCTCATGCACCGCACCATGCTGAGCGCGACCGAATATTTCCGCATCCCCTCGAACCGCGTGGTCGAGCTGGGCGGGCAGGTCGAGATCTAGGCGGGCGAGAACGTACGGCCCTCTCTACGCCGCTCCGCGGCTGAGGGCGCAGGCGGATTCGAGACGGGGCAGCTGCTTGAGCACCAGGCGCCGTCCCTCTTCGTGCACTGCATGGGGACCCAGCGCGCGGATCGTCGGCGGGAAGACCTCGTCCGACGCGAAGGCTATGCCGCCCAAGGCGATCGCCGGGTCAGTCCCGTCCTGGACCAGCGGCAGCAGCAGGTGCTGCGCCCGCATCCGCCGCCCCGAGCCCCAGACGAACTGGCTCTCGGCATAGACCGGCGCGCGCTCGGAATAGACGAGGCGATGGAGCGAGGCGAGCAGCTCCCACCACCCGCCGCTCATCTCGCCGTCGAGATAGCGGCCGGTCGGGTCGAAGCCGATCCGCTTCACCACGCTGGTGCCGACAAGGCGGAACCGCACTCGCGTGCCGCGGTCGAGGAGATCGGCCAACAGCAGATGCGGCAGCAGGTCGGGGCCCATCTCGAGGGGATCGATGTCGCGGCGCGAGGGCAGCGCGCGCGTTCCCCGCTTCACCTGCCAATAGCGCAGCAGCGAGCCGAGAACCGGGTGAGGGATGGGACTGCCAGGCATCGCGACGGCCGTATCAAGAGCATGCACGCGAATCAGTCCGCGCCGCGGCAGGTTAATTTTTTCCTAACGCTCGCTAAGAAGTCCTTAAGCCGCCCCGGAGCGGGGTACGACTCCGGTTTTACCCCGGTTTTCCGCGGCTTTTAGGCGCGCGAGGCGGTGCCGGCGCGGCGATTCGGCCTCAGTCGGCGGCGTCGGAACCGACCATGGCGGTCGGAAACAGGATGCGCTCTGGCGGGAACCACACGGTCGCCTTGGTGCCGACGCCGAGCGTGCTGGTAATCTCGAGCCGGCCGCCATGCAGCTCGATCATCGACTTGGCCAGCGGCAGGCCCAGCCCCGTGCCCTGGTACTTGCGCGCGAGCCGGCTGTCGATCTGGCCGAACGGCCGCAGCGCCTTGGCCAGATCGGCGGCGGCGATACCGATGCCGGTATCCTCGACCGAGAGGCCGAGTCCCTTGTCGTCGAGCGCGGCGCGGACCGTGACGCGGCCGCCTGGCGGGGTGAACTTCACCGCGTTCGACAAGAGGTTCAGCAGGATCTGCTTCAGCCGCAGATCGTCGCAATGGACGAGCGGCAATCCTGCGGCCAGCGTGTGGCTGAATTCGAGGCCGGCCGCCTGGACCCGGTCGCGCATCAGCCGGGCGCACGACTCGACCACCGTCGCCACATCGACCGGCTCTTCGTTGAGCTCGATCTTGCCGAACTCTACCTTGGAGACGTCGAGCACGTCGTTGATGAGCTTGAGCAGATGCTGGCCGCTCTCCCGGATGTCGGTGGCATATCCCAAATAGCGCGGATCGCCAAGGCGGCCGAACACCTCGCCCTTGAGGATGTCGGAAAAGCCGATGATGGCGTTCAAGGGCGTGCGCAGCTCGTGGCTCATGTTGGCGAGGAACTCGGTCTTGCTGCGGCTGGCGAGCTCGGCTTCCTCCTTGGCGCGGCGCAGATCGGCCTCGGTGCGGTAGCGCTCGGTGATGTCGAGATATGTGGCAATGAGGCCGCCATCGGGCATCGGCGTGACGCGCATCTCGACCACGCGCTCGCCGCGTGCGACCACGCTCTCGCGCTTCCCGGGGCGCCGCGTCTCGATGCAGCGGCGCAGGAACGATATGCTTGCCTTCGCTCCGGCGACATTGTCGCCGGCATGCTGGACGATCATCTCGGCCACCGGACGATCGGTCCATAGATCGTCCGGCGAATGCGCGAAGAGCTGATAGAGGCGGTCGTTCCACAGCCGTATGCGGAGCTCGGCGTCGAGCACCAGCACGCCCTCTTCAATGTTGTCGAGAGTGGCGCGCAGCAGCGACGTGGTCTCGGCCAGCTCCTGCTCGGCACGCTTCAGGAGCGTGAGGTCGCGGCCGATGCCGCGGTAACCCATGAAGACGCCGGCCGGGTCGAACACCGGAAGGCCCGACAGCGCGAGATGGAGCGGCCCGCCGCTTTCCATCCGGCAGATGAGGCGCACGTCGCGGAACGGCAGGCGCGCCTCGAGCATCTCGACCAGCGGCTGCCAATCGTCGCCGGCCGGCGCCAGGCCCGGCACGTCATCAATGCGGTGGCCGATGAAGGACCGGCTCGAATAGGTTTCGGGCAGCTGCGAGCTCGAGGACGTGCGCGTGAAGCGCAGGCCCTCGTCCATCTCCCAGAACCAGTCCGCCGCCGCCTCGGCGTAGTCCCTGAGGCGCTGCGCCTCTTCCCGCGCTGCGCCGGCGCCATCCATCGCCATGCGCTCCTTGCCCATTAACGATTTGGCGCGAGTTTACGGCCCCACGGTTAAGAATTTCGCAAGCGGAGCCGCGCCTTTGGCGCAGCTTGGATCAGGCGCGCTCCAGCATCCGCCCGAGCGGCCGCCCGGCGAAGATGTGGATGTGGAAGTGCGGCACTTCCTGGTGCGAGTCACGGCCGTGATTGGCGAGGATGCGGTAGCCGGGATCGGCGAGCCCGAGCGAGCGGGCGATCGCTCCCACCGCGCGCACCAACGCGACGACCTCCGCGGGCGCCGCCTTGGCGGAGAAATCGTCGAACGAAACATAGGCGCCCTTGGGTATTACCAGCACATGAACCGGGGCTTGGGGATTGATGTCGTGGAAGGCAAGGACGTGATCGTCCTCGAACACTTTCTTGCACGGGATTTCGCCGCGCAGGATGCGAGCGAAGACGTTGTTGCGGTCATAGTCCATGGCACACCCTTCCGCGGTCCTAGCCGCGCGCGCGGCCTTCCTTTTCGGCGATGCCCGATTGGCCCATGCGCTCTTCGAGCGCGCGCCAGATATCGGCGGGCGCCAGTCCCGCATCCTGCCACGTCACCAGGAGATGATAGAGCAGGTCGGCGCTCTCGCCGGTCAGCGCCTGGCGATCGCGGGCGACGGCGGCGATCAGGGTCTCGACCGCCTCCTCGCCGAGCTTCTGCGCGATGCGCGCGGTCCCTTCGCGCATGAGCTTGGCCGTGTAGGACGTGGCCGGGTCGGCGCCAACGCGCGCGGATATCGTCGCGAAGAGCCGGTCGAGGATGCTGCCGTCGATCTCTGCCACCTGTCGCCTCCGTCGCCGCAGTCGTAATCGACCGCCCAGAGAGCGTCAAATCGCTACATCCGCACGGGGATCCCGGCCTTGGCGAGGGCGGCCTTGGCGTCGCCGACGCGGTAGGTGCCGAAATGGAAGATCGACGCCGCCAGAACGGCGCTGGCATGGCCCTCGCGGATGCCGGCGACGAGATGGTCGAGCGTGCCGACCCCGCCCGAGGCAATGACCGGGATCGGCACCGCATCGGCGACGGCGCGGGTGAGCGCGATGTCGAATCCGGCGCGGGTGCCGTCGCGGTCCATCGAGGTGAGCAGGATCTCGCCCGCGCCCAAGCTCGCCATCTGGCGCGCCCATTCGACGGCGTCGATCCCGGTCTCGCGCCGCCCGCCATGAGTGAAGACGTGCCAGCGCCCTGGCGCGCGTTGCTTGGCGTCGATCGCGACGACGATGCACTGGCTGCCGAATTTCTGCGCCGCCTCGCGCACAAATTCGGGCCGTGTCACCGCTTCGGTGTTGATCGAGGTCTTGTCGGCGCCGGCCAGCAGCAGGCGGCGGATGTCCTCGACCGTGCGCACGCCGCCGCCGACGGTCAGCGGCATGAAGCATTGCTCGGCGGTCCGCGCCACCACGTCATAGAGCGTGGCGCGGTTCTCGGCCGAGGCGGTGATGTCGAGGAAGGTCAACTCGTCGGCGCCTTCGGCATCGTAGAAGCGCGCCTGCTCCACCGGATCGCCGGCATCGACCAGGTGGACGAAATTAATGCCCTTCACGGTGCGCCCGTCCTTGACGTCGAGGCAGGGAATGACACGCCGCTTGAGCATCACGCCTCCGCCAGCGCGAGCGCCGCGGCGAGATCGATGCGGCCGTCATAGAGCGCGCGGCCGAGGATGGCGCCGGCGACGCAACCGCACGCTTTGAGGACGGCGATATCGGCAAGCGCGGCAATGCCGCCCGAGGCGATCACCGGCGTCTTGAGGCGGCGTGCGAGATCGGCGGTGGCGGCGACGTTGGCACCGCCGAGAACGCCGTCGCGCTCGATGTCGGTGTGGACGATGGCGGCGGCGCCTGCATCCTCGAAAGCGAGTGCCAAGTCGAGCGCGCTCACCTCCGAGGTCCGCGCCCAGCCCTCGACCGCGACCTTGCCGTGGCGCGCGTCGAGCGCCAGCACGATCCGGCCGGGCCAGTCGCGGCACGCCTGCCGCACCAGCGTCGGGTCGGTGAGCGCGACGGTGCCGAGCACGACGCGCGCCGCGCCGCGTATGAGCCAGAACGCGATCGCCTCCGCGCTGCGGATGCCGCCGCCCAACTGCACCCGCATGTCCGTGGCGGCGAGGATCGCGTCCACCGCGGACTGATTGCGCGCGGCGCCGGCGAAAGCGCCGTCGAGATCGACGACGTGGAGCCAACGCGCGCCGGCGGCGGCGAAACTCCGCGCCTGCGCCGGCGGATCGTCGTTGAACACGGTCGCCGCGCTCATCTCGCCGCGCACCAGGCGGACGCAGCGCCCGTCCTTCAGATCGATGGCGGGGAAAAGGATCACGGCCGCCACCCCAGGAAATTCGCCAGCACTGCGAGGCCGGTCGCCTGGCTCTTCTCGGGATGGAACTGCACGCCCGCGAGATTGTCGCGTGCGATCGCCGCCACCAGCGCGCCGCCATAGTCGACCGTCGCCACCACGTCGGCGGCGTGCTCGGGAATGAAGGCGAAGCTGTGGACGAAATAGGCATGCGCGCCCGGCGCCAGCCCCGCGAACAGCGGGTGCGCGCGCGCGAAGGCGAGTTCGTTCCAGCCCATGTGCGGGATCTTGAGCGCGGGGTCGCGAGGCGCGATCGGCACGACCTCGCCCTCGATCCAATTGAGCCCCCGTGTGGTCTCGAACTCGCGCCCGCGCGTCGCCATCAGCTGCATGCCTACACAGATGCCGAGGAACGGTTGCCCGCGCCTTTGCACGGAGTCTTCGAGCGCTTCTTCCATGCCCGGGATCGACAGCAGCCCGCGGCGGCAATCGGCGAAGGCGCCGACGCCGGGCAGCACGATGCGGTCGGCCTCGGCAAGACGCCGCGGATCGCCGGTGACCAGGATGCGGTGGTCGCGCCCGGCCTCGCGCGCCGCGCGCTCCAGCGCCTTCGCCGCCGAACGCAGATTGCCGGAGCCGTAATCGATCACCGCGACCAGCGGCATCACAGGCTGCCGCCGAGCACGCCCTTCGTCGACGGCACCTCGTCGGCGCGGCGCGGATCGATGGCGACCGCCTGTCGCAGCGCGCGCGCGAGGCCCTTGTAGCAGGACTCGACGATGTGGTGGTTGTTCTCGCCGTAGAGATTCTCGACGTGGAGCGTGACGCCCGCCGATTGGGCGAAGGCCTGGAACCATTCCTTGAACAGCTCGGTATCCATCTCGCCGAGCTTGGGCCGCGAGAAGGTCACCTTCCACACCAGATAGGGCCGCGCCGAGACGTCGAGCGCCACGCGCGTCAGGGTCTCGTCCATCGGGATGAGCGCGTCGCCCCAGCGCGCGATGCCACGCCGGTCGCCCAGCGCCTTTGCCACCGCCTCGCCGACGGCGTAGCCGGTATCCTCGGTGGTGTGGTGGAAATCGATGTGGAGATCGCCGTCCGCCTTGACCGCGAGGTCGATCAGGCTGTGGCGCGAGAGCTGCTCGAGCATGTGGTCGAGGAAGCCGATGCCGGTTGCGACGTCGTAGCGGCCGGTGCCGTCGAGATCAACGCTCGCGGCGATCCGCGTCTCGCGCGTCTTGCGCTCGACGCTGCCGCTGCGCCCCTTGCCTGCACGAGGTTTCGCCACGCCGCTCTCCGCTGCCGATCGAGGCGCTTTTACCAAGTCCTTGGTGTTGCGGCAAATCGGGCGCGGATCACCACGGAAAGCCGACGACGACGCGGTCGGGGCCATGCTGGGAGGCGCGGCCGTTGAGCTCGGGCGTGGTGCACGCGGCGAGCGCGGCGATGAGGCAGAGGAGAGCGAGGGCGCGCATGGCGATCCGGATATTGGTACGCATTTTAGCCAATCTCGCGACGATCGTACTCCCTTCGGAGGCGCCCCCTTAACGGTCGGGCAACCGCGCCCGCGCGAGGATCGGGACATGCAATTCCCGCGCATCGCGACGGCGCTTGCCGTCCTGGTCCTGGCCGCCCCGGCGCACGCCGCCGCGCCCGACCGCTCGTCCTTGTCCTACGAGGACAACGTCAGCATCAACACCGCCTGCTACGAGGCCCGCACCAAGGGCGAGGGCGCGTTCCAGAGCTGCGTCCAGGCCCAGCTCATCCGGCTCCAAACGCATCCCGCGCCCGACCGCACCGGCCTCAGCGAGCGCCGCACCCGCGAGATCGAAAGCGACTGCGCCTATCTGCGCCGCATCGGGATCGCCGAATACAACGATTGCATGGCGAACGCCATCGATGCCGCGCCCAAGCCGGCCGCGTCCGAGGACCAGGACACGCCGGCGAGCAACGCCAGCCTGGCCAAGGCGCTGACCGAGGCGGACCTGCCGCTTCCGGCCGCGAATTCGCCGGACCTGCCGCAGCCCAAATCCGTGCTGCCGCCGCTCCCCGATCACATGGGCCGCGCCAACCTGCCGGCGGCCGACCTCTACAAGCGGGTCGAGCGTTCGGTGTTCGTGGTCGGCGCCGCGCGCTCCCTGGGCGACGCGCGCGCGCGCGACATCGTGCAGGGCTCGGCCGTCGCCATCGCCGCGCATCTCCTCCTGACCAACTGCCACGTCGTCGACCACCGGCCGATGATCGTGCTGCTGCAGGACCACGTGACCTATCGTGCCAAGCTGGTGGCGTCCGATCCGGTGGCCGACCGCTGCGTGCTCGAGAGCGAGGGCGGGGCATTGGTGCCGATCGCGGGGGTGCGCAGCTTCACCGACATCGCCGTGGGCGAGCATGTCTACGCGATCGGCGCGCCCCGCGCGCTCGAGCGCACCCTGAGCGAGGGCCTCGTCTCCGGCAAGCGCGCCGCCAAGGGCCGCAACCTGATCCAGACCTCGGCGCCGCTGTCGCCCGGCTCCTCGGGCGGCGGGCTGTTCGACGAGCGCGGCAACCTCCTGGGCATCACCACGCTGGCCTCGCTGCCGGGCTCGCAGAACCTCAATTTCGCCATCTCCGCCGCCGATTTCTGGGATTAGCGCCCGCCCGGCGGAGTGCTACTCTCCCCAGTCTGGGGGAGAGCACCCGTGGAACGTCGGCTTGCCGCGATACTCGCAGCAGATGTGGCCGGCTATAGCCGGCTGACCGGCGCCGACGAAGAAGGCCGCTGGGCCGCCTCAAGGCGCTGCGCCACGAGTTGATCGACCCCGCCATATCCACCGCCCGCGGCCGCGTGGTCAAAACCATGGGCGACGGCATTTTGATCGAGTTTCCGAGCGCGGTCGATGCCGTGCGTTGCGCCATCGAGGTGCAGCGGGGCATGGTGTCCCGCAACGCGGGCTTGGCGCAGGACCAGCGCATCGAGTTCCGCGTCGGCATCCATGTCGGCGACGTGGTGGCCGACGGCGGCGATCTCCTGGGCGACGGTGTCAATGTCGCCGCCCGCCTCGAAGGAATTTCCGAGACCGGCGGG
>JGI12269J14319_10000768_pt1 | contig 31187 bp, 28 predicted proteins | sample PeaSoiSIISIP2007_FD_14319 | JGI IMG/M metagenome (IMG submission 14319)
CGCATCCGCATGACCCCCAATCGCACCCCCCGCCGGAGCTCCCGCACATTGTGGGGGGCGTAGCTCGCGAGTTCGTGGTTCTTCAGGTGGCTCCAGACCCACTCGTCCGGGTTCAGCTCGGGGCTGTAGCCCGGGAACCGATGGACTTCGAGCCGGGAATGGGCCTCGAGGAACTCACTCACCAGTTTCGAGCGGTGGTGGGGTCCATTGTCCCAGAACACCAGGATCGGCCGTCGCCGAATGTGACGCAGGAGATGGCGGAGGAACGCCACCACCTGCGGGCCTCGGATCGACTCCTCGTGGACACGGAAGTAGAGGCGGCCCGTCGGGGTCACCCCACTGATCGCCGAGAACTTCGGCCATCGTCCCTGGTGGAGCAGCACCGGGGTCTGCCCGACCGGCGCCCAGGTCTTCGCGGCGTACGGGATCAGCGAGAAGCCACTCTCGTCCGCGAAGACCACTACGGCTCTTCGGCGTCGGGCTTCTTTTTATAGCGAGGCCAGGAGCGCGTGCGCCAGTTCTTCACGGCTCGGAGGTCCTTCTCTCGGGCCTGTCGGCGGGGGCGCTGCCACGAGAGTCCGTGGCGCTGGAGGAGGCGCCACATTGCGGTCGGGGTGTAGCGCACGCCCCACTCGGTCTCGGTGACTTGGAGGATTCGAGGGATGGTCCAAAGGTCGGTGGAGAACCCGAAGGAGAGCGCTCCTCGAGCGAGGAGGTCGGGAAGGGTGGCCAACTGCTCCCGGGGGACGAGGGTAGGGCGACCGGATCGAGGGACGGCGTGGAGGGCTTTCGGCCCTCCTTCCTCGATGGCCCGCTTCCAATAGCACACGGCCGCCGGAGTGACTCCGAGGAGACGGGCCACCTCCGCCTGCGATCGACCTTCCGAGAGGAGGGTGAGTCCCTTGAGCCGTCGTTCCTCGAGAGTAGCGGTGTCGCGATGCTGAAGGGTCCACCCCGGCATGCTCGAGGGGAGAGGAGTCCCCGGATATTAAACCATTTAATCAGTGGTCAGTAACGAAGCATCCGAAGAGAAAGTGAGAAGCCATTCTCAGGGCCCTCGACAGGAGCCGCGCACTTTCGCGGAAGCCGGCTGCAATCGACTTTGGACTGCGTTCCATTTGTCGGCCCCGGGCGAGGGACAAGAAACTCTAATGGTTCTCCCGTTCCCTCACGCTATTCGGTCACTGTCGGATCAACGATGACACATCCGAACGAAGCATTGATTCGGAGCGCGTTTGACGCGTTCCTGCGTGGCGATGTCGAGGCCGCCCGTTCCGCGTTCGACCCTGATGTAGTTTGGCACGTTTCCGGCCGAGGTCCCCTGTCAGGTGAATTCCGCGGGTTCGACGCGGTGGCCCGTTGGGGCGCTCTGCTCTACGAGAAGAGTGGCGGGACTATTCGGGAAGAGCTCCACGACGTGGTGGCCAACGACTCCACTGCGTTGCAATGGGTAACTTACAGAGCGACGCGAGGCGGGAAGTCGATCGAGGACGAGAGCGTGAACGTTTTCCGGATTCGGGGAGGCAAAGTCGTGGAATGCTGGGTGTACTTCGGCAAGCCATACGAATTCGACAACTTCTGGGCCTGAAGTCCAAGAGACAACGTTGGGGGGCCATGCGCCTCACACCGAAACGGGTTGCAATCGCCCATGCACCTGAATCGTCGGGCACGAGAAGGTTGTCGCCGATCCCTCTAGGGTTAAGGTATTACCGCGCGAGCCATTCACGCCATGGGAATCAGCTATGGCGACCTATGCGCTCTTCGAGATCGATTGGCATGATCAGAACAAGGCCAAAGAGTACCGGGAGAAGTTTGGTCCGGCTCTCGAAAGATATGGTGGCAAGACCCTCTGCGCCGGGCCGCCTCAAGTGATCGAGGGTAACTGGAATCCGGCGAGAGTAGTCATCCTCGAGTTTCCGAGCACGGAGGCGTTCCGAACCTGGTACGCCTCCCCAGAATATGCTCCGGTCCTCAAGCTCCGAGTAGAAGGAGCGACAACCAAGACGGTGGTTGCCATCGAGGGCCCGACTCGCTGAGTGGCCCAAAACGGTCCCCGCCATGCGACGACGGGGGTGGGTACCATCGTGCTGCACCAATCCTGTCCGAATCTCACCGACAACAAGACTCGTTCAGTGGCGGGAAGTGCCTGGCTGATCGGGGGCTCCCTTCAGGTCGCGGTTGAGTAGGATTGTTTCGCGCACTTTCTGGAAGCCAAGTCCCTGGTTCAGGGTCCACATCGGCAAATTCAATGAATCGTTCCAAGTTTCGATACGGGCGTAACCGTTACGCTTTGCAAAGTCGATGAACATCAGTTTGAGGGCCAATGCGATCCTCCGTCGCCGGAATTCGGGTCGAATTCCGGTAAAGTATTGTTGTAGTACCTTGGGTTGAGCGGGCTCTCGGGCGCCGGAAGAGAGCCCAACATACTGGTTTCCTACCTTCGCAAGGAACCAAGCGTCGGGAAGGAAGTTCTCACCCTCTAGGAATAGTCGCCGGAACTGTTCGAACGAGTACGGACGGTAGGTTCCGTCCCGTGGCATGTCCCTTCCCGCCACCGAGTCGAGGTCATGAACCCTGTGCAGGACGTGTAGGTCAGTTACCCCTTCTCGGGAGAGTGTCGTGAACTCGACGCCGTCGGACGTGAGGGTCCGAACCAACGACGCGAGCCGGGAAGTGTCCGACGGAGCCACCTCCAGTCTCGATCGCCAACTCCTCCGACGCTCTCTGAAGCCACGCTTACCTAGGAAGGCGCGCCCCGCCGCCGAATCCTCCCGAACGCGGATCCGGAGTCCGGTCGCTTTCCGCTCTTTCGCCTCCGCGAGAAGAGTGTCGTACAGCTGGGAACCGATCCCCTCGCGCTGCCGGGCGGGGAGGACGACCCCCCAGATCCATAGCTTCGCCGGATCGCTTTCAGACGGTTCGGCAAAGATGGCCGCGGAACCCACCAGCTCCCCCGAGCGGCGATCCTCGACCAGGACCTGGTGGAGTCTACTCGACGGGAGGAACGATCCAATGAAATGTCGAAGCGACTCGACCGACACGGGATCGTCGGGCTCGACCGCGTTGAGGAGCGTCACCAGGGCGTCGAAGTCAGTCTCGCGGAACTCACGGAGCAGATACCGGGTCCCGTCCATGCTGGGCGCGCGAGAACGGCCCGTGGGCATTAACATTCGCAAGGCCGAGCTAAGCGGTCGCCAAACTGCTCACTTCGCATCGGCATGGGGACCGCCGGGCTCACCGCGCGTGGGTGCAACCAGCATTGCACCCCGATGCAGTCGGGCCGAGGGAGAGGAACTGCGAACGCCGCCGTGCCGGTTCTAGGATTTCAGCCGCTTGGGCATCTTCGCGCGATGCGCTGGAATGGCGGTCGGTAAATTCATGTCCTTGAGGATCGCGATGAAGCGCGGGTCATCCCTGAGGGGATCGAGGAGCTCGGATTGGTAGAAGCTCCACAGCGTCCGGTCGCCCTCTATGAAGTCCCGCTCGAGGAGGGTGAGCGCCTTCTCCTTCTCTCCCCAGATGGCGTAGAACGACGCCGCCATCACCGGGGGGACGTAACCGGGGATTCGGCCTTCCTCATAGTCCTTCATCAGAGCCCGGGCCTCCTCGGGCTTTCCGAGGATCGCGAGGAAACCCGATCGGAGGATTCGGGACGTCAGGTCCGACGGCCCCTCCAGGGACCCCACAACCCTGACGGCGTCATCCATCCGGTCCGAAAGCACATAGGCCCACGCCAGGGCGCTCCGAACCATCGGGTTCCCGCTCAAGTTCTTGTTCAGCTTCTCACCCAATGCGATCGTCGACTCGAGATCGCCGGACATCTCGTACGTCCCGAGCAAGTTCAATTTGGGTAGCAGCCAGAGAGGATCCAGCCCGATGGCCATGAGATACTGTTGCTTCGCCTCGTCGAACCGCTGGAGGACCCCCAGCAGAAATCCGTACCAGAAGTGAGGCACCGAGGCACTCGGGTTGAGGGAAATCGCCTGTTGGAATTCCGCTTCCGCGCGGCGCCAGTCCAAATCCATCTGCATGGCGAGGTTCCCTTGCGCCGTGTGCGTATCGGACGAATTGGGATTCAGTTCGAGCGCCTTGACCACCAACTCTCGGGCGCGGGGAAAGACCTCCTTCCCCGAACGGGTGATCCCCATGACTGCGATGAGGTGGTTGGCGAGATAGGAGTAGGCAGCAGAGAACTGCGGGTCTTCCCGAATGGCGTCCTCGAAGTAGTTCACGGCCTCCTGATCGGCCGCCAGGCTCCCGTATCCTCCGAACTGCTGAAACGCCCGGATTCCGCGCAAGTACGATTCGTAGGCCACGAGGCTCGATGTGGGCCTCTCCTGAAGGGCCTCCCGTTCCGATTTCAAGAGCTCGATCTTGAGTGCTCCGGCCGTCCTCTCTGCCACATCCGCTTGGATCGCGAACACATTCTCGAGTTTGCGGTCGTAGGTCGCCGACCAACGGTGCTCCTCGGTTTTGACGTCGATCAGCTGCATGGAGATCCGGAGCTGACCGTCGGCCTTCCGAACGCTGCCCTCCAGCACCGCACTTACTCCCAGCTCCGACCCGATCTGGGCGATCGGTTTCACGGTCCCTTTGTACTGGCCGACCGACGTTCGCGCGATGACTCGGAGACCTCGGATCTGGGACAAGACCGAGATGAGTTCTTCGGTGAGACCGTCGGCGAAGTAGTCGTCCTTTGCGTCCGGGCTGATATTGGTCAGCGGCAGAATCGCGAGACGGGGCACGGTAAGGGCCACCGCTTCCGATCCGGCGGGGGCCCAAGGGAGGACCACCCGGTAGACCTCCATCGGCTCTGGAACTCCCTTGAGACTCTTCGGACCGAGCTTCTCCAGTTGAAACGGAACCTTGTTGTGGACCTGGTCATAGACCACGGACGACAGGCAGACCCCCCCCGGCTCCGCTAGCGGTTCCACCCGGGCGGCGATGTTCACCGCGTCCCCAAGGATGTCCGTGCCCCGCCGTTGGACGTCCCCCAGGTGGATTCCCACTCGCAATTGCAACGGGCGGGCCACATCCGCCGAATTACGTTCGTTCACCCTGCGCTGGAGCTCGACCGCGCACTGGACCGCGTTGTACGCATCACGGAATTCGACGAGGAGGCCGTCGCCGGTCGACTTGACCTTCCGACCCCGGTAGGTCTGGAGAAGGGGGCGAATCAGCCTCTCCTGCTCCTGCTGCAGGAGCAGCGCCCCCACTTCGTCAAGATGGGCGAGCGGAGTGAATCCGACGATATCCGTGAACATGATGGCCGCGAGTCGCCGGGTGTCGGTCACGACCCCAGCACGGCACTCGTTAGATTAAACAGCGGTCCATGTCGGGGACCGGGCGCATCGGGGTGTACCTGGGGGAGGAGGCCGGGGACTCCCGAGGCGGGTCGGGGCGGTTCGCGGAGTTCCGGGTCGAACCGCTCCGCCCACGCCGTGTCAGTGGGACGAAAGGCGTAGTGCCGACTGTCGCCGGAGAAGGTCGAGGATGCGAGGGTCGCTCCGAGCCCGTTCGAACAGGCGGGAGTACATCAGTTCCATCAGCGGCAGGGCATGCAGTTGGAACGCGCTCTCCATGCACGCGACGAACGGGTCCATCTCCCCGAGTGCGAAGTGGATGAAGCCCGCAAAGAACACGGTGAGCTCGCCCCCCTGGGCGCGTCGTTCGAGCCGGGCGATGGCCTGTCGGGCCTCCCCTGGATCCCCGAGCCGGGCCGCCAGAAAGCCTCGGTACGTGTCCGTCCACACGCTCTCCGGCCGCAGTCGTTCCATCTCGTAGAGGGTCTCCTTGGCCCGGGCGTAGTCCGACCGGCCGAGGTAGTACTCCGTGAGATGCGAGTTCGTCCGGAATGGGATCACGGACTTCGTGCGTTCCCAATGCGCGAGCGCATCGGCCTCCCGACCGGCGTACTCGTACGCTCGTCCGAGGAACGCGATGACGTTCACGTCCAGGGGGTTGAGACGCTGCGCCGCCTCGAGCCATTCCACGGTCTGGTCGATCTTCCCTTCCCCCGCGGCGAGCTGGGCCAGCCACCGGTAGGGGTCGGAGAGGCTGGGATTGAGCTCCATCGCCCGGCGCGCCTCCCTCTCGGCGCCGGCCATCTCATCGTCGGTCAGCAGGAGTCCGGCCAGGACGGAATGCGCCTCCCCGAGCGCATCGTTCTGGGCGAGTGCTCGCGCCAGCTCCTCGCGGGCCCGCCGGACCGAATCGTGGTAGGGCATCGCGCCTTCACCGCCGAGCCACAGCAAGCTTTCGGCGACCCCCACCCTCGCCCGCGCGAACTGGGGATCCCTACGGACCGCGGCCTCGAAATGGGAGAGGGCTTCGCGGAGGGTCTGTTCGGAGGTCCTCTCTCCCAACAGCTTCCGCCCGTGCAGGAAGCTCGAGTATGCGTCCATGTCCGTCGTGTCAGGCGAGCTGGGAACGAACGTGGGCTGGGCCGTCCGACGACCCCCCGAGATGTGGAGCGAGATGGACGAGACGATCTGCCCCGCGATGTCGTCCTGGATCGCGAAGATATCGTCGAGCGGTCGGTCGTATCGGGACGACCAGAGATGTTCTTCCGAACGGGTATCGACCAGCTGGACCGTGATCCGGACGCGGTTACCCGACTTCCGGACGCTCCCTTCGAGTGCCACCCCCACGCCTAGATCCTGCCCCACGTCCCGCATCGACTTGGACGACCCCTTGTACCGCTGGACCGAGGTCCGCGCGATGACCCGAAGGCTCGGGACCCGGGACGTCTGCGAGATGAGCTCGTCGGTCAGACCATCGGCAAAGAAGTCATCGTGGGCGTCGGCGCTCAAGTTGGCGAACGGGAGTACCGCGAGGCGGAGGTGCGAGTCGGTCTCGACGGCCGGAGCGGGCGGACGCGTGGGTTCCCCCGCCAGAACGATCCGATAGAGGTCCACCGGATACTCGACGTTCTTGAGGATGCGGGAGCCGAGCTTCTCGATCGGGAGGCTGAGCTTGTTCCGGACCTGATCGAAGACGGAACCCGTCACGCAGATACCGCCCGGTTCGGCCAGGGGCTCGATCCGGGAGGTGACGTTGACCGCGTCGCCCACGATGTCGTCGCCCTCCTCGATCACGTCCCCGACGTGGATCCCGACACGGAGGACGATCCGCTCCTTCGACGAAGGGAGGGTGTTTCGACGGGCCACCTGCCCCTGGATTTCGACCGCGCAGCGCACGGATTCCACCGCGCTCGGAAACTCGACCAAGAACCCATCGCCGAGCGTCTTCACTTCCCGCCCTCCGTGGGCCGCGAAGAGCGGTCGGAGGAGGATCTGGTGCTCCTTGCGCAACCGCAAGGCCTCCTCCTCGTCCCGCTGGCCCAGTTTCGTGAACCCCACCATGTCGGTGAACATGATGGCGGCGAGGCGGCGGGTCGTGACCACGGCGCGAGGAGCGCTCGGCCAGATTAAGCCCCGCGGGTCCGCGGGCCCGCGGCCGCACCCGCCTCGAAACTCGCTCGTCCGGAACGACCACCACCGGAGCCGATCCGACCCGGGGGGCCGGGCCTGGACGGGGAATCCACTTTCGGGCCGGGAAGGGGGGACGCACCCGGTCCAGGGTGCTCCGAGCGAGATCACGAGGCCGACGATCCGCTGCCGGCGAGCGCGATCTTCAACCGCTCGAACTCGACCGCCAGATCGGGTCGGGCCGTGAGCAGGTTCCGCCGTTCGAGCTCCGCGAAGTACTCCCGGGCAGCGTCGCGCTCGCCGCGGAGCTGAGATAGCTGGGCGAGTCGGAGGACGACGTCGATCTCCTCCAGCGCGTGCTTCAATCCCTGGAGCAACCGGAATGCCTCGAGCAGGTGGGTCTCCGCCAGTTCGTAGGCCCCCTGGTCGGTCGCGATCTGGCCGCGCACCTTCAGCGACATGCTCAACCCGACCCGGTCCCCGATCTGACCGAAGATGTCGCTCGCGCGCTGGACCTTTACGACCGCTTCCTCGAGCCGCTGGGCCTCGAGCAGAAGCTCGGCGGTCTTGTACAACGCCCAGCCGATCCGTCGGGGATCCTTCGCCTTCTCCGCGAACCGGATCGCCTCCGCGAACTGGACCTTCGCTTCATCCCGCTGGCGCGGGGTCGATCGGGCGTCCGCGAGGATGTCCCCGAGGAAGAGGTGCGCCATCGCGGACTCGCGGACGGAACCCAGTCGGTCGCGGGTCGCCGTGGCCTCGCGGGCTTCGGCGATGGCATCCTGCGTCTGACCCAGCATCGCCAAGTTCGCCACGCGCCACACCTGGGCGCGCGCGACCACGAGATCGTTCCCCGTCTCGCGGGCGAGCCGGATCTCCTCCGTGTGCTGGGCGAGGGCCTCGGGGTAGTTCGCGGCGTAGTAGAGCGTCATGCCGAGCTGGCGGTGCGCAGCGATCCGGACGAGCAGCTGGTCCTCGAGCCCGGGCGTGGCAAGGACCTTCTCCGCGAGCTCGGCCGCGGCGGGATTGTCCCCCTGGTCGATGCGCACCCGGGCGAGGAACAGCTCGAGCGTCGCCCGGCGGCCTGGAGAGAGGCGCGCGTCGTTCCGTTCCCGGTCGAGGAAGTCCTCGAGGATCCCTTCCGCGTCCTGGAGAAGGCCCAGCTCCTCGGTGATGCGGCCGAGCGCGAGGACCAGCTCCGCCTCATCGTCCAGGTTCTCCGGAGTCAGCTCGCGCTGGCTCTCGAGGGCCCGGGAGAAGTAATCCCACGCCGCTTCGGGCGCCAGCGCCCGCTCGGCGATCTCGGCCGCGATGCGATTGTAATGTACCGATTTTTGGGACTCATGTCCGAGGTAGAAGTGACGCGCGATCGTGTAGACCAGCGAGACGTCCGTGTCCCCCAAGGATTCGAGCGCTTCTCCGGCCTTGCGGTGGAGGGTGCGACGGCGCCGCTCGGGAAGGAAGTCATAGGTCTCCTCCCGGAGCCGGTCCTGGGGGAATTCGAGCACTTCTCCCGAGCGCTCGAAGAGGAGCCCCCGACCCACGAGGCGGTCGACCACCTCGGCGAGGGACTCCTCGTTCTCGCCGCTCGCGCCCAGGAGGAGGGCGAAGGGGAACTCCGGTCCCAGTACCGAGGCGAGGTCCAGCGTGCGTCGCTCCACCTCGTCCGGCGGGGCCAGCGAGGCCCCGGTCGGCCCGTCCAGCGGGCCGCCCGGGGAGTTTCGATGGTCGAGCTGCTGCAGGAGGAGCGGATTCCCACTCGTCTCCGAGTAGCGTCGGGCGACCTCACCGGGGGAGAACTCCCGCGAAGGCTCGTTCAACCGCAAGAAGCTCGCCACCTCCTCCGAGGTCATGGGCGGGAGGACGATGCGCGCGGCCCCGGCCGCGCTCTCGAACGCCTCCACCCGAGTCCGTCCGAAGGCGGAGAGCGAGGCGGGCGGTCGGCTGGTCGCCAGGATCCAGAGGGGCCGTTCCTTCAGCTCCTTCGCAAAGAACTCCACCGCGGCCAACGAGGATTTGTCCGCGCGGTGGAGATCTTCGAAGATCATCACCGTGGGCCCGTGACGGGTGAACTCGAGCAATCGGTCGGCGATCCCCGTTAGCACCTGGTCCGGTGTGGTCGGGCTCGGCGTCTCGGTCCCCCCCAGTGCTTCGAGAAGCCGCTCTTCGATGCCGACGGGGGTGGGGAAGGCCGCGTCGCCCAGGCCGGGGGCGAACCCGATCATCACCGCGCCCGCGCCGAAGAACGGGTTCTCGTCCGACTGAATGACCGGGTCGTCGCGCGCGCTGTCGATCGCGGAGCGCAGGAGCGAAAACGGGGGCGGGTCGTCGAGCGCGAGCGAACGGCCGACCAAGGCACGGATCCTCCGGGCGCGGATCTCCTGGACGAACTGGGAGATGAGGGTCGACTTCCCGATCCCTGTCTCGCCCACGAGGAGGGAAACCCCGCCGGCGCCCCCCCGAACCTCATCGAGCCGGCGGTGGAGGGCTTCGACCGTCTCGGTGCGGCCGATGAACGAACGACCCGTCCTGGCCACGTCCGTCATGGGCTTGGTAGAGGGAGATGGGGGCTCCGAGTACTTAGTGCGTGGCGGTCCGCGCCGAGGGCGGGTCCTCGAGATCGTCGGGAGGCACGGCGGCGCGCACGGGGGATGAAATACCCCCGCCGGGTTCGCCCTACCAGCGCTAGGGATTCGATCCGTGAAACTCACGTTCCTCGGTACCGGGGCCGGAAACTTCCGGGGCGATCGTCGTCACATGTCCAGCGCGCTCGTGGAGGGGGTCCTCCTCGATTGCGGGGCAGGAACGACCGGCCGCCTCCACGATGCGGCGCTGTTCGACCGCGTGGACGGCATCCTCGTCTCCCACCTGCACTCCGACCATATCGCGGGACTCTTCGACTTCCTCCTGCACACGCTCCTCACGGGGCGGCGGCGTCCCCTGACGATCGTGTCTCCTCCCGGACTGGCGCCCATCCTGCGAGCGATGATCGACGTCGGTGCGATGGTCAAGGATCCGGCCGACCTCTACGACTTTCGGCTGATCGAGGGACTCGTACCCGAGGTGGCGATCGGACCCTGGGGGGTCCGGGGGGTCGCGCTCGACCATACCGTGTACAATCTCGGCTACCTGCTCAGCCAGGACGGAACCACGGTCTTCTACACGGGCGACACCCGGGAGCCTTCGGTCCCCGCCGATGTGCGGGCCGACTTCGTCCTCCATGAATCGACGTACTCCGACCGGAACGCCCACCTCGCACGGGAATTCGGTCACTCCACCGCCTCACAAGCCGCCCGCGCGGCGACCGCGATGGGGGCGCGTCGATTGTTTCTGACCCACATCGGGGGGGACGAAGGAACCGACGCGGAGATCCTCCGAGAGGCCCGGAGGGGATTCTCCGACTCGACTCTCGCCGAGGACCGTAGCCAGTACGACCTCTGAGCGGTTAGGACCGTTCTCCGCTGCTTCGAACCGGCCCATCAAAGCGGCCACCACCCTCGTTGCGGCGGGGGCGGCCACGGGGGCCACGGCGGCGGCTGGTAGGCCCTTGCTCCGCGAGCGGCAGTTCGCGTGCGGGGGCTCGGACCGGCTCCTGGACCAACTCCTTCCACCCCTTCCAAACCCGACTAACAGACTCGCGATTTCGTTAGGGTGAGACGCCGTGACCGGGGGTTTCTCCTCCCGGCGGGGAGTGCAAATTCTGCAGCGAGCGGGGGTAATCGCGTCCATCTCCGAGGCCAAATACCCCGGTCCCTGCTGGCTGATTCCCCATCCATATGGTACCCCTTTCAGAAGTGGAACAGGCGGCGGAGTGGTCTCGTCAGCTGGAGGGCCACGACGCCGCGTCGGTCGTCCGGTGGGCGATCGAGCAGTTCGGCGAGGGACTCGTGATCGGCTCGAGCTTCGGAAAGGACGGCCTGGTCATCCTCGATGTCGCCCGCAAGCTGAGGCCGGACATCCCGGTCCTGTTCCTCGAGACGGGGTACCATTTCCCGGAGACCCTCGAGTTCCGGGACCTGCTGAGGCGCGAGTGGAACGCGAACATCGTGGACGTTCGCCCCGAGCTGAGCGTCCTCGAGCAGGACGCGGCCTTTGGTTTCGAGCTGTTCGCCCGGGACCCCGACCGATGCTGCGCCATGCGGAAGGTCGAGCCGCTCCAGCATGCGCTCACCGGCCGCAAAGCGTGGATGACCGGCGTTCGCCGTAGCCAGCACGCGGGACGGGCCCAGACCCCCGTCGTCGAGTGGCAGGAACTCTCGGCCGGTGGCGGCCTCTTCAAGGTCAACCCCCTCGTGGCCTGGTCCCTTCCCCAGGTGGAAGCCTACCTCGACGAGCACGCCATCCCGCGGCACCCGCTCTGGGCGAAGGGGTACGGGAGCGTGGGCTGCGCCCCGTGCACCTCGCCGGTCGGCGCCGGTGAAGGCGAGCGCGCCGGCCGGTGGCGGGGGACCGGCAAGGCCGAGTGCGGGATCCACGTCGTCGGGGTCCGGCGGAGCGCCCCGGAAGGGATCCCGGCCGCGAGCGAGCCGGTACGGTCTTAAACTCCCCTCCGGCTCCGCTCGCGGGCCCAGAGCCTCCTGATTTCCAACGATGATCGAACCCTACGGAGGGCGCCTCGTCGCCCGGGAAGTGTCGGACGCGGAACGGGCCCGGCGCGACGCGGAGCTCGGCGACCTCCTTACCGTGACCCCTCCGATCGACCAGCTGTACGACGCGGAGAAGATCGGGATCGGGGCCTACAGTCCTTTGGAGGGGTTCATGGACTCGGCCACGCTCGGCTCCGTGACCCGGACCGGACGCCTCCCGAACGGCCTTCCCTGGTCGATCCCGATCCATTTCCCCGTGCCCCTCGAGGCCGCGGGAACTGAGGCGGGCGCGGCGCGGCCGGGAGACGACGTCGGTCTGCTCGACTCGGGGGGTCGACTGATCGCGATCCTGCATCTCCAAGAGACGTTCCCGATCGACCCGGGCGCCCTCGCCCGGGCGACGTACGGTACCGACGATCCGAAGCATCCGAACGTGGCCGACCTCCTCGCCGGGGGGACGACCGCCTGGGCCGGTAAGATCGACCTCGTCCACCGCCTGTTGCCACCCTGGGACCGGGCCGAACCTACCCCCGCCGAGACGCGGACCGAGTTCGCCCGTCGGGGATGGCAGCGCGTCGCGGGCTACCAGTGCCGGAACCCGCCCCACACCGCCCACGAGTACATCCAGCGCCTGACGCTCGAACGGGAGGACGTCGACGGGCTCCTCATCCATCCGGTCGTGGGTCGACTGAAGAAAGGCGACTACCGGCCCGAGGTGATCCTCGAAGCGTACGACGCGCTCGTGCGGAACTACTACCCCGCCGACCGGGTCATGATGACCCCGCTCACTATCACGATGCGCTACGGCGGGCCCAAGGCGGCGCTCTTCCTCGCGATCGTCCGACGCAACTACGGCTGCGCCGTGTACATCGTCGGACGCGACCAGGCGGGGGTCGGGAAGTACTACGACCCGTACGCCTGCCACCGGATCTTCGACGCGTTCGACATCGGCGTGCAACCCGCGCGCTACGACGAGTCGTTCTTCTGCCGCCGGTGCGGCTGGATGGCGAGCGGGAAGACCTGTGCCCACCCGGTGTCGGACCGTGCGGAGACGAGCCAGAGCCGCGTGCGGGACGCCCTCGCCAGCGGCGCCGAGCTCCCGCCCGAGATCCTGCGCCCCGAGGTCGCCGCGATCCTGCGACGACCAAACGTTATGCTGACCTGAGGCGGGGGGGCGGTCGATGGAACAAGGACCCCCCGGCTTCTGCATCTGGCTCACCGGACTCCCGAGCGCCGGCAAGACGACGATCGCGAAGGAGCTCCTCCCCAAGCTCGTCGCACGGGGCTGGTATGCGGACCTCCTGGACGGGGACGAGATCCGGCGGGGCCTGAGCGCCGACCTGGGCTTCGACCGGAAGTCCCGGGAGACGCACGCCGGTCGGGTCGCCTTCTGTGCCAAGCTCCTCGCCCGGAACGGGTCGGTCCCGATCGTCGCGCTGATCTCCCCGTACCGGACCTCCCGCGCCGCCGCGCGCGCGTCGATCGGCCGGTTCGTCGAGGTCTACGTCAGTACGCCGCTCGACGTCTGCGAGACCCGCGACGTGAAGGGCCTCTACAAGAAGGCCCGGGCGGGCGAGATCAAGGAGATGACCGGCGTCGACGACCCGTACGAGCCCCCCGAGCACCCCGAGATCGTGGTCGATGCGGTCCGGCTCGCGCCCCCCCAGTCGGCCGAGTTCATCCTCCGCGAGCTGGAACGCCTAGGCTGGCTCCCCACGGCGTGAGCCCCGCCGTCCGGTCGCGGCCCTAGGGGCCTCGCTTCTGGGCCACGAGGAGGAATCCCCCGGAACCCCCTCCGCGGAAGAACGCGACCACGTTCGCGGGGAGCCGGGCCTCCACGGCGTACCGCTCGAGGTCGGGGTGGCGGACCTCCGCGTCCCGGAACCCGGCGGCGTGCGCCATCCTCTCCATCTCGTCGTCCTCGTAGAAATGGAGGCGCGACGCCACCGGTTCCGGACACGCCGGCGTCCCGATGAGCTCGCGCGTGCCGCTGTAGACCACGAGACGGCCCCCGACCATGAGCGCCCGCCGGATCTCGCGGAGCGTCTCCTCGGGATCCGGGAGGAACCCGAAGACACCGGTCGAGACGGCGCACGTGAACGATTCGTCCGGCACGGGGAGCTTGGCCGCGTCGCCCTCGAGGATCTCCGCCCGTCCCTCGGCGACCGCCTCCCGGTTGTTGAGCTGAGCGAGACGGACCATCTCGGGACTGTGGTCGACGGCGGTGACCCGGCACCCGCTCTTCAGCGCCTCCTTAAGGAACGCCCCGCCCCCGCACCCGACCTCCAGGAGCCGGTCCCGCGGGGAGAGGTCGAGGTTCTCGAGGAGGAGGAGGAAGTTCGGACGGTGGTACTGGGGGTCGCTGTACGTGACCCGAGCCTGTTTTCCGAAGGGCCGTCGCGCCGCCCGATCGGTGACCCAGTCGCCGAGGCGGACCGGCGCCACACCGGCGAGGAACGGAGCGAGGACCCCGCTCGAGAACCAGCCCGTGACCTCGTCGGGCCCGCCGAACAACTTCTCGCCGCCCTGGTGCTCGAGCGTGATGCGGGTCCCCGGCTTTGAGTCGGTGAACTGGATCTCGACCACGGTCTCCGAGGTGGGGTCCCACGGCGCGGGGTGCCACGCGAGGCGGATGCGTTCCTTCGGCTCCCACGCCTCCACCCGGCCCACGGTCACTCCGCCCTCGGTCACGCTGCCCCTGGGACCGGGTTCGAACTGGAGGCCGAGCCGTCCGAGGGCCTCGCGCAGCTCGTCGACGACCGTCGTGAAGGCGGCCCCCCGGGCGAGCGGGACGGTCGAGGAGAGCTGGACGCTCCACGGAGCCTTGGCCGCCTTCGGCATGGGATGGGGAGCGACAGGCGGGCGAGGCCAAGAACCGTTCGGCCGGGGAGGGCCTAGGCGGCCGGCCGGGTGAGCACGGTCTCGAGGAGCCCGACGGGAGGACAGCCCGCCCCCAGGAGGGTGTCGTGGAACTGCTTCAGGTTCCCGTGGAAGTGCGATCCCAGGAGGTTCTTGCGGGCCGTCAGGATGGCGAGCTTCCCGAGCGTGTAGCAGAAGTACTCCGGGTCGAACGTGCCACGCAACGCCTCCCGCTGCGCGGGGAGGTGTTCCATGTGGGCCTCCCGCTCGAAGAGCTCGGTCGCCTGCTCGATGGACCATCCCTCGGTGTGGAGACCGATCGCGGAGAGGAGCCGAACGTTCCGAAGGAGCGCGTCGTGGATTTGGGCGACCTCGGGTTCGCGGGCGGGGGCCCCGAGCCCGGCCTCGATGGCGAGCTGCTCGGTGTAGTGGGCCCACCCTTCCACGAACGACGAGGAGAGGTAGACCTTCCGCGCCAGGCTGCCCCCACCGGCCCTCAGGTGGAGGAACTGGAGGTAGTGGCCGGGGAAGACCTCGTGGACCGTGATGTTGCGGAGCATCGTCCGGTTGAGCGAGCGGAGCCACTCGTTCTGCTGCGCCATGGGCCACTTCGCGTCCACCGGGGTGACATAGTACACTCCCTCGGGGGCGACGTCGAACGGTCCGGGCGAGTTCATGCTCGCGGTCGAGAGGGCGCGCCCCCAGACCGGGGTCTCCTCCACCCGCACCGCGACCGGCTGGGGGATCGTGACCAGGTCGTGGTGGTGGACGAATTCCCGGGTCTCCGAGACGAAGCGCGAGGCCGTGGCGACGACCTCCGAGGCGGCGGGGTGGTCCTCCCCGAGTCGTCGGAACAGCTCCGCCACGGCGACCCCCTCCAGCGTCGCGATCTCGGCGAGGCGGGCCTGGTTTCGACGGAGGTCCGCGGTCCCGGCCGCGCGCATGTCGGCGAACGGCGCCTCGATCCCCTCCCGCACGAACAGGAGTCGCTGGAATCGCGCGGGCCCGAGAGCGAAGTCGAGCACGGCGCGGGGGAGTTGCTCCTCCCTCAACCACGACAGGAAGCGGGCGACCGCCGCCTCGGCGGTGGCGCGGGGGGCGCGGACCCGTTCGGCCAAGCCGACCGTAGCGGCGTACGACTCGGCCTCCCCGAAGTGCGTCGGAAGGCCCGCGCCCATCGAGAGGGCGAGCTCGATGAACGGTTTCGGGAGCGGACCGGTCAGGCGGCGGCGTCCGTCGTCCAGGACCCGCGGAACCCCCTCGAGGGTGCGAACGATGGCGGTGACCCGGTCCGCCGCGGGGGCGTAGTCGCGGACCAGGTACGAGGTGAGCGAGACCGCGCCGACGTACGACATCGGGTTGCGGTCGAGGTCCTTCGACTCGCGCAAGGAGAAGAGCGGCCCCTCGAGGAGCAGTCGCAGGAGGAAGCGGTCGATCTTGCGGTCCGCCGACAGGTTCGCGTCCCGGATCCCCGCGAGCTCGGTGAGGAGCCGGTCGGTCGTCCCCGCCCACTGGTCCGTCCCCGCCGAGGAGAGGTCCGGGACGCGGCCGTCGTACTCGTGAAGGCCGAGCCCGACCGCGTAGGCGGGTTGGAGGACGAAAAGCTGGTCGACGATCGCGCGCTCGAGCGCATCCAAATCCGTCGAGCCGGACGACCCCCGCAGCATGGTGTGGGATTCCCTACCGAACCGGGTTCAAAAGCCTACGGGAACGGCGGCAGCCCCACGCGCTACTCGGCCCACGTCATGCGGCAGGTGGCGCAGGTCTTGCCCTCGAGTGGATTCCCGCACACGAAGCAGAGCGAGAAGGGGGCGGCGTGCGACGGCGCGGTCGGTGTCGTCGGAGCCGCGGCGGGGCGAGGGAGCGGAGGAGGGGGACCGGAGGCCGGGGCCGGAGCGGCCGCGGGAGGCGCGGGGGCGGGCGATGCGACCGGAGCGGGGGCGGGCTTGATCTCGGCCGGTGGGGCCTCGGGGGGGTTCTCGATGACGGGCCGGTTCTCGTCGGTCCAGATCGTCCCTTCGTCGTCGCCGGCCGGCTCGGTAGGTTCCTCGGAGGGGGTCTCCTCTTTCTCGCGCCGGAGGCGGCGGAAGAACGACATCGACCCCCGAAAGCTCGCGACCCGCTCTTAGCCCTGACGACCGACGGGCGGCGCTCCCGTTTTCTGCCGTTCAGGCTAGCGAGAGCGATGTCCCCCTCGCCGACCGAACGACTCCGGGAGCTCGGGATCGCCCTTCCGCCGCCGCCGACCCCGAAGGGGACGTACGTCCCGGTCGCCGTCCACGGGGGCCTCGCGTTCGTCTCCGGCCAGATCGTGACGGACGTGTCGGGGGTGGTTCGGCCGGGCCTCGTCGACCGCGACGTCTCGGCGGAGCAGGCCCGCGACCTGGCCCGACGGGCGACCCTGCAGGCTCTCAGCGCCCTCGCCGCCTCGCTCGGCTCCCTCGACCGCGTTACGGGGATCGTGCGCGTCGGGGTCTTCGTGGCCTCCTCGGTCGGGTTCGTCCGCCAGCACGAGGTCGCGAACGGGTCCAGCGACCTGCTGGTCGAGGTGTTCGGGGAGGCCGGTCGCCCGGCCCGGGTGGCGGTGGGCGTCGCGTCCCTCCCGCTCCATGCCCCGATCGAAGTCGAGCTCCTCGCCGCGGTCCGGTAGGGTCGTCGCATGGAGCCCACCACCTGGGATCGCGTCCTTCGCGAGGGGCGGGATCTCTACACTCCGAATCGCGGCCCCCCCGGGGACCGCGTGTACGGGGAAACCCTCCGAACGGCCCAGGGAGTGGAGTACCGCCAGTGGGACCCGTTCCGCTCGAAGCTCGCGGCCCTCCTTGTGAAGGGAGGTCCCCCGGACCTGTGGGCCGGCGCGCACAAGGCCCTCTACCTCGGCGGTGCCCACGGGACGACCGTCAGTCATCTCTCCGACCTGCTCGATCCCGCGCCCATCTTCGTGATCGAGAAGAGCCCCACTTCGTTCGCGCCCCTCCTCGCTCTCGCGCAGCGGCGGACCAACGTCCTCCCGATCCTCGCGGACGCGCAGCTCCCCGAGCGGTACCGGGCGGACGTCGGGGAGGTCGACCTGCTCTACCAGGACGTGGCGCAACGGAACCAGGCCGCCATCTTCGTGGAGAACGCCCGGGCGGTACTCGCCCCGGGGGGCCGTGGGATCCTCATGCTCAAGGTCCGGTCCGTCACCCAGCGCCGCCCAGTGACGGCGGTGGTGCGCGAGACCCGGGCCGAGCTCGACCGCGGGGGGATCGAAGTGCGGGCCGAGGTGGGTCTCGCCCCGTTCGCCCGCGACCACGTCGCCCTCGTTACTCGCTCTCGGTAACTCCGATCCGGCGGCCGGCAGCTTCCACCTTCCACCGGCCCGGCCCGATGGAAATACCCCGGGACGGTTCGAGGTCGCGGTGGTCCCGTGGCGGGGTTCCGATGGGGAGCGAAGGGCGGTCCGATCCGTCCCCCCCGTGTCGGGCCGCTCGTCCTCGCCCTCCTGATGGTTCCCACGGGCCTCGGGTCCACTACCGTCGGAGGAGCGGTCGGCCACGCCGTTCCCGGGATGAGCGCGGATCTCGTCCCCTCTCCCAGCCTGACCGTCTCGCCCGCGTCCAGCTGGGTGGCGGACGGGAACTCGACCCCGCTCGAAGCGACGTGGAGCCCCGGCGGGACCGCGTGTACGGTCCTCCCGTCCTGGTTCCACTGGTTCGTGAACTCCCCGAACGTCGGGGGCACGCTGATCCCCCAGAACGCGTCGGGGACGAACTTCACGGGCGCCGCGAGCCAAACGGGGTCGACGGAGGTCGGGGTGCGGTCCGCGGCCACCGTCACCTGCGGGAACTCGACCCTCGGTGTGTTCCGGACGGCGTACGCGACCGTGACGACGATCGCCCTGTTGGTCTTGGACGACGTGAGCGCCGGCCCGCTCCTGCTCCCCGATTCGGGGAGCCTGACCCTCACCGCACTCGTGGAAGGGGGCGTTCCGCCGTACCGGGTCGAGGTGCGATGGGGCGACGGGAACCTCTCTCTCGTGCCCCTCGCCCAGGGTGGAGCGGTGGAGGTCGACCACCCGTACTCTACCGGAGTCTACCTGCCGGAGGTCACGGTCGCCGATAGCTCCGGCCTCGAGGCAAACGGCACCGTGCCGGAATCGGTCCGGGTCGGATCCGCCGCCGCGTTCGCCATCTCGGCCTCCCTCCCCGTGGCCGAGGTCGGGCACCCGGTGCGGTTCACGAGCCTGGCCAACCCGCCGGCGGGGAACGATCGGGTCGGGATCTTCGCGTGCGGGGATCGCGCGTTCGGCCCCGCCGCTTCGTCGGTCAACATCACGTGCGATCCCTCGGTCGCCGGAAACCTTCCCGTCCTGCTCGAAGTACTCGAGGCGGGGGGGACCCAGGCATCGTCCTCGATCCTACTGGACGATCCGGTGGTGCCGGCGCTCGACGCTTCCGTGGTCCCGCTGAGGGGAGAGGGGGAGGTCGATCAGGGCTCGACCTTCGCGCTCCGGATCTCGGGAGGGGCTCCGCCGTTCGAGGTGGCCGGTTCGTTCGAAGGAATCCCGCTCCCGACGGAGAACGGGATCCCGGGTGACGGAACGATCCTCCTGGTGGTCACTCCCGCCGCGGCGGGACTCCTTTCGCTGTCCCTCCTGGTCACCGACGCGGACGGCGTCGCCGCCCTCGGAGCGGCCGCGACCCTCCTCGTCCAACCCTCGCTGCTCGTTTCGTTGTCGACCGGCACCGTGCCCCAGGGTTCGGTCGCACGGGTCACGGTGGTCACCACGACCACGGGCGGCGAGGGACCCGTTGGATGGGTCGTCCTCACGACCCCTCCCTCCGTCTCGAGCGACCCACCGACGGGGGGATCGTTGCCGGATTCCTCCTTCGAGTGGGCGGGGAGTTTCGCATCCGAAGGTACCGGCACCGTTCGGCTGATCGCGGTCGACGCCGCCGGGAACTTGGTCGTCTCGCAGGCGGTCGTGACCTTCGTGATCCCCATCACGGGCCAGTTCAGCGTGGTCGCGATCGATCCCCCCGGCGGAGCGGCGCTCAACCTCACCCTGGATCTGACGGGCGGAGCCCCCCCGTTCGCCATCTGGGTCAACGTCACCGGAGACGGGGGCTGGAACGCCACCGACCCTTCCGACGGGGTGTTCTACGCGGAAATCCCCACCCGCGGGTCGGGTCCCGTCTCGGTCGCCCTGGTCGTGGTCGACGCACTGGGAGGTCGGATCGTCGCTCGGACGAGCGTCATCACGGACGGTTCGGTCGTCGTCGGACCGGCGGCTCCCCCACCGACCGACCCCTCCTCGCTCCTGGGCGCGGGTCTCGGGGTCGCCCTCCTCGCAGTTGGGGTCGGCCTCTACGTACGTCGTCGACGGCGCTCCGTCCGACCTGCTCCGGCCGCTCCCGATCCGGTGAAAGTGCTCGAGGGGATCCTCACCCCGGCCGACGGGGCCGAACGGGTGACGGTCGAGCTGCTGGCCGAAGAGGCCGGTGTCCCGCTCGACACCGTCCGGTCCACGCTGACCCACCTGATCGCGGCCGGCCGGGTCCGGTCCGAGGTTTCGCCCGAGGGAATGGAGGTCCTGGCATGGTCCACGTCGTCCCCGCCGTGACCCGTCGGGGCTGCCCCGGAGCCGTGGGTCCACTCTTGGTCCTGGTGCTGCTCGCGAGCGCCGGGGTCCTGCTCCCCTCGGCGGGAGGGGCTCCACCCCCGTCGGCCGGGGCGAACCTGGTGTCGAGCCCCACTCCGGCCAACGACTCGGCCGTCGGCAACTTCACCGCCTCGATCGATCGCATGGTGGAACTCCTCGGTCTCGCGGGGAGCGGGATCCTCGCTCTCGTGTGGGCGAGGGTCGCGCTCAGCTGGTTCTCGAACGACGTGACGAAGAAGGTGCAGGCGAAGGACCGGGCCCGGGACGCGCTCGTGGGCACGCTCCTCTTCGTCGCCGCGATCTCGGGGTTGATCTGGGGCCTGGCGCACTGGGTCCTCACCGGGTCGTAGGCGCCATGTTCGACCCGGGCATCGATTGGTCCACGTCGATTCGAGCGATCCTCTTCGCCCTGTTCGGGGCGTTGACCGGGATCGTCTCGGCCATCATCGGCCCGACGTACGACAACCTGTTCGTCCCGATGATGCAGTCGGGCGCGCTCTACCCTTCTCTCACCCATGGGTCCGCGGGATCCGGCGACTTCCTGTCCCTGTCGGTCGGATTCTCGGCCTACGTGCTCGTCACCCTGGTCGATCCGGCGATCGCGCTCGTCGCCCTCGGGGTCGCGGTCCTCTTCCTCGTCCGGTCCGTCGTCGCGCGTTGGTCGGAGCGCCTCGATGGGCTCCTCCCTCGCCTGGTCGCGAGCGTGATCGTGGCCAACTTCACCCTGCCGATCGTCGGGGGAGTACTCTCCCTTGCGGACAGTGTCTACCTGGTCCTGGCCGCGTGGGACGGTGGAGCCTGGGCTCGCTGGATCGATCTCGCCGGGTTCGCCCAGGTCCGTTTCTCGTGGGACAACGGCGCCCTCAGCCTGATCCTCTCGATCGTCGAGTTCTTCCTCGTGTTCGGGCTGATCCTCGCGATCGGGGTGCGGGACGCCCTCCTCGCGGTCCTGATCGTCCTCCTTCCCCTCTTCACCCTGCTCTGGCCCCTAAAGCCGATCGCCGGTCTTGCCCGCCGCGCGTGGCTGTTGTTCTTCGAGGTCGCCTTCCTGCCCTGCGTCATCGTCGTTCCGCTTCAGCTCGCGGTCGACACCTCCTCCCCCGTGCTCCTCGTGGGCTATCTCGGGGTCGCCCTCGCCTCGCCGTACCTCCTTTCGCTCGCCGGCACGCACCTCGTGGCCTTCGGGATGCCGGGGAGCGGAGGCACGATCTCCGGCGGGACCCAGCGGGGTCTCAGCGCGAGCTCGTCGAGCGCCGCCTCCGTGGCCGGGCCCTCCGCCCGCGCCGCCGCCGGGACCGGAACGGCGGGGCGGGCCGTGACGGGAGCCACGCAAGTCGCGGGCTCGGCGTCGGTACCCGCCGCGGCTCCTCTGGTGGCCGCCGAGCTCCTCGGGCACACGGCCCATCACCTCCTGAGCCACCTCCCATCCGGATCGGGCGGGGAATCCCCGGGATGGACCCCGATCCGGGGCCGGGGGTCTCGATGAGATGCCCGACCCCGAGGTGCCGGCCCCGGTGGTGCCGTTGCCGCGTCCGGTCGAACGTCGCCTTAGGTTGGGACCGTTCGCGAGCGCCCGAGATGCCCTCAAGTTCGTCACCTACGCGGCCGCCGGGGCGCTCCTGGCTCCCTTCGTCAGTCCCTATGCCTGGCTGCCCCTCCTCGGGCTCGGGTTCGCCGTCTCGGTGTGGCGGCCCGACGGGGAGGCGGTGGACGAGCGGTTCGGGCGCTGGCTCGGCTGGTCGTGGCGTCGGGTCCTGGGGGGTCCCTTGACACCGCTCGCTCTCCGCCGGTCCGCCGCGGATGCCTTCGTGCGCCTCGGTCCGGGGCGGTACGCGACCCTCCTCCGGCTGAGCGGCACCCCCGTCGCCTATCGTCCTCCGGCCGACCTCGAACGGATGTTCCGCGAGTACTGCGAAGTGCTTCGGGCCTCGGACGGCATGCTCGTGATGCGAGTAGGAACGGCTCCCCTGAGATCGGAGCGCCTCCTCCCGGGTGAGACCCCGCTCGTTCCGGCGGAGCGGGCCGCGAACGCGGGATACCGGGAGCTGGTTGCGGTCCTCTGTCGCCGACGGTTGGTCCGGAAGGTCGACCTCGCCCTCTTCGGATCCGGCCCGGGTCGAGAGGTTCCGGCCCAACTCGAGGCGCGCACGAGGGCCCTCGCGGCGCGGCTCGACGCGTTGGGACTTCACCCGTGCCGCCTTCGAGGGCGGTCGCTCACCGACGCGGCCCTTCGCCTGGGCTGGTTCCGGGGGGGTCCGGAGGCGTGACGGTCGGTCGGAGCAACCTGCCGGTCCTCGAGTTCGAGGTGGTAGGAGTGGCCGTGGGCGCCGCCCTCGTGAGTGGAGCTCTCTCCCTCGTCGCTCCGTATCTCGCCTCGCTCACCGCAGCGCTCGCGGCGTTGGCCTTGGCCGGATGGGTCGTTCGCTGGGGGACGAGCGCTTCGGGCGAGCGGCGATCCCCTTTACGACGAATGGAGTGGCTCGCGCTCGGGTGCCTCGCTCTCGGGGGAGCCCTGTTCCTTTCGGGGGCGCCGCCCGTTCTGTCGGTGCGGGGACTCGTGCTGGCGGTCTCCGTGGTCCCCCTGTGGGCCGCGACCCGAACCCTTCCGGCGAGGAGTGCGTGACCGTCGTCCCTCCGCTCGAGAAGCAGGAAGGTCCGACGGTCCTGCGAACGGGGCGCCGGCACCGCGCGCCCCTCCTGGTCCGTGACCTTTCTCCCGAGGTGCCGTTCGGATTCCTCGGTCGGGTGCTCCCCACCACGGAGCCGCTGGAGCTCACGCTCGAGCTCTACCGGATCCCTCCCGCCCGGGCGCTGGAGATGCTCGAGGGCGCTCGAGCGGTGGCGGAGGCCGAGCTGGCCTCGTCCGGCGCACCCGGCGAGACCTCCCGCCTCGAGGTCGAGCGCGATTCGTCGGGAGCCCTCGGGCAAGCCGTGGCACGGGGGGCGCAGGAGCTCTGGCGCACCGGGATCTGCTTCGCCGCCGTGGGCTCGTCGAGGGTTCGGGTCGAAGCGGTCCGGGCTCGCCTGGCGGAGCGGCTTTCCGCGCTCCGATTTCGGACCCGGGTACCGCGGTACGGGGTGGCCGGCGCCCTCCGCCCTCCGGACCCTCTCGAGGGAGCCCCTCGACCCTCTGGATACTGGCACACGCTGCCCTCCGACGCGGTCGCCGCCCTGTTCCCATTCGGCGACGAGACCGTAGCAGAACCGGCCGGTGTCTTGGTCGGGCTCGCCCTCGCGGACGCGAGCCCTGTGTTCCTGGATCGGTGGTCGCACGCCAGCCACTCCTGGGGCATCTTCGGCACCACCGGTTCCGGAAAGTCGTTCGCGGCCGGCCTCCTGATCCTCCGCACGCGCTGGATGCGCCCCGACCTGGACGTGGTCGTGCTCGACCCCCTCGGTGAGTTCTCGGAGTTCGTGCGCGCCCTCGGAGGAACGGTGATCCGCATCGCGGACGGCCGCGCGGGCCGCCTGAACCCGCTCGACCCCGTGACCACCGGCGGGGACCGCCGAGAGAAAGCGGGCCGGGTGGGCACCCTGCTCCGGGCCTTGTTCCCCACCCTGACCGACGGAGAAGCGGCGGCCCTCGACGCGGCGGTCATGCGTCTCTACGACCGGGGTCCGTCGGTCCCCACGTTCGACGACCTGGTCCGGGAGGTCGACGAGGTCCGGCCGTCCGAAGGTCGGCTCCGGGCCCTCCTTGAAGTCTTTCGGACGGGGTCGCTTCAGGGAGCGAACGGGCCGACCACGTTCCACCCCGATTCCTCCCCGGTCGCGGTGGACCTCTCGGGGATCTCGGACGAGCACCGCGCCTTTCACCTCGCCTACGTCCTCGATTGGGCGTACGGGCGGATGCGGGAGCGGCCGGGGCCCAAGCTCGTCGTCGTCGACGAAGCCCATCTCCTGGTGCGCCATCCTCCGACCGCGGAGTTCTTGGACCGCGTGGTGCGGCACGTTCGCCACTACGACGCCGGATTGCTCCTGCTGACCCAGAGTCCAGAGGATTTCCTGGCCCTCCCCAGCGGGCGCTCCACGCTCCGCAATCTGTACGCCACGGCGTTCCTCCGACTTCCGGAGGTCTCCTCGACCGCCCGGGACTTCTTCGGTCTCACGAGTTCCGAGGCTGAGTGGCTCCCGAAGGCCCGCCTCCCCCGGACCGCGGGGTACTCCGAGTCCCTGTGGCGCGTAGGGGACCTCCACCTCCCCCTCGCGATCGTGGCCTCCACGCCCGAGTACGAGCTCCTGAACGCGACCCTCGGGAAGGGTCGGACGCCTCGCTCGCCTGCCGGTCGAGAGGATGGTTTATGAGGGCTCGCTCGCCGGTCCTCCCCGTGGCCGAACCAGCGACGGCCGAAGGCCCCGCTCGTCGTCGCACGAGCTGGAATCTCCGGGCGATCGTCGAGGAGGTCGCCGGTCGCCCGATCGAGGATCTGCAGGACCCGGACCGACCTCCCCATCCGTATCTCCGGGGCCGGACGAGCCCGCCCCTTCCCGCGTCGAGGACGGCGCTCTCCCCCGAACCCGCGTACGACCCCGTGGCGCACGTGTATCCGCCCATGGTGGGGGCGGCCGGACGCGCGTACCACGGGAGCGAGTACGAGCACCACCAGGAGACGCTCGACCGGCACGCCGCGCCCGAAGGAAGTCGTCCGACCGGGCCGTTGGCCCGACCCGAGCGTCTCTACCTCCACTACCTCCTCCTCCATATGGACCGCTTGAGCGACACGTCGCTCCGCTACCTCCAGACCGTGATCCAGGAGGAGATGGACCACCGCGCGCCGCGGAAAGTCTCGGCGGCTCCGTCGTCGCCGCCCGTTACCGAGAACGTGGTTTAGGGTGGGCCCCGGGAGGCGGAGAGAACCCGCGCCGGGCCGCTTCCTCGAGGAGCGTTCGGAGCACCGTGGGATCCCACTCCACGCCCACGGCGTCCCGGCCGAGGGCGGCTGCGGCCCAGAGCGTGGTCCCGGTCCCCGCGAACGGGTCCAGCACGGTATCGCCCTCGACCGAGAACATCCGTACGAGGCGGCGAGGCAGTTCCGCCGGGAACGCGCCACTTCGCCCTCCGGGACGTCGCTGGGCCACTCCGCGGATGTCGGTCCAGAGCTGGCTGAACCATCGGTCCCGCTCGGATCGGGTGTACCGGCTCGCATAGCGTCGCGGGTCGTGGGGAGGGAACCGGCGGAGCCCGGCCTTTCGGAAGAGCAGGATGAACTCGCAGTCGAGGGTGACGTAGGCGTTCGGCGGAAGGAACCCCGAGCCGAGGAACGCGTTCGGCTTGTTCGTCGGTTTCTTCCATAGCAGGTAGGGGAGGGGTTGGAATCCCACTCGCTCGGCGGCCGTGAGCGTCTCCGCGTGGTTGGGCCAGAGGCGGAACTCGCCCCCCTCCGAACGCAGCGCATCCCCGACGACGACCGCCAGGATCCCGCCCGGGAGGAGAGTCCGATGACATTCCTTCCACGCGCCCTCGAGCACGGCGAGCATCTCGCGGTACTCCCGGGCGCCCAGCGCCCGGAACAGCGCATCCCACTGGGGGATCATCGGGTAGGGAGGGGACGTGACCACGAGCCCCACGGAACCGTCGGCCAGGTCCGGGATCCGGCGCGCGTCGCCCAAGAAGATGCGGACTCGTCCGGTCCGTCGCGCCGCCACCGGGTCGGGGAGCCGGGAGAGCGTTAATAGCGGCCCCCCCTCGCAACGCCGATGCGCCTCGACCGACCCGTCCTCCAGGTCGCCCTCGATTTCGAGAATCTCTCGCGGGCCCTCGTCGCGGCTCGCGAGGCCGTGGAGGGGGGCGCGGACTGGATCGAGGCCGGCACGCCGCTGATCAAGAGCGAGGGGCTCGACGCCGTCCGCGAGCTGAAGAAGGCGTTCCCGGACCGACGGATCGTCGCGGACATGAAGATCATGGACACGGGGGCTTTTGAGGTCGAGATCGCGGCCAAGGCCGGAGCCGACGTCATCACCGTGCTCGGGGCCGCGGACGACGACACGATCGCCGACGCGGTGCGGGGCGGCGAGCTCTACGGGGCGGAGGTCATGGTGGACCTGCTCGGCGTGGCCGACCCGGTCGCCCGCTCGAAACGCGCCGCCGAGCTCGGCGCCGCGGCGGTCTGTTGGCATGTCGGGATCGACATGCAGATGGCGGGGAAGACCCCGTTCGCCCTTCTCGGGGACCTCGCTCGGGCCTCGCCCGTGCCGGTCGCCGTGGCGGGAGGACTGAACAGCGAGACCGTCGCCGCCGCGGTCCGCGCCGGTGCGCAGATCCTCATCGTCGGCGGCGCGATCACGAAGAGTCCCCAGATCGCCCAAGCGACCCGGCAGATCCGGGAGGCGATCGCGACCCAGAAGGAGGTCGCGACCGAACTGTTCCGGCGGTATTCGGGGGAGGACATACGGGCGGCGTTCCTCAAGGTCTCCAGCCCGAACGTCACGGACGCGCTCCAACGCCAGGGAGCGATGCACGGGCTCCAGCCGCACCTGGTCGGTCCGAGCGTACGGATGGCGGGACCCGCCGTCACCGTCGTCACCCGCGACGGGGACTGGGCGAAGCCGGTCGAGGCGATCGACCGGGCCGGGCCCGGTGATGTCATCGTCATCGACGCGGGAGGGGGGACGACCGCGGTGTGGGGCGAACTCGCGAGCTGGTCGGCGCACGGACGCAAGCTGGCGGGAGTCGTCATCGACGGCGCGATCCGCGACCTCGACGCGATCCTCGAGCTCCAGTTCCCCGCGTTCAGCCGGTCGGTCAGCTCGAATGCGGGCGAACCGAAGGGCCACGGAGAGATCGGGATCGAGGTCACCGTGGGCGGACAGCGGGTCCGCCCCGGGGATTGGATCGTCGGCGACCTGAGCGGACTGGTCGTCGTCCCCCGGGAACGGGCCCAAGAGGTCGCCAACCGATCGCTCGACGTCCTCGAGCACGAGAATCGCGTTCGCGAGGAGATCCAGCGCGGGTCGACCCTCGCGACCGTCCAGAAGCTCGAGCGCTGGGAGCGGGTCGGCTAGCCCGCCGTCCCGTTCATTCCCCGTACTCGCCAAGCCATTGTTCCCGACTCCACAGCCGAGCCCGCACCTCCTCCAAGTACGCCCGCTGGCGTCGGTTCGGGCCGGTCCAATGGTGGGTCCACGGCTCTTCGTATTCGACGTCCCACAGGAGCAGCGACTCGGGCGGGGCGATCGGGAGCATCAGACGGATCTCGCCCGCGAGCGCCGCTCGGAGGCGGGTCACAGTGAGTCGCCCGGCGTCAACCTCCCGGAGCGAGGCCACGATCTTTCGCACTTCCCCCCAGACAAAGGACGGAGCGCGCACCTCAACCATGCGTCCGCCGTCCGCCAAGCGGGTCACTGTTACCGACTCGATCGGCCTGCGCATCGGCGTCGTCCTCGGGAGTCCCCGCCCGAACGAGCGGATGTCCACTGGACCGCTGAACAGCGCGGCCGCGGAATCCGACGCGGCGTGGGATTTGCGGTCCGGAGCCTCAAAGTACCGGTAAACTCGTCGGACCGCCCGCCGGATGCGATACTCCTCCGGGATCGAGCGAGCGGCGGTGAAGAACATCGCGGGGTCGATACCGTTGAGGGCATGCAGGGTCGCCCCCGGAGAGAGGGGAGTGGAGAGGGCCAGTGCATTGCCGCGGGCACTCACTCCCCGATCGGTCCGACTGGCCGCTTCCAGCTTCCCGAACGCGGGCCCCGAGTCGATTCCCAGACGGGAGAGTCCTCGACGAATCTCACCCTCCACCGTTCGACGACCCGGTTGGCGCGCCCAACCCCAGAACGAGGTCCCGTCGTACCCGAATCGGACCAGAATTCGCGTCGTGTCCCCCCTCTGGCCGCGGTGAAATTGGGCTCCCGGCGAGCCGGTATCGACCTTCGGTTAATCAATACGATACATCGGTCTATGGTTACGTCTATATTCTAAAGTCATTTCCTATATATTCGAAGGTCGGGTCCGACGGCTGATGACTACCCTACCTCGGGGCAGATCGGACGTCGGGGCGGGCTCCCGCGGGGGTCTCGACCACGGAAAGGGTCGACCCTTTTCCCACCCCCATCCTCGTTCGGCCCTCCCCCCGGAATGGCACTCCTCGAATCAAGAAACGAGGGGAGGGAAAACAACGGAATGAGCGCACAAGGAACAGACAAGCCCCCAGAGACGATCAAACGCCAGACCTCCAAGACCCCGCTCTACGCCGCGGTCGCGATCGTGGTCGTGGTCATCATCGTCGTCGCCGCGGGGTTCTACGCGGGATGGTTCAACAGCAAGTCGACTACGAGCGGGACCACGGGCTGCGCTCCCCCTTCCGGCGGGTCGATCAAAGGGGCCGGCTCGACCCTCGTCTACCCCCTGATGTACCAGTGGGAAACGGTCTATGGCGGGGGGACCGCCGTCAACTATGAATCCGTAGGAAGCTCTGCCGGAATTACGGATATCACCCAGAAGACGGTGGATTTCGGCGCCAGCGACGCACCGCTCAACTCCGCACAGCGGACCGCCCTCCCGGCGACGGCCGTCACCATCCCCGAATCGGCGGGCGGAGTCGTCCCGATCTACAACGTCCCGGGCGTACCGACGTTGAACTTCAACGGCACCGTGCTCGCGGAGATCTACCTCGGCACCGTCTCGAATTGGAACAGCACGGCTATCCAGACGCTGAATCCGGGCGTGACCCTTCCCAACGCGGCCATCAGCGTAGTGTACCGCTCCGACGGGAGCGGAACTACGTTCATCTGGACGAGTTACCTCTCCCTAGAGAGCGCGAGCTGGGAGAGCAAGGTCGGCAAGGGCACCGCCGTGGTATGGCCGGTGGGAAGCGGCCAACCGAAGAACGCGGGAGTGGCCGGGTACGTCCAGAAGACACCGGACACGATCGGCTACGTCGACCTGAACTACGCGTTGAACGGAGGCATCCAGTTTGGTAAGGTCCTCAACCCGGCGGGTCACTACATCCTCGCGAGTGTCAACAACACCGCGTCGGCCCTGAAGGATGCGAATCCGACCCTCCCCTCGGGGACGGGGGACTGGTACAACGTTTCGGTCCTGAACGCGCCGGGAGTCGGAGACTACCCCATCACGTCGCTGACGTACGTGTTTGTCTACCAGGACCTCAGCGGCGCCTACGGCTCCTCGTACACCAAGACGCAGGCCGAGACGCTGGTCGACTACCTGTACTGGATGGTCACGACGGGCCAGTCGTACTCCGCGCAGCTCTACTACGTCCCGCTGCCCGCGTCCATCGTGGCCGCGGATGAGACGACCATCGGGTCGATCACCTTTGGCGGGAGCGCAGTCCCCAACAGCTGCGGATCCTCGGTGTAACGACGCGCTCGGACGGAACGCGTTACGATGGATGGACCAACCCCTTCCGCCCCCATTTCTCCGATGCCCCGCCACTCTCCCCAGTGGGGAGACCGGATCTTTGCTGTTCTAGTCGGTTTGGGTGGCGTTGCCGTCCTCGTGATCGTCTTTGCCGTCATGGGAGTCCTGTTCTATCAGTCCGCCGACTCGTTCCACGCCTTCGGCTGGCAGTTCCTGGTCAATACCCGCTGGGATGTGCGGCACAATGTCTACGGGGTGGTCCCGTTCGTCTCGAGCACGCTCCTCACCAGCGCGATCGCGCTCCTGATCGGGTTCCCCATCGCGATCGGCTCCGCGATCTTCCTCACCACCCAAGCCCCCCGGTGGATGCGGGGGCCGATCGGATCGGTGATCGAACTCCTCGCTGCGATCCCGTCCGTCGTCTACGGGTTCTGGGGCCTCTACGTGCTCGGTCCCTACATGCGTACGACCGTGGAACCCGCCCTGTACCGATATCTAGGATGGACCGGCGCCTTTAGCGGCACTCCGACCGGTACCGACGTGCTGACCGCCGGGGTCATCCTCGCCATCATGGTGATCCCGACGATCGCGGCCATCAGCCGGGAGACCCTGATCGCGGTCCCGATCAGCCAGAAGGAGGCCGCGCTCAGTCTCGGGGCGACGAACTGGGAGACGACCCGGGTCGCGATCGTCCCCTACGCGCGCTCCGGGATCTTCGGGGCGACCATTCTGGGACTCGGCCGGGCGCTCGGGGAGACGATGGCGGTCACGATGACGATCGGGAACCACGACGCGGTGCCCACGTCCTTCTTCTCTCAGGGACAGACGATCGCGAGCCTGATCGCGAACGAACTCACCAACAGCAACGGCCCGCTCCAGTATTCAGCCATCATCGAGGCGGGCCTCATCCTGCTCTTCATTTCGCTCGGCGTTAACATCGCGGCGCGGCTCATGCTCTGGAAGGTGCTCCGAGTGGAGCGGGGGTCTACGGAATGACCTTCGACCGAGCGACCCGCCGGAAGTTGTGGAGCCACACCATGACCGTCCTCGCCGGGTTGTGTGCCTTGGTCGCACTCATCCCTCTCGCGAGCGTCGTCTTTCAGGCCGCGACCTTGGGAGGCCCGGTCCTTTCCATCTCGTTCCTGACCCAGAATCCCCCTCTCCCGTGTACCCCCCAACCCGGAATCCCGTGCGCGACCGGGGGAGTGGGTTCGGCGATCCAGGGAACGTTGATCCTGGTCGGGCTCGCGACCGCGATATCCGTCCCGGTGGGTCTCGGGGCGGCGATCTACGCCGTCGAGTTCCGAAGCCGGTTCCTCGGCCTGGCGATCAGTTTCACGGCGGATGTGCTG
>JGI12269J14319_10000771_pt1 | contig 31147 bp, 32 predicted proteins | sample PeaSoiSIISIP2007_FD_14319 | JGI IMG/M metagenome (IMG submission 14319)
CGGCCTTTCCCGGCGCCGCGCTGGTTGGAGTGGGTGGGGTGAGCAGCGGCAATGACGCCGTGGCGATGCTGATGGCCGGGGCCAGCGCGGTCGAGGTCGGGACCGCGACGTTCGCCGACCCGCGCGCGCCCTGGCTCGTGCAGCGCGAACTGTCCACTTGGATGTCGCGCTACGGTGTCGCGGCCGTCGACGAGCTGATCGGGGCGGCCCATGGCTGAGACGTTTGGTACGCGACTGCAGTCGCGCATCCGCGACGACGGGCCGCTCTGCGTTGGCGTGGACCCGAGCCGCGAACTGCTGACGGCGTGGGAGCGGTCCGACTCGGTCGAGGGGCTCGAGTTCTTCGCCCTGGCGGTGCTCGACGCCGTGTCGGGCGTGGTCGGTGTGATCAAGCCCCAGGTGGCCTTCTTCGAACGATTCGGATCGGCCGGCTACCGGGTCCTCGAACGGCTCATCACCGAGGCTCACGACGCGGACCTGCTCGTCGTGGCCGACGCCAAGCGCGGCGATTTCGCCCCAACCAACGAGGGATACGCCGCGGCGTGGCTGGACGACTCGTCACCGCTCGCGGTCGACGCGGTGACCGTGAGCCCCTACCTCGGCGTCTCCGCCCTGGCGCCGTTCTTCGAGCGGGCGTCGGCGACGCGGCGAGGCGTCTTCGTCCTCGCCGCAACGTCGAACGACGACGGCCGCGAGATCCAAGTGGCGGTGACGCCCGATGGCGAGCGGGTCGAGGACCTGGTGCTGCGCAGCGTGGCCGAGCTCAACCGTCGCGACGACGGGCTTGGAGCTTTTGGCGTGGTGCTTGGCGCAACGCGCACCGCACCGCGATTCGATCTCTCGACCCTCGGCGGGCCGTACCTCGTGCCCGGCGTCGGCGCGCAGGGCGCGGGCGTCGCCGACGTGGCGCGACTCTTCGAGCGATGCGAGAAGGACACGGTGCTTGTCAACGTGTCGCGCGACATTCTGCGCGCTGGGCCCGCGCGGCGCGCGCTCGCTGACGTCGCGAGGCGCTGGCGCGACGACCTGCGAGCCGCCCTCTAGCCGAGAACACCGGCGCGGAGTAGTCTGACCTCGTGACGCCGACGCCACCGAATTTGTCGCAAGAGCAACGGGTCGAAGCGTCGCGATTGGCCGTCGCGAATCGGCGGCGCCGCGCCGAGGTGAAGCGCATGGTCAAGTCGGGTGAGCTCTCCCTCGAAGAGCTCTTCGAACTCGCCGCGCGCGAGGAGTGCGTCGCGCAGATGCGCGCGTACGACCTCATCAGCGCGCTGCCGGCCATCGGTGAGGTGAAGGCCGAGCGGATCATGAAGAGCGCCGCGATCGCCAAGACCCGGCGAATTCGCGGGCTGGGTCCGAAGCAGCGCGCGGAACTATTTCGAGCTCTTGTCCGCTGAGCCGCTGGTCGTCGTCTTCATCGGCCCCGGCGGTGTTGGCAAGGGAACGCTCGCGCGACGCCTGGTCGAACTGGACAACCGACTCTGGCTGAGCCGGAGCTGGACCACGCGCACGAGGCGCGAGAGCGAGGGAGGCGATGAGTACTACTTTGTCGACCAACCGACGTTCGAGCGGGCGATCGAAGACGGCGCGTTCCTCGAGTGGGCCGAGTTCCACGGCCACCTCTACGGCACACCGCGACCGACAGCGCCCACCGGCGATGACGTGCTGCTCGAGATCGAGGTCCAGGGCGCCGAGCAGGTGTTGCGCCAGCACCCCGACGCCGTGGTCTTCTTGATCCTGCCGCCGTCGATCGAGCGCCTCGAGGAGCGACTGCGCGCCCGCGGCGACGACGATGAGCACGTCGCCGACCGGCTAGAGAGCGCGCCGGCCGAGCTGAAGCGGGGCCACGAGCTGGCGTCCTACGTTGTCGTGAACGACGACGTCGGGCGGGCGAGTGCGGAAATCCTCTCTATACTGGAGGGACTTCGCCGCTCTCGACGCGACCACTTGTCAAAGGACTAACTGCCATGGCCGAACGCCCCACGCTCGTCGATCCGCCCATCGAGATCCTGCTCGATAAGGTCGGTGACTCCAAGTTCACCCTGGTCGCGGTGGCCGCCATCCGGGCCCGTGAGATCAACGAGTACTACAACGGCCTGGGCTCGGGCCACGGGGCGCTCATCCCACCGCAGGTCAGCTCGCTGTCGAACAAGTCGCTGTCGCTGGCCATGGAAGAGCTCTACGAGGGCAAGCTGCTCTTCCACCGCCCAACCGCCGAAGAGCTCGAGCACGAGCGGCTGCAAGCCGAGGCCGTCGAACAGGCTCGCCAGGACGCCAACAGTGACCTGGATGCCTTCACCGATGCCCTCCGCGACGCCTGATTCTTCCTCTGCGCGCATTGTCCTAGGCGTCGCTGGCGGGATCGCCGCCTACAAGTCCGTGGAACTGCTGCGGCTGCTGCGCGAGCGGGGCTACCACGTTGCGCCGGTGCTGACCGAAGAGGCCACACGCTTTGTCGGGACGCTTACGTTCTCAGCGTTGGCGAGCGAGCCGGCGCGCACGAGCCTCTTCGGAGACCGGACGACGCCGATTCCCCACACCTACCTTGGCCAGAACGCGGCGGTCGTCGTGGTGGCGCCCGCCACGGCACACCTGATAGCGCGTTACGCGATGGGGCTGGCCGACGACCTGCTTAGCGCCACGCTGCTCGCCGCGCGAGGGACGGTGCTGCTCTGCCCGGCCATGCACACCGAAATGTGGGTGCAGCCCTCGGTCCAGGAGAACCTGGCGACGCTGCGCCGACGCGGGGTGCTCGTCCTCGGTCCGGAGTCCGGAGCGCTCGCCGGCGCCGACGAGGGCGTCGGGCGCATGGCCGAGCCCGAGGCGATCGCCGTCCTCGTCGAACGAATCGTCGGCGGCTACCGCGGCCCGCTCAGCGGTGCGCGAGTGCTCGTGAGCGCGGGCGGCACCCGAGAGTCGATCGATCCGGTGCGCGTCATCGCGAACCGGTCGTCGGGCCGCCAGGGTTACGCTCTCGCGGAGGTCGCTTGTCGGATGGGTGCGAGTGTGACCCTGGTCTCGACAACCGACCTCGCGCTCAGCCTGGACACAACGACCGCCATCGAGGTCGTGCGCGTTGAAAGCGCGGCCGAGCTGCACGAAGCGATGGCCAAGCGCGCCCTCGAGAGCAACTGCGTGATCATGGCCGCCGCCGTCGCCGACTTCACGGTGAAGGTGGCGAGCGAAAAGCTAAAGAAGCGCGACGGCGTGCCGGAGCTGCGCCTCGAGCGCACGTCTGACGTTCTTGCCGAACTCGCGGCGCATCGCCCAAAGGGTCAGGTGCTCGTGGGCTTCGCCGCGGAGACGAGCGACGTGATCGAGAATGCCCGCGAGAAGATGCGCGGCAAGGACCTCGACCTGCTCGTGGTGAACGACGTTGCCGCGCCGGGATCGGGCTTCGAGCACGAGACGAACGAAGTGACCGTGCTCGATCGCGACGGCGGTGAGCAGCGAATCTCGATGCGCTCGAAGGAAGCGGTGGCGTGGGAGATCTTGGCTAGGGTGGCTGCATTGTTAGCGCTAGGAGCCACGTGAGCGACCGCACCCTCTTCACTTCGGAGTCGGTAACTGAAGGGCACCCCGACAAGATCGCCGACCAGGTCTCGGACGGTGTGCTCGACGCGATCCTCGCCCAGGACTCTCACGCGCGCGTCGCCTGCGAGACGCTGCTCACGACGGGACTGTGCGTCGTGTCGGGTGAGATCACGACGAGCGCCGTCGTCGACATCACCGCTTCGGCGCGGCGGACCATTCTCGACATTGGCTACGACGACGGGGCGAAGGGTTTCGACGGCAAGAACTGCGCGGTCCTGGTGTCACTGGACAAGCAGAGTCCCGACATCGCCGGTGGGGTGGACATGGCGCTCGAACACCGAAACGGAACGGGTACCGAGGACGAACTCAACTCCTTGGGCGCGGGCGACCAGGGCATGATGTTCGGCTACGCCTGCAGCGACAACGACGACTTCATGCCGCTGCCGATCTGGCTGGCGCACCGTCTCTCGATGCGCCTCGCCCAGGTGCGGCGTTCCGGCCAGGTGCCGTACTTCCGACCTGACGGCAAGACCCAGGTGACCGTGGCCTACGAAGACGACCGGCCCGTCGGCGTAGACACGGTGCTCGTCTCAACCCAGCACGATGACGGTTACGACCACGCCACGATCGAGCGCGACGTCGTCGAGCACGTGATCAAGCCGATGCTGCCGACCGACCTCGACACGAGCTCGATGCGGATCTTCGTCAACCCCTCGGGCAAGTTCGTACTCGGCGGGCCCCACGCCGACGCGGGCCTGACGGGCCGCAAGATCATGGTGGACACCTACGGCGGCATGGCCCGCCACGGCGGCGGCGCCTTCTCCGGCAAGGACCCGTCCAAGGTGGACCGCTCGGCGGCCTACGCCGCGCGCTGGGTGGCCAAGCACGTCGTGGCCTCGGGGGCGGCCCGGCGCTGCGAGGTGCAGGTGGCCTACGCCATCGGCGTCGCCCGCCCGGTGTCGCTCCTCGTGGAGACCTTCGGCACCGAACGGGTGGAGCGAGCCAAGATCGCCAAAGCCGTCGACGCCCTGTTCGACCTGCGACCCGCCGCGATTATCCGCGATCTCGACTTGCGCCGGCCCATCTACCAGCGCACGGCGGCCTACGGCCACTTCGGCCGCAGTGACCAGGGCTTCACGTGGGAGCAGATGCCGCGGCTTGACGATCTGCGCCGGGAACTGTCGCTGGCCTAGTGGCCCCGCGCGCGGTCCGCGTCATCACCGAGGTCGCCGCGGTCGATCGTCCCTTCGACTACGCGCTGACCGAGACGACCGACCAAGTGGGCCTCGGCGACCGCGTGCGGGTGGATCTCCAACACCGTTCGGTGCGCGCCTGGGTCGTCGACGAGGCCACGTGGTCGCCCGAGCTCAAGCCGGTGAAGAAGTGGCTGGGTTTCGGTCCGCCGGCGTCGTCGCTCGCGCTCTTGCGCTGGGCGAGTGAGCGATGGTACAGCTCGTGGTCGCGCTTTCTAAAGAGCGCCTCGCCGACGCGCCTCGTGGTGACGCTTCCCGCCGCGCCCGCAGCCGCCCCGCTCGCGGGCGCGCTGCGCGCCCACGCGTCCGAGTTGGCTCCCGGCGTCGTCCAGCTCGCCCCCACGACCGATCCAATCGGACTCGTGCTCGGCGCCTACGAGCTGACCCGCGAAGGGCCGGGCTCGTTGCTCGTGCTGGTGCCGACCGAGAGCTGGGCCGGCCGATTGCGCGGGCGCCTCGAGCAGCGCGGCCTTGGGGTGGCGGCGGGCGAGGACCAGTGGGACCGCATGCGCGCCGGCTGGCCCGTCATCGTCGGCTCGCGAGGCGCGGCTCTCGCGCCAGCACCGCGCCTCGCGGGAGCGGTCATCATCGACGCCGACGACGAGGCGTACCGCTCGACTGCGTCGCCGACCTGGGAGGCTGTGACGTTGCTGCGCGAGCGCTGCCGTCGTGACACAGCGCCCCTGTGGTGCACGTCGATAATCCCTTCGCCGGCACTGCTCGATCGGGGGGGCTACGTGAAGGACGAGGACCTCGTTGGCGGCTGGCCGCGGGTTACGGTAGTGGACCGGCGAAGCAGTGATCCCCACGAGGGAGTCCTGTCGCGCGTCGCCCTCGACGCGGCCCACCGGGCGCTCGAGGGCAGCGAGCCCGTGGCCATAGTGGTGATCTCCCAGCGACTGGGTGCCGGGCGGCTTCTCGCCTGTGCGCGTTGTGGCGAACTCGCGCGCTGTGCGCAGTGCCACCAGGCCGAGGGCGAGGTGGGCGAGGGGCTCGCCTGTGACGAGCGCCACGATCCCCGGGCCCGGTACTGCCGCCACTGCGGGTCGACGAACCTGCGTCGGCTTCGCGTGGGCGTGACGACCCTCGCGCGCGACGTCGCGGCCCAGCTCGGTCGCCCGGTAAGCGAAGTGAGCGCAGCGCTGGACGCGTCGGCGGCGCTCGAGCGGGTCGTCGTGGGCACCGAGGCGACCTGGCAGCGGGTGCGTCGCTGCGGGGTAGTCGTCTTTGCGGACTTCGATCAGTACCTGCTTGCGCCGCGCGCGTCGGCGCGCCGCGCCGCGATCACCGCGGTGGGCAAGGCGGGGCGGCTCGTCGGATCGCGTCGCGAAGCGCGCGGCGAGGTCGTACTCCAGACGCGCCGAGGCGACGACGACGTCGTGCGCGCGCTGCGCGACGCCCACTTCGACGCGGTCGTGGCCGACGACGCTGCGTCGGCCGAGTTGCTCGGCCTCGCGCCCTACGGGGCGAGCGCGACGGTTTCGGGCGAGGGGGCCGGGGACTTTGTGGCGCAGCTCGCGTCACCAGTCGTGAGCGTGCACGAGACTCCGACGGGCTACGTCGCACGCGCGAAGGACGTGGCGACGCTGACCGAAGCCCTGCGCGCCGCGCCGCGACCGACCCAGCGTCTTCGCGTTGCCGTGCAGTAACGCGCGGCCAACGGCATCGCTCCACCAGACCGGGAGCCGTATTCGTTGCACGGTAACGTGGTGCGGTGAGCACGCTACCGATTCGCACCTACGGCGACCCCGTGCTCGGAACGAAGACGACCGAGGTCGAGGAGATCGACGCGAAAATCGCCGCGCTCGCGGCGTCGATGATCGAGACGATGGTGGCCGCGCCCGGTGTGGGGCTGGCGGCGAACCAGATCGGCGTGCAGAAGCGACTCTTCGTCTACGACAAGGGTGAGGGTCCCCGAGTCGTGGTGAACCCGGTGATCCTTGAGACCTCGGGCGAGTGGCTCTACGAGGAGGGGTGCCTGTCGGTGCCGGGCCTGAGCTGGGAGATCGTGCGCCCGAACGCCGTGCACCTGAAGGGCTTCGACCTCGACGGCCGCGAACTGGAAATCGAAGCCAGTGAGTACGAGGGCCGGATCCTTCAGCACGAGGTCGACCACCTCGACGGTGTCCTGCTGATCGAGCGGTTGGATGACGATCAAAAGAGGGAAGCCAAGAAGACGCTGCGCAAGCGTCGCCTCACTTTCGCGCGCGACGATCACGACGGGTTCCACCAGCTGCTCGGCGAGTAAATGCGCCTCGCGTTTCTCGGCACGCCCGAGGCGGCAGTTCCGTCCCTCGAGGCGCTGGTGCGCGCGGACCACGACATTCGACTCGTCGTAACCCGGGCCGACCGGCGACGCGGCCGCGGAGCCGCGTTGTCGGTGAGTCCCGTAAAGGCGGCGGCTCAGGCTCTGGGCCTCACGGTCGCGCACTCGCTTTCCAGCCTCGAGGGCCTTGACGTGGAGCGCGGCGTCGTCGTCGCATTCGGCGCGCTGATCCCGAGCTCGCTCCTCGAGCAGATCCCGATGCTCAACGTCCACTTCTCATTGCTGCCGCGATGGCGTGGCGCAGCCCCGGTGCAGCGCGCCATCCTCGCAGGCGACAGCGAAACCGGCGTGAGCGTCATCTCGCTCGAGGCGACCCTCGACACGGGGCCGGTGCACGTCCAAGAGAGGATTCTCGTCGGGGAAAAGACCGCTCGCGAACTGACCGCAGAGCTCGCCGCGCTCGGCGCCTCCGCGATCGTGCGCGTTCTCGCGACACGCGACCTGCTCGAGCACGCTCGGCCCCAGAGCGGCGCCGCGACCTACGCCGACAAACTGGGCAAGGAGACGTACCATCTCACCGCGTCGATGGCCGCGGCGCTCGCACTGCGCACCGTCCGCCTGGGTGGGGTGTTCTTCAACTTCGAAGGTCGACGCATTGTCGTCGAGTCGGCGCGGACGAGCGAGGTCGCCGTCGCCGAGGGCGAGGCGGAGTTCGGTGACGGGACCGTGGTGCTCGGAGTGAGCGACGGCTCGATTGCGCTCGGCGAGGTTCGCCCCGCCGGTTCCTCGACGATGAGCGCCGCGGCGTGGTGGCGGGGCCGGCGCCGGGGAAGCGGCGAGCACCGGTGGTCGTAGCACCTGATGGCCGGGCCTAGGCTGATCGCGTGACGGAGATAGACGCGGGCCCGCCTGGCGAGATCCGCATCGCCCCGTCGATCCTGGCCGCAGATTTTGGCGAGCTTGGCCGGTCCGTCGAGGAGATCGACGCCCAGACCGACTGGCTGCACGTCGATGTCATGGACGGTCACTTCGTGCCGAACGTTTCGCTCGGACCGCCGGTCGTGGCGTCGCTGCGGCGCTACAGCGCCCGCTTCTTCGACTGTCACTTGATGATGGACGAGCCGGGCCGGTACCTCGAGGCCTTCCGGCGGGCCGGCGCGGACGGCTGCACGGTGCACGTCGAGGTCGGCGGGACGGCGTCGCTGATCAGCGACGCGCGGGCGCTCGGGTTGAGAATCGGTCTGGCGGCCAACCCCGACACGCCCTTTGACGCGGTGGCGCCGTACCTGGGCGACATCGACCTGCTGCTCATGATGACCGTCTTTCCGGGCTTCGGCGGCCAGTCCTTCATCGCCGACGTCATGACCAAAGTCGAGATGGCCCGAGAGGAAACTGACCGCAACACCCTCGCTCTCGATATCGAGGTCGACGGTGGCATTGACGTCGTCACCGCGCCCACCGCGGTGCGCGCCGGCGCCAACGTGCTCGTCGCCGGCTCGGCAATCTTTCACCAGCCCAATCCGCTGAAAGCTGCTGCGGCACTGCGCGAGGCGGCGCTTGAGGGCTGCCGGTGAAGTTCTCGCTGAGTGAGCTCATGTCCATGGCCATGGCCGAGGGGGATAAGGCCCGCCTGCACGCACCGCCCAATCCCTGGGTCGGAGCAGTCATTGTCGACGGGCGCGGCGTCATCGTCGGCGAGGGCCACACGCAGGCGCCCGGCGAGTCCCACGCGGAAGTGGTGGCTCTACGCCGAGCGGGAGACGCCGCTCGCGGATCAACCATGGTCGTCACACTCGAGCCCTGCTGTCACGTCGGGCGAACCGGCCCCTGCGTCGAGGCCATCGTCGAGGCGGGCGTCACTCGGGTCATCGTTGGAACGCTCGACCCTGACGCGAAGGTGGATGGACGCGGCGTCGAGCTCTTGAAGGCGTCGGGAGTGGACGTCGAAGTCGGGATCGAAGAAGAGGCGGTGCGAGCCCAACTCGCGCCCTACATGTGGCACCGCGTGACGGCTCGTCCCTACGTGGTCGCGAAGATCGCGAGCACCCTCGACGGGGTCGTCGCAATGGCCGACGGCTCGAGCCAGTGGATCACCGGCCCGGGGGCACGCCGTGACGCGCACGTGCTCCGCGCCCAGAGCCAGGCGATCCTGGTGGGAGCGGGGACGGTGCGCAGCGACGATCCGGCGCTGACGGCGCGCCTCGACGGCATCGTGCTCGAGCCGTTGCGCGTGGTGCTCGGGCGGGCTCCCGCCGGGGCGCGGATGCGTCCCTGCCTGGAGCTCTCGGGCGACCTCGGGATGGTGCTCGACGAACTCGGCCACCACGACGTGCTGCAACTCCTTGTCGAAGGCGGGCCGACGACGACCAGCGCGTTCTTGGAAGCGGGTCTCGTCAATCACGTGGTCTGGTACCAGGCCCCGGCCCTGGCCGGGGGGGCGGGGACGCGCGCGGCGCTGGGGCGACTTTCGACCCCTACGATGGATGCCCTGCGGCGCGGTCGATTCGTCGACGTGCGTCGAATCGACGAAGATATCCGTATCGACGTGGAGGTCTAGTGCCCTTGTCAATGATCGAAGATGCGGTGGCGCAGCTGCGCCGTGGGGGGATGGTCGTGGTCGTCGACGACGAGGACCGCGAGAACGAAGGCGACCTCATCATGGCGGCCGAGGACGTGACCCCCGAGGCGATGGCCTTCTTCCTCGAGTACACGTCGGGCGTCTTCTGCGTGCCTCTCGAGGGCCAGCGCGCCGACGAGCTCGAGCTCCCGCTGATGGTGGCGACCAATACCGAGGCCCAGCGCACGGCCTTTACGGTGTCAGTTGACTACCGCCACGGCACTACGACCGGGATCTCAACGCACGACCGCGCCGCGACCATTCGCGCCTTGATCGACCCCGCGACGCGACCGAACGACCTCAATCGCCCGGGCCATATCTTTCCGCTGCGCTATCGAACGGGTGGCGTCTTAAAGCGCGCCGGCCACACCGAGGCCACGATCGACTTGTGTCGCCTGGCGGGAAAGTTACCGGCCGGCGTACTCTGCGAGGTCGTCTCGGCGGACAAGTCCGACATGGCGCGCTTGCCCGAGCTCGAGGCCTTCGCAGAACGCCACGCACTGCCGATCATCACGATCGCGGACCTCATCCGCTACCGTCGTCGCCACGAGAAGCTGGTGCGACGGGTGGCTGAAGCCGCCCTGCCCACTGAGTACGGCCAGTTCCAGGCGGTCGTCTTCGAGAACGTGCTCGACGGCGAGCAGCACATGGCGCTCACCTACGGCGAGGTCGAGAACGTGCCCGACCTACTGGTGCGGGTGCACTCGGAGTGTCTGACGGGCGACGCCCTGGGGTCGTTGCGCTGTGACTGCGGCCCCCAGCTGCACACCGCCCTGGCCAAGATCGCGGCCGAAGGCGCCGGCGTGGTCGTCTACCTGCGCGGCCAAGAGGGGCGCGGCATCGGCCTCGGCCACAAGATCCGCGCCTACGCGCTCCAAGAGGAGGGCCACGACACGGTGGACGCCAACCTCGAACAGGGCCTGCCGGTGGACTCGCGCGAGTACGGCATTGGCGCGCAGATGCTGGTCGACCTGGGCGTCACCTCGATGCGGCTCATGACCAACAATCCCGTTAAGTACGGCGGCCTGGAGGGGTTCGGCCTCAACATCGTCGAGCGCGTGGCTTTAGAGAGTCGTCCGACCTCATTCAATATCGACTACCTGCGCACGAAGCGCGAGCGCATGGGCCACCTGCTCGAGGGGCTCGATGACCTCCAGTAGCGACGCTCTCTTCGATCCGGCGCAGGTGGATCGGCTGCGAGACCGCGCGGGGGAGTTCCTCGAGCCCACGCGCGACGGACGGGGCCTTCGCATTGGAATCGTCTGCGCGCGCTTCAACGGGGCGGTCACGGCGCGCCTGCTCGAGGGTGCTCTCACGGCCCTCGACGAATCGAAGGTCGAGCGGGGCGACGTCTCTGTCGCCTGGGTGCCCGGTGCCTTCGAGATCCCTCTCGCGGCCCTCGCCTACGCTGACGCTGATCGACCCTACGACGCGGTGGTCACGCTCGGCGCAGTGATTCGCGGTGAGACCAGCCACTACGAGATCGTGGCCGGCGAATGCGCCCGTGGGGTTCAGGACGTTCAACTCAGCACGCGTGTGCCCGTCAGCTTCGGTGTACTGACGACCGAGAGCCTCGAGCAGGCTCTCGAGCGCTCGCGGCCCGACGAGACCAACAAGGGCCGGGAGGCGGCGCTGAGCGCCATCGAGATGGCGAGCGTCGTGCGCCAGGGTTCGCTCGGGTCGCCGTGATCGTGCGCGGCGTCGTTGCGTCCTTCGACGAGCGGCGCGGCGACGGCGCCGTCGTGAGTGACGGGGGCGAGCGACTCTACTTTCACTGTGTCTCGATCAGGGACGGGTCGCGACGGATCGAGGTGGGGACGCCCGTACGGGGCCGCCGGTGCGTAGGCCACGTTGGTCACGACGAGGTCGAGGATCTCACCGCGATCGAGTAGTCAAGAAAGGGAGAAGCGGCGCGCCACGCTGGAGAACGTGACGCGCCGCTTTGGGACAGGACTAGTGAAGTACGGGGGGCTTCCCGAGGTTGACGAGGGCTTCACTGCGCACGGCGGTCGCCTCGATGATGGCGGTCTCCATGGCTTGGCGGGCGGCGCTGCGCTGGGCGACGGACGTCTTGGACGAGGTCGCCTGGAAGTACGTTTCGCGGGCCAGTTGGACCGCCGACTGGAACGCGGCGTCGATGGCGTTGCGCGCCTGATTGTAACGGTGCAGCTGTTGATTGTACGTGCGCTGCTGGGCGGACGTGGGTCCCGAGCCGGCCGACGCGACGGCCGACGTCGCGAGACCCAGTGCGGCCACGAGGCCAAGGGCTAGAAGTACTCGCGCCGCCAACTTCCTCATGGAAAAATGCTACCGAAGGATCGTAAGAAAGGACTGTGAAGCGACTGTCGAAATGTTGTGAAAGGGTCCTCGTGAGCCTCACCCCTCGACGCGGCACCAGACAGTACGCTCGGCCTATGGCGGTTGGACCGTGACGACCATCCTCGTCATCGACGACGAGCCCGGTGTGCGCGATCTGCTCCAGGACGCCTTGAGTGGGGCTGGCTACCAAGTCCAATGCGCGGTGAACGGGTCCGACGGGCTCGACCAGCTGCGTCGGCGTAGCGCGGACCTGTGCATCGTGGACGTCAATATGCCGATGATGAACGGCTTCGAGTTCATGGAGAAGCTTCGGGCCCACGACACCAAGACCCCGGTGCTGCTGCTCACGGCGCGTGACTCGGCCGAGGACGTCGAGCAGGGGCTGCGCGTGGGTGCGGACGACTACGTTCGCAAACCCTTTAGCGTGCCAGAGCTGCTGCTGCGGGTGGCGGCGATCTTGCGTCGCACGGGCATCGTGCCGGATGAGGACTACGTGCTGGCCTGCGGGCCGCTCGTCATGAACGTTGACCGTCATGTCGTGACTCTGGACGGGCAGGATGTGGAGCTCTCGGCGACAGAGTTCCGCCTGCTGGAGGTGCTACTCGAGCGTCAAGATCGCGTGGTCACGCGCGAGCAACTGCTTCGCGACGTGTGGAACATCGACTTTGACTCCGAAACGTCGGTGCTAGACACCTATATCTCTTACGTCCGGCGAAAGATTCATCACGACGATTACGCGCCCATCACCACCATTCGCGGTGTGGGCTTTAAGTTGGTGGACCAGGCCGCTCACCAGTGAGGATTGCCACACGCCTCACCCTGGTCTTCGTCGTGCTCACGCTGCTCGTGGCCCTGGCCATCGGGTGGTTCGCGGTGGCGATGAGCTCGCGAGCCCAGTACGCCACTCTCGATAGCGCCATCAACGCGGTGGTCGAGAGCGGACAGCGTGACCCCAACACCGCCTTGAGTAACGCGCTCTACGTGGTACAACAGAACAGCTACAACCTCAACCTCGATGTCGTCTTCCCTTCGGGACAAGTCACGCAACTGAGCACCGCGACGGTAGCGCTCACGACTGCGCCAACATTGGATGACGTGAAGGACTCACTCACTCATGTGACGAGCGTGGGTCACTTGCCCGGCTTTCGCATTCGTTCCGAAAGCGCCGGCGGGGGAGCGTACCTCGTGGTGGCCGCGTCAACCGCGGGCATCACGAAGCAGGACCAGCACCTCGCGCTGCTCGTGGCGGTCGCGGCCGCCATCATTGCGCTCCTCGGCTTTGTCCTCGCTCGTGAGGTGATGCGCCGGGACTTGCGCTCGATGGAGCGACTCATCGACTACGCCGGCGACGTCGCCCAAGGGGACGACGCCGGGCCCGTACCGCCCAGCGAGGGCAGTCGCGACATCCAAGAGCTGCACCGCGCGCTCGTGGTGATGGTGGAGGCGTTGCGCGAGCGCATCGCCCTGGAGACGCAGAACGCCGACGCCATGCAGCAGTTCATCGACGACGCTTCCCACGAGCTGAGGACGCCGCTCACTGTCGTGAAGGGCTACAACGATCTCCTCGCTAGCGGGCCGGTGAGCGACGAGCTCCAGTCGCGTGCGGTGAGCCGAGTGCGCCGCGAGGTCGAGCGCATGGAAGAACTGGTGCGCGACCTGCTCTTGCTCGCCGAGATCCGTGAAGTGCCCCTCCACCCTGAACTGCTGGTGGACCTGAGCGAGCTCGTGACGGTGCGCCTCGCCGACTTCACCCTCGAGCACCCTGAGCGCGACGTCACCAGCGAGATTGCCCCAGACGTCACGATTCGGGCCCGGACCAATTACGTCGACCGGCTGCTCGGCAACGCGCTGAACAACATCCTTCGTCACACGCCCTTTGACGCGCCGGTGCGCGTCACCCTCGACGCCGCGAAGGGCGAAGCCTCGCTCGTCATCGAAGACGGCGGCGCCGGCCTGCCGGTCTACGGGATGCGGCCCCAGAGATTCCATCGCTTCGACGAGTCGCGTTCGCGCGAGACCGGCGGTTCGGGACTTGGCATGAGCATCATGGCCGACGTTGCGGAGTCCCTGGGTGGGTCGCTGACGACCGAGCCAAGCTCGCTTGGGGGACTGCGGCTGCACTTCGTGCTCCCGCTGGCCACTGTCGCGCCGTAATCAGTTGGACGGCGCACTCTTCGCGCGCACGAAGGCCTGTTGCAGCTCGGCCAGGGCCGTGCGGTACAGCGCAGCGTGCTCGCCGAGGCGCTCCCCGCCGGCGTTCACCATCGCCGCCACCGTGTCGATCACCAGTTGGGCTGAGGCGAGGTCGGGCGGAGTGTCGGCGAGGCGCAGGGCCGCCACCTGGAGTAGCACGAAGAGATGGTTGGCGAGGATGACCTCGACCGGCGCCGAGTGCAGGTAGGCGATCTCCTCGGCTTCGTTGAAATCGGCGCTGGTGGACTCGTCACTCACGCGAACCAACGTAGCGGTCCGCGGACTCGCGACGACGACGAGNCGTCGACGCCGAATCGACCGCGTCACGAAAACGAGACGAGCGGGGCGAAACTGCGCCGGGCCGCTCTCTGGTAACGTAGTTGGGCAGTTCAGCAAGCGAGGTCCTACCGACCTCCACCTGGCCACCATCGTGCGCTCGGGTTTACGGGAGTTTTGCGCCTCGCTTGCCGCGGCGACACCATGGTGGTGTCGCGTTGAGCAAGGAGTGAGATATCGCAACAGTGCCTGGGGACCACCGCGTCAACGAACGTATTCGCGTCGAAACGGTCCGGCTGATCGATCAAGACGGAAGCCAGCGAGGCGTGATGCCAACGCGTGACGCGTTGGCGATGGCGCGGGGCCTCGATCTGGACTTAGTGGAGATCGCGCCGACGGCGCAGCCACCGGTAGTTCGCATCATGGACTATGGCAAGTTCAAGTTTGACGAGGCCCAGAAGGCCAAGGAGTCGCGGCGCAAGACCCTCAACGTTGGCGTGAAGGAGATGAAGTACCGCCCGAAGATCGGCGCCGGTGACTTCGACACCAAGACGCGTCTCGTCGAGAAGTTCTTGAACGAGGGTCACAAGGTCAAGGTCACCATCATGTTCCGAGGCCGAGAGTCGGCCCACCCCGAGTTGGGCAAGCGGATCCTTGATCGCATCGTCGAGCGGCTCGAGGACGTGGCCAGGGTCGAGGCCGCGCCCAAGATCGACGGGCGCAACATGATCATGGTCCTCGGACCGGAGAAGAAGGTCCGGTCCAGGCAGGTTGAGAGTGCCAAGGCAGTTGCGGTATCCGAGACGGCGCCGCTAAGCGCCGACGTTTCGCCAGAGGAGGGCTGAAATGCCAAAGATGAAGACAGATAGCGGCGCGAAGCGGCGCGTGAAAGTCACGGGCACCGGCCAGCTGCGCCGGCGCAAGGCCTTCCGCGGCCACCTGATGGAGAAGAAGTCGTCGACGCGCGCGCGGCGCCTAGCTCGAGAGACCGATATCGCGCCGGGGCAGCTGAAGCGCGTCAAGCGGATGCTGGGCCTGTAGAGAGAGAGCGAGGAGAGGAGCTGCTATGGCACGAGTGAAGAGGGCCGTCAACGCGAAGAAGCACCACAAGGCGGTTCTGGAGGAGGCGAAGGGTTACTGGGGCGACCGCAGCCGAACGTTCCGAGCCGCCAACCAGGCCGTCCAGCACTCGGGGGTCTATGCGTTTCGCGATCGACGCGCTCGCAAGGGTGAGATGCGCAAGCTGTGGATCCAGCGAATCAACGCCGGCACGCGCGCTAACGGCATGAGCTACAGCCGGTTTATCGCCGGTCTCAACGCCGCGGGCATCGAGGTCGATCGGCGCATGCTGGCCGACCTCGCGGTACACGACGCCGGCGCCTTTGGCGCTATCGTCGCCCAGGCAAACGCCGCACTGACGAGGTAGGACGCTGATCGAGGCGCTGGGCCCCACCCACCAGCGCGTGCGCCGGCTGCGGCGCCTCGTCCAGAAGAAGGCTCTGCGCTGGAGCGAGGGCGTATGCGTGCTCGAAGGACCGGACCTTGTGGAGGCGGCCCTCGACGCCGGGGCCCAGTTCGAGGCCATCTACATCGACGGCACGCCCGCGTCGAGGAACGAGTGGCGCGTGCTCGCCGCTCGAGCCACCCAACAAGGAGTTCGCGTGTTCCACCTCGCGCCGGGGGTCCTCGAGCGGGTGGCGAGCGCAGCGGCGCCGCAGCCCGTGCTGGGTGCCGTGCGCCTGCCCCTCGTCGAACTGGAGGCGGTTTCGTGCACGACGGGAGTCGTGCTGGTGTTGCACGACGTGCGCGACCCAGGTAACGCCGGCACCCTCGTGCGCTCCGCCGACGCGGCGGGGGCGAGCGGCGTGGTCTTCACCGGCCAGTCGGTCGATCCCTTCAATCCCAAGACGCTGCGAGCAACGGCCGGATCGGTCTTTCACGTGCCGATCGCGTGCGCCACGCTGGAGGCGACTCTCGCCTCCTTCTCCGCCAGGGGCGCGACGAGCTTCGCGACGGTGGTTAGGGGTGGGAGAAGTTATCGCGACGTCGATTACACGCAACCGACGGTCATTGTCGTCGGCAACGAAGCCGACGGTCTTGATGAGGCGTCGATCGCGCTGTGTGACGAGTCGATGTCCATTCCCATGATCGGTGGAGCCGAGTCCCTGAACGCGGGCGTCGCCGGCTCGCTCATCCTCTTCGAGGCCCTCCGACAGCGCGAAGACACGGCGGCCCGGCCACCAACCCCTAGCCTTTAGGAGTTATGACCAGCTCGCCACTTGCCGATCTGCCAGAGCAGACCGACGCCCTGCTCTCGACCATTGCGAGGCTGGCCAGCCTCGAGGAACTACGCGACGCCGAAGCAACGCTCACCGGACGTCGATCGGTGTTCTCGGCGCTGCAAAAGTCGCTTGGCTCGCTTGATCCCGAGCTGCGCAAGGCGGCTGGAGCCGAGCTACAAGGGGCCCGACGGGTCGTGGAAGCTGCCCTCGAGGGACGCCGAAGTGTCCTCGAGCGAGAGGCCCGAAATCGCGCACTCGAGAGCGATCGGCTTGACTTGGGCGACGTCGCGGTTGACGCGGTCGCGTGGCCGATCGCCGCGGGACATCCGGGGCTGATCGCCGTCACCCAACGCGAACTCGAGGACGTGTTCGTGGCCATGGGCTTCACGGTTGCTGAGGGACCTGAGGTCGAGAGCGACTGGTACAACTTCGAGGCCCTCAACATCCCGCCGGCGCACCCGGCGCGCGGTCTGTGGGACACCTTCTACGTCGACCTCGGGGATCCCGAGACGGTCGTGCTGCGCACGCACACCTCGCCCACCCAGGTCCACCTGATGCAGCAGGCCGTTGAAACAGATTCGCTGCCGATCCACTCGGTGATGCCGGGCCGCTGCTTTCGAAGGGACACGCCCGACGCCAGCCACCTCTACTCGTTCCACCAGATCGAGGGCATCGTCGTGGATCGTGGCATCACCTTCGGCGACCTGGCCGGGGTGATCGAGACGTTCACCCGCGCCTACTTCGGGCCTGCGATCACCTCGCGACTGCGCCCGGGCTACTTTCCCTTCACCGAGCCGTCCGCGGAGTTTGAAATCACCTGCACGGTCTGTCGCGGTGAAGGCTGTCGCACGTGTTCGTTCACGGGATGGCTCGAACTCGGGGGCTGCGGCATGATCGATCCGGCGGTGTTCGAGGCGGTGGGCATCGACCACGCGCAGTGGAGCGGATTCGCTTTCGGCTTCGGTATCGACCGCTGCGCGCAGATGCGCCACCAGTTGAGCGACCTGCGGGCCCTCGTTGAGAATGACACGCGCTTTCTCGGGCAGTTCTCGTGAGGGTCTCGCTCGCGTGGCTGCGCGAGTTCGTCGATCTCCCCGAGTCCATCGAGGAGCTTCGCGCGACGATGGACGACCTTGGTTTGGTCGTCGAGGGCGTCGAAGAGGTGGGCGTCGGGCTCGAGGACGTGGTCGTCGCTCGGGTAGAAGAGATTCGCGCCATTAAGGGCGCGGATCGTATTCGCCTCGCCGTCGTCGAGGCCGGCGAGGGACCCGTCGAGATCGTCTGCGGGGCCAGCAATTTCGTGGTGGGCAACCACGTCCCGCTCGCGCCCGTCGGCGCGGTGCTGCCCGGGGGCTTCGCGATCGAGGAGCGCACGCTGCGCGGGGTCACTTCGCACGGGATGCTCTGCTCGCGACGTGAACTCAGGCTCGGTGAGGACCACGAGGGACTGATGGTGCTCGATGGCCTCATTGAGCCGCGCCTCGGTGAGGGTCTCACCGAGGCGCTGGGAATCGAGCCCGACGTGGTCTTTGATATCTCGGTGGAGGGCAACCGGCCCGACGCCTGGTCGATCGAGGGCGTCGCACGCGACCTCGCCGCGAGATTTCAACGATCCTTGCGCGAACCGGCGCTGGCCACGCCGAACGTGACTACGTCGAGCGACTCATTCGCCCACGCGGCGATCGACGCCCCCGACCTCTGTGGCCGGCTGACGGTGTCGGTGCTACGCCGCGTGAGGGTCGCGCCTTCACCTCCGTGGGTGATCCGGCGATTAGAGAAGGCTGGCATGCGGCCCATCTCCAACGTCGTCGACGCGTCGAACCTAGTGATGTTGGAGCTGGGCCAACCCACCCACCCCTACGACGCGGCGCAGGTGGCCGGTCGCACGCTCAGCGTACGCCGGGCGCGCGCCGGCGAGACGCTCACGACATTGGACGGCGTAGAGCGCACGCTCGCCACGACCGGGCGCGGACTCGGGGACACTGGTGAGGACTGCGTCATCGTCGACGGCGAGGATCGAGTGATAGGCCTCGCGGGCATCATGGGCGGTGCCTCGAGCGAAATTGGTCCCGACACGACCGACGTGCTGTTGGAGGCCGCGTTCTTCGATCCGATGACCATCGCGCGGTCCTCGAAGCGCCACGGGCTGCGCAGCGAGGCGTCCAATCGCTTCGAACGGGGTGTGGATCCCCAGCTCGGACTACGTGCGGCGGCCCGCTTCGTGGAGATCCTTCGCGCGAGTGCGCCCGACCTGGAGTGGCTCGCCGATCCTCTTGACGTGCGAGGTACCGTGCCCACGCCGCCGACGATCAGCCTCGCCGTGGACGACATCGAGCGTCTGCTTGGCGTTCGCGTCAGCGAGGCCGAGGCCATGGCCATCCTGCGCGCACTGGACTTTTCCGTCGCGACAGAAGGCGGCAAGTTGAGTGTGACAACACCCAGTCGACGGCTCGACGTACGCGAGGGCGCGCTCGGTCGCGCCGACGTCATCGAGGAGATCGCGCGGCTCTACAGCTACCGCCGCGTGCCGCGCCACTTTCCTGCCTGGGCCGAAGCGGGCGGTCTCACGGCGCGCCAGCAGCTGCGCCGGCGACTGCGTGACATCGTTGTCGACGCGGGCGCGCTGGAGGCGTGGACAGCGACGCTCGGCAGTGACCGCGATTTCGACGTGCTGCACCCAGGTCTCGCGCGCGTACGCGTCACCAATCCGCTCGCCGAGGACGAATCCGTTCTGCGCGCCAGCATGCTGACCGGACTGGTGCGGGCGTGGTCGAGGAACTTCGAACGCGGGGTGGGCGACGTGATCCTCGCCGAATTCGGCAACGTGTTCCTGCACCCGAGCATCGCCACCGAGCCGCGCCTCACGCCCGGCGGTGCCGGGGGCACCCTCACCCTCGCCCTGCCTCAGGAGAACGAGCGACTGACGATCCTGCTCGGTCGACCCGAGGACGACGCCGCTCGTGCGCTCGCACTATGGAGCCTGGTGAGCGGGCGTCTCGGGCTGGCCGACGTCGTGGTGCGAGCGACGAGCGAGGCGCCACGGGGCCTTCANCCGACGAGGGCGGCGGCGCTCGTCGACCGAGCGACGGNGGCGCTGCTCGGNTACCTGGGCGAGGTCGACTCGGCAATCGTCGAGGCCATAACGGGCACGACGGCGCCACGACGCCTGGGGTTGATCGACCTCGATCTCGACGCGCTGGCCGATCCCGAGCGGGCCACCCGGGTCTCGCCCCTCGCACAGTTACCCACTCGCTACCCGAGTGCGCTGATCGATCTGGCCTTCGTCACGCCGCGGCGCGTGAACGCGGGCGACCTCGGCCACGCGCTTCGCCAGACGAGCGAGCTCGTCGAGAACGTCGCGCTGTTTGACGTCTACGAGGGTTCCGCGATCGCCGAGGGCTCGCGCAGTCTCGCCTTTCGAGTGCGGCTCAGCTCGCGGGAGCGAACCCTCGACGACGAGGAGGTGAGCGCGCAACGCGCCGCGCTCATTGAGACGGCGGCTTCGCTGGGCGCGACACTGCGTTGAGGGACGAGGCCGGCGTCAAAGAGCCGGAGTTTGTTCCCCTCGGCGGCGCGGGCCGACGCTTTCGCGAGGAGTACGTGGTGCGCCTGGGCGACGTCGACCGAGCGGGACTGCTGCGTCTCGACGGCGCGGCGAGATTCCTCCAGGACGTCGCCACCGACGACTGGAGCGAGACCGGAGTCGTCTCGAGCGACACCTGGGTGGTGCGGCGCACGGCGTTGCGCCTCGTCGAGGGCGCCGCGTGGCCGCGCTATCTGAACCGGTTGGCGCTTACCACGTGGTGCGGGGGTACGGGCCCGGCGTGGGCGGAACGGCGCACCAACATCGAGCTGAACGGCGACGTGGTGCTTGAGGCGGCGGCGCTGTGGGTGCCGACNGATCCGTCCGGCAGCCCCGTGCGCATGCGTGAGACCTTCTTCGAGGTCTACGGCGAGGCCGCGCGCGCACGCAAGGTATCGGGCCGCGTGGCGGCGACGTCCATTCCCGAAGACGCCGAACGGCGCGAGTGGCCCCTTCGCACGGCCGATCTTGACGTCGTCGGGCACGTGAACAACGCCGCGTTGTGGCAGGCGCTGAGTGAAGTCGTGTCGCCGCCGATACGTCTGGCCGTCGTCACGCACCACCGCGCCATCGAACGAGACGACCGCGTCACGCTCGCCACGGCGCCGGGCGCGCTCTGGCTGAGCGTTGCGGGAGCGGTAGCGGTGGCGGCCCGGTTCGTCGAGCTCTAGGCGACGAGGGCCGGCGCGGGGCTGCTCGTCGCCACGACGCAGCCGACGATGACGAGGGGGAAGCCCACGAGTATGGCCGGCGTAAGCGGCTCGTGCAGGCCCACGATGCCCAGGATCACGGCGATCGCGGTGTTGAAGTAGGTGACGACGACGGCGCGCGAAGCACCCACTTCCTTGATAAGTCGAAAGAACACCAGGAACGCGATGACGGTGCACACGAGCGAGAGCACTGCCGCGCACTGCCACGTCTCGCTCGAGACGTGGGTGGGCCAATGGACGATTGTCCACGGTAACCAGCACAGGGCCACGACGGCGGTCGCCCCCATGACGACCGTGGGGCCGGGTATGTGGCGGAGCTTCGTCGCGAGTATCACCGGGCCGATCGAGTAGCCCAGGCACACCAGCAGCATGAAGCCGATCCACGTGATCGTGCCCCCGTGCAGGTTCAGACCGACGAGCGAAGCTACGCCGATGGCGCCGATGGCCAGACCGAGGTAGCGCCGGGGCGCGATGTCCTCGCCGGCCCGACGCAAGCGCTGGATCACGACCGAGAAGAGCGGCACGCAGCAGATGAGAAGGCTGGTGAGCGAGCTGGTGATGTGACGCTCTGAGGTGGACATAAGAAACCAAGGAACGCCGAACTCCACGACGCCAAAGACGGCTATCCAGTGGAGGTGGCGCAACAGCGTGGGCAGCTGCCGCTGGGCAATCACAACCGGGGCGAGCAGGACCGCGGCAGGCCCGGTGCGCAGGAAGACGAGGACCCCGGGATCGAGCTGGCGCACGGCCACCCGGATCAATAGATAGGGCAGTCCCCAGATGACGGACATGGCGAGAAAGTACGTCCATCCCCGGCGCGACATGGCGCCAGCCTACAGGCGGCGATGTCATATTTGCGCTTTTGTTCCTTGATGTGCATAAAATGTCATATGCGCGTAGGTGTCATGGGTGCGACCGGGTACGCCGGGTCCGAGGTGCTGCGACTCGGCGCGTCCCACCCCGACCTCGAGGTCGTGGTTGCGACCGGCTCGTCGAGTGTTGGCCGGCGCGTGGGCGAAATCGTGCCAGCCCTGAGCGCGGGCTACTCGACGCTGGTGGTCGAACCGAGCTCGCGGATCCTCGAAGTCGACCTCGACGTCGTTTTTCTGGCGCTGCCCCACGGAGAGAGTCAGCTGATTGTGCCCGATCTCGTCGAGCGCGGCGTGCAAGTGGTCGACCTCGGGGCCGACTTCCGTCTAAGGGCCGCCGCTGATTACCCGGCCTGGTACGGCTACGAGCACGTAGCGCACGAACTTCTCGCGCGGTCGGTTTACGGCCTCGTCGAGCGTCATCGCGGCGAGCTTGAGGGGGCGACGCTGATCGCGGTGCCGGGCTGCTACCCGACGGCGAGCGCTCTCGCGCTCGGACCGTTCCTGGACGATGACCTAGTTGAGCGCGACGGTGTCATCGTGAACGCGCTCAGCGGCGTGTCGGGTGCGGGGCGGGCGACGAGCGACCGGTTGCACTTCTCGCGCCTCGCCGGTAACGCCGAGGCCTATGGCCTGCTCAATCACCGCCACACCGCCGAGATGCAACAAGAACTCGGCGCGACGGTGCTCTTCACGCCTCACCTCGTGCCGGTTGCTCGAGGCATGCTCGTGAGCGCGTACGCGCGCCTGGCTTCCACGTCGCTCACGACCGAGACGGCGCTGTCGCTGCTGGGCGAGCGCTACGCCCACGACCCCTTCGTCGTCGTGACCAACGAGGCGCCAAGTCTGAAGGACCCGCTCGGCAGCAATGTCTGCTTCGTCAGCGCCCGTGTGGACCAGCGCACTGGTTGGCTGCTCGCCTTGAGCTCGCTCGACAACCTTGGCAAGGGTGCCGCCGGTCAGGCGATCCAGGCCTGGAACGTAGCGACGGGCCGTGACGAGACCCTCGGGCTTTCGTTATGTGGAGTTACGCCGTGACCTGCTACGTCGTGAAGATCGGCGGCCACGCACTCGACACGCTCGAGCCGAGCGGCGAGCTGCTCGTCGCACTGGCACACGATGTGGCCGCGCTGAACGCGACGGGGACCAACGTGGTCATCGTTCACGGCGGCGGGCCCCAGATCCAGGCGCTGCTCGACGCCGTGGGGCTGCCCAGCCGCTTCGTCGACGGGCTACGGGTCACCGATGACTTGACGTTGACCTACGTGACAATGGCGCTCGCCGAGGTGAACCTTCGCCTGGTCGCGGCCTTGAACGCGGCGGGCCTCGCGAGCGTCGGACTGACGGGCGCCGATGGGTCGGCGCTGCGCGCGGCCGCCCTCGGTGAGCCGTGGGGCCAGGTCGCAGGAGTGCCCACGGTCGATGCCGAGCTTGTGAGGACTTCGTGGGCGATTGGCGTGACGCCCGTCGTCAGCCCGATCGCCGTCGACGACTGCGGCGGGCTACTCAACTGCAACGCCGACACCGTGGCGGGCGCTCTCGCGGCGGCCCTCAACGCGCGGGCGTTGCTACTGCTGAGCGATATCGACCAGCTGCGAGATGATCCGCTCGACGAGGCGACGGCTCTCGCGAGCGTGAACGCAAGCGATGTGCGAAAACTGCTCGAGGCGGGCGCCGCGCGCGATGGAATGCGACCAAAGTTGTTAGCCGCGCTCGACGCCCTGGAAGGGGGCGCCCGCAGGGTACTGATGGCCAACGGCACGAGGTTGCACGCGATGCGCGACGCGCTGGCGGGCACGATTCCTACAACCGAGGTTGTCGCCAGCGCGGCGCTCGCTCCCGTCGCGGCACGTCCGGCCGAAGGGGTAGCTGGAGGTCTTATGGAAGGAGAGCTGTGACCAAGACTCAGCGTCAACACCGGATCAGTGAGCTGATCGACCACAACGTCATCTCGACGGCGGCGCAGATCGTGGCCCGCCTACACGAAGAGGGCATCGCCGCCACGCAGGCCACGGTAACGCGTGACCTTCAGGAGCTCGGCACGGTCAAGATACGTGACGAGCGAGGCACGCGCCGAATCGTCATGGCCGCGTCACCGAAGATGGCGCCGGCGCCGCTCGACCACCTTCGGCGCATGATGGGCGAGTGGGTCGTCTCAGTCGAAAGCTCGGCCAACCTGATCGTGGTGCGAACGCCACCCGGCTGCGCCCACGTCGTCGCGTCGGCGCTCGACCGCAGCGCGCTCAGTGGCGTGCTCGGCTCGGTCGCCGGCGACGACACCGTGATCGTAATCACCCAGGACGAGCACGGCGGTGCGTCGCTCGCTATGGAGTTTCGCGCCCTGGCAGGATTGGGTGTCCCGGCCGGCGAGGGAGAGGAAGCACAGCCATGACCAAGCGAGTGGTGCTGGCCTACAGCGGGGGATTGGACACATCGGTCGCCGTGCGTTGGATGATCCAGGAATGGGGCTTCGAGGTGGTCTGCGTGCTCGTCGACGTGGGCCAGGACATAGAGCGCTCGGAGAGTTTCGACGACATCCAGGCCCGGGCCCTGGCGGCCGGGGCACTCGAGTGCGTCGTCGTCGACGCCAAGCGTGAGATGGCCGAGGAGTTCTGCGCCAAGGCCATCGCCGCGAACGCCCGCTACGAGGGCAAGTACCCGCTGGTGTCGGCGCTCTCTCGCCCGGTGATCGTGCGCCACCTGGTCGATCAGGCGCGCGAGTTCGACGCCCAGGCCGTCGCCCACGGCTGCACCGGCAAGGGCAACGATCAGGTGCGCTTCGAGGTGGGCACCCACGCGCTGGCGCCCGACCTCGAGGTGTTGGCGCCCGCGCGCAACTGGGGCATGTCGCGCGCGGACTCGGTCGACTTCGCCGACAAGTGGGAGATACCGGTACGGGCGACGAAAGAGAAGATCTACTCGATCGACGAGAACCTCTGGGGGCGCTCCATCGAGTGTGGCGCCCTTGAAGATCCCTGGAACGCGCCGCCGGAGGAGCCCTACACCCTGACCCGGGTGACCAACACCGAGCCGGTCGAGCTGACGCTCCGCTTCGAAGCGGGTGTGCCGACGGCGATCGACGGCGTCGAGCTCGAGCTCGCAACGCTCATCACGACGCTCAACGCGCGCGCCGGGGCGACGGGCTTTGGGCGCCTCGACATGGTCGAGAACCGCCGCGTCGGAATCAAGAGCCGTGAAGTGTACGAGTGCCCGGGGGCCCTGACGCTCATCACCGCGCACGCAGACCTGGAAGACCTGGTGCTCGAGCACGATCTCCACCACGAGAAGGCCCGCCTAGATAGTCGCTGGGCCGAGCTCGTCTACGACGGGATGTGGTTCTCACCGCTGAAGGAAGCCCTCGACGCCTTCATGGCGGACACCCAGCGCCATGTCACCGGCGACGTGCGCGTGCGCCTCGAAGCGCCAGGACTGCTGCGCGTCGTCGGCCGACGCAGCCCGATGGCCCTCTACGACCACGACCTGGCGACCTACGACGACACGGACAAGTTTCGCCACGTCGACGCCGAGGGTTTCGTCCACATTTACGGGCTGGGAGTAAAGACCTGGGCCGCACGCCAGGGCGCGAAGGACGCGACACCCCCTCGCCCGTGACGCTCTGGGAGAAACGATTTTCGGCGCCGATGGACGGGGCTCTCTGGGACCTCTCGGAGAGCTACCCCTTCGATCACGTGCTCTACGCCTACGACGTTGAGGGCAGCCGGGCCCACGTGAGGGGTCTGGCCCGAGCTGGACTCTTGGAGGAGGACGAGTCGACAACGCTTCTCGCCGCGCTCGGTGAGATCGAGAGGGAGTTCGCCCAAGGTACGTTCCTGCGCGGACCCGGCGACGAAGACATCCACACGGCCATCGAGCGTCGGGCGACGGAACTGGCGGGCGCCGTCGGCGCAAAATTGCACACCGCCAGGAGCCGCAACGATCAGGTGGCAACGGCGCTTCGCCTCTACACCAGGGACGCCTTGACGAACATCGTGCGCGCGAGTCTCGACCTCGTGGGCGCGCTCGTCGAATTGGGGACTAGTCACGAAGGCGCTTACCTGCCGGGCTACACGCACCTGCAACGGGCCCAGCCGGTGCTACTGAGCCACCACCTCCAGGCCCACGCCTTCGCGCTGCTGCGTGACGTCGACCGGCTCTTCGACGCGCGCGAACGCCTTAGCGTCTCGCCCCTCGGCGCGGGCGCGCTCGCCGGCACGTCGGTAGCGATTGACCCCGCGTTTACCGCGGAGCTGCTCGGGTTTCGTGCGGCATTCGCCAATTCGATGGACGCGGTCAGCGACCGGGACTTCGTGGCCGAAGCGCTTTTTGACATCGCCTTGCTCGGCGTGCACCTCTCTCGCATGGGCGAGGAGATCGTGCTGTGGACCTCAACGGAGTTCAACTTCGCCTCGCTGGGCGACGAGTTCACGACGGGTTCGTCGATGCTGCCCCAAAAGAGAAATAGCGACGTCGCCGAGCTGGCCCGCGGCAAGAGCGGACGATTGGTGGGCAACCTCACAGGGCTGCTGGTGACGCTGAAGGGCCTGCCACTCTCCTACAACCGCGACCTCCAGGAGGACAAGGAACCGCTCTTCGACTCGGTGCGTCAGGTGCTCTTGGTCTTAAGGGCGATGGCCGGCGCGTATCGCTCGCTCACCTTCCACGAGGAGGTCGCCCGGGCATCGGCCGAGGATCCCTTCATCGTTGCGACCGATCTGGCCGAACAGCTCGTCGTCGAAGGCGTCCCGTTCCGTCAGGCGTACGAGCAAGTGGGTGAGCTGGTCGCCGAAGCGCTCGCGACGAAGAAGTCGCTGCGCGACGTTGTCGCCGAATCGCCGCGCTTCGAGCGCTTCGTTCCCCTCTTCGAGGAGGGCGCGGCTCTTGCCCGACGGCGCTCACCCGGAGCCTCGGGACCAGAGGCGAGCGCCGATCAGCTCGCTCGACTCCGCCGGGCCTGCCAGGAGGCCGCCCAACGCATCTAGTCGCCTCTGTCACAAGGTCCGGCAACACTGGAAACGTGCCCGAGTTCAAAGATCGCCGAACCTACAGTGAGAGGGCATGGCCGAACGCCTTCTGACGCCCTCCAAGATCACGGCGTGGCTGGGCTGCGGGCACTACCTCTCACTGCGCAACCAGGTCGAGTCAGGACTCTTGACGCCGCGCCAAACCCCGCTCAACGCCCTGGCCGACATCCTCATTGACAAGGGCAATCAGCACGAGTCGAGCTGCCTCGAGGACTACGAAGCGCTCGGCAAGAGCATTTACGAGGTCCCAGGCCGCAACGCCAACGAGGCCTTCGAGCAGTGGGTGCGGCGAGTAAGTGGATCGCTGACCGAGGGCTTTGACGTCATTTACCAGATGCCTTTCGTGAATGACGGCATGCGCGGCATCGCCGATTTCTTGGTGCGCGTCGACGAGCCGGGTTACGCGGGCTACGAGCCGGTCGACGCCAAGCTGACTCGGGCGCAGGCGAAGCCCGGCCACGTCTTGCAGCTGTGCTTCTACGCCGAGGCGATCTCCGCCCTCACGGGTATGGCGCCGCGGCGCATGCACGTCTGGCTCGGCTCGGGGACTACCGAGTCGCTGATGGTCGACGAGTTCATGCCCTACTGGCGGCGCCTACGCCGCCAGCTCGAAGCGCTGCTCGACCGCGACGCGGCCGTGGTCGCGACGCGTCCACGGCTCTGCGAGAGTTGCGAGTACTGCGAGTTCCAGGGCCACTGCGAGGCCCAGTGGCGTGCCGAGGACTCGCTCGCCTTCGTCGCCAACTCGCGCGAGGGCGAACGCAGCGCTCTCGAGGCCGCGGGCGTGACAACGGTCGCGCAGCTGTCCCGGCGTAGCGCGCCCGTGCCCGACCTGCGCGAGGAGAAGCGACGACGGCTCGCCAGCCAAGCGGCGCTGCAAGTGGCTTCGCGGGGCGCTGGCGATTCGCCGCCCGCCTTCGAATACATCGAGGTGACCGAGGACCCCGTCTACGGTCACGGCTTCGAGTTGCTGCCCGAGCCCGACTTTGGCGATGTCTTCTTCGACTTCGAGGGCGACCCGTTTTGGACGCCCCAGCACGACCTGCTGTTCCTGGCGGGCCTGCTCTACCAGAGCGAGGCGGGCGAGTGGACCTACGTCGAGCGCTGGGCGCACAGCCTCGCCGAGCAGCAGGCGATGATCAAGGGGCTCGTCGAGTTCTTCGCCCATCGGCGTGAGCGCCACCCGAACATGCACGTCTATCACTACAACCACACCGAAAGGTCGGCCATCGAGCGCCTGCTGCGCGAGGCGGAGGACGAGAACCTCTTCGCGAACTTGATCGAATCGGGACTCTTCGTCGACCTCTTCGCCGTGGCGAAGAACGCGGTGCGAGTGGGCACTGAGTCCTACGGACTGAAGCACCTGGAACGGCTCGTCGGCTATCAACGGAGCGCGGGGATCGACCAAGGTGCCGGCGCGATCGTCGAGTACGAGCAGTGGATGCGCCTCGGCGACGGCGACCTCTTGGGCGACATCGCGCGCTACAACCGCGACGACGTGCGAGCAACCCGGGCGCTACGAGACTGGCTAGTGGCACGGCGCCCCCGGGACCTCGCTTGGCGCGAGGCGATCTTCGTGCGTGAGACCTACGAGCTCGATACCGACGAGCTCGTCGAGGGACTGCACCGCTACCCCGAATCGGGACCGGAGTATCTGCTCGGGGACCTACTCAACTACTGGCGCCGGGAGCGCTCGGCTGACGTGACACCGAAGTACGTGGCGCTGAACGGTGACCACTCGGCGCTGTACGACCACCTCGACTACCTCGTCAATCTCGAGGTCGTGCGAATCGAAGAGCCGAAGGGGCGCGAACGAACGCCAAGGATGGTGCTGCGCTGGCCCGAGCAGGTAGTGGACCGCTCGCTGGCGAGGAACAGTGATGTGCTCTTCGCTGGCGCCGGCGTGCCCTACGGCAAGGCGTCAGTGACGGCGGTCGACTTTGAGCGCCAGGAAATAACTCTGCGATGGGGAGCGGTGCAAGAGGGTGGCGGCGGCGCGCCGAACGCTCTCGTGCGCGATCGCTACTTTCGTCCCGGCGCGAAGGCGTCGGCGCTAAAGGATCTCGCGCGCCAAGTGCTCTCACCCGAAGTGCACGGGTTGCCCAGTCGCCTCGCCATGTCGCTCCTCGCTCGTGAAGCGCCCCGCTTCGTCGCGGGCGAGGGCCCACACGAGGGGATCTTTTGCGACGAACTCCGCTCCATCTACCAGTGGGTCGACAACCTCGACGAGAGCTTCGTCGCCATTCAGGGCCCGCCCGGCACCGGCAAGACCTTCAGCGGCTCGCACATCGTGCATCACCTCATCAAGTCCGGCAAGCGGGTCGGCGTCGTCGCCATGAGTCACCCGGCGATCGACAACTTGATGAAATCGACCTACGAGGTCTTCCGCGACGCAGGCGACCTCGGCGCCTTGCGCGCTCTTCGCTGGCAAGAGAGCGAGGACGCAACGCTGGAGTTCGCGTCCTACTCGAAAGAAAGGAGCGACCTCGCCTCGGAAGAGTTCAACCTTATCGGTGGCACCGCGTGGCTGTGGGCGAATCAAGAGATGCGCCAGCACCCGGTTGACGTCTTGATCGTCGACGAGGCCGGCCAGCTGGCCCTCGCCGACGCGGTGGCCTCGACGAATGGTGCGCGCAGCCTCCTTCTACTCGGCGACCCCCTGCAGTTGAGCCAAGTCGCCAAGGCCGAGCACCCGGGAGGATCGGGAGCGAGCGTCCTGCAGCACGTGCTCGCCGAGCACCCGACCATTCCGAACACGCAGGGGGTGTTCATTGCCAAGACCTGGCGCCTGCACCCCGACGTCTGTCGCTTCATCTCCCAGCAGATCTACGAAGGCCGCCTGACGAGTGATCAGTCGTGCGCGCAGCAGTCAACCGAGTTCGGCACGGGACTTCGCTGGCTGGAGGCGCACCATCATCGCCGTTCCACGGAGTCACCGGAGGAAGCAGAGATCGTCGCCGGCCAGATCGCCCGAATGATCGGCACGACGTGGGTGGATCAACGGGGTGTGGCGCGCGCCCTGTTGGGCAGCGACTTCATGGTCGTCGCGCCCTACAACGACCAGGTCAACGTTTTGCGAGCTCGATTTCAGGGGGAGGCGCTTCTGCGGAGCGTCCAGGTAGGCACCGTCGACAAGTTTCAGGGTCGCGAGGCACCTGTTGTGTTCTTCACGATGACGACTTCCTCCGCCGAGGACATGCCGAGAGGACCGGAGTTCCTCTTCTCGCGCAACCGCCTGAACGTCGCGGTATCGCGGGCGCGCTGCCTCGCGTACCTAGTCTGCACGGAGGACCTGCTCAATTCGAGAGCGACTGAGCTCGACGACATGCGCCTCATTTCGACTCTGAGCGCCTTCGTCGAGTACGCGGAGGCGCCCACGCGAAGCGCTGGCGGTTCGTGATCCGGTGGTCAAGCGAGGATGAGCTAACCATTCGAGTCGCTGGGGGCCCTCGAGCGTCGTGGGAACTGGTAGAGTGGTGGTCCTGCCCCGAGCGACTGCGACGAGCGACTTGCGTCGCGAAGCCCAGCGCTGGTAGGGTGGGCATCCCTCACCGGGTAATTGGTGAGCGTCGAGGGGAAACCCGAGACGGTGTGGAACGCACCTCCGATGTCGGTCGCGTGCGTGGTCGCTCCTTGAAAACGGAAGAACGAGAGCCAAAAGCCAGTACGGGCGACGATGGACTGATCTAACAGGACGCGTCGTTCGTCAAAGTAGTACTGCAGTAGGCAGGAGTTGCACCCCGTGCAACTCCTGTTGTCAGGCGAGTCTTAGAGTCGCTCGTCTGGCTCTCTGATTTCTCGGCACTTCGGTGCTGGAGATCTTGATGGAGAGTTTGATTCTGGCTCAGAATGAACGCTGGCGGCGTGCTTAACACATGCAAGTCGAACGGAATCCAAGGAGCTTGCTCTGAAAGATTTAGTGGCGAACGGGTGAGTATCACGTGAGCAACCTGCCCCGAAGATTGGGATAACACCGGGAAACCAGTGCTAATACCGAATGCCCTCCACACGTCGCATGGCGAGTGGAGGAAATGTTTTTTCGCTTCGGGAGGGGCTCGCGGTCCATCAGCTTGTTGGCGGGGTAACGGCCCACCAAGGCAACGACGGATAGCTGGTCTGAGAGGACGATCAGCCACACTGGAACTGAGACACGGTCCAGACTCCTACGGGAGGCAGCAGTGGGGAATCTTGCGCAATGGGCGAAAGCCTGACGCAGCAACGCCG
>JGI12269J14319_10000798_pt1 | contig 30849 bp, 29 predicted proteins | sample PeaSoiSIISIP2007_FD_14319 | JGI IMG/M metagenome (IMG submission 14319)
CGTATGAGCCCGACAGCATGGGGCCGCCGCCGTAGAGATAGGCGGGGTGGGCGTGGGTGGCGATCATCCCGGGCCGGTAGCCGTACCGCCACCACGTGCGGGCCGAGGACTCGTACTCGATCCAGATGTCGCGCCGCGTCCACAACGAGATGGTGGGAGTGCCCGTGGTCCCCGTCGATGTCCCCACCCGCACCGCGGCGCGGGGGTCGGTGAACCGGTACTGGCCGAACGGCGGGTCGGCGGCCTCGGAGTCGCGCAGGTCCTGCTTCATCGTGAGCGGCACGTGCCGCAGGTCGTCGACCGTCTTCACGTCCTCGGGGGCGCCGATGCCCGCCGCCACGAGCTTGTCCCTGAAGAGCGGGACCGGTATGTCGAACACCTTGTGCATGAGCGTGGCCAGGCGCTCGTTCTGCAGGGCCCGCATCTTCTCGGGGTCCATGGTCTGGACCTCGGGGTCCCAGTACTTCTGTGCCGGATCCCGGGGCGGGGGCCCCAGGACCTCGGGTCCGTAGCTCGGCATGGTCTCTCCCTGTGTGTGGCTCGTGGCGCGGCCCGTGTGACGCCGCGTCGGTCGGTGCGAGTGGTTGGCGCTACTTGCGCGGCAGGCCGAGGACGCGCTCGGCGATGATGTTGCGCTGGATCTCCGACGTCCCCCCGGCGATGGTGCCCGCGAAGCTCTGCAGCCAGTGGATCAACCAGGCCTCGTTGTCACCCCGGCCCACCGACGGCGCCTCGTGGCGCGACAGGTCCAGGCCGGTGGCCCCCAGGGCTTCGCCGACGTCGAGCGCCAGACCCCGGCGCAGCTCGCTGCCGAGGAGCTTGAGCACCGAGTGCTCGGACGGTTTCGCCCCCTTGGCGAACTTGGCGAACCCCCGGTACCCGAGCAGCTTGAGGGACTGGGTCTGCATGTAGGCGCGCGCCACCGTGGTGCGGAAGGCGGCGTCGTCGGCCAGGCGACGCCCTCCCGGCAGGGGTGTGGTGGCGGTGGTCACGACGCGCTCGAGGATCTTCTCGGTGCCGGTGGCCTCGTTGATCCACAGCATCCCGCGCTCGTGCGCCAGTGACCCTCCGGCCACCGACCAGCCGTGGTGCAGCTCGCCTACGAGGTTCTCGACCGGGACCTCCACATCGGTGAAGAAGACCTCGTTGAAATCGGCGTGCTCGCTGTCGGTCAGCTCGGCGATGGGCCGGGTGAGGATGCCCGGCGTCTTCATGTCGATGATGAGCACGCTGATCCCGGCGTGCTTGGACGCCTCGGGGTCGGTGCGGACGAAGCAGAAGCAGTAGTCGGAGTCATGCGCTCCGGAGGTCCACACCTTCTGGCCGTTCACGACGAAGCGGTCTCCGTGGAGCTCGGCCCGGGTGCGCAGGCCGGCCAGGTCGCTGCCGGCATTGGGCTCGCTCATGCCCAGGCACCAGCTGATCTCGGCGCGCAGGGTCGGAAGCGCGTAGCGCTGCTTCTGCTCCTCGGTGCCCCAGTCGAGGATCGACGGCGTGATGATCGACAGGCCCTGGGGGTTGCAGCTGCGGGGGACGCCCAGGCGGGCAAGCTCCTCGAAGTACACCATCTGCTGGACCGGGGTGGCGTTGCGGCCGCCGTACTCGGGCGGCCAGCCCGGCACGAGCCACCCGTTGTCGAAGAGCTTGCGCTGCCAGGCACGCGCCCATGCCGGGATGTGCGCGGAGGACCTGACCCGCTCGGTGCGCTCGGAGGAGGGCGGCAGGTTCGCCTCCATCCAGGCCCGCAGCTCGCGGCGGAACTCCTCGGTCTGCTCGTCGTAGTGCAGGCGCACGCCGGGGATCGTAGCTGCCTGACGTTCGTGTCAGCTAAAGGCCCGGGCCCTCGTCGGATGTGCCCCGGGCTGTCGTCGAAGAGCCGACGAGCTCAGGAAGGGCCGCGGGTGAGGAGCATGCAGCCGGCGATGGGACCGCCTCCGGCCGCCACCGCCGCCACCTCGGGCCGGACCGGGATCTGGCGTTCGCCGCCCTCGCCGCGCAGCTGCACGCAGGCCTCGTGCAACATGCCGAAGCCGTGCAACCGACCGGCCGAGAGCTGCCCGCCGCTGGTGTTGAGCGGCATCGGCCCGTCGAGGGCGATGCGCTCGCCACCTTCGACGAAGGGACCGCTCTCCCCCTTTCCGCACAGCCCGAGCTCCTCGAGCCACACCATGGTGAGGATGCTGAAGCCGTCGTAGAGCTCGGCCACATCCACGTCTGACGGTTTGAGCTCGGTCCGGGCCCACATGCTGGCGGCCGCGTCGCGGGCTGAGAACGTGGTCATATCGTCGAACTGGTCCCAGCTGGGTCGACCCCGTATGGCGGTGCCGATGGCATTGACGTGGCACGCCGTCTTCGGTGTGTCGGGGGCGTAGTCGGCGTGTGACACCACCACCGCCGTCGACCCGTCACAAGGCGCGTCGCAGTCGTAGAGGCACAACGGCGTCGAGATCATGCGGGCGGCGAGGTAGTCGTCGAGCGACATCGGGTCGCGGTAGATCGCCTTGGGGTTGCGCGCCGCGTTGCGCCGGCCGTTGAGGGCGATCCACGCCAGCTGCTCCCGGGTGAGCCCGAACTCGTACATGCGGCGCTGCGCGATCATCGCGATCCAGTTGACGGCGGACACCGCCCCGTAGGGGAGCGTCCATTGCAGTGATCCCGAGAAGCGCGGCACCCCCCGCCCTCCGGCGGCGGTTCCGCCGATCCCCTGGCGACCACCCTCGCCCTGGGCCGAGGACTCGGTGACGGTGCGGTACACGAGCACATGGCGCGCCAGTCCCGCCGCGACGGCGAGGGACGCCGCGAACACGGCGCGCAGCTGTCCGGGCCCCTCGAGCCCACCGTCGTGCCAGTTGAGCTTCAGCCGCAGCGCGTCCTGGACCTCGGGGGTGGCGGGCCCGGCGAAGCCACCCGTGCCCACACCGGCCCCGGGGAAGGTGGCCAGGCCGTCGATGTCATCGCGGGTGAGCCCGGCATCGGCGACCGCCTGCAGGCAGGCGTCCACCGTGAGGTCGAGCTCGCCGCGTCCCAGCCGCCGCCCGACGTCGGACTGGCCGATGCCCGAGATGATCGACCGCCGCTCGAGGAGCTCGGGCGGGCTCACGGCCGCCGCCCGGACGCCGGCTTGAACCCGGTCGCCGGCTTGAATAGGGGCAACCACACGTCGTCGGCCTGTTCGAAGGTGACGTCGACGGGCATGCCGATGCGCACGTCATCGGGTGCGATGTCGACGAGGTTCGTCGTCAGCCGGACGTCGTCCTGCTCGACGATGGTCACCAACCCGATCACATAGGGGTCGGACCCGGGGATCCACTGCTGATGGTTCACCGTGAAGGAGTGCACCACGCCGGTGCCGCTGACCGGCTCGGGTACGAGAGGACCGTCGAGGCAGTAAGGACAGCGCGGCACGGGGGGGTGGACGTAGTGGCGGCACGCCTCGCAGCGGAGGAACCGCAGGTGCCCGTCCTCACCCGAGGTCCAGAAGAACCGGTTGGTGGCGTCGAGGCGGGGAAGCACGCGCACGGCTGGGCCGCGCGCCGTTGCCGATGTCGTCATGCGCTCCACCCTGCGCTGCGGGCGGGGCGGCACGAGGGCCTGCCCAGGGGACTGCACACAGGTCGGGTCGGTCGATGCAGGCGGCGGGTCACGGGCCGAGATGCTACGCCACGGTGGACGAACCTGACGGTGCTGTCAGACTCGCGGCGCTACGCTCGGCCCGCGGGAGCCGGGTTCGACCCGAGGAGGTCCACACTGTGACGCCGCCTGCCAGCCTCGAGGGTCGCCGGGTACTCGTCGTGGGGGCGTCGTCGGGGATCGGGCGCGCCCTGGCCACCACGGCCGGGGCGGCGGGAGCCCGCGTGGCGCTGGCGGCGCGCCGCCTGGACCTGGTCGAAGGGGCAGCCGAGGAGATCCGTGGCGCCGGCGGCGAGGCGCGGGCGTGGCGCTGTGACGTGACCGAGGAGGCCGACGGGGAACACCTGGTGGCGGAGGCCGCGCAGTGGATGGGTGGGATCGACGTCGTGCTCTACATGTCGGGGAGCTCACCGCTCGTGCGTGTGGCCGACGCGCCGCCCTCGCTGTGGCACGAGATGTTGGCCACGAACCTGGTGGGCGCGGCCGTGGTGGTGCGCAGTGCGCTGGAGCACCTGCGCGTGGCGGAGGACCCGGTCGTGGTCGTGACCACCCACTCGATGGGAAACCCGTGGCCGTGGCTCGGCGTCTACGGCACGACGAAGGCGGCCCTGGCCGAGCTCGCTCGGGCGCTTCGATCCGAGGAGCCCTACCTCCGGGTCCTGTGCGTGGCGGTGGGAAACACGGCGTCGTCGTTCGCCGACAATTGGGACCCCGACGTGGCCGGCCCCGCCTTCGAGCGGTGGGTCGCCGATGGCCTGCTGCGCTACGAGGTGCTGCAGTGCGACGCCATGGCCGACGCCATCGTGGCCGCGGTGCTCGATCCGTCCACACCCGACGACCTGCTCATCGCGGGTGCCGAGGTGCAGCAGGCTCGGTAGTGGCGACGATCGCCCCGAGCGCGTTCCGGTCGATCTTCTCCATGGCGGTCCGGGGCAACTCGTCGACGACGACGACCGCCTCGGGGAGCTTGTAGGAGGCCAGACGCCCCCGGGCGTGCTGGCGCAGCGCGTCGAGCGAGGGCGCGTCACCCCGGCGGCGCGCCACCACCACGGCCACACCGATCTCGCCCATGACGGCGTCGAGACGCGGGATCACCGCCACTTGGGCGACTCCCGGATGGTCGGCGAGGACGTTCTCGACCTCGAGGGGGTACACGTTGTAGCCGCCGCGCACGTACATCTCCTTGGAGCGCCCCGACAGGTGTAGCCGGCCCCGGTCGTCGATGAAGCCGAGGTCACCGGTGCGCACGGCGCCGTCGGCGGTGAACACCGCGGCAGTCGCTTCGGGGTCTCGCCAGTAGCCCTGCATGACCGCCGGCGAGCGCAGACACACGTGGCCGAGCTCACCCACGGGCAGGGGTCGGTCGTCGTCGGAGCGGACCGTGAGCTCCACCCCCTTGCGGGCTTTCCCCACGCTCTCCTCGGCGTCCTCGGGAGGGTCGTCGGGGGCTGTCCCCACCCCGACCCCGGCCTCGGTGCACGTGTAGCGGACCACGACCGGCACGCCGAAACGCTCCCGCGCCTCACGCACCAGCGCGGCGGTCGAGGGCCCGCCTCCCATGGCGATCATGCGCACGCTACTCGTGTCGGTGGACTCGAAGCGGTCGTGGCGGAGCATGAGCGTCACCTGGGTGGGGATGCCCCCGAGTGAGGTGATGCGGTGCCGCTCGACCATCTCGAGCGCGTCGCCGGCGGACCACCGGCCCATGATGAAGGTCGTCCCGCCCCCGCGCAGGGCCTGGGGCATCTTGGTCATGTAGCCGAGATGGGCGAAGGACGTCGACGACAGCCCCCGGCCCCCGCCACCCCAGCGGCCGTCGGCGTCGATGTCGCCGATCGCCTCGAGCTGTCGCCACGTGAACACCGCCCCCTTGGGCTCCCCCGTCGTGCCCGACGTGAACACCACGGCCACCGGTCGGTCCGGGTCGGGGCTCGGGTCCGCGTCCGGGTCTGCGTCCGGGTTTGTGTCCCGAGAGCGAAGGGCGCGCAGCATGGAACCGGTGTCCGGTTCCACCTCCACCTCGACGACGTCGTCCACCTCGGCCACGTCGCCGATGGCGGTGTCGAGCCCGAGCTCTCTGGACGTGACGACGAGCCGGGGGCGGGCCACAGCCAGACAACGGCGCCGCTCGGGCGGCGACAGCCGGTCGTTCACTCCGGCCGTGATCGCCCCGATCTTGGCCGCCGCCGCGTAGAGCACGGCGTAGGCCGGCCCCGAGGGGAGCACGAGGGCGACGACGTCGTCGGCGCGTACACCGCGGGCGCGCAGGCCGAAGGCGACGTCGTCGGAAAGCCGGTCGAGCGCGGCGTAGGAGAGCTCGCTGCCGTCCGGGCTGACATAGAGCGGGGTGTCGCCGTAGCGGACCGCCGCCTCGCGTATGACGTCGGCCAGCACGGCTACGGCAGGCGCTGCTGCGGACGGGGCAGGCCGTAGAGCGTCGACGCGTTTGTCCCCAGGATCATGGCCTGCACCTCCGGCGCCAGAGGGGCCATGGTGCGGCACAGTGTGTCCACCGCCCCTGGGAACGTCGCGTCGTGGTGCGGATAATCCGATCCCCACACGATGCGCTCCTCTCCGATGAACGGCGCCAGGGCGGGAAGGGTGTGCTCGTCGATCTCGTAACTGATCCAGCATTGGCGGGCGAAGTACTCGCTCGGTCTGCGGCGCAGCTCGGGGCAGAAGGCGCCGAAGCTCTCGGCCTGCTCGTCGAGGCGCTCCAACCAGAACGGCACCCACCCTCCGCTGGACTCCAGGAAGACGACCCGCAGCAACGGATGCCGTTCGAGGACCCCGAAGGCGATGAGCTGCGCGCACGCCAGCATCTCCTCGAAGCTGTGCGACACGGCGTGCAGCACCAGGGGGTTGAAGGGCCGGTCCGAGCCGAGCGTCGGGACGATGACCGAGCTGCCCTCGTGGACAGCCACCGTCATGTCGCTTTCTTCGGCCGCCTCCCATACCGGCTCGTAGGCGCGGTCCGACAGCGACCTTCCGCAGCACGGGTTGGGCCGCACGAAGGCGGCTACGAAGCCGAGCTCGTGGCGCGCCCGACGCAGCTCGGCGGCGGCGGCGGCGGGGTCCTGCATCGGGATCATGGCCGCCCCGAACAGCCGGGTGGTGTCGGCGGCGCAGTACGAGGCCAGCCAGTCGTTGTAGGCGCGTGCGATGGCCGTGGCAGCCCGGACGTCGTGCAAGGCCCAGAAGTACAGCCCGATGGAGGGGAACAGCACGGCCTGGTCGATGCCCTCGGTGTCCATGTCGATCAAGCGCGCCGACGGGTCCGAGCCTCCGGCGTGGGCCTGTTCGAGGGGGAGGAACGACGACGGGTCCGAGAAGCGCCCCCCCGGTGTCGCCAACGTGCCGAGCGGCACGGCCAGGATCTCGGTGTCGTCCACTACGACGTGCTCGTAGCCGTGGGCGTCTCGGGTGATCACCGGCCGGTACCGCTCGGGGACCGTCGCCCAGGCCTGGCGAGGCTCCACCACATGCCCGTCGGCGTCGACGACCAGGTCGCGTGGCGCCGTCACGGCACCGAACCGGGTGCGGCCCCCTGCCGTGTCGGTACGCGCCAATCGTCGGCGGGGGGCATCGGGTGACGGAACAGCCGCGCCGCGTTGCTCGCCGCCATCATGCGCAACTCGTCGTCGGGGAGATGCCCCAGGGTCTTGTCGAGGACGAGTTGGGTGTCGGGCCAGGTGGAGTCGGCGTGCGGGTAGTCGCTCTCCACCATGATGTGGTCGACACCGATCCGGTGGCGCAACTCGATCGTCGACGGGTCGTCGATGGTGCAGAACCAGAAGTTGCGACGCAGCACCTCGCTGGGACGGAGCTCGGAGGGCCATGCCGTGCTCTCAGATCCCGACGCGGAATGCTCGAGCACGTAGTCGGCCCGGTCGAGCAGCATCGGCACCCAGCCGATCCCTCCCTCGGACATGGCAATGGCCAAATCGGGGAAGCGAAGTGGCACCCCCGACCACAGCCACTCGGCCGCCGCCAGCAGGGCGTTGACGGGGAACAGCGTCGGGAAGAGCTCGAAAGGCGGGTCGGGGGAGGGCAACGGAGCCCACCCCGACGCGCCGGTGTGCAGGCAGACGACGGTCGACGTCTCCTCGCAGGCCGCGAAGAACGGGTCCCAGGCGCCCGAGAAGATCGAGGGCGCGCCCAGTCGGGCCGGGAACTCCGGGAAGCTCACCGCCTTGAACCCGAGCGCGGCGTTGCGACGGAGCTCGGCAGTGGCGACGTCGACGTCGACCAGCCACGGGAGCTGCAAGGCGATGATGCGCTCGGGATGGGTGCCGGCCCATACCTCGGTGTGCCAGGTGTTCCAGGCGCGCAGGCAGGCCAGGCCGAGCTCGGGGTCCTCCGAGCGCGAGAAGACCGATCCGCAGAAGCCGGCCACCAGGGACGGGAAGCACAGCGACGCCCACACCCCGTTGATGTCCATGTCGCCGATGCGGGCGTCGATGTCGTAGCAACCGGGCCGCATCTCGTCGAAACGCGAAGGGTCCATACTCCATGTGTCCCGCCGCCGGCCCGCCACGGCATTGAGCCCGACATTGGGATAGGTGCGGTCCTCGTACAGCCAGTACTGCACGCCGTCTTCGCGCTCGACGATGCGCGGGGCACGCTCGGCGAGGCGGATGGGCATGCGGCCCTCGAACATGTCGGGCGGTTCGATCAGGTGGTCGTCGACCGAGATCACCGGTACCCGGATGGGACGGGGGGCGGGATCGGGCAGCAGGACGCCGTCGGGCGCGCTCACGGTCGCAGTGCCGCCGAGCAGAAGGCCCACAGCTCCTCGGCGACCTCGGTGGGAGGTTCCTCGATCTGGTGACAGATGAGGGCGTGGAGATGCGAGAGCACCAGATGGAACAAGGTGCGCGCGTCGCGCCGCGGATCCCCGGCCCGCACCACCCCGCTGGCCTGGGCGGCCGCCACGGCGTCCTCGAACACACCGACGAAGGGGTGGAGGACGCCTCGCAACTGGTCGGGATGGGACTCGGCGAGCCGCAGATGCTCACGCACGAGCGCCGCGGCATAGGGCAGGCGTCCCTCGACAGTGAGGAATCGGAACAGCCCCACGACCACGACCCGCAGCCGCTCGAGAGGCTCGCCCTCCACGTCGACCATGGACGTCAACGCTTCGGCGCCACGCCGGGCGTCGTCCTCGAACAGGGCCACCAGCAGCTCGTCTTTGCCCTCGAAGCAGCGGTAGAAGCTCTTGAGCGACGTGCCCGCCGCAGCCACCACCTGGTTCACGGTGAAGGTGGGCCCGCCGGCGTCCCACACGAGATCTCGTGCTGATTCCACCAGTCGGCTCGTCACCTCGGCCCGACGGCTCCGGGCATCGGGCAACGAGCGCACCCCGGCGCGTCTCGCTCGGGCGGTCTGCTCGGCGGTGTCTGTGGCGGCGTCCGTGGGGGTGTCGCCCCCGGCCCGGATCGTGCTCTCCGGTGGCTCGGTGCCCACCGTGTCTCGCGCCCCTGACGCCATCGAGAACGGAAACTATCATCCGCCGGAGAACGGCATTCTCCGGAGGAGGGCGACAGTGGGCGATGCGATCGGGCTCGTGATCGACGGCGGGGTAGTGCCCGGGGAGTCGGGGACCTACGCGGTGACCAACCCGGTTCGACCCGCCGAGGTGGTGTTCGACGCCCCCTCGGCTTCCCCGGCGCAGTTGGACCGGGCGGTCGCCGCGGCCCGAACCGCGTTCCCGGCGTGGGCGGCCTTGGCGTACGAGGAGCGGGCCGAGCTCGTTGCCAAGGCGGCGTCCGCGGCGGGAGCCGCCGTCGAGGCACAGAACCTGGCCACGTTCCTGACGCGCGAGCACGGCAAGGTGCTGTGGGAGGCGCAGTTCGACTCAGGCACCGTCGGGGGGATGGCCGGGGCCTTCGCCCCCCTAGTCGAGGAAGCGCTGGCCACCCGGTCGATGACAGGGGGTGGGCGCACAACGAGCGTCGTGCACGAGCCCTTCGGGGTCGTCGCCGCGTTGCTGCCGTTCAATTGGCCGGTCTCGGTGCTCGGGAACAAGGTGTTGCCCGCCCTGCTCGCCGGCAACACCGTCGTGGTGAAGGCCCCGCCCACCTGCCCCGGTGCGGTGCTGGCGGTGGCCGCGGCGATGGCTGACGCCCTGCCGCCGGGCGTGGTGAACGCCGTCAACGGGCCGGGGGCAGAGATCGGCGAGATGCTCGTGTCCCACCCCGGCGTGGACATGGTGTCGTTCACAGGAGGGGTTCCGACCGGGCGGGCCGTCATGGCGGCGGCGTCCGGGGCGGTGCGGCCTGTCGTGCTCGAGCTCGGCGGCAACGATGCCGCCATCGTGGCGCCGGACACCGACATCGACGACGCGTTGGCCGACAAGCTAGCCGGGGCCGCCTTCATCACCTCGGGCCAGGTGTGCATGGCCATCAAGCGCCTCTACGTTCCGCAGGACAAGGTCCGGGCCATGGTCGAGGCGCTCGTGGCCCGGGTCGGCTCCGAGGTCGTCGGCGACGGGCTCGAGCCCGAGGTGACGATGGGGCCGGTGCACCGCCCCGCGGCGCGCCAGCGCGTCGAGGACATGTTGGAGGAGGCTTCCGCGCTCGGTGCGCATGTCCACCGTCCGGCTCGCGTGCGAGAGGAGGACGCCGCCGCCGGTGGCTATCTGGTGTCTCCCGCCATCGTCGAGGGCGCACCGGACGACGCCCAGATCGTGTGCGAGGAGCAGTTCGCGCCGGCGCTTCCGGTCATGGGATATCGCGACGTCGACGACGCGGTGCGCCGCGCCAACGACTCGCCCTATGGCCTGTGCGCGTCCATCTGGACCGCTGACGACGACCTGGCGGCCAGCGCGGCCCGGCGCCTCGAGGCCGGCACCGTGTTCGTGAACAACCACGGCACCTCCGCCATGGACCACCGGGCTCCCTTCGGGGGATGGAAGCAGTCGGGCTACGGGCTCGAGCTCGGCCCCGAAGGCATGCTGGCCTTCACCCGGCCGAAGACCATCCTCCAATTCTCCGCACCAGCCAAATGACGGCACGGAGACTGGTGGCACGGGGGTCGGTGGCACGGGGGTTGACATGCTCGATCTCCTGATCAAGGGCGGCACGGTCGTCGACGGCACGGGGGCGCCGGCCCGCCGGGCCGATGTGGCCGTGCGTGACGGTCAGGTGGTGGCGATCGCCGCGGCCGGCGAGGACCGCATCGACGAGCCTGCCGCCAAGGAGATCGATGCCGACGGCCTGCTCGTGATGCCGGGATTCGTCGACATCCACACCCACTACGACGCCCAGTTGTCGTGGGACCCGACCGCGAGCCCTTCCCCGCTACACGGGGTCACCACCGTGATCGGCGGCAACTGCGGCTTCTCGCTCGCGCCCGCCGGCGCCGATCACGCGCAGTACCTGGCGCACATGATGGCCCGCGTCGAGGGCATGCCGATCGCGGCGCTGGAACATCTGGACTGGTCGTGGACCTCGTTCGGCGAGTGGTTGGGCAGGCTCGACGGTTCGGTGGCCGTGAACGCCGGGTTCCTCGTCGGCCACTCGGCGGTACGGCGCGCCGTGATGGGGGAGGATGCCGTCGGTACCACCGGCACCGGGGAGCAGGTACGGGCGATGGCATCGATGGTGGCCCGATCACTCGAAGAGGGTGCTCTCGGGTTCTCGACGTCGCAGGCGCCCACCCACAACGACGGGGACGGCATGCCGGTGCCGTCGCGCGCCGCGCCGCGCTCGGAGCTCGAGGCGCTGTGTCGCGTCCTGTCGGCCCATCCCGGTACGACACTCGAGCTCATCGTGCCTGGATGTCTCAACGGGTTCAGCGAGGACGAGGTCGACCTCATGGCGACGCTGTCTCTCCTGGCGGACCGCCCCGCCAACTGGAACGTGCTCGGGGTCTCCGCGCTCAATCCCGGCGGTCTCGAGCGCCAGTTGGCCGCGTCGAGCACCGCAGCGGAGCGCGGAGCCACCGTGGTGGCGCTCACGCTGCCTCACACCATGAAGATCCGGCTCTGCTTCGACCCCGGTTCCGTGCTCGACGGCCTTCCGGGGTGGCGCGAAATGTTCGCCCTTCCCGTTTCCGAGCGCATGAAGGCCCTTTCCGACCCCGCCGAGCGGGCCCGGCTCGACGCAGCGGCCAAGTCGAAAGAAGCGGGGATCATCGGTGCCCTGGCCCGCTGGGAGAACCTCGTCATCGACGAGACCTTCGCGGCGCAGAACGCGGCCTACGAAGGTCGGTCGGTGGGCGATGTCGCCAAGGCCACGGGCAAGGACCCGTTCGACGCGCTGCTCGACATCGTCGTCGCCGACGAGCTGCGGACGGGGCTGCGCCCACCCATCGGTGAGTCAGAGGCGGACTGGGAGCTGCGGGCCAAGGTATGGCAGGACCCTCGGACCGTGGTCGGGGGATCCGACGCCGGCGCGCATCTCGACATGATGTGCGGGGCGATCTATTCGACCTCGATGCTCGGCGACGGCGTGCGGGCCCGGAACCTTCTGTCGTGGGAGGAGGCGGTGCGTCAGCTGACCGACGTTCCCGCCCGGCTCTACGGCCTGCGCCATCGAGGTCGGCTGGCCGAAGGGTGGTGGGCCGACGTCGTCGTGCTCGACCCCGAACGCGTGGGTCACGGACCCGAACGGACACGCCACGACCTTCCCGGGGGTGCGAGCCGTCTCTACGCCGAGGGTGTGGGGATCGAGCATGTCATCGTGAACGGCGAGGAGATCGTGCGGGCCGGGGCGTTCACCGGCGCGCTCCCGGGCGCGGTCCTGCGGTCGGGGACAGACACCGACACGGTCCACGCCCGTGCCGGTGCCGGTGCCGGTGGTGCGGGTACGGACGCGGGTACGGGTCAGGCGGGGCGGAGCTGATGGTCACATCGGGCCGAACCGTCCGGGCCGCCGTCGTGCACGAGGTGGGTGCTCCCTGCGTCGTCGAGGACATCGAGCTCGCGCCGACGGGACCGCACGACGTGCGGGTCAAGATGGCGGCGAGCGGCGTGTGTCACTCCGATCTTTCTGTGCAGAAGGGGACGATCCCCTTCATGTTCCCGACCGTACTCGGGCACGAGGGCGCCGGGATCGTCGTCGAAGTGGGAGATGCCGTCACGCGCGTGGCGCCCGGTGACCACGTCGTCCTCACTTGGATGCCGGCCTGCCGACGCTGTTTCTGGTGTTTACGGGGCCAGGTGATGCTCTGCGAGGTGGGCCTGACCGAAGCGCTCTCCGGTGCCTACGCGACGGTGCGCGGCACGCCGCTCGTGCGTGGCCTCGGGACCGCCACCTTCGGCGAGGAGACCCTCGTCCCCGAAGGAGAGGTCGTCCGTGTCGACCCCGCCGTCCCCTTGGAGCTCGCCGCGCTGGTGGGTTGCGCGCTGGCCACCGGGGTGGGTGCGGTGTGGAACACCGCCCATGTCACCCCGGCATCCTCGGTCGTCGTCGTCGGGTGCGGAGGGGTGGGATTGTCGGTGATCCAGGGAGCCCGCCTGGCCGGCGCCGCCACGATCGTGGCGGTCGACCAGGTGGCGTCGAAGCTCGAGCTGGCCAAAGCCATGGGAGCCACCGCCGTCGTGGATGCATCCGAAGTCGACGCGGTGGCCGCGGTACGGGACCTCACCGCTGGTCGTGGCGCCGACTACGGGTTCGAGGTGGTAGGGAGGGCCGCCACCATCCGCACCGCATTCGCGGCGGTGCGACGCGGCGGGACGGCGGTCCTCGTCGGGGCGGGGTCGCCCGCCGAGGAAGTGTCGTTCTCCGCGTTCGAGTTGTTCGTGGACGCCAAGACGGTGATCGGGTGTGTGTACGGATCGACCGATGCCGACCGGGATTTTCCCGTGCTCGTCGACCTGGTTCGCGAGGGCGCCATCGACGCGGAGGGTCTCGTGACGCGGCGCATCGGGATCGACGACATCAACGACGCTTTCCGGGCGATGGAGGCCGGTGAGGTGGCGAGAAGCGTGATTGTCTACGACGAAGACCTCGGTGGCGCGACCGGGACGGAGGGGTGATGGCGACGGACCTGCACGTGGTGGACGCAGATGCTCATGCGGTGGAGCCTCTGGAGTTCTTCGCGGAGTTGTTGCAACGGTTTCCCGACCACGTGGCATTGCGGACCGACACCAAGCTCGGCGTCCTGATCGAGGGAAGGCCCTATCCGCAATACGAGGGACCGGGTGCGGGATGCCCACCCCAGCACGGTCTGACGACGGCCCCGGGCGTCGACCCCGGGACCGTGGACGGCGTGCTCGCCAACGCCGACACCGACGGGATCGATGAGATGGTGTTGTTCCCGAGCTTCGGCCTGTGCGTGCCGACCCTCGAGGATCCGGTGCTCGGGGCGGGCCTGGCCCGCATGTACAACCAGTGGGTCTCGGGGTTCTGCGCCAAGAGCGCAGGGCGCCTGCACGGCATCGCCGTCGTGCCCATCGAGCACGGTGACCTGGCCGTCACGGTCATGGAGGAGGCCAAAGATCTCGGCCTGGTGGCGACCATCGTTCCGCCCGCGCTCAAGGACCGGAACCTCGACCACCCCGACATGGACCGCTTCTACGAGGCGGCGGCCGCGCTCGAGATGCCGCTGGGCGTGCACGGTGCTCCGGGCATCCACCTTCCCAAGATCGGCGTGGACCGATTCGACAACTACATCCAAGTCCACTGCGTCAGCTTCCCCTTCGACCAGATGTTCGCCATGACCGCACTCGTGAGCGGTGGGGTCTTCGACCGACACCCCACGCTCCGGGTGGCTTTCTTGGAAGCCGGCGCGGGGTGGTTGCCGTGGTTCGTCGAGCGCCTCGGTGAACACCATGCGTCGCGTGGCGACTGGATTCCTGACGGTTGGCAACGACCGCCCGCCGAGTACGTGGCGGCCGGCAACGTGGTGGTCACGTGTGAGCCTGACGAAGATGCGTTGCCATGCGTGGTCGAGCTCCTCGGCGACCGGTGCGTGATGTTCGCCAGCGATTACCCCCATTGGGACGGAGCCTGGCCGCGTGCCACCACCGAATTGATCGAGCATGCCGAGGGGCGCCTCGCCGAGGACGCGTTGGCGCGTGTGGCGGGGGCCAACGCCCAGGACTTCTACAACTTGCCCCGGTGAACCTTGTTCCGGTGACCGTAGCCCCGGTGTACGTTGCCCCGGTGACCCCTGCCCCTCTGACCCCAACGGGGTCACGAAGCGCACGACCGGAAACGCCCAGTCAGGAGTGGCCATGACAACGACGGTGAAGACGGGGCTCGCGTATGTCGATGCCGACGGGCACGTGCTCGAGCATCCCGACGGGTTCCGGGACTTCGCGCCCAAGGGCTTCGAGGACCGGGTGTGGCACATCGAGGTCGACCCCCAAGGGCGCGAGTGGGCCGTCATGGACGGGACCCGCAATCTCGCCAACTTCATGTCCCTGGCCGGCACGGCCGGCATGTCGGCTGACGATCGCGACCGGGCCCAGCGCGGCGAGCTCCGGTACACCGAGGTCCGTCCGGCGGCGTGGGACGCACCGGCGCGTCTCGTGGACATGGACACCGACGGCATCGACCAGTCGGTGCTCTACCCCACGCTTTTGCTCGGGATCCAGGGTCACCCCGACGTCGAATTCGCGAACGTGATGTGCCGCGCCTACAACGACTGGCTCTCGGACCACACCCAATCGGGGCACGGACGTCTGTTCGGCGTGGCGGTGCTGCCTCAGCAGGACATCGAGCTGGCCGCGGCCGAGATCCGTCGGGTGGCGGGGCTCCCCGGGATCGTGGGCGTGTTCCTCCGCCCCAACCCGAGCGCGGACTGGCGCCCCTTCTCCGATGCCGTGTACGACCCGCTATGGGCGGCGGCATCGGAAACGGGGATGCCCGTGGGACTGCACCCCTTCCTGGCGGCGGATCTCCCCGGAGCCTGCCAGGGCCTCCGGATCAACCGCCTCCGCAGCTCGGCGAAGCCGCTCCCCGACGACACTGGGACCGTCGCCATCGACAACATCTTCTTCACCCAGGCCATCGCCAACCCCTTTGACATGATGAGCTCGATGGCCTTCCTGCTGGCGGGCGGCACGTGCGAACGCTTTCCCGATCTGCGCCTCGTGTTCCTCGAGGCCGGAGGTGGTTGGCTGGTGCCGTGGCTCGAGCGCCTCGACCACCATTACGAGATCTTCGGTTGGGACGTTCCCCAATTGACGAGAGAGCCCTCGGAGTACTTCCGGCGCCAGTGCTGGATCAGCTTCGACCCCGACGAGTCCACGCTCGCCTTCACGGCCCGGTCGCCGTTGTGCGGGGCAGACAGGATCGTGTGGGCCTCGGACTATCCCCATCCCGATGCCGTGTTCCCGGGTGTGACCGGTGAGCTGGCCGAAGCCATCGCCGGACTCCCGGCCGAGGACCAGCGCCTGATCGCCGGCGCCAACGCCGCCGCGCTGTACGGGCTTCCCCCCGTGTGATCCGCGCTGAGACGTGGCGACTCCGGGCCAGCCCCGGGGCCACCGCTAACCTCGGGCTCGTGAACGACGACTTGCGCAGCCGGATCCCTCGTTTGATCGCACTGGGCCGCATCGCCTTCGGCCTGGGTCTCATGGTCAGTCCGGCGGCAGGGGCCGCCGCCTATCTGGGTGCCGAAGCAAACCGGCCGAGCGTGCGCTTCATGAGCCGGATCTTCGGTGGCCGTGACCTCGCCCTCGGCATCGTGTTGCTCCAGGCGCTACGAGAGGACCGACCCGAAGCCGTGTCCCAGGCGCTGTTGCTCGGAGCGGGGTGCGATGCATGGGACGCCATCGCGGCGTTGCGCAGCCGTGAGCTTCCGATCTGGAGCCGTTGCGTGGTGGCGACGATGGGCTCGACCTTCGCCGTGCTGGGTGCGTCGGCGGCGTTCGCACCGCCGGTGGAGGCGAGCGATTCGGCGTCCGCCACCCCGACGGCATAGATGGCGGCCCAAACACACGGATCGGTTGCCGACGACGCCATCCGGGAGCGGGTGAGAGCGCTCGTTCGTGACGTGGTGGGGTTCCCCCAGCCCGACGTGACCTTCAAGGACATCACCCCCGTCCTCGCCGACGCGGCGGTGTTCGCCGATGTGGTGCGGTGGATGGGGGCTCCGTTCGCGGCAAAGGTGGACAAGGTCGCCGCCATCGAGGCCCGGGGCTTCATCCTCGGCGCCCCCGTCGCCTTTGCCCTGGGAACGGGGTTGGTCCTGGTGCGCAAGATGGGCAAGCTGCCCGCCGCCACCATGGCGGAGGCCTATCTCCTCGAGTACGGCGAGGCCACCCTGGAGATGCACACCGACGCCGTCGCGGCGGGCGACAGGGTGCTGATCGTCGACGACGTCATCGCCACCGGGGGGACCCTGCTCGCCACTGCCTCGGTGCTTCGCCGGGGAGGGGCCGAGGTGGTGGGGGTGGCATCCCTGCTCGAGATCGTGGCGTTGGGGGGCCGGGAGCGACTCGACGGCCTCGACCTTCACGTCCTGTTGTCGGTGTGAGGCGCGGTCCTGTCTCGCTCGAGGTTCTCGACGCCCAGGAGGAGCGCTTCGCCACCGCCTTCGGCGCGGGCGACATCTCGCTGGCCGGGACGCTCTACGCCCCGGGCGCCGTCGCCATGAACGACGAACCCCGCCGAGCGCGATGGCCGGCGGGGCTGTCGTCGGGTACACCGATCCGCGTTGCCGCGTTGCCGCGTTGCCGCGTTGCCGCGTTGCCGCGTTGGCGCGTTGGCGCGTTGGCGCGTTGGCGCGTTGGCGCGTTACATCGGCATCGCCTCGTACACCTCGACCGTCCCGCCGCCGGCTAGGACCGGGCAACCCTTGGCCTTGCCGGCGGCGTCGGAGAGGCTGTTGGCGGAGATGACGCTGTAGCCGCCCATGGCACCGGTCGCGCCGGATTTCACGGAACCGTCCGAGCCCACCGTGCTCGACGCACCGAACGGGTTGCCGGGGTCGAGAATGTCGTCACCGAGGGTGCCGAACCATCCCATCCACGCGTCCATGGCCGCCTTCTGAGCTTCGGGAGTGTCGGCCATCTGACCGCCTGTGTAGAGAAAAACGAACTTTCCCATCGTGATCCTGCCTTTCCTGTTGGTTATCGATTGCCTTCGGTTATTGCCGGGTGTTCGGACCTGCGTTTGTTGTGTGACGTTGTGTCGGGTGACGACAGGTGGCGGTGCTGCTACGCCGGGCCCAGGTCGGGCCCGGGGTCGCCGCCCCCTCCTGCGATGGCGAGGCGCGCCAGGTAGTGGCGCCAGCCCGCCGCGTGGGGCTCGATGGCCTCGAGCGGTAGTCCCCGGTGCACGAGCCGGACGATGGTGTCGTCGCCGTCGGGCGTGAGGGTGATCTCGACGGTGCTCGACCCGGGAGGCACGGGGTTGCCCTCGTCCTCCCAACCCCACGTGAAGGTCACCCGGTGCGGGGGATTCACCTCGACGTACTCCCCGCGCGCGACGTGGGTGCCGTCGATGTTGACGCGGTAGATCCCGCCGGGCTGGGCGTCGACTTTGTGGTCGATCCCCTTCCAGCGCCGCATCTTGTCGGGGTCGGTGAAGAACGGGAACACGGCCTCAGGGGGCGCCGCGATGCGGATCTCCTGCTCGATGACGTCATCGCCTTCTGGCATGGTCGCTGTCCTCCATCTCTTGTTCCACTGCCCGCTTCAGACGGCGCAGTCCGGTCTCCCAGAACACCTCGAGGTAGTCGCGCAGCTCGGCCAGTCCCTCAGGTCGGGCCCGGTAGATGATGCGGGTGGCGTCACGACGGCTCTCGAGGAGCCCGGCCTCGACCAGGACCCGCAGGTGCTGGGACACCGCCGGCCGGCTGAGCTCGAAGTGTGAGGCGATCTCTCCCGCCGCAAGCTCGTCGTCGGCCACCAGCCGGAGGATCTCGCGCCGGTGGGGCTCGGCGATGGCTCGGAGGGCGGCGTCCATCCGATGAATGTAAGCAGATCCTTACGTAAGTAGCAAGTGACAAATGCTGCCTATGTGGCCGTCGCGAGGAGGGCTGATGCTGGGGTCGAGCGAACTGGCGGCGTTCGTGGCGACGACCGACCTCGGCCGAGCCCGGGCTTTCTACGGCGGGGGCGGGGGCGTGCGTTTCGAGCGGTTCGCGGGGATGGAGCAGGACGAACTGGGCGTGTGGGCCGCGCCGGGTGGGGCCCGGTGGCGTGGTTTCCCGACCCCGACGGCAACGTGCTGTCGCTCACCCAGGGCGCCGAGCCCGAGGACGCGGCGTGATTCAGCGGCGCGGCATCTTGATGGCGCGGTCGGCGATGATGTTCTTCTGCACCTCGGTCGTGCCCGCCCCGATCGAGGTGTAGCGCTGCCAGACGTAGTTATGACTCCAGTGCCCCTTGTCCACGGCGTCAGGACCGCCGCGGGCCAAAACGCCGGTGGCGCCCAGGATGTCCACGCCCAACTCGGCGATGGTCTGTGAAAGGTAGCTCCACTGCAGCTTGGCCAGCGGCACTTCGGGCCAGTTCTTCTCACCCTTCAGGATCTTCGAGAGGGCGCGGGCGTTCAGGAGGCGGGTGAGCTCGAGCTGCGTCCACAGCCGGGCGATGCGGTCCCGGATCCCGGGGTCCTCGAGCGCCTCGGGGTTGTTCTTGCGCGCCGTGGCGATGAGGTTGTCGAGCTCGATGCGCATGGACACAGAAAGTCCCGACGTGCCGACCCGCTCGTTGGCGAGCGTCCCCATGGCCACGTTCCAGCCCTGGTTCTCCTCCCCCAGCCGGTAGGCGGCGGGCACGTGGGCAGCATCGAAGTTGACCTCGCAGAACAGCTCGCCGCCCGTGATGTCGCGGATGACGTTCACCTCGATGCCCGGGAGCTCCATGTCGACGATGAGCGCGGTGATCCCTTCGTGCTTGAGCCCGCGCTCGATGGCGGTGGGGTCGGTGCGCACGAGGAACAGGCCCCATTTGGCAAGATGGGCGGTCGAGATCCAGATCTTGCGGCCCGTCACGACGTACTCGTCGCCGTCGAGCACCGCCAGGGTGCGGAGGTTGGCGAGGTCGGAACCTGCTTCGGGCTCGGTGAACCCCTGGCACCAATGGACATCGGCGTTCAGGATTCCCGGCAGCCACATCTGCTGCTGCTCCTCGGTGCCCCACCGCAGGATCATGGGCCCGATCTGCCACAGGCCGTTGGCGTTGTAGATGCCGGGCGTCTTGGCGCGTGCCATCTCCTCGGAGTAGATGGTGTTCTGCATCACGGTGGCCTCGCGGCCCCCCCAGGACTTCGGCCAGTTGATGGCGGCCCACCGGCCCCCGTGCAGACAGCGCTGCCACGCTTGACGGCGCAGCATGGTGCGGCGGTCGGGGTTGTTCTCGTCGCCGATCTCGCCCGAGGCCATGAATTCCGGCAGATTGGCGTCCAGCCACTCGCGCAGCTCGGTCCGGAAGGCGTCGTCCTCGGGTGTGTAGGAGAAGTCCACGGTGGCCTCAGTGTTTCAGCATGCTCGGTGTGTCAGGACTGCGTCAGCGTTTCAGGACTGCGTCAGTGCTTCAAGACGTCGGGGTTCACGATATTGCGCGGCGTGGCGCCCGCCAGGAGCCGGCACAGGTCGTCGGCGATGGTCTGGGTGTGGTTGACCTCGGTGTTGTAGGTGGCGCCGCCGATATGCGGGGTGAGCACCACGTTCGGGAACGTCGTCAGGGGATGGTCGGTGGGGAGGTGCTCGCCGACGAAGTGGTCGAGCCCCGCCGCGCTCACCTTTCCGGACCGCAGCGCCTCGACGAGTGCGTCCCCGTCGTGCAGCTGGGCGCGTGCCGTGTTGAGGAAGACTACGCCAGCGCGCATGGCCGAGAACTGCGCAGCCCCGATCATCCCGGCCGTCTCGTCGGTGACAGGAGCGTGCAACGACACCACGTCGGAAACCTCGAGGAGCTGTTCGAGGGTGTGGGTGGCATCGGTTGCATAAGGGTCGTAGGCGACGACGTTCATACCCAGGCCCTCAAGGCGCCAACGCAGGGCCCGACCCACGGCTCCGAGGCCGACGAGCCCGGCTGTTCGTCCCGCTATCTGCCAGGCCCGGAACCGCTGGTAGGGGATGGTGCCATCCTTGTAGATCTCGCCGGCGCGGACGTCACGATCCGCGCCCAGCACGCCGCGTGTGGCCGCGAAGAGCAGGGCCACGCCGATCTCGGCGACCGCGTCGGCGTTGCGAGCGGGCGCCCGCAACACGGGCACGCCCGCGGCGGTGGCGGCATCGATGTCGACGTTATTGGGGTCACCGCGGGTGCTCGCCACGGCCACCAGAGGGAGCTCGAACACCGGTCCCGCGCAGCGGTCCGCCTCGACCATCAGGATGGTGGCGCCCTCGGCTTTGGCCCGCTCGGCCAGCTGCTCGGCGTTGTAGATGCGCAGCGGCTGGTGGTCGATCCAGGGGTCGATCACGAGATCGGCGAGCTCGCGCAGCAAGTCGAGCCCGGGCCCCCGAACCGGGGTGGTCACAAGGGCCCGAGGGCGGGTCCGGTCCATCGATCCTCCTTCGGGCGCCGAAGTCATTCATAATGGCCGAATCATGACGGTCGTGTCAGGTTCGGTCACCGTGGGCATCGACATCGGGACGACGGCCGTGAAGGCTGTCGCCGCCGACGAGACCGGCGCGGTCCTGGCCCACGCCCGGATCCCGCATCGGCTGATGACGCCGGCACCTGACCAGCTCGAACACGACGCCGGCCAAGCGTGGCGCCGCGGGCCGGTGCGTGCCCTTGCCCAGGTCAGCGCCGGTGTCGGCGATGTCGCCGGGGTCTGTGTCACGAGCATGGTGCCTTCGCTGACCGCGGTCGACGGGCGCGGCATCCCCCGGTGCCCGGGGTTGCTCTACGGCGACGCGCGGGGTCAACGGGTCGCGGGGCTCGAGGTCGGGGACATGGACTCGGTCATGCCCGATGCGGGGGGATTCGTGCGGTGGGCGCATCACGAGGTGCCCGGGGCGCGTGGCTACTGGCCGGCGCAGGCCGTCGCCAACTACGCGCTCGGGCGCGTCCCCGCCATCGACACGGGGACGGCCATCTGCATGGGGTCGATGCGCACGGGCAACCACTGGAACGCCGACGTCTTGTCCGGGTTCGGCGTCACCGAGCAACAACTTCCCGTCGTCGTCAACATGGGCGAGGCGGCCGGGACGCTCACAGGCACCGACACCGTGCTGGCGGCGGGGACCGTCGACGCCTTGTGCGACCAGATCGTCTCGGGCGCGGACCAAGCCGGGGACGTGCTCGTGATTTTCGGGGCGACGCTCATCGTGTGGGCCGTGGTCGATGACTGGATCGAAGCGCCGGGCCTGTGGACACTTCCCCACACCGTGGCCGGGAAGGTCCTCGTCGGTGGGCCGAGCAACGCGGGCGCGCTGTTCGTGGACTGGGCCCGCGCCCTGCTCCACGGGGTGAGTCGTCACACGGCCGGCCCCGCGTCCCGGTCGCGACCCGGCACACCGCCGGGCGCGGACGACGAGGCGCCGCGCCGCGGTGACCCCGGGCGCGTGCCGGTGTGGACGCCCTATCTGCGCGGGGAGCGCGTCCCGTATCACGACACCTCCCTGCGTGCGGGACTCAACGATCTCGACCTGACCCACGATGTGGCGGCGGTGGAGCGAGCCGCCTACGAAGCAAGCGGTTTCGTCATCCGGCACATGCTCGACCGCGCCGGCATCAAGGCTCGTCGCGTGGTGGCCAGCGGAGGGGGCACGCACGTGGTGCCGTGGATGCAGGGCGTCGCCGATGCGTGCGGTCTCCCCGTCGACACCGTGGGTGTGGCCGAAGGTGCTGCGCTCGGTGCCGCCTACATCGCGCGCTGGACGGCGGGTCTCGAGTCGTCTCTCGACGGCGCCCAGCGGTGGGCCCGCGTGGGGCGGCGGGTGGAGCCCGACGCACGCTGGGCCGCGGCCGCCTCGGAGCGCTACGCGCGCTTTCTCGCCCTCAGCCCCGCGCCCTGACCACCACGCCGTGGGGTTGGGAGGTACAGGGGTCCTCTGCCATGCTGTGGAACCGGAGGTGTGAGTGGTGAGCCCCAAGTCAGATGAGCACGACGACGGCGGTGCCGACGAGGGCGACGACTTTGTCTTTCCTTTCGAAGCCGAGCTGCACGCCTTCGCGCCGGGTTTGCACGAGGCCCAGAACGCCTGGCTGGCTCAGATCGACTCGTTGCGGGCCCCCGACCGCAAGACCCACGAACTCATCCGGATGGTGTGCACCGTCATCCTGCGCAACCCGCCCGGGGTCCAGCGCCACGCCATGCTGGCGGCCGAGGTGGGCGCTACGTGGGAGGAGATCGCCGGCAGCATCGTGTTGACCGAGCCCGCCTTCGGGCTCTTGCGGGTCGTCGAAGCCCTTCCCTGGGCCCGTCGCGGCTGGGAGCGAGGTCACGCCACAGTGGACGACGGCGGCAAGAAACGCCGCCCCCCCGCATAACGGAGCAGCTCTTACGGTCCCGGGGCCGGAGTCGGGGTGGTCGGGGTCGGTCCTGAACCGTCGGTGCCGGGTGACAGCATGTGGCCCGGAGGTGCGCCTCCACCGAAGAGCGCCCTGTGCACCATGGTCGTGAGGGTGTCGAGCGCCGACGCGTCGACCGGCTCGCCGGCGAATTGCCGCAGCTCGTGGAAGCGGTCGACCATCGCCACCACCGCCTCGGCCGCCGCGTTGGGGTCGACGCCGGGGTGTGGTCCCGCGCCGTCGATGCGCGCCGCCAGGGTGCGCGCCACCCCGCCCGCCGCCGCGTGGGCCTGGGCACCGAGTTCGGTGTCGCTCACGATCAGGTCGGTCCAGGCCCGGAGCACCGGGGCGTAGCGCTGCCACGCCTCGGAGAAGCGCTCCATCCAAGCTCGCAGCTCCTGCCATCCCGCTGCATCCGGCCCGACCGGTCCCAGCCCGTCGTCGAGTGCGGCCACCACTTCGGCCGCCTCGCCGACCAGGGCGCGCAGCAGGTCCTCCTTATTGGAGAAGTACAAATAGAAGGTGCCGTGTGAGGTGCGGGCCACCTTCACGATGTCGTCGACCCGGGCGGCGTGGTAGCCGCGACGTGCGAAAACGACCATGGCGGCGTCGAGCAGCTTGCGCATGGTCTTACGACCTTGAGACCGCAGGGCGCGCTTACTAGCGGGCTCACCGGCCACGACAGCCACCTTGGCGCCGCGCGTCGCAACCCGCTTCCCGTTCGTGCCGCTCTTCGCGCCCCGGGTGCTCACCGGCTTGGGCCCGGATGGGGCGCTCGGCGTGGTCGCCGGTCCCATTCCAGGGGCATCGTAGTCACCCGGCGGGTCAGGATGCCTCGAAAGCGACCTTGATGGCTCCGCTCTCGTCCTGGCGGGCGATGGCCCGCAACGCATCCCACCACCGCTCGAGTGGGAACCGGTGCGTCAGCATGCCGGTGAGGTCCACGCGCCCGGATGCCGTCATGTCGAGGTAGTGAGCGATGGCGTGCTTGCGCACCCCGTCGACCTCCTCGATGCCGAACGCGTTGGAGCCGGCGATGGTGAGCTCCTTGAAGTAGATCGGTGTCCATTCCCACCGTCCCGGGGTGGAAACACCGCTCTGGACCAGGGTGCCGCGCTCGGCGAGCACGCGCACACCCACCTCCAGGGTTTCGGGCCGGGCGATGGTGTCGTAGACGACGTCGATCCCACCGGGGTGGGCGACGGGCAGTCCGTCGAAGGGCGTGTGGAGCACGCCGCCGGACCATTGGGCCAGCTCCTCGACCAAGGCGAGGCGTGGTTCGTGCGCCATCACCTTGCTGGCGCCGAGATGGGTCGCGAACTCGGCTTGGGCCGCGAAGCGCGCTACCACCGCCACCTCGACGTTGGGGAACAGTGTGCGCAACACGGCCACGCTCGTGACACCGAGCGCGCCGGCGCCGTAGACGAGAGCCTTGCCGCCGGGGGGAGGTGGGTGGTGGAGGATGGCGTGCATCGACACCGAGAACGGGTCGGCGAGGACGGCCAGGGTGTCGGACACGTTGGCGGGGACGGGGATGAGCATCGAGTCGTGGGCGGCGAGGAGGTCCGCCCACGCGCCGGGCGCGTCGGTGGTCACCCCCACGTGGACCCCGGGCCCGAGCGCGCCCCGGGTGAAGCTCCAGCACAAATTGAGGTCCCCGGCCTGACAGGGCGGGCACATGGGCTCGACGCCGCGTGGGGCGCACGTGAGCCACGGGTTGAGAACGACGCGGTCACCGACCTCGAGGCCCTGGGCGGCGGGGCCGAGCTCGACGACCTCGGCCACCACCTCGTGCCCGGGGACGTGCGGGAGCGACGAGAAGGCGGACATGGGATTGTCGATGTCACCCTCGCCGAAGTCGCCCAGGACGAGTTTGGCGTCGGATCCGCAGATGCCCGACAGGATCGGCTTGGTGACGACCCAGTCAGGGCGCGGGGGACGGGCGTCCTCGACGATGTGGAGCCCGAACGGGAGCGCGGCCAGCATGCGCTCGAGATCGTCGGTGGGGTGCGGTCTCGCCTCGTCAGGATCGGGTGCGGCGCCGAATACGAGCGCTCTCACGATGTCTCTCCTTGGGATGTCTGACTGGATTTGTGACTGGAAGTGTGACCGTTGCACGTGTGGGCTGCCGGCGTGGCGGGGCCGGTGCCGGTCCGACTCCCCATCACGATGGGTTCCCGAGGTTTGATCGAAGACGCGGTTCGATCGACGACGCGGGTCGCCCGTTCACACGATCCCCTTGGCTTGCAACGCATCGAGCTCGGCCGGCGACAGGCCGACGAGGTCGCACCACACCTCGCGGTTGTGCTCCCCGAGGGAGGGGGCTCCGCTCGGCACGGGCGCGTCCTCGCCCACAAGCCTCGGATAGGGAGCCTGCTGGCGCAGCGGGCCGAGGACGGGGTCGTCGACGGCGACGAGGTCGTGGCGAGCCGCGAAATGCGGGTCGAGCGCGATGTCGCGAGCGTTGTAGGCCGTGGCCACGGGGACGTCGTGGGCGATGCAGGCGCGCTCGACCTCCGCCGCGCTCTGGTTCGATGTCCACTCCGTCACGATGGCGTTGATGGTGTCCCCGTTGCGGGCGCGATCGCCCAGGGTGGCGAAGCGGGGGTCCTCGAGCAGGTCGACGCGGTCCATGGCGCGACACAGACGCGCGAAGTTGGCGTCGCCCCCCGCCACCACGCACACGTAGTTGCCGTCCGCCGTCGCGTAATTGTCGAGGGGGGCGGAGTTCGACAAGCGGTTGCCCTCGCGTGCCCGCACCGTCCCGAGGCGGTCGTAGGCGGGGATGGTCCATTCCAAGATGCGCAGCACCGACCCGTACAGAGACGCGTCGACGACCGCGCCGTGTCCCCCCTCGCCACCACGGGAGGCGTCACGCCGGTAGAGCGCGGCGAGTGCCGCCTCGGCCGCGAACACGCCGGTGAGGTAGTCGGCGACGGTCACCCCCGGTCGGACCGGGGGTCGGTCGGCCTCGCCGGTCAGGTGGAGGAGCCCCCCGTAGGCGACCCCGAGTCGGTCGAGCCCGGGTCGTTGGGCATAGGGGCCGTCCTGGCCGAAGGCACTGATGCGCACGAACACCAGCCGGGGATCGAGCTCGCCGGGACCGAGCCCCCATTGCTCCATGGTGCCGGGCCGGAAGTTCTCGCACACGACGTCCGCGGTCGAGGCCAGGCGGCGGAAGAGGTCCTGGCCCTCGGGGACGCGCAGGTCGCACGTGACGCTCTTGCGGCCGCGCCCTTCAACGGCCCAGAACAGCGAGTAGCCGTCGACAAAGGGACCGATGGTGCGCATGAAGTCGCCCCCGCGCGGTTGCTCCACCTTCACGACCGCGGCACCCCATTCGCCCAGCAGGCCCGCGCAGAACGGCGCCCCGATCCTGGTACCGACGTCGATGACCCGCAGGCCCTCGAGGGGGCGCCCCATACCTCGGCGTCAGCCCTTCGCCGGAGGTGTGTCCACAGGGGCCCCGGCGGGTGTGTCCGTAGCGTCCCCCCGGTCCCGGGCCGCGAAGACTTCCTTCATCGAGCCCATCTGCTTGCGCTGCTCGAGGGCGGACAGCGCGGTGGCGGTGTTGTGGGCCCACTGGTGCGCCATGAAGTGGTAGCGCCACGACGCCCCTTTGCCCATGAGCTCCCCCACGTTGTTGAGCGAGTCCTTCACCACCTGCGCGGTCACGGGGGGGACGAGGGCGACCCGCTGGGCGAGCTCCATGGTGCGCGCCATGAGGTCGGCGCGGGGCACCACCTTGTTCACGAGCCCGAGGCGCCACGCCTCGGCGGCGTCGAGCTCTTCGGCGGCGAGAAGGAACTCTTTCGCCTTGCGGATACCGAGCTCCCACGGTTCGACGAGGAGTTCGACACCGGCGCCGGTCATGCGCAACACGGGATTGGAGAATGACGCGTCGTCGGCTGCCACGATCAGGTCGCACATGCACGCCAACATGAGGCCGGCTGCCACGCATTTCCCCTGTACGGCGGCGATGGTGGGCTTGCGGAAGTCATGGATCCGGCGGCAGCGCTCTACGTACATGATCTGCTCGTGGTGGAACTTCCCTTCCGGGGTCTCGCGCATGGCGACCCACTCGTCGACTCCCTCGTTGCCGACGATCGCCTTGAGGTCGTGCCCGGCGCTGAAATGCTTCCCGGCACCGGCCAGGATCACGACGCGGACGTCGTCGTCGGCGTCGGCCCGGTCGAAGCAGGCGTCGAGCTCATCGATCAGCGCGCTGTTCTGCGCGTTGGCGACCTCGGGCCGGTTCATCGTCAGGGTGGCCACGTGCCTCTCCACGTCGTAGCGCACCACCGGCTCGTGGCTCGCCTCGGCCTTGTTCCCCGACGCGCCCTTCTTCCCCGCTATGGCCTCATTGCTCGACACCGCAAGCCTCCTTCGCCATCACCATCACCGTCGGGTCGGTTCCTTCCGGTCCTTCTGGCGCCGGGGCGCTCAACTGGCCCCCTCGGGTGCGGCCGGCTCGCGCGGCAGGCCCAGTACCCGTTCGCCGACCACATTGCGCTGGATCTCGTTGGTGCCCGCGAAGATCGACGCTGCTTGATAGTAGAGCCAGGCCCGTTGCCACGATCCATCCCCGGGGTTGGCGGTGGCGTCGCGCCACAGCGGCGCGGCGGCGCCGAGGATCTCGAGGGCGAGGGCATGGAGGCGCTTGCTCATCTCGCTCCAGTACAGCTTGAGGATGCTCCCCTCGGGGCCGGGCTCGAGCCCGCGCTGCAGCTTGGAGAGGGATCGCCAGTTGTGCAGCTGGAACAGCCGGACCTCGACATAGGCCTGGGCCAGCTTTCGGCGTAACCGCGTGTCGTCGAACGAGCCGGCGGCCGCCGCCGCCGACAGGAGCTCCTCGAGATGCTGCATGTGGATCACGAGCTGTCGAGGGTTCACCCCGCGCTCGTTCGACAAGGTGGAGCCCGCTACCCGCCACCCTTCGCCGGGGGCGCCCACGAGCTGGTCGTCGGGGACGAACACGTCGTCGAGCTCCACCTCGTTGAACTCGGCTTCCCCGGTGAGCTGCACCAGGGGACGGACGTGCACCCCCGGAGCGTGCATCTCGACCACGAAGAACGAGAGCCCCTTGTGCTTGGGGGCGGCGGGATCGCTGCGGGCCAGGCAGACCCCCCAGTCGGCGAACTGGGCGTAGGAGGTCCAGACCTTGCGGCCGTCGAGCCGCCAGCCCCCGTCGACGTGCCGCGCCGTCGTCCGCACCGAGGCGAGGTCCGATCCCGCGTCGGGCTCGGAGAACAGCTGGCACCACAGCGCCACCGCGGTGGGGATGGCCGGCAGCCAGCGAGCCTTCTGATCGTCGGTTCCGTGGGCGAGCAGCGTCGGGCCCGCCAGGTTCACCCCGATGCGGCCCACGAGCTCGGGTGCCCGGGCCCGGGCCAGTTCCTCCTGCACCACGAAGTTCTCGGCGGGCCCGAGGTCGCGACCGCCGTAGGCGACCGGCCACGTCACCGCCACCCATCCCGCCTCGGCCAGGTTCGCCTGCCACCGACGACCGAAGGCCACTTCCTCGCTCAGGTCGTCGAAGCGCGGGGGCAGGCCCACCCCGTACTCCCATGGCAGGTGACCGTGGAGCCACTCCCGCAGCTGGCCGCGGAGGCGCTCCTGTGCCGGCGTCGTCGTCAGGTCCATCGCCCGCGTCAGCATGACACACACGTCAGGCTCTGCAACGGGGCTGTCGGTAGGCTCCGGCCCGTGGACTTCGAGCTGTCGGGAGATCAGGTCGCGCTGCGCGACGCGGCGGCGAGCCTCCTCGACGATGCGTGCTCGACCGAACGGGTCCGGCAGGTGGCGGCCACCGACCGCCATCTCGACGACGCGTTGTGGAGCGCCATGGCCGACCAGGGATGGCCCGCCGTCGAGCGCTCGAGTGAGGCCGGGGGTCTGGGGCTGGGCCTGGTCGAGGTGGCCGTCCTGTGCGAAGAGCTGGGCCGGCATCTGGCCCCCGTGCCTTTCGCCGGGACCGTGGTCGCGCACGGCGCGCTCGCCTCGGCGATCGCCACCGGCGACGTCGAAGCACAGGCGCAGGAGGGGCTGGGTGACACCGATGCCGGCGGGTGGGCCGAACGCCTGTCCTCGGGCGAGGCTCGGGGCGCGGTGGCGTGGTCGCGCGCCGCCGACGCGGTGCGGGCCCGACGCGACCCCGACGGGACGTGGCGGCTCACGGGCCGCTCCGACCCAGTGGTGGACGGCCCGGTGGCCGATGTCCTGGTGGTGTTCGCCGAGGTCGACGCGGCCCCGGCGATCTTCGCCGTGGCGGCCGGGGACGGTGCACGCCCGGGCGACGAGCCCGCCATGGACCGCACCCGCAGCCTGGGCTGGTTCGCGCTCGACGACCGGCCCGCGCTGTGGCTCGGTAACGACCGTGTCGCCGCCGCCGTGCTCGACCGCGCCGTCGCCGCCCTGTGCGTCGAAATGCTCGGTGCCGCCGATGTGGTGCTGGCCATGACGGTCCAGTACGCCAAGGACCGGGTGCAGTTCGGGCGACCCATCGGGAGCTTCCAGGCCGTGAAGCACCGGTGCGCGGACATGCTCGTGGACGTGGAGGGCATGCGGTCCGCCGCGTACTACGCAGCGTGGGCCGTGGGGGCGGGTGACCCTGACGCGTCGGCGGCGGCGTCGGCGGCCAAGGTGTGGTGCTCCGATGCGGCCCGTCGTGTCATGGCGTCGGGACTCCAGGTGCACGGTGGCGTCGGGTTCACATGGGAGCACGACCTTCATCTGTTCCTGAAGCGTTCGCAACTCGACCAGGTGACGTTCGGCGACGCCTCGTACCACCGCGAGCGGATCGCCCGCACCCTCAGGACGCGCGTCGAGGCCGGCCTGCCCGTGCTCTGATCCGCACCGTCCGCACCGTCCGCACCGTCCGCACCGTCCGCCGGCGCGCATCGGGACATCGGAGCGTGTGCGTTACCGCCGGAGACGCATGACGGCGAGAGGCGCGGCGATGACCACGATGAGGGCGGACCAGGCCAACGACGCCACCAGGTAGAAGTCCAGCGGATGGCCGAGGGTGGCTGCGGCAGCGTGGCCCTCGGTCAGGATGCGCACCGTATTGACCATGACCGTGATGGGTTGATGGTTGGCGAAGGCCTGCATCCAACCCGGCATCGTCGAAACCGGGACATAGGCGCTCGAGACGAAGGTCAANGGGAACACCAGGAACGACANGCTCTGCGCCGCCTGCGGGCTCCCTGCGAAGAGACCGAGAGCCACGAAGAGCCAGCAGAAGGCGAAGCCGTACAGGACGCACATGCCGAACGCTTCGAGAGCGGCGCCCACGCTGTTGTGGATGCGGAAGCCGATGGCGAAGCCGATGGCGGTGGTGATCGCCAGGCTCAATGTCGTAAGCGCGGTATTGGCCCACACGTTGCCGTCGATGATCGAGAAGCGCGAGATGGGCAGGCTCCGGAGCCGGTCCATCAGTCCCAGGCCGAGGTCGTCGGCAACACCTGCCGACGCACCCATGCCCGTGAAGAGCACGCTCGTGGCGACGAATCCCGGGACGAGGAAGTCCACGTACGACAGGACGCCGGTGTGGCCGATCGCACCTCCCATCACGTACCGAAAGATCAACAGGAACAGCGCTCCTTGGGCCGTGCCGGCCACGATGAGCTGTGGGGTGCGGACGAACTTCTTCACCGTTCTTCCGGCGACGGTCAGGGTCGAGACGACCCGCGTTGCGCCGGGCGAGGACGCGCCCGGCGCGAACGTCGTGTCGCCAGCGTCGATGGTGGTGGTGGTCATGACAAGCACCTTTCGGTCAGGCGACGCGGCCGTCGGAGTCGGAGTTGGAGTTGGAGTTGGAGTTGGAGTTGGAGTTGGAGTTGGAGTTGGAG
>JGI12269J14319_10000800_pt1 | contig 30828 bp, 32 predicted proteins | sample PeaSoiSIISIP2007_FD_14319 | JGI IMG/M metagenome (IMG submission 14319)
CGATCCGATTATCGCCGAGGCGATCGCCGAGGGCCGCCGGCCCGAGCCGATGCGGGCCGACGAGGCGGTGGTCTATGATTTCTGTACGGAGCTTCGCAGCACGCGGACGGTCAGCGACGCGACCCTGGCCCGGGCGCTCGGTCTGCTCGGCGAACAGGGCGTGATCGAGATCATCGGCGTCAGCGGCTACTACGACACCGTCTCGATGACCCTGAACGTCGCCGAGGTCCCTCTCCCCGAGGGCGTCGACCCGCCGCTGAAACCGCTGGTGGGCCGGTAATCCTTCCAGCCGCAGACACGCAAAGGGGCCGGCGAGCCCTCGCGTTCCCTGCCGGCGCATCCAACGAAGTCAGACTGCCCGAAAGCAGACCTCTAGAGATGGGCTACCGCCTTTCCTCACGGGGGGAGGCGCTGCGGCAACCTGACGAGGCGTCCGAGCTCGAAGCGGACTAAGCCTACGGCGGCATCTCCAGACCGTCGATGAGCGGGTCGAGGTGGCAGGCCCTGCCCAGGAGGTTCGAGTCCCGGATCAAGATCGTGTCGCCCTGGACGGTGACGCCGTGCACCCGCAGCGCCGAGAGAGCGCGCGAGAAGCTCTCTCGGGTCATTCCAAGCTCCGAGGCGATCAGGTTCTTCTCATACGGTAGAACGGCGCGGTGCGGCGTTCCCTGCCGCCTCGATAAGGCGACCAGGTAGCAACCGGTGCGTTCGGCGGCCGTGCGTAGTTTGAGGTTCTTGACCTGCCGAACCAAGCGTCGGAACTGTCCAGCCAGGCTCGCGATCACCGCTTGCGCAAGCTGCGGCTCGGTCTGAACCGCCTGACGGAACACGCCAGCTCGGATCAGCAGGAGTCGAGACGGTTCGGCGATGCGCGCCCGCATCAGATAGGGCGATCCCGTGACCACCGCGGCCGGAATGACGAGATCCGGCGGCTCCACCACCTCGATGAGGACTTCGCGTCCCTCGCTCGATCGACCCAGAAGATGCGCCGACCCGGTCAGGACCGCATGCTGGAAGGTCGGCATCTCCCCTTGGTCGAACAGTATCGTTCCCGGCGCAACCGCGTGGACTACCGCATTCGCCAAGAGGTCCTTCCGCCTTGCCGAAGGAAGGCCGCTCAACAGGGGCAGGTGTTCAAGGTCCAGTTCCGGCCCCTGCATCTCGTTCAACGTCCCAAATCACCGCTGGAGCGTCGCACCGCAAGCGCCGTAACGCCACTGTGACAATAGTCACTCGCTTCGTTGATGTAGATCAATGCCGGACTGACGATGCAGGCGGGTATCCTGCTCAGCGGATGTCCAGCGGGAGGGTGGGTCATGGCGACAGGTGCGGGTGCTGTAGATCGGCCGACGGAAGACCCCGTCAGCGACATCTTGAAGTGGGTGCTGCTGGCGGTTGCGATCGTCACCTTCGCCTGTCTCGCCTGGGCGACCGTTCAGACTTATAGCGCCGCACCGCCTCAGCCCGATCGATACGTTACAGCCGCTGGCGCTGTCGTTATGACCAACGCCGACATAGTCGCCGGCAAGGCTGGATTCCAGCGAGCCGACCTGATGGACTATGGCAGCCTCTACGGCATGGGCTCCTATTTCGGCGAGGACTACACCGCCTCGAACCTTGTCGCGCTGGCGAACCTGACTGAGGCCAACGTCGCGACTGCCCAGCTAGGCCAACCGTACCCGGCCTTGCGGCCCGAGCAGCAGTGGCTCGCCCGCACCACGATGCAGGCGCAGCTGCAAGGGCTGGATCTGACGGCCAAGCAGGCTGTGGTTCCCGCAGCCCTGGCAGCCGCGATCGCGACTTTGCGCGATAGGATCAGCAGCGAACTGCTGCACGACGACTTTGCGAAGGGATGGACGCATGCCTCCAGTCTGGACGCGACAAGCGCCGCTCAGACAGCCGACTTCTTGATCTACTCCTCGCTGACGACCGTGGCGCGGCGCCCCGGGAGCCAGACCTCCTGGACCCAGAACTGGCCGTTCGAGCCGCTCGTCGGCAACATGCCGTCGACCTCGACGTTCCTCTGGACCTGGGCCAGCATCGGCTTCACCTTCCTGGCCATGGGAATGGTGCTGTTCATCTACGAGCGGTACCTCAACGCCCCCGATGACGCGCCGATGGACCCGGTGTTGGCGGCGTTCCGGCCATTGACCCCCAGCCAGCGCAAGACCGGCAAGTACTTCCTCGTCGTCGCGGCGGTGTTCCTGGTGCAGATCCTCGTGGGCGCGATCATGGCTCACTACTATTCCGAGCGGACCGACTTTTACGGCCTGCCCGTGGACAAATATCTGCCTTTCAACTTCCTGCGCGACGTCCACACCCAGACGCCGATCGTCTGGATCGGCCTGTCGTGGATTGCGGCGGCTCTCTTCCTCGCGCCGGCGATCAGCGGCCAGGAAGCGAAATGGCAGGGCCTGCTGGTTGATGTGTTGTTCTATGTCACCCTCGCCGTGGTCGCGGGCGCTCTCGTCGGCGACTACTTCGGCATCATGGGATGGATCGGCAACGGTTGGTTCTGGTTCGGCAACCAGGGCCTGTCCTACATCCAGCTGGGTCGGTTCTGGCAGATCGGTTTTTTCTCGGGCCTCGTCATCTGGAGCGTGCTGGTTTTCCGCGCCATGTGGCCGACGCGCACGAAGCTGGAGCAAGCGACGCGTCAGTTCTGGAGCGGGAACATCCGACTCGAGAACCTGCTGTGGGCTTCAACCATCAACATCGCGCTCCTCTATTCCTTTGGGATGATCCCGCTCACCGGGATCGAGAACTCGTTCACGATCACCGACTTCTGGCGCTGGTGGGTCGTGCATCTGTGGGTCGAGCAGTCGTTCGAGTTCTTCGCCGCGGCGATCAGCGCCTACCTGCTGATGGCCATCGGCCTGGTGTCGCGCAAGCTGGCCGAGCGAGCGGTCTATTTCGAGCTGATCCTGATCTTCCTCGGCGGTGTGCTCGGCACCGGCCATCACCTCTACTGGGTCGGCGGCCCCGACCTCTGGGTCCCGCTCGGCTCGATCTTCTCGTTCATCGAGGTGCTGCCGCTGGTCCTGTTGATCCTCGATGCCATCCGGCACCGTCAAATGATCAGGGCCGAGACCGAGTTCAAATACGGCCTCGCATACACCTACATCCTCGGCGCGGCCTTCTGGAACTTCGTCGGCGCCGGCGTCTTCGGGGGCGGCGTGCTGAACGCGCCGCTCGTGAACTACTACGAGCACGGCACCTTCCTGACGCTGAACCACGCGCACACGGCGCTCTTCGGCGCCTTTGGGCTTTTGGGACTTGGCCTGATCTACTTCTGCCTCCGCTACCTCGCGGGAGAAGGAGCTCGGTTCGGCGAGCGGCTCGGGCGCTGGGCATTCTGGCTCTACAATGGCGGCCTGGCCCTGTGGATCGTGTTCAACTTCTTCCCAATCGGCTGGGCGCAGCTTGGAGCGGTCTACACCCACGGATATGCCTACGCCCGCAGCGCGGCCTTCTACGACACCACGCTGTTCTGGCAGTGGATGCGCTTTCCGGGCGACGTCGTGTTCGCGCTCGGGGCTCTGCTGATGGCCTGGGACTTTCTCATCAAGCTGCGCCCGCTGTTTCCCGCCTTCGTCGAGCGATTGATGCCTGGGTCGCGGCCCGCTCCGAGCCCGGCCGGCGCGGCGGAGTGAACAGACGTTCTGCCAGGCATGGCGGCGCTCTTGAGCGGGCGCACGCACTCGTGCGACGGCGCTGAAGGCCATGAACGACATGGCTTTAGCGAGTGCGATCCACGTCCTCGCAGTGGTGATCTGGATTGGCGGCGTAAGCTTCGTTACCACCATCCTCATGCCGGCCATTCGTCGGGGACACCCTCCGCAAGACAGGCTGAAGGCGTTCCTAAGATTTGAAGGCCCATTCGCCTGGCAGGCGCGCCTCAGCGTGGCTGCCGCGGGGATGAGCGGACTCTACATGCTCTGGCGCGGAGACCTGTGGACGCGCTTCGGCTCGGCGCGGTTCTGGTGGATGCATGCCATGGTCGGTGTGTGGTTCGTCTTCGCAGTGATGTTGTTCGTGATCGAGCCTTTCGTCCTGCATCGGCGGCTTGCGACACTAGCGAGCGCCGCAGGGGCCGGTCCGGCCTTCTCCCGGATCGAGCGGTTACACCGCGTGCTGCTGGCCTTGGCCCTGATCGCCGTCGTGGGGGCGGCTGGCGGAACCCACGGCGGGTTCTGACCTTGGGTTCAATTCCAAACCGATCCTGAGCTACGACACGGCGGGCCGGATCGCTAGCGAACGCACGCGGGGCCTATGATGCGCAGCCATCGGTTTAGGTGCACCCGACTCCATCGCCGCCCAATCTCCGCACCACGCCGCAGATGTGCGCCAGCTGGTCGGCGAGGCCAGGCGGCGCCGGAAACGCGGCATCCAGCGCCGCGGCGCCCACTGTGAAAGCGGCCGCGCCGGCGGCGGCCGTAGCGGCGATTCGTTCGTCGCGATCGATCGATCCCGCGACGATTACGGGCTTGTCCCCGGCTGAGCGGCGGATCTCGCGGATCAACCGGGGCGCGTCGCCCGTGAAACGGTAGGCCAAGAGATCTAGCCCATGCACCGCTTCGCGGGCGGCCAGCGCGCGAGCGCTGCTTGCGATCGTCGCGATGTCGCCAACGAGGCGGCTTGGGTGGCCGAGGACCTGGCCGGGGAAAGGGAAGTAGCGGATCGAGCTGCCGGCGATGATTGGTTCGACGATGGCTGGTCGGGTGCCCCCCATCAGCACGTCCACGCCGAGCTCGACGCCCGCGCGCGCAGCCGCCGCCTCGGCCTCAGCCTCCAGGCAGACCATTTCCAGGTAGACGACGGCGCCCGCGGCGCGAATGTCGGCTGCGAGCGCGCGTAGCTCTGAAAGTGGCAGACCGACGTCCTTAAAACCGATGTGTCGCACGCCGGCCGCTATGGCGTGCGGCAGCTGCTCGCGTGCGTCGGCAATCGTGGCGTCGCCACGAGTGAGCATGAAGATGAAGTCGGGTCGCGACATTGTGTTGTGTTCCTAGACTACTCTCGGCCCTCGCGGCTCGCATGGCCACGGGGACCTGCGGATGTCCGCTCTGCGTCGGAGGCAGACAATCGCCCCGGCGCTGCGATCGGGCGCGCGTTTCGGTCAGCCAGCGTTACTGGCGCGGCGACCCGTCCGGGCACGAATTCAAGCCTGGTCCGCTCACGGGGACGGGTCCCACGCATCCGTGCGGCCGAAGCGTGTGGACGTCGGTCGAGTGGCGTCTCGTGACACTCGTGTCGCCGGCCGCCTCGACGGCATCGCTGGTGGGTTCGGCGTCTCGTGGGACCTTGTATGTGCTCGTGACGGCGCAGCCGGCCACCGAGGCGGCCGCGCCCAGCGCGAAAATCGCGAACGCGTTGCGCATACCCGGCCACTGTCTGTTCGAAGCGGCGGCGTTGCAAGGGGACTGCTGTCCGAGCGGCCGCCAAGGCGAGCGGTCAGTCGTCCGGGCTGCTGTCCGTCCACCGCCACACCGCGCCGGTCTTCGAGAAGACATAGATCACCTGACCGCAGACGACCGCGTAGGTGACCGCGCCGGCGCCGTCGACCTCGCTCTGCGGCTTGCCCTTGGCCAGGCACTTGCGCGCCGCCGGCTGCAGAAGAAGGGCGTGGACCCTGCCGAAGGTCAACGGCGTGTCGTTGTCGTCGAGGCCAGGCCCCAGCGTGGTCATGGAGGCGAGCGCGGCTTTGTCGTCCTTGGCGACAGCGACCGCGAATTTGCTCCAGAACGCCGCAAAGCCATCATCGGCCGCCTGTGCCGGCTCGACCGCTCCGATCGCGATGACAAGCGCCGTTAGCGTCCCCGGTTTCATCGCCCTTGCTCCGCACCCATGCCCGCCCGGACGGCGCGGGCTCAAGCGTGTTCCAACGGGACTGAGCAGTCAAACACACGGCCTCCGCCGCCGGCGTCCCCTGCGATCACCCAGGAGACGATGGGGTGGCGACCTGGTCTGTTGTGCGGCCTTCGCGAGGCGGATACCTGACGGGAGCGATGTCAGACGAACGCGAAGCGGACCTCCCGCTGTCCGCATGGGTCGTTGATCTTGCGCGGCGCGGCCGAGCTGGCACAAGCTTACGCAAACGGGGGACATCGATGCGCCAACTCTTCGCCGCTGTGAGCCTGGTTCTGGCCGCGCCGGTTCTCGCCAGCGCCGCCCCTCCGGTGACCAGCGGGGCCTACAACGAAGCGATGCTGCTCGCGTACGACCCGGCGACGGGCGCAGTCAGCGGCTATTTCGACATGACCCGGGGCGAGGCGCCGTCGTTCAGCTGCATCTTCTATCTGCACGGCAAGCTCTCGGGCGCGAGCGCGGCGATCGACACCTATTTCCCGGAGACGCCGAAGGACGACCTGATCAAGGGCAAGCTTGTGCTCAGCGACGCGACGCACTTTCAGGTCCAGCTTGAGAGCGAGCACGGCGGCTGCGCCAACGTCTGGTCTTTCGCTGATGAGAGCCAGCCCGCGACCTTCGACCTGGCGACGGCGCACCCGTGGGATGCGGTCGCGGTGGTGCGGAGCGACAAGGCGTACTTCTACGACGCGCCGGGCGCGGCCGCGCATCGCAGGGCCTATGTCGTCCAGGGCGACGGCGTCGGCGTCCGCGCCGCGAGGGCCGGTTGGGTCCAGGTCGACTACGTGGGCGGCGACGCGACCGTCTCCGGCTGGCTGAAGGCGTCCGACCTCTACCCCACGCCCTGAGCCCTTCTCCTTTCGCTAGCCCGCGGGGGCCGGCTCTGGCTGGGGCTGGGCTTGGGCGAAGGTGAAGGCTTCCGGCTCGGCGACGGTGCGGCGGAAGAAGGCCGAGATCATCGTCATCATCATGGGACGGAAGACCGCGTGGTTGCCGAACCCGTGCGGCAGCCCGCCGAAGATGTGCAGGTCGACCTTGCCGCCCTCGGCCCGCACACGCTCCTCGAAGCGGCGCGACGCGCTGACCGGCACGACCTTGTCGGCGTCGCCGTGCAGCAGCATCACCGGTGGATAGTTTGGGCCGACATGGGTGATGGGGCTGGCCAGCGCCGCCGCTTCTTCGGAACCGTCCGCGCCGGGCAGCGAGCGGGCGGCGAGGCCGCCGGAGGGCCTGGCGCCTCCCAGATGGAAGAGAACGGGCGGGTAGACCGCGGCCACAGCCGCGCACGCGGCCGAGACGCCGCCGTCGCCCTCCGGCGGATCGAGCCGGGCATCGTCCGCCGTGCCGGCCGCCAAGAGCACCATGTGGGCGCCGGCCGAGTGGCCCTCGAGACAGAGCCGGTGCGGGTCGAACGCCAGCGCGTCGGCGTGGCTCCGCACCCAGCGGATCGCCCGCTTCAGGTCATGGATCTGGGCCGGCCAGCGCGCCTCGCCGGTCAGCCGGTACTCGATCGGAACGGCGACGAACCCCTCGGCGGCCAGCGCCTTGGCGTGCTCGACCAGCATGTCCTTCGACCCGCGCGACCAGCCGCCGCCGTGCGCCATCACGACCGCCGTGCGCAGCGATCGGCCTGGCGGCCGATAGATGTCGAGCCGGAGCGAGCGGTCGCCCGCATCTCCATACACAACGTCCTTCTCGACAGCGGTCTCGCTCATCGTGGCTCCTTTCCTCGCTTCTCCCGAACGCTAAACCCCAGCGCGCGGCGCGACAATGTTCGCCGAAGGCCGGCGACTCCGGTCTTGATCGGACGGACGCGGGCGTGAGAGCTATTCAACCCGGCGTGGAGTTTCCGCTATGCGCGCGACGTTGAGCGTTCTGCTGACGGTGGCCGCCATGGCGGTCGCCGTGTCAGCCCTGGCGGATCCGCCCGCCCCGGTGGTCACGGTCACCGCCAAGCCGAAGCCGTCGCCCAGCCTCAACCATCAGACGTACGCGTTCGTGAATGACATCGCCGCACAGGCGCCGGGCGAGTCGTTGGTCCGCTGGGGCGCGCCGATCTGCCCTTACGCGGTGGGCTTGGGCTCCGAGCAGAACGCGGGAATCGCCCACGAGATCGCCCTGGTCGCCAACGCCGCCAGCGCTCCGGTGGCCACCACCGATTGCCATCCCAACTTCGTGGTGGTCGTCACCAGCCAGCCCGACCGATTGCTTGCCGCCTGGCGCAAACGTGACCCGGACCTGTTCGGAGACGGCCTGCCCTCGGATATCAGCCGGTTCCTCACCAAAGAGCGACCCGTGCGGGTCTGGTACAACGCGCTCAGGACGACGGTCGACGGCGAGGCCATCACCCAGGACCGGACCCAGTTCTATGGCGCGCCGACCCTCAGCAGCTTCACGCTCTCCCGGCTCCGTTTCGAGACGGTGCTCGGCCTGCAATCTGCGATCGTCGTCGTCGACGCCAATCAGGTTCAGGGATTCACCATCGGCCAGATCGCCGACTATGCCGCGATGGTCGGGCTCGCAGAGCTGAACCTCGACCGCGACCTCGGCGAAGCGCCGACGATCCTCCGCTTGTTTTCAGCTGCGGCGGCGGATCGTCCCGCCGGGATGACGGACTGGGACAAGGGTTTCCTCGCCGGCATGTACCGGTCCGACCAAGCCAGTCGGCTGCAGCGCTCGACCATCGCCGCCAGTGTCAGCGCCGCCGCGGCGGGCTCTAGCTCGGCCAGTCCTTGAGCTCGACGAGCGCGTCGGCCAAGAGTTCCTGCAGCAGCGGGGTGCGCGGATAGGGCTGGTTTCGGTACTGGCGGAGGCCCTCGGCGTGGCCGACGCCGAAGTCGCGACCGCGACGTGCGGCCCAGGCCTCCATGGAGGCCAGGTAGTCGCTGATTCCATGCTGCCTGGCGACCCAGGCATGCTGGCTCTCGTGCGCGAGCAGCATGCGGCGCTTCAGATCCATCACCCCGCCCACGTCGACGCCGAAGTCGGGGCGGATGCGCACGCCCTCACGGTCGCGCCCGCCGATGGGATCCATGAAGTAGAGGTGGGGGATCGTCCCCAGCGGCTTGGCGCCGGCGTAGTGGGGCACGGTGGAGGCGAAGCAGGCGTCACGGGCGAGCAGGCTCACAGCCTCATGGTCGGGGTGGTAGTCGGCCGGCGAGGCGGTGATCACGATATCGGGCGCCGCTTCGCGCACGAGGTCGGTGATGCGCCTGCGTGCGGCGTCGTCGTTGAACACGCCGAGGTCGGGCAGGTCGGCGCAGGCGTAGGTCGCGCCGATCAGGGCCGCCGCTTCAGTCGCTTCGCGCTTGCGGATGCGCGCTGTCTCGGCCGGGTCGGACTGGGTCGAACCCAGCTCGCCGGCGCTCGCGGTGGCGATGCGGATTGCATGCCCCTTGGCGGCGAGCAGGGCGAGCGCGCCGGCGCCCAGGATTTCGGTGTCGTCGGGATGCGCATGCAGCGCGAGGATGGTCGCCATGGAAGGCCCTGTTGGCTGTGGTCGCTCGGGACCGTCCTAGCGCTTTCGGCCCTGCTCAGGCCACCTGCGCGGCGCGGCGCCAGGCGCTAAGCGCGGCGATCGCCGCGCGCAGCTCCCGTTCGCGGGCGCGGTGGAAGTCGTGCGCCGCACGGCGGCTGGCGCGGGCGGCGAGCGCGAGCTCGGTGAGGTGGAAGCGGTGCAGGCGGGCTGCGGCCTCGACACCTAAGGCCCGCGCGCCGGCATCCGGATCGCGGGTCAGGATGTCGCCGGCCGAGAACCAGTAGAACGGGACGCCGGGATCGGGCGCGCGCAACGCCTAGGCGGGCTCCGCGTGGGCCGGCAGTGGCTGGGCGAGCGCGATCTGCGCCTCGCCGAGGTCGAAGGCGGTGAGGCCCGCAAGATAGCGCGGGCAGCCCTCGCCGAGGTCGGACATGCGCAGCCCGAGCCAATCGCGCCACTCGGCGAGGAAAACCTCGGGGTCAGGCTTGTCGAGCGCCGCGTCGCGCATCGCCTCCACCCAAACCTGCATGCGCTCGAGATTAGTCTGTCGGTCGATTGGAGCTTTTGGCATGCGCAGTCGTGTCACACAGACACATCGATGAGTCAAGAATATTGTGTCTCACAGACACACTGTCACCGCAGCTAGTTTCCGAGGGCGGTCAGCATCGGTTCTAGGCTGCCCTATCTGTCCGTGCCGGTGCGCTGCAGCGCTTTGGCGACCTCGACCAGCTGGCGGCGTTCGACGGGAGCGAGCTGGTCCCAGATCGACCACATCCCCTCGGGCTCGGTGGGGTCGCGCATGATCAGGTCCGCGGGCTCGCACCGCAGCGCCTCGGCCGCCGCCTCGAGGAACGGCTGGTCGTAGCGCCGGCGGCCAGTCTCGATGTTGGAGAGATAGGAGCGGTCGATGCCGATGCGCTCGGCAAGCTGCGCCTGCGTCAGGCCGCGGTATTTGCGCCAGGCGCGGATGAAGTGACGGGGTGCGTTTCTCATGGCCACGGCGTGGCGCCATCTGCTGAGTCTGCCCGTGACTTATAGACACATTTTTCTTGACGTCAAATGTGTCTATGTGGAACATTACGGGAACGATGACTCAGTCCGCTCCCGCGTCTCGTCCCGACATCGACGAACCGCCGCCGCCGCTCACCGCCCAAGAGCTCGCGACCGAGCGCCTGGAGGCGGAAGGCTGGCCCGTGCTGCGTGGCACGGCCGCCCAGCGCGATGCGCGCTTCGTGAAGAAGCTTCTGAAGGCGCAGCTCACGCTGCTAAGGGGACGCAGGTGAGCGACGCCGCCGAGGACGCCGCGATCCGCGCCGCGCTCAGCCTCTGGTTCGGCATCCCGCGCGGATCGTGCACCGTGCTCTGCGCCCTCTACCGGGCCGGGGGAAAGCCGCTCACGGCCGCGGTGCTGGCCAGGCAGGCGATGACGACGCGCAAGTCGCTGGTGAATCATCACCTGCACTTTCTGAGGCAATCGCTGGCCGACGAGGCGATCGATTTCGAACCGGAGGCGGGCTACTGGCTCACCCCCGCCGGCGTCGCCGAATGCCGCGAGGCGCTGCGCTGCGTGGGCGAGGACCTGAGGCGGGCGAGTTGAGCCGCCGCCGCCAGGCCGCCGCCCCGGAGACGGAGACGCCCATGCTCGACAGCGTGCGCCAGGTGTTCCTGGCGGCGCTGGCGGCGATGGAGCCAAAGGACCTCGCCGACTGGGGCAAGGCGAACCCGAACCAGTTCTTCGCCACCCTGCTCAAGCTGATCCCCGAGTCCGAGCTGCGCGGCGCCGATGTTGCCGACGTCAGCGAAACGCCGCTCAGCGAAGAAGAATGGGCAAGGCGCGCGCGCGAGTAACCTGGGCGCCGCAGCCTGGACCCCAGTACAGGTTCGTCACCTGCCCGACCTTCGAGGTCGTCTATGGCGGCGCGCGCGGCCGCGGGAAGACTGACGCGAGCCTCGGCGACTTCGCCCTGCACGCGCGCCGCTACGGCGCAAACGCCAAGGGCCTGTTCGTGCGCCGCACGCGGGTGGCGCTCGAGCCCACGATCGAGCGGGCGCGCCAGCTCTACCTGCCGCTGGGGGTGGAGTGGCGGCAGCAGCGGTCGCTGTTCCGCTGGCCCAATGGGGCGGTGCTTTACTTCCGCTACCTGAACCAGGACGCAGACGCCGACGCCTATCAGGGCCACGACTACAGCAGAGTTTATGTCGAGGAGCTGACCCAGTTCCCCGACCCGTCGCCGGTGGACAAGCTGAAGGCGACGCTGCGCTCGGCCGCGGGCGTGCCCTGCGGCTTCCGGGCGACCTGCAATCCGGGCGGGCCGGGGCACACGTGGGTGAAGGCCCGCTACATCGACCCCGGGCCCTGGCAGGTGATCGAGGAGGTGTTCGAGAACCCGTTCGACGGACGCAGGATAACGCTCGGCCGCGTCTTCATCCCCGCCAAGCTCACCGACAATCCGCGCCTCTTAGAGAACGACCCGCTCTATGTCGCCAAGCTGCAGCAATCGGGCTCGGCGCAGCTGGTCAGGGCCTGGCTCGAGGGCGACTGGGGGATCGTCGAGGGCGCCTTCTTCGACAACTGGTCAGCGGCGAGGAACGTCGTTGCGCCGTTTCCGATCCCGGCCGACTGGACCCGCTTCCGCTCGCTCGACTGGGGCTCAGCCCGGCCGTTCAGCGTAGGCTGGTGGGCGGTTGCGGGCGATCCGACGCCGGCCGGGCGCGTCGTGATCCCCCGCGGCGCGCTGGTGCGCCACCGCGAATGGTACGGACGCGGCGCGAAGCCGAACGAGGGGCTGAAGATGACCGCCGAAGCGGTCGCACGGGGGATCCTGACGCGCGGGGCCGGCGAGAGCATCGCCTATGGCGTGGCCGACCCGTCGATCTTCGCCTCAGACGGCGGGCCCTCGATCGCCGAGCGCATGTTCCGCGAGGGCCTGACCTGGCGCCGGGCCGACAACGCGCGGGTGGCGCGCGGCGGCGCCATGGGCGGCTGGGACCAGATGCGCGCCCGCATCTCCGGCGACAGCGACAGGCCGGGGCTCGTGGTCTTCGCGACCTGCCTCGACTTCATCCGCACCGTGCCGGCGCTGCAGCACGACCCGGCGCGGCCGGAAGACGTCGACACCAACGCCGAGGACCATGCGGCCGATGAGGCCCGCTATGCCTGTATGTCGCGGCCCTACGCGTCCGAGCGCCCACCCGCCGCGCCCGAGACGCGCACGCTGGGCGAGCTGACGTTCGACGAGATCCTGGCGATCGAAGACCGCCGGCGGGCGGAGTGGGACTAGCCAGGCCCTACTGGTCCTCTTCGCTTGGCGCGGACACACCTGGACGCCGCGCCTTGCCCGGCCAACGGCGACGCGCCCCGCCCAACCGGCTCCGGCGGGCTCGAAGGGTGCAACGCCGAGGCTTCGGCTAGCGGCTAGCGATAGAAGACGTGCTCGCCGATGCGCGCGACTTCCTCGCGGCGGTGCGCCCAGTAGGGGTGCACATAGGCGGCGTGGTAGAAAAGGGCGCCTGGCACGAGCGCGGGCTCGGCGTCCTCGCGCGCGATGCGGGCGATGCCGACGGCGGTATGCCAGCGGTCGTCAGAGCTGTGCGGATGATAGCGGGCGGTGTGGAAGAACTGGCCGGCCTGGTTCACCACCGCGCAGATGGTCTTCGGAAACAGCGGCGACTTGACCCGGTTCATGATCAGCTGCGCGAGCGCGAGCTGGCCCTTCAGCGACTGATTGGCCGCCTCGTGGTGGACGGCCTTGGCCATGCAGTCGAGATCGGCGTCGAGGTGATCGACATCGGCGCCGGCGACGACGACGCGCGCCTCCAGCGACAGGGCGGCATGCAGCGGCGGGCTTTCACTGAGCACGACAGGTTCGCTCGGCGCCGGCGCATCGGCCGGCATCACGGTGATCGCAGGGCCCGTCATCGGCCGGATCATCGCGCTGGAGGCGGTGATCGTTTGCGGAAACGCCTGGGGCGCGAAGACGAGGCTCGCGCCAAGGATCGTGGCGACTGGAAGCCCAAACCGAAGAGACATTCGCTCACTTTGCCATTGCGCCAACCGGCCCATAGCGGCGCTTAAGGGAAAAGCACGGCCGCCAGAGCCCAGATCACGTCTTGTCGCGACCCTTGCGTACAAGGGAGAGGAAGGCCCGCGACCAGATTTATCAGTTCCCCGTTGCGAGCCCGAAACAGGGCCCCCTCGGTCGAGCTCGCGCATCTAGCGGCTATGCGAGCGAGTCGCAGGATTAGCCGCCCGGGCCGGCCGTGGCAAGCCAAAGTCGTTACCGGAAGGTTACCGCCGGAGCGCTCCGCGGCCGATTCCTACCGCAGTGCAGCAAGCGTTGCCGTCGTCGATTGGCAGCCGGCCCCGGCCGAATTTCCTTGTGTGAAAAGGTGTTGGTTCATGTTGGCGCACGGGCTGAAGCGCGGTAACCTCGGGTTGTCGACGAGGCCTGCTGAGCACCTGCAATGACGATTGGAATCCTGNAGACGGGCAAGCCCCCCAGGTCGCTGACGGCCCGTTTCGGCAGCTATCCGGCCATGTTCGAGGCCCTGATCGGCCCCGGACGCGCTTATCGCAGCTTCGACGTCACGGCCGGCGAGCTGCCATCGGCGGCCGGGCCGCTCTGCGAGGGCTACGTGGTCACCGGCTCGGAGGCCGGGGTCTACGACGACCGCCCCTGGATCGGGCCGCTGGGCGACTTCCTGCGCGCGGTGAAGGGCCGCACCAAGCTGGTCGGGATCTGCTTCGGCCACCAGATGATGGCCGAGGCCTTCGGCGGCAAGACGATCAAGTCGCCGAAGGGCCTGGGCATCGGCTTGCACGAGTATGCGCTGGACACCCAGGAGCCCTGGATGGACTCCACAGCCCCGATCGCGGCGGCGGTCTCGCACCAGGACCAGGTCGTCGCCCTGCCGCCCGGCGCTCGGGTTGTCGGCGGCAGCGACTTCACCCCGATGGGCGTCATCGCTTACGACGACCAGCCGGCGATCTCCATGCAGTGCCATCCGGAGTTCAGTCCCGCTTACGCGCAGGCGCTCCTTGAAACGCGCTGGGCCGAGACGCACCTCGGCGAGCGGGCGAAGGCGGCGATCGCCGAACTCGAGCGGCCGAACGACCACGCCCGCCTGGGCGGCTGGATCCGCCGCTTCCTGGACCGCTAAGGCGGGGGCGCCTGAGCGCACCGGCGACTATCGCGGGCCAGGTATTCGCGCGGCGAGGGGTCTGGTTGGCACGAAGTTCGCATCTCAGGCGAGTTGAGTCCCCGAACGGGAAACCGGGCGGGCCTCGGCATGTCGTTAGAGGATTTGAGATGTCGGTCACCGTTCTGCCCACCCCCAAGCGCCGCGAGACCACGCCGGCCGCGGAGTCGATCGCCGAGACGATGCGGCGGCTGCGCGCAGAAGCCCAGGCGCACGCCCGCGAGCACAGCGAGATCTTCGCGACCGCCGTGGTCGAGCTCGAGGCGATCGCTCAGGACATCGCCGGCGGCGGCGAGGCCTATCTCGGCGGGGTGCGCGAGACCGCCCGACGGCTCGTGGCGGAACTCGGCAACGCGCGGATGCAGCTCGAATCGTTGCTCGGCCGCACGCAGCCCTAAAAGCGCTAGCGGTTCAGGTAGATCGGGTTCCCGATCGCGAGCGTCCGCTCGCCGTCGGCGGAACGGACGTCGGCGCGGATCCAATGGCGCATGCCGTCCCCGGGCAGGGTGAAGCTCAGCGCCTGATCGGCGTCTGCGATCGACACGTCGCCCAGCGCGACGCCGTGCTGGCCATCCATGACAAGGTCCATGCAGGCGCCGGCCAGACCCTCGACATGGACGCTGAACGCGACCGTCGAGCCCCTCGGCGCGGCCAGGCTCTGGCCCATGATCGCGCGCGCCTCGCCGCATGAGCCGGCGAGTTCGAGCAGGATGCCGCCTGCCCCCTCGACGTCGATGAAGACCCGCCCGGCGCGGATCGCGTCCAGGATGGCGCGTTCGCTGAGCGCCTCGGCGTAGACCACAGTGGTCGGGAAGGCGACCGCGGGGTGTTTGGCCGGATCGCTGTCCGGCTGATGGTTGTCGCTGCCGCCAATGGCGGTCGGCGAGAAGCCCTCGTTCAGCCGCTGTTCCCAAAATGGGATACCGGAGAAGGGCCCGTCGGCCTTGCCGCCCTGCGCGCGGACGGCGCCGCCGTTCACGACCTCGACCGCCGCGACGCGGGCGTAATCCGTGCCTCTCGCCGTCCAGCCACAGCCCAAGCAGAGCTCGTTCGAGGGCAGCGCTGGGTGGTTGACGATGAAGAGCCCGTGCTGGCGGTCGACGGCGTCCTGCAAATCACGGACCGTGGGCAGATGGCGGCTGGTCAGGCGGAACTCGACGAAGCCGATCGCGCCAAGCACGCCGGCGTGGCCGCAGAAGGTGGTGATCTCGACGCCGGGGATGAGCAGCAGGCGATCGAAGTGCGGCTGCAACTCGCGCAGCGCATGGTGATGCGAGATGGCGTTGTGGTCGGTGACCGCGATGAAGTCGACGCCCTTGGCCGCCGCGGACTCGACGGTCTTGTAGACCGGGCCGGGCGAGCGGCCGCCAGACTGGCTCCCAACCGAACCGTCGGAGTGGCAGGTGTGCATGTGCAGGTCGCCGCGGTACCAGCGGGCGCCGACCGCGAGCGGCTCGGACGCGAAGCTGGAGACCGCTGTCTGCTCGCCGCGGCCGAAGCGGATTGTCGCGACATAGCGCGCCTCGCGGCCGGGACGGATGTTGGGCACGCCCAGCAGCAGCGTCCAGCGGCCAGGAACGATGGGGCCGGGCAGGTAGGAGGGCGTGGCGTCGATCGTCGAGACGCTGAAGCGCGCCTTGTCGCCGCCGCTCCANCCGCGGAAGCGCTCGGGGTCAAAGAGGCCAAGGTCGATGACCGCCTTCTCGTCGCGGCCGGTGTAGGCGAACTCGACGGTGATGCGGTCGACGCCGGGCGGAACGTCGAAGCCGAGCTCCTTGTAGGTCTCGTGGTCGGCCCGCGTGAGGACGCCCTCAAGGACAATGGCGTCGGCTCGGGCCGGGGCGTCGATCTCCGTGGTGGTCATTGCCGCACCGCCTTCTAAACCGCTCATCCCGCGAACGCGGGGACTCAGGTGTTTTAGCTCTCACAGCTCGGGGTTTCCGGCAAAAAAGCCTGTGGGGCGCTCACGCGCCGTCAAGCGCGAGCAGGGCGAAGCTGGCTAGCCAATGCTCGCCCATGTAGTCGGCGGCAAGGTGAGGGAGCGCGGCTTCAAGGTGGCGCTCGGCGGCCGCCTCCAGCGCCAGGGCTAGCGTCGGCGCGGCGCGCGCGAGGCGGCGGAAGCACCAGGCGCGGCTCAGGTTCAGTCCGTCGAGGTGGGCGATTTGGCCGTCGCCGCGGTCGCTGACCGTCGCCGGTGTAAATAGCGTCTGCGGCTCGCCGTCCGCGAGGCGCGGCAGGAAGCTCGCGAACCACGGCGCGAAGTCGTCGGGCGGTAGGAGCTCGGCCATGCACGCCGCTTCGATCAGCGCCGGCGACAGGAAGTCGGCGCCGCCAGGCTCCCAGGCCGGGCAATCGGCGTCGGTGGCGTACCAGCGCAGCGCCGTCGCGCGCAGGACGGCCGCAAGGCCCTGGTCCTCGGCGAACGGCGCGTAGCGAGCGCAGAGGACAAGGGCAAAGGCCGTCGAGCCGTGCGTGCCGACGCGGATCGGGTAGGTCGCCTTCGGCAACCACGCCACGAGCCGGCGCTCGAAGGCGCGGGCGAGGGGCCGCATAAGGGCGGTCCAGCGCTGGCCGTCGGCGCCGACGTGCGCCTCGAGCTCCGCCTGCAGCATCAGGAGCCAGGCCCAGCCGTAGGGCCGCTCGAAACCCTGGGTCGCCGGACGCGCGAGAAAGGCGAGCTCGCCGGCGACGTTGGCCTCCGTGAACGCCTGATCGAGCCAGGCGCGGACGGCGCTGGCCGAGGCGATGCTCGGCGCGCGTCTCAGCACGCGGGCGAGCAGCCAGTGGCTGTGCACCGCCGAGTGCCAGTCGAAGCTGCCGTAGAAGATCGGGTGCAACGTCCGCGGCGACGCCAGGTCGCCCGCTTCGGTCAGAACCTGGTCGAGCTTGTTCGGGTACTCGCGTCCGACGTGTCCGAGCGCGATGCCCGCGAACTGTTCGGCGAGCGCAAGGGTCAGGGCCGGCATGGGTTCAGACGCGCTCCGTCAACCTTCGGGCGTCGCAGGACTCGGCGCCACCGGGTCGGGTGCTATAGGACGCTCATGGGTGGATTTTGAGGGGTATTGCATGCGTTCCGCCGTCCTTGCCGTCGCCGCGGCTGTTCTCTTTCTCGCGCCAACCTCGCCGTTCGCCCAGACCCGTGATCGGGGTCCGGATGCCAGCATGCGGGCGCAGGGGCAACCCGCGGCCCCCGCGCGGGCCCCCGGCGCGGTGCCTGCCCCCGGCGAAGGCTTACATCCGGATCCGGCTTGCGAGGCGCAGGGAGGCGAGTCGGCGGCCGCGCAGGCCGGCGCTGGCGACGCGCGTGCCGACCGCGCCAACTGCCGCAAGCTCTCCGACGCCGACATCGCGACCGCCCCGATCAACGAGATCAGGGTGGCGAGCCGGCACGAGGCGCACATCGACGGCCGCGTGATCGCCTACACCGCAACGGCCGGCACGCTCACCTTGCGCGACGACGACGGTAAGCCGACCGCCAGCATGTTCTACGTCGCCTACACCACCGGCGATCCGCATCGACCCGTGACCTTCCTCTACAACGGCGGCCCCGGCTCCTCGACGGTGTGGCTGCACATGGGCTCGCTCGGGCCCAAGCGGGTCCTGACCGACAGCCCCGAACCGACGCACAATGCGCCCTACGAGCTAGTCGACAACGAAGACAGCCTGCTCGACAAGTCCGACCTGGTGTTCCTGGATGCCGTTGGCGCCGGCTTCTCGCGGCCTGTCGGCGACACCAAGCTCAAGGCGTTCTGGGGCACCGATCAGGACATCGACGCCTTCGCGCGCGGGATCGAGCGCTGGCTGACCATCAACGAGCGCTGGAACGCGCCGAAGTTCATCTTCGGAGAGTCATACGGCACCACCCGGTCGGCCGGCCTGTCATACCGGCTGCAACAGGACGGGGTGCAGCTGAACGGCGTCGTCCTGCTCTCCTCGATCCTGAACTACGGCCGCCGCCAGCCTGGGTTCGACCAGGAGATGATCAGTTACCTGCCCAGCTATGCCGCCGCTGCGGCCTACCACCACAGGCTGGCCAGCCCGCCCACCGACCTGAACGCCTTTATCGCCGAGGTGCGCGACTTTGCCCGCGGCCCCTACGCCGAAGCGCTGGCGAAGGCGCAGGATCTGAGCGAGCCCGAGCGGCAGGCGATCGCGCAGAAGCTCTCGAGCTACATCGGTCTTCCCGTCGACTACATCCTGGCCAGCGATCTGCGCATCCCGCCTGGCCGCTTCCGCAAGGAGCTGTTGCGCGACCAGCGGCTGACGCTGGGTCGCTACGACGACCGTTTTACCGGCGTCGACATCGACGCGGCGGGCGAAACGCCGGAGTTCGACCCCTCCGACACCGGCATCACAGGCGCCTTCGTCGCGGCCTTCCACGACTATCTGACGCGGGAGCTCGGATATGTGACCGAGCTTTCCTACCGGCCGACCTACTACCAAGCCGGTATCCAGTGGGACTTCAACCACAAGGCTTACGGGGTCGGCGGATCGGGCGGCGAGAACGAGGCGGACGTCGCCCTCGACCTGTCGCAGGCCATGCGCGAGAATCCGCATCTGCTGCTGTATTCGCTGAACGGCATCTACGACCTGGCCACGCCGTTCTTCGGGACCGAGTACGACCTGTCGCATATGCAGCTCGACCCGGCGCTGCGCGGCAACGTCCGCTTCGCCTACTACCCCTCCGGCCACATGGTCTACCTGAACCCGGAAGCCCTGCACGCGATGAAGGCGGACCTCGCCCGCTTCTACGACGAAGCCGCACCGTCCGGGCGGTGAGCCTGCCGCGCTCGCGTCCGATTGGAGGGCTGTTCGCCGCCGGGCGCGAGGGCTAGGCTGCCGGCTCAAGCAGCCGTGACACAGGGGTGAGCCGATGTTCGACCTGGACGGATTTGTCGAGCGCTGTCGCCGGTTGGCCGGTGAGCCGCACGCGCCCAAGCGGGTGCTGGAGCTGATGCGCGAGGCGGTCGCCGACCCGGAAGCGGTCAAGAAGGGCGTGCCGCCGCTCGCGCCGAACGTCGGGGTGCTGGACGAGCCGATCTTCCGCTCGAGCGAGCTCACCGTGCTCAACGTTGCGCTCCGCCCGGGTGGCCTCAGCATCCCGCACAACCACGCCATGTGGGCGGTGATCGGGATCTACCAGGGCAAGGAGGCGAACACGTTCTTCCGGCGGACCGAACACGGGCTCGAGCAGTCGAACCACCGCACGGTCGAGACCGGCGAGGCGATGCTGCTCGGCGCCGACGTCGTACACGCCATCGAAAATCCGCTCGCGTCCCTGACGCTCGGCCTGCACGTCTACGGCGGGGATCTGCTGGGCGTCGAGCGCAGCATGTGGCGCTCCGAAGCGGGCGAGGAGAGCCCCTACGAAGTCGCTCAGTTCTACGGCTGGAGCCGCGATCGGGCGTTGGCGCGGCGCGCGCTCGCCGGCCAAGCCACGGCGGGCTGAGAGCGCTGCTGGTCGGCTTGCGCAACGCCCGGCCGCGTTACGCCATCGTCGGGGCGGGCGGGCGCTCGTACCTCTACCTGCAGGCGCTGATTGGCGAGCACGTGGACGACGGCGAGCTGGTCGGGCTCTGCGAGCCCAATCCCGGCCGGCGGGAGCGAGCGGCGAAGCTGGCCGCCGACGGCGGCGTCGCTGTCCCAGGCTACGAGGCCACCGACTTCAGGCGGATGCTGCGCGAGACGGGGGCGGAACGCGTCATCGTCACCTCGCCCGACTTCACCCACTCCGACTACATTACAAGCGCGCTCGAAGCCGGCGTCGATGTCGTTACAGAAAAGCCCCTGACCATCGATGCCGAGTCCTGCCGGCGCATCTTCGCCGCGCGCAAGGCGAGCGGCCATTCCGTCCGCGTGGCGTTCAACTACCGCTACGCGCCGCCCCGCACGCTGGTGAAGCAGGTCCTGATGTCGGGGATCATCGGCCCAGTGACGGCGGTCGACTTCGAATGGCGGCTCGATACTCACCACGGCGCCGACTACTTCCGGCGCTGGCATCGCAACCGGGCCAACTCCGGCGGCCTTCTGGTGCACAAGGCGACTCACCATTTCGACCTGATCAACTGGTGGCTGGGTTCGACCGCGAGCAGCGTGCGCGCCAGCGGCCGCCGCGTCTTCTACCGCCCGGAGACGGCGGATGCGCTGGGCCTTGCGGGCCGCGGTGAGCGGTGCGCGGGCTGCGGTGTGTTCGACGCCTGCAAACTCAAGCTGGACACGGCGAAGAGCCGCGCGCTGACCGCGCTCTACGCCGACAACGCAGGCTACGACGGCTATTTCCGCGACCGCTGCGTGTTCAGCGCGGACATCGACATCGAAGATACCATGCAGGCGTTGATCGCTTATGAGAGTGGAGTCGTCGTCAACTACCTCCTGACCGCTTACGACGCAGCCGAGGGCTACCGTGTCGTCTTCCACGGAGAGCGTGGCGTGCTGACGCTAAAGACCGTCGAGCGCGCCTACGTGCGCGACGATGGCGGGCTCGAGCGGCCAGCGCTTTCGGAGACGTCGAGCGTGGTGGTCCAGCCCCTGTTCGCCAAACCCTATCGCCTGGCCATCCCCGAAGCGGAGGGGTCGCACGGCGGCGGCGACCGGGTCATGTTGGAGCATCTGTTCCGCGAGGGCGGCGATGACCCCTTCGGCCGGGCCGCCGACGAGCGCAGCGGGGCCTGGTCGGCGCTGGTCGGCATCGCCGCCAACGCCTCGATCGCGTCGGGGGCGGAAGTCAGGCTGGGCGACCTCGCCCATGACATACCTCGCCCCGACACGCCGGCCGCCCCGCTTGGCGCCTGGCGGGCGTTCGACCCCGCCGCCTATCCCTTTCTCGCCGGCGCGACGGTGCTCGCACCGGCCGGCGCCTAAAGGCTCCATGGCGCTGGACGGGTTCGACGAGCTGATCGCCGCGGCCGAGCGGGAGCGGTTCGAGGGATGGGACTTTTCGCACCTCGCCGGACGCCTGGTCGAGGCGCCGCCGGCCTTCGCGTATCTCGCCGCCGTGCGCCGGCGGCTGGCCGGCGTCCAACGGCTGCTCGATCTTGGGACCGGCGGGGGCGAGGTGCTTTCGGAGCTCGCGCCGTTTCAGCCCTCGACCATCGCGACCGAGCCATGGCCGCCGAACGCGGCGCTGGCCGTGCGACGGCTGGCCCCGCTCGGCGCCTCCGTGGTCCTGGTCGAAGGAGCGCCGGAGAACTGGGAGACGATCGCCGCGCCGCTTCGCGCCCGGCCGGCATTGCCGTTCGTCGACGACGCCTTCGACCTGGTGATCGATCGGCACGAGTCGTACCTGCCGGCGGAGGTCTTCCGTGTGCTGCGCCCCGGCGGACGCTTCGTGACACAGCAGTGCGGTGGAACCCATCACGGTGAGCTCAACGACCTGCTCGGCCTGCCGCGGCCGCGCTATGGCGCCTGGCGGCTTGAAGCGGCCGAGGCGCAGCTCAACGCCGTCGGCTTCGAAGACGTCGCCGGCCGGGAGGCGTTCACCGAGACGCGCATCCATGACGTCGGCGCGATCGTCTACTACCTGCGCGCCTTGCCCTGGCAAGCGCCGAACTTCCGCGCGCGACCATCTCCAGCGTTTGCGGGCGATGCATGACCGGATCACGGCGACCGGGCCGCTGGCCATCCGCGCCCACCACTTCTTAGTCGAGGCGGCAAAGCCGTTCTGATCAGGAGCGCCGGCCGTTCGCTATCCAGACGCCCATGGGATCCCTCGACTCGAAGCGAACATCACAAGCGGGCGTAAGTCGCGTTCCGCCGTTCTGCCGCCACACGATCGACACGAGACTGTTGAAACTCGGACCTACCTTAGACAGTCGATCGAGCGCGTCTCGACTAACCGGTTGGAGCGAACGCCATGGCCGACCCTGAGCAGACCGGCGCTTCCGGTCCGCCTGCCGAACCGTCAGACACGGCAGACAATGTGCATGACCTTGGCCGCGACACGGGGGCCCAGCGTCTGCGCCGCCTGCAGATCGAGGCCCACAGGTTGGCCCGAGAGCAGGTCGAGATCCTCACGCAAGATCTGAACGCCATAAGCCCAGCGGGCGGCCGAGATCTCCGACGACGGCGACTCCTATCCGGTCGGTGTTCGCGAGCTGTGCTCTAGGCTGGCCGATGACCTGAGGCTGCAGGGCAAGACGCTAGCGGCGATCATGGCGCGCACAGCGCCCTAGAAAGCTGCATCGCGCAGATCCAAGACGTCCGATGCCCGCTTTTGCGCGTTCAGCCGCGGGACGGGTGGCTGGGTGTGGCGCGCCGGCGCGGAGCGTGAGAAGTCTGCTGCAACGAGGTGGAGGCAAGTGGAGCGGTGACGGGCTCGGAGCTCATGTCGGGCGTCGACGCCCAGTTCATCGGGCGGGTCTCGCCGACCGCGCCGCGCATCCAGGCGGGCGGGCATCCCTGCCAGGGCATCTACTGGACGCCCAAGAGCAAGCGCCCGAAGACGGCGCTGATCGCCACCCACTACAACGTCGATTTCGCTGAGCATTACAGCGCCCCCTATTTCGCCGCGCGCGGGTTCGGGTTCCTGGGCTGGAACACGCGCTATCGAGGCGCGGAGGACCAGTTCATCTTCGAGCATGCGCTGATCGACATCGGCGTCGGCGTCCGCTGGCTGCGCGAGGAGGCCGGCGTCGAACGCGTGGTGATCCTCGGCAACTCCGGCGGCGGCTCGCTGATGGGCGCCTACCAGGCGGAAGCCGCCGCGCCCACGCTGGCGGGCGGCATGAGGGGCGCGGGCACCGGGGCTCTCGCTTCGCTGCCGTCGGCCGACCTCTATGTCTCGCTGAACGCGCACAAGGGCCGGCCGGAGGTGCTCACCGCCTGGATGGACGCCTCGGTCGTCGACGAGTTCGACCCGACCAAGACCGATCCAGCGCTCGATCCGTTCAAACCCGACAACGGTCCGCCGTATTCGGCCGACTTCATCGCGCGCTATCGCCAGGGGCAGCGCGCCAGGAACCAGCGGATCACCGACTGGGCAAAGGCCGAGCTTGCGCGCCTTAACGCCGCCGGCGTCCCGGATATCCTCTTTCCGCTCTACCGCACCTGGGCGGACCTGCGCTTCATGGACCCGACGATCGATCCGTCGGACCGCCCTTGCCCGGGGTGCTATCGCGGCTCGCCCCCCGAGGCGAACCGGTTTCCCGGCATCGGGCGGGCCAACAGCCTGCGCACCTGGCTTTCCATGTGGAGCCTGGAGGCGTCGAAATGCCAGGGCGGACCGCAGCTGGCCAAGGTCGACCTGCCGGCGCTCGTCGTGCAAAGCACAGCCGACATGGGCGTCTTCCCGAGCGACGCGCGCGGCATCCACGCGGCGCTCGCATCGAAGGACAAGAGCCTGGAGCTTATTCCGGGCGCCCACTACTTCGAGGACTCCGAGGCCAACCGGACGGCGATGATCGATCTCGTGTCGGCCTGGATCGCTGGGCGGAGCTGAATGCGGGAGGACGGATACGGATGTTGATCAAGGATCGGATCGTCGTGGTGACAGGCGCGGCGAGCGGGATCGGGCGGGCGCTGGCGCGCCGGTTTGCGGGCGAGGAGGGCGCAAAGCTCGTCGTCTGCTCCGACCGCAACGCCGAGGGCGTGCGCGCCGTCGCCGACGAGATCGGCGGTGTCGCCTTCGAGACCAACGTCGGCAAGGAGGCCGACATCCAGACGCTCATCGAGCGGGTGGAGAGCGAGCACGGGCCGATCGACCTCTTCTGCTCCAACGCCGGGATCGGCATCGGCGGCGGGGCTGAGGCCTCGAACGAGGCCTGGCAGCGCATCTGGGACATCAATGTGATGGCGCACGTCTGGGCGGCGCGCCATCTGGTCCCGCGCATGGTTGCGCGCGGCGGCGGCTATCTGCTCAACACCGCCTCGGCCGCGGGCCTGCTCTCGCAGATCGGCTCGGCGCCCTATGCCGTGACAAAGCATGCGGCGGTCGCGCTTGCCGAGTGGCTGGCGATCACCCACGGCGACCAGGGCATCAAGGTCTCGGTGCTCTGTCCGCAGGCCGTGCGTACGGCGATGACCGCCGGCAACGAAGGCGGCGTCGCCAGCGTCGACGGTATGATCGAGCCGGAGGCCGTGGCCGAGGCCTGCGTTCGCGCGATCGAGGCGGAAGACTTCCTGGTGCTTCCGCACCCGGAGGTGCTCGAGTACATGCGGCGCAAGACCGGCGACTACAACCGCTGGATCCGCGGGATGCAGAACCTGCAGCGGCGGTACCGGAGCTGACGGTCCCATCCGCTCGGGCCGTGGCGCATTCCGGCCGCAATCGAGTCTCAATTCTGTTGAATTGGCGGTTCCCTATCGGCACCGACCGCAGGTTGATTCGCTTGAACGCGTATCGCTGGCGGCGAGGAGGCGTAGGTGACGTCACTGTCGCGGCAGTTCAAATCGGCCGAGTTGGCCTGGTCGGCGGCAGGCGCCGCGCGCGAGATCGACGCGATGATGAGCCGCCTGCCGACCTCGCTTCTCGAGGCCTTGCTGATGGTCGAGCAGCCGCAGGCGCCGCGCTGGCGGCCCGCCGCGGCGCTCGGTGCAGGCGTCAGGGACTGAGATCTAGGCGCGCTTCAGGCGAAAGGATCGAACCTCGAACGGACGGATCGCGTCGGCCGGCGGCGCGATGGGGTCCTCGAGCAGGCTGACTTCGCCGGCGATGGCCCAGCCTGGCGGCGGTTCGATGGCGAAGGCCCCGCGGGCGCCGTGCGGCTCGTACACACGCAGGATGAGGCCGTCCCCGTCCTCGGCGGGCTTGAGCGCGCCGAGCGCAACCGGCTGGCCGGAAACACGCAGGAACGCGCGCGTCTCGTCAGCCGCGCCGGCCAGCGCGGCGTGAAACAGCGGTCGGTTCAGATCCTCGGCCTCAGCGAGTACGCCGCCGGCGACCCAGTCGCCCGGATGCGGGAGCAGCGCGTAGGTCAGGCTCTGCTCGCCCTCGTCGGCCAGCCGATCAGGCAGGATGGGTGAGCGGAGCAAGCTCAGGCCTAGCTCGTTTCCCCGCGCGTGACAGCCGTAGCGGCCGTCGTTCAAGAGCGCCGCGCCGTAGCCGGGCTCGGAGAGGTCGAGGAAGCGGTGGACCGGGACCTCGAACTTTGCCGCATCCCAGCTGGTGTTGGCATGAGTCGGTCGCCGGCAGACACCGAACGCGCACTCGAACGTAGCCTGATCGGCGTGGACGAGGAGCGGGAAGCGGGCCTTCAATAAAATCCGCCGGTCGCGCCAGTCGAAGCGGGTGGCGAAGTCGATGCGCGCCGAGTTGGCCCAGAGCCGTACGGACTGGACGATGGTGGAGTTGTTGACGCGGCGGGTAATGCGGAGCGCGCCGCGCTGAGGGCCTTCCTCGACGACCTCGATCGCCTCGGCCGAGACCTCGCGGCCCGAGCGCTGGTAGTCGCCCTCGACATCCCAGGCGTCGTAGTCGCGCGGCTGGTCGTGATAGGCCCAGATCTGGTTGCCGCGCCCGTCGAGCACCTCGCGACCGGCGCGCTTGTCGAAGACGCGGGCCAGCGAGCCGTCGTCGCCGATCTCGACGCGGAGAAAGGCGTTCTCGAGGGCGCGCGGCGCGGCGCAGACACCGCCGGCCGCCGCCGGCCGGCCAGTGAGCGCGCCGAGCGCGGGCACCCGGGCGTCGGAGGCGAGCACATAACCATCCTCGGCTTTCTGACCGCCGGGCAACGGCGCGGCGCTCTCGAGGCGGACTGGGCGCTCGCTCAGGTCCGGATTGATGATGAAAAGGCCAGGGGCTGCGCCGGCTGCGGCCAGGCTGTTCGCGATCTCGCCGAGCGCGGCCGCCGCCGCAAGCTCGCCCGCGGTGACGACCTCGCCGAGTTCGCGCTCGGTGCGGACGTAGACGTCGGTGATGCTGGAGCCCGGCAGGATGTCGTGGAACTCGTTGATCATCAGCAGGCGCCAGTGATCGGCGAGCGAAGCCGGCTGTGGGCCGCCCAGCAGAGCGCTGAACCCGGCGAGCGCCTCGGCCGCGACCAGGCCGCGCTCGGCCTGGCGGTGCAGGCGCTTGGTGCGGCCCTGGCTGGTCAGGACGCCGCGGTGATACTCAAGATAGAGCTCGCCTGCCCAGACCGGCAGCGGCGCATCCGCAGCTTCCCCCTGGGCGCGCTCGAAGTAGGACTCCGGGCTCGTGAATCGGGTCGTCGGCAGGAGCGGGAAGTCGGCCAGGATCCTCTGCGAAGCGATCATCTCGGCGGTCGGGCCGCCGCCGCCGTCGCCATGGCCGATCGGCTGCAGGACCTCGCTCGCCCAGCACTTGTCGGCGTGGTTGCGCCAGGCGCGGAGCAACGAGGCCGGGTTGACCAGGCCGTTGTAGGTGTCCTCGGGCCGGTTGAACATCTGCACGAGCACGCGCGAGCCATCGATGCCCTCCCACCAGAAGCGGGTGTGGGGGAAGTGGTTCGTTTCCGACCAGCCGATCTTGATGGTGAAGAGGCTCGTCAGGCCCGCGCCCTTGAGGATCTGCGGCAGCGCGGCGGAGAAGCCGAAGGTGTCGGGAAGCCACGCGTTCGTATGTCGTCGGCCGAACGTTCGCTCGAAATGGAGCTGGCCGTAGACCGCCTGGCGGACGAGGGACTCGCCGCACGGCATGTTGATGTCGGGCTCGACCCAGAGGCCCCCCGTTGGCGCCCAGCCGCCGGCCGCCACCTGCTCGCGGACGAGATCGAGCAGCGCCGGGTCATCGTCCTCAAGGTAGCGATAGTACTCGGCGAACGACTGGGCGAAGCGGAAGTCGGGGTTCCGCTTCAACAGGTCGACGGCGGTCGAGAAGGTGCGGCGGACCTTGCGGCGCGTCTCCTCGATGGGCCAAAGCCAGGCGGTGTCGATGTGCGCGTGGCCGACGTATGCGACCGCGCCATGCGGCGGGAAGCGCCCTCTCAGCCCCCTCAGGCCGTCGGCGAGGAAAGCGTGGGCCGGGGCGATCGAGGCGCGCGCCTCGCCGTCCAACGGAACGATGAGGAAATGGCGCGGCTCCTCGTCGCGGCCGCCATAACCCTGGGCGAATGGGCTCACCCGGCCGACCACGTCGACGGTGCGCGTCGGCATTTGAAAGCGCGCCATCGCGTCCTCGGCGAGCTCGACAAGCAGCGGCGACAGCTCTTGCTCGCCCAGCGCGGCGGCCAGACCGATCGCGTGGTTTAGCGTGGCGGTGAAGTCGTCGAGCTCAGTCTCGATCCGTCGCAGCTCGGCGCGGCGAAAGCGGGGGTCCGGCACGGCCTGGCCGAAGGGGCTCTTGGCCACTGCCTCGATGGCAAGATGGCCGTCCCGTGCATCGAGCGGAAACTCGTTGTGGTTCAGGTCGAGGCCGAGCATGAGCGGTGCGGCGCCGTTGTAGGCGATGGTGAGCAAGCTCTCGCCGCCGACATCGAGCGACAGGCGCGCTGCGTCCAACGACCAATCGGCCGGGACCTCGAACGGGCCGCTCTTCAAGACGTGCACGCCGCGGCCGGTCGGCCAGGGGTCGCCAGCCGCGATCGCCATTCCGTCGAAGGTCCAGCCGTCGATCGGCCGCGTTTCGCGCACGCGCCAGATGGTGATCTCGCCGAGCCGCCGCCGTGCGCGTCGCACGCGCTGGTCGAGGCTGAGGAGCTCGTGCATCAGGCGCTCGCGGCCGCCTCGGCGCGCTGCAGATCGCGTATGGGCCGGTAGCTGATCAGTGTCACGCTGGCGTCTTCGACCACCTGGCGGAGAGCGTCCCTGAAGTTCGCATCGTCGCCGGCGCGGATGTGGCCGTTCTCCGGGTCGTAGGCGCGAAGCTCGGGGCCATCGAGCACCGGATGCAGATAGACCTCGCTAACGCCGGGCCGGACGTTCTGAAGCAGCCGCTTGACGACCGGCCGAGTAGGCTCAGGCCAGGGCGGCGAGATGAAGTGGTCTGGATAGAGTACGCCGCGGTCGGTCGCTCGCTGGCGACAGGGGAAGCCCAGCGCGCGTTCGCCCGACTTGCTGGCCATCCTGAGCGGCAGGCGGAACTCCGCCGCGAGGTCAAGGTAAATGGCGTAGAAGCGCGGGTCGGTCTGCACCGAGCCCATGTGGCTATCGAGGTGGGTCACGTCGACGCCCCAGGCCAGCGCCTGCGCGATCTGCGCCCGGCACTCGGCGCGCGCCTCTTCGACATCGGCGTTGGCGTAAACCTCGCGGGTGGTCGCGGGCATGAAGCCCTCTTTGTTGTGCAGCGAGCGGGCGCCGGTCAGCGAACGCCAGCGGTAGCCAGGGTACTCCGCGGTGAGCGTCAGGTGGACGCCGACGTCGAGTTCGCGGCAGCGCTGGGCGGCCTCGTACGCCCATGGACAGGGAACCATAACGGTGGCGCTCGTGGCGAAGCTGTGCCGGATGGCGTCCTCGATCCCGATGTTGGCGGCATGGCTCGAGCCCAGGTCGTCGCAGTTGACGATCAGAACGCGCTCGTCGGGTCCGTAGCCGAGGCGTTCGGCAAGGCTCAGCCCAGACACGTCAGTCCGACTCCGCGATGGCTAGGGCCGGAATCGGCTGACCGGTCAGAGCGCTGACCTGCGCGTCCTCCCCAAGCGCGGCGTCGCGCGCCTCGAGGGCGAAGCGGATCTCGCCATGCCGCCTCGCGTCGAGCTTCCAGCCGATGAAGCAGGCGCCGCCGAGCATCACGAAGAAGATCGGCCCGAGGATGTAGATGTATTCAAGCCCCTGGATGGCCGCGGCGGTGTTGTGGGCCCCTTCCTTGGCGTTGTAGCCGACCGCCGCCAACAGCCCGAAGGACAGCGCGAACGCGAAGGCGCCGGCGATCTTCGCGGCGAGCCCGATCACCGAATAGATCAGGCCCATCCGTTGCTTGCCCTGCTCGAGCCTCACCTCGTCACCCACGTCTGCGGTCATCGACGAGATGAGCAGCCCGAAGCCCGAGGCCATGAAGCCGCACCAGACCATGACGGGCACGGTGAGCCAGAAGTGCGCCTTCGGCAGGATGATGACGGAGCAGAGGCCGATCGAGTAGGCGGTTGTCATCGCGATCAGGGTTCGGTGCTTGCCGAACCGGGTCGAGATCCAGGCGGTGGTCGGCGCGCCAGCGACCCCCGCCAAGACGTAAATGATCAAGAGCAGGGAGGATGTGCCGTCCGAGAACCCGAGCACGCCGCTGAAGAAGAAAAGGTACAGCGCGCTCATCCATCCGGGGCCTAGCGTCAGGGCCGCCTGCGCGAAGAAGAGCCGAATGATGGCGGGCTTGAGCGCGATTGCGGCGTAGTCCGCGAGCGGGAAGCGCTGGGTGCGAACATCGGGGGCGACCCTCTCCGGCACCACCGCGGCCACCGCGCCTACGCACAAAGGCGTTAGCGCGATCACGACCCAGCCCATCGCGGGGACGGTCACGGCTTGAGGTAGCTTGATGTTTCCGCCGACGACCGAGATCGCGAGCACCCCCACTGTGGCGGTGATCCCCACCGCCGACAGAAGGGCGAAAAGCAACGATCGCTCGTTGTAGCCCGGCGCCAGCGTTGCCGACCAGGCGCCCTGCGCCAGGCCCGAGATCGACGTGCCGAGATACAGGACGAGGAGCCAGACGATCAGGTACGCCTCACCGATCCCTGCGCGCGCCATGAACAGCTGGTAGACGGCGAGCATCAGGATCGGCGCTCCGACCATGAGCCAAACGCGGTACCGGCCGATAGCGGTCCGAGTCCGGTCCATGAAGACGCCAAGGACGGGGTCGACGGGGATGTCGATGAGCCGGACAAGCGTGAAGGCCGACGCGATGACGGTCAGACCGACGCCCAGATGGCTGGCGAAATACTTGGGCAGGAAGATGCCCAGCCCAATGCCGAGCGCGCTGATCGGAATGGTCACGATCGAGTAACTCAGGGCCGTCGCCAACCCGAGGCGCCTGGCCGGCGCCGCTGTCACCGCATCGGTCAATAGCAACGCTCCAAACCCCGCCGCCGCCGATCAGACTCGTCCGGCGCGGAAATGCAAGTTAACGCAGGGACATCTACTCGGCGGCCGTCTTCCAGGCTTCAGGAATGGCTTGGGCGCGCTGGTTGGCCATGATGCCGGCGCGGCGAGCGCGCTCGTCGGGCGTGATCGAGGCCGGATCCTCACGGAACTCCGGGCCGAGCGCCATCGCCTTCTTGACCGCCGGTCGCTCGCCGACTGCATCCAGCCAGCGTTTCACGTTCGGGAACTCGTCGAGGTCGATCCCGCGCATCTGCGATGCGGTCATCCAGGGGTAGCAGATCATGTCGGCGATCGTGTACTCGCCGGCGGCCAGCCACTCCTTGTTGTGCAGGCCGAGGTTCATCACGCCGTAGAGGCGG
>JGI12269J14319_10000801_pt1 | contig 30821 bp, 26 predicted proteins | sample PeaSoiSIISIP2007_FD_14319 | JGI IMG/M metagenome (IMG submission 14319)
GACTTCGGCCATCGTCCCTCCTGCCTATGTAGCAAACAACAATTTCAACCGATCTGGTATCTCGAATTTTCATTGTCGTAACGAGGATGTCAACAGAGCCAAGTCACCTCATAAATAAACAGCCACCTAAACTCGACAGGCCATCAGGGCCGAATGCCCACTTTTTCTTTGTCTTTTGATGTCGCGGCTGAACGGGCTGCGGAAAGAGTGCTTTTTTGTCATCCCTCGGTCGCCGCGGCGACCGAGGGATCTGCTTTTCTTCGCCAAACCCAAAACAAAGCAGATACCTCGGGCAAACCCAGCCCTTCGGAATGATTCGTTGCGAGTTCTTGCGCAGCCGGTTCAGCCGTGTCGTTAGCCGACTAGAAGCAAATTGGATTCAGAAGCCGCGACCCACAAAGCCTATATTTGAGGTGGCTTCACTTCAAAAATGGTCCACCACGAATCACCATGTTACGCCACGAAATTGAATGTCGTGCCCTACCATCTTTGATGTCGAATCATGTCTGCCACGCACGCGAGCAAATTTCTGCGAAACGAACTTCTAGTGGTGAGCGATGGCGGCTGCGGCGGCGCCGGCGGCGACGCCGATGGCGAACCATTTGGCGGCTCGCTTGAGGCGCAGCGAGAATGTTCCGCCGTGCGCGACGGCGGTGGCGGCGTCGCGTTCGTGCAGGAGGGCGGCGGATCGGTTTTTTTCGTCTGACAAATCTTTTTTCAGAGCGTCGTTTTGGACGGCGGTTGCGCGGCAGTCTTGCAGGTCGTCGTAGAGAGGGACTAGGTCGGGTTGCGGGACGGAGATTGTGGTCGAAGGGGGCTCTCCTGGCGGGAGCGGGATGGACAGGTTGGGATCGTGAATGGTTATGGGGAGCGGGAGAGGGGGCAGGACGGAGGGGAGTTGTTTGGCGGCTTGTTGCGGGGTTTGGACGGATTGCTTTTGCGCTTGGATCGCGGCTAGGGCGGCGGCTAGCTGCGAGTCGCGCTGCTTTTCGCGATCGCCGGCTTGCTGGATCACCGTGTTCTGCGCGGCGAGTGTGGCGGCGAGTTGTTGGGAGTCGTGGCGGGCGGATCTCCAGGCGTCGGCGAGGAGAGCTATGGCGATCGATGCTGCCAGGAGAATGGCGATGTTTGTCGTGGGCTTCATGGGGCCGGGCGATTGTGCTTAGTTCCCTGCTGGGATATTTAGGGGGGAGACTTGAGACTGAAAAGTCGAGATTTAAGATTTGAGATGAAACTGTCTCATAAATGACTCGTCATCGGGGCTCGGTAGGACATCAGGGGCTAAAGTTTTTGTTCTTTCAGGTAACTTAAAGTCGCGGCTGAAGCCGCGACCCACAAAGACAAATCGCGGGATTGCTTCATTTGAGGTTTCAGACTCTTGATCTGAAATTTGAAAATTCAATTTTGAAATGAGATTTCTGGATTGAAATCGTGGAATGGAATTGACGAATACGATTTGGAGTATGGAACCAAGTTACGACGATTGGGGAGGGCTACGTTCTCCTTCATGCTACTGGACGACAAACCGCAAAAAAATTTGATGCATTATCCGGGGCGGGACGAATAGTTGCGCTTGCGGGCCAGGACTTCGGCGGGATAGTTTGCGTCGGCGCCGCCGTTCCAGGCGAGTAATGCGGCGGGGACGTCGCCTTTGGCTCGCGCCATCCTGGCGGCCAGGATGCGGCAGCCGAACTCGATTCCGGTGGCGGGATCGCAGAGTTCGGTGAGTGACGATTCCTCGAAGCCGAATTCCCGGGCCACCTGGCCCATTACCTGCATGAGTCCCCATGACATGGCGCGCGTGTAGGCTTCGGTGGGGCTCAGTTTTCCGGCGGTGTAGAGCGGAGCGATGTAGCGCGACAAGAAGCCGGGCTCGTAGCGCACGGCCCAGGGATTCCAGGCGGACTCCTGCTCGATGACGGCGCAGACGAGGGCGGGATCGAGGGAGTGCTCGCAGGCGATGTGGCGGGCGAGGTGGATGATTTCGGGTGGGACGGTGTCAGGCATGGCAGGACGTGGCGCGTGGTTCGTGGCTCGTGACTTTTGTGTTGCGAGTGGTGATCTGGGATTTTTGAATCGTGAAAAACAAATCGCCCACAGTGCTTCAAAGGCAGCCAGTTGTGTTTGCACCTGTCACTGGTTGCCGTCTCATAAATGGGAGGCCATCCAGACTCAGCAGAGCCTCAGGGGCTAAAGCCCTTTTTTTTAGGGCCCCTGAATGTCGCGGCTGAAGCCGCGACCCACAAACCAACAAAAATGATTTATGAGATTGCTTGCAGTCACCGCTTTCTGTCGTGGCCGTTGAGCTCGAGGAACTGGACGGGCGGTGGGTCCTTTAGTTCTATGCCGAGCTGGCCGGCGATCTGGCGCAGGGCGTGATAGAGGTGCGGGAGGTGGTTGATGGCCATGTCGCGAACGAAGGCGCGGCGAATTTCGTCGTCGCGGGTGCGGCGGTGCAGCCAGCGGAGGAAGAAAAACAATTGGAGGCACGAGGGGAATCCGACGAAGATCCAGTAGGGGTTCATGTGGGTGTTGGGAGATTTTCTTGCTGAGAGATCTGATTTTTTACGGCAATGCTGCTGGCCACTCGGATTGCATGAATGCCAGGACGAAATACTTGCGGAACTCGCGGAGTTACGTGGCGCAGGCTTCCAGCCTGTGGGGTTTGGTGCATACAAGGACGTAAGCGGCAAGTAGAAAGTGCTGGTGGCGAGTGCATTCGATCTTGCTTGCACTAACCCCCACAGGCTGGAAGCCTGCGCCACTTGAGAGCTACCCTCTCACGCCAAACGACAATCCGCCGGGGCCGAAGCCCAGGCTGAATCCGCTGGACTGGGCGTTGCGCGCGCTGGCGTCGAGGAGCTGCGCGGGGACGCCGAGTGCGCGGCCGAGAAGGCCTGCGTCGGTGCCGTAGAGGCCGGAAAGACCGGAGAGGGCTGACAGCGTGTCCGAGCGCGAGGCGTTGGCGAAGGCGATTTGATTTTGCTGCGCGAGATTCGCCTGGTCCTGGCCCTGGGTGCGCGCGAGGGAGTCGATGAGTTCGCCGTAGCCGGCGGAGTTGCGCGTGCGCGCGGCGCGGTTGGCGGCATTTTGCGCGAGCGCATCAAAGGAGGAGGACAGCGCCGACTGCGAGAGATTGGCGATCGCCGATTGCTGCGCCGGCGTGTAGCCGGGACTGGCGAGCAGGTTTTGATAGCCGGACGCCGCTTGCGAACCGAGCGCCTGGCTCGATCCGTACATCTGCTGGTTCATGGAGTTTTGCTGAGAGAGTTGCTGGTCGATCATTTGTTGCGTTTGGGCTTGTGCGCCGCGTCCCATGGGACACCTCCGGTGTGGTGACTGGTGATTAGTGACTGGTGAACCGTGATTGGTGATCGGTGTCTGGTGAATCGTACTTCGTGAATCGTGAAGAGCGAACCGGCTGTGAAATGCGGATAGTGGGTGTGGTTGGGTTTCCACAGGTCACTAGTCACGGCCGTATTGGTTTTCACCAGTCACTAGTCACCATTCACCAGTCACCGATTCAGACCTGCCGCGAGAAGCAAGGCCAAGGGTCGTGCGTCCAGCCGAGGCGGGCCAGGCGGCGGCCGAAGGCGCGGGCCACGCGTGGCGGGAGAAATGCCTGGACGTCGTCGAGGCCACGCGCGGCGGCGCTGCGCTGCGCGGCTTCGTGGAGCGCTAGGAATCGCTGCCAGCGCACCCTGGGCGTGCCGGCGGCGGGATCGTGCAGCAGGTACGTTTCCGCCGTGAGGCGCAGCAAGACGGCCATCGCAATGCGGCGCGGTCCTTTGCTCGACGCGAAATCGTCCAGCGGGGAATTGCGATGCGGCACTTCCCTGCCCTCGCCTTCCCTATTTTCGGCGCTCACATCATCGACATCGTCTTCGAGTACCAATTTTGCGACGAACAGCGGGCTTTCGAGATCGGGGAGCGGGTAGCCGAAGCCTTGCGCGGCGTGCATCCGGCGAAGCGCGTCGAAATCATTCGGTGTGTACTCGCGGATGCGCATTTGGTGGCGCAGGCTTCCAGCCTGTGGGGGTTCGTCCTTGCGAGGACCAAGACCCACAGGCTGGAAGCCTGCGCCACTGGGCCTTCGCGGACTCTTCGGGCTTGCATTTAACAACTGCTATTGAAGAAGCGTCACAGATTGCTTTTGAGAAATGAAAAACTAGAAGTTCGCTTCACTCTCATCTGTTTTCTGCGATCCTTGGTTTCTCTGTGACCTCTGTCTCTGTGGTGAAATTATTTCTTTCCTACCGCAAAATGACGGGGCCGGAGCTGCTCTGCGTGACCTGGCCGAAGCCGGAGCCGCCTTCGCTGCCGGAGGCGGTGCCGCTTCCGTTCGAGGGCTGCAGCGCCGGGCCCGCGGCCGTGCCGCCTCCGGTGACAGCGGTGGGCGGAGAGCCGAAGGTGACCGGCTCGGAAGTTTCCGAGCCGAGATATTGAGAATAGGCGCGCCAGTAGAGCGTCTGGTTGCCCATCGAGATGCGCAGGTTGCGCGGCGCGAGCTGCCGAGAAAATGCACGTAGGGTTGCGCGAAAGCGGGCGTCGTGTCCGATTCCGCGAAATAGAAAATGCCGCGGTTGAGCGTCGAATTGTCCGTGAGGGCCAGATCAAAAATTCCGTCCGCGGCGGTGACGTTCAGGCTGCCGATCGGCGAGGGCACGGCGATGGAGCCAGAGGGATCGACGCCGGTCGCGCGTCCCACGGCGTTCACGCCGTTGACGAGCTGCGTCAGCGCTTCGTACACGTAGGGCGAGTCGCTCTTGATCTGCGCGAGTTGGCCGATTTTGAGCATGGGGTAGTTAGTCCGCACTGACTCGGACAGATTAATCTATACGTCCTGAATTAAGCAGGGATCTTGCCCGGGGGACTTCGTAAGTTCCATCCTTTACTGTGGTTCACGTCTGGATTGGATCAGTTCAGACCAGAGCTACTACTTTGGCGTACAATTTTCTCAAGTGCTCGTCGGACATGTCCAAGATCGGCTCGTACATGAATGAATTTAAGTGAATGTTTTCCGGAGTCATGAGCACTACGTTTTGAAGGGTCTTTATCACTTCCGTTTCATGGACGAACAGTTTGGCAAATTCGCTCAGAAGCACGGGCGTTTGATTCTCTTTGATGGCGGCTACAAACGCAGGGTTTGCAATCTTGGCTACCATAAATCGCTCGGCAGCAAGGCGTATAGCTACAGATAGCACAATCTTGTGTTCAAAATTAACGCCGTCACCCTCTTTCAAACAACCCGCTGCCTCCTCAAAGATAAGATTCACTACGGGCTTGTCGGCGTCCGCGGATTTTCCAGCTCCACCAAATAAATTGATGTAGATGGCGTCTAAATCCCGCCGCATGACGGTGACAGAATCTGCCTTCCAGTGGACAAGTGACGTTAGCCTGAGGTAGTCAGGATCATCCTCGCCCTTGGTGAATTCGATAAGATTGCGAATGAAGGGGATCGAAGCGATTTGCTTGCGATTCTGAATGAAGAAGTTCTGCTTCCAGTCGTTCACGAAAACATTTTGGATGCCAGAGGCCTGTTCGAGTCGCACTCCAGTACTGCTCCTGGAGGCCATGAGACAGTGCGAATAACGCACAAATCGACTTTGGATAGTGCGAAAAAAATCGAAGTTATGGGTAAGAACAATCTGCTTGAAACTCAGTTCTTTTGCAATGTCCTGCAAGTACTGGATAATCACGTATTTGTTCTTATAATCGAATGAATCTGCAATGTCGTCGACGACGAAAAGCGTCTCCTGCCTTGCTTGTCTCCGAACTTCGACTTCAAAAATGATGTTGAGGATATAAAGAGCCTTTTTCTCTCCTTGACTTAAGGCTTTCATCAAGGTGTCCTGTTCCACCGGCACGCTCTCCACCCCATCCTGAAAAGTGAAATCAAGACTCAGCATGCTCTCATGACCCAGTGTGACAGCAATCTTATTCTTAGCTTCCAATTTGAAGGGTACAAAGAAGCGATCATTAAAGAGGTCAATTACGTTCTCCCACTGGGTGCGCTCTTTGCTTGCCTCTTCCTCTATCTCCTTTTTCCTGGCTTCCACTTGCTGATATTTGTTGAGCACGTCTTCAAAGAAATCAATTCGCGTCTTGAAATAAGATTTCCAGATTTGCTGCTTAAATAAATCAACATTTGCCAGATGGGGGAGCAATAGCTCATGTTGCACCAGGTACGCCTGAAACTCTCTAACGGTCACGTTCTTTTCTAGGAGCTTCTTGATTTCATCGAATTTCTTCTTTAGGTCCTTGTCTTTAGTTATGTTGTCCAGTTCGCCTGCAATCAATTCCTCAAGCTGCTTCTGCGTGCTAATTTCTAGTTTCTTATTCGCATTCAGGCTAATGGTGTGTTTAGCGGCAAAGAATCCATTGTCTGCCAGGGTCTTGGCGATTTGGCCTGCATTGTAATACTCAAAGATTCCCTTCTTGAAAAATGTGGATGCAGCAAGCAGTTCATTATATTTGGTAATGTAGTCCCGAATTGCGGTTTTGAAATCCTTTGTCGCAAGAAGGCTTAAGACCCTGTCGTCGAAGATCGCGTCATAGCGAACGTCAGCAAATGGAGCATCCGGCTGCTTACGCACCTCGTCCTTTACGCGGCCAAGAGCTTCGTAGAACAGGCCTTCAGTGGCCATGAACGTCAAAGATATTTCATTTTCCAAATCCTTTTTCGAGCCAGACAGTTCCTTCAAGGACCTGACAAAGGCTTCCGTAGATTTATCAATCTCATTGTGCAACTGCTCGTATTCTTTTCGTAAGACGTTGTTCACCAAAAGAGTCGACGTTTTCTCTGTGTGGCCAAGGAATTGATCGTAAGGAGGAAGAACAAGAATGTTCTGTTGAGGCAAATCGGCGCCATTTTCGTCAGTGATCTTTCTAGTGCAGACGCGACCAGGAAATATCCGATCCTTGGATTGCACTCCGTCAGCCACATCTTTGAATGTTTGTGCCAAAGAGGACTTCATTGACCCATTCGGGGCATAAATGGCGTAGACGTTCTGATCTGAGAAATCGAACTTCTTTTGTAGTTTCTTGATTCCATAACAATTCGCCAGGTCAATCGACAATTGTTTCATCTGAAAAAGTCCGCGTTGGTCCGCGTATAAGCGGCTTTCAATCCGGGTAATAATACACCCCCGGTGCCCAGATTAGGACAGTGCCAATCAATTCCCTCCCCTCACTGGCGCCCAGGGATCCGGCAGCAGCGACGGGATGAAACGCTCGAGCTTGAACCATGCGCCAGGGGTGTTCGTGCCAACCTGGAATGCGACGCGCTCGCCGAGCAAGTTAATGGGCAGCTCGAGATCCTTTGGGCCGGGCGAGGAAAGGGGCAGCGGCGTGAGCGCTGTGGGATACGCTTCGTTGTCGACGAAGGTGGAGAGGTTCAAGTTCCCTGCTCCTTCGGCGTACATCGTTAGGTAGGCGAAAAGTTTTCGGTGCGAGCGGACTTGATACGTCTGTTCGAGATCGTGGCTCAGGAAAAAATATGTGGTGTAGTAGGAATTGATGGCCGCGCCGTCGTCGGAAAATTGCGTGTCGGAGAGCTGATAGATTTTCCCATTGCCCGCGCCGCCGACGAGGCCGTTGCCTAGAAACACCTGCGCGGTGCCGTCGGAGCGTTCGGCGAGCGCGCACGCATTCGCGGTGATGTGCCACGGGCACCATTTGCGCGAGCGGCCCACGGCGTACAGTTTTCCCGACAGCGTCGAGAAGAGGATCGAGCCGAGCGATCCGATTTCGCCGGCGCTGGACAGGCTGCGGTAATCCAAAACTAAAATTAAATTCGGCGAAGTCGCCGCGCCGGTGGGCACGCCGCACAGGATGCGCTTGTTGCGCGTGTCCACGCGCACCCAGAGCGTTTGCCCGGCGGCCCAGTTGATCGTGTCCCACAGCGGCTGAATTTCCTGCGAAATTTTGATGGGCTCGCCGCCGTCGAAAATGTACATGCCCGCGCGCCCGGCGATCACTGCCCAATCCTCGCCCACGGCCACGCCCTGCACCGAAGGCGTGCCGACCGCGTTGGACACTTCGTTGATCGTCCAGGACGCGGGCTCGTTCACGCCGTCGTCCTGGGTGACGTGCAGCGAGCGGTCCTTCACGAAGTAGAGCCGCTCGCGCAGCAGGAACGCCGCGCGCACGGTCTGCCCGTCGTTTTCGGAGACGCTCATGAACCCGGTGACGCCGTCGTAGCTTTCGGGATCCTCGGAGAAGGAAGCGCGGACGAGCGAAGTGTTGTACGGTTCGGCGGTCGGAAAAATCTCGATGTTGTCGACCAGGAATCCGGCGCCGTTCGTCGGCGTCCCGTCCGCGTAAACGCGCAGCAGCAGGTCGGACGGAATCGTCGTGAAGCCGGCAGACGGCGTGATCGGCGCGATAAATTCCTTCCACGCGCCGGTAGTGACTTGGGCGGCGGGAACGGAAACGCCGGTGGTCGAAATTCCCAGCGAAGCGCTGTAAATGTGGACGTGCAGCGTGCCCTGCGCGAGGGCGCCCGTCATGCGCACCTTGACGCGCGCCGAGTAACCCGTATTCGCTCGCAAGCGCGGCGCACCGTTCGAGTCGCTCACTGCGGACTGCGTCATGAGCCCGCGCGTCGCGGTCGCGCCGTCGCCGAGGATCGCGTAGTCGCCGCCCCAGATCGCTTCGCCGGTCGAGTCGGGGCTGCCGCCCGCGAAGAACGTCGCGTCGGGAGTCCAGCCGAGCGGCACGTTGCCTCCCGAGCCGCCGAATGCGCCGTCAAACGTGAGATTGTCCCAATTATTTTGCTTGTTGCGTTCGCCCCACCAGAACAAGCGCTGCGAATAGCCGATCACGCCGGCGCATTCGCCCAGCTCCACGAGTTGAAACAAAGAATCCGCTTCGATTCCCGCCAGGAGCGCCGTGTCCGAAAAATCCACGACGAACGAGGACACGCCGTTGTCGAACACCTGCATCTGCGGCGCGCCGTCCAGCCCCGTCGTGTAGAAAAACAAATCGCCGCCGGATCCCGTGAACGCGAGAATTCGCGCGACGACATTCGGCAGCGTCGCCACCGAAGGAATGCCCGTCACGATCGCGCGCCGCCCGCCGGCCGCTGTCCACGAGACCGGCGCTGACGGCCGCGTCAAATATCCCTGCCGCGTCACGAAAATTACCGCGCACTGATGCACGCCCGCGCTGATCGAGCCCACCGGCGCGGCGGTGCCTCCGCTCGAGGACGAATTGGAATTTGTTTGCGCGTAAGTGAAGTGCAGCGAATCGATGATCGACGCGATCGGAACAGTTCCGTTGTAAGTCGTGTCCGTGACACCCGCGATGACGACCTGGTCCGTCGCGAGCATTCCCGTCGGCGTCGCCGTCGTCACGGTCACGACATTCGACGTGCGCGAAATCGACGAAATATTCGCGATGACGTCCATGACCGCGGCGGGACCCGCGCCCGGGCCGATCTGGCTCACGCGATCCACATTTGTGCCGTCGTACTGGCGCGGCATGTCCAAACCGAAGTTGCCGTCATGCTGCGCGATGTACTCGCGGGCGAAGAGCGATGTGGAACTCGCCGCCGCGTTCGGCGTAAGCCCCGCCGCGATCTGCGTCAGCACGCCGGGAGAATTCTCGCCCCACAGCGTCCCCGCGGAATCGATCGCCAGCAGCGTCTTCACAAGATTCGGTTGCGTAAATGTCTTCAGGTAGTTGACAGTGGGATTTCCCGCAATCGGCGAATACACCGACAAAAGCCCGGGCCGCGTCTTCACCGCGCCCTGCACAAACGCCACGTCGCGGCAATCGGGCGACACTCCTTGCGGCAGATCGGCCGCGGACATGTCGGTGACCAGCCCGCCGAACAAGTCCAGCGGCGCGTCGATTGTGCCAGCGATGCTCATGGTTTAAGTGGCACAGACTTCAGAGGCTGCGAAAAAAAGTATTTTTTGTCATTCCGAGCGAAGCGAGGAATCTCTCTTGGATTTAATTCCATGAAAAGAAAGAGAGATTCCTCGCTTCGTTCGGAATGACAAAAGGAGCGGAGCCCTTTTTCCGCAGCCTGTTCAGTCTGTGGATTTTTGTCCTTGCACGTAGTTTCACTGGTCGGTTGATTTGCAGAAAAGCTACAGGCTGAAGCCTGTGCCACCTAAATCAGCGGCGCAAACCCCGCGCGCGACGAAAACGGCCTGCGGCGCCGGCCAGTTTGCTGTTCGCGCTGCGTGGCGCGCGTGATCAGGTCCTCAAGTGCGTCGGACGCGGCGATGTCCCAGCGCTCGGCTTGCGGCGCTCCACGCGCGGCGCCGGCCATTGCGGCGGCGGCGTACGCGAGCGCTTCCTGGGCGTTGCGGATCAGCACGGGGCTGGTCGCATCGACCAGGTCGGGAAAGGAGGTCTGGTAGCGCAGACGGATTTGCGTGTCCCGCGTGGCGCCGAGAAAATACAAACCGTCGGCGCGCCATTCCCAGTAACGCAGCGTCTGCGCCTGCGGCTCCGACGGCAGACCGTCGTGATCGGTCAAGTCGGTCATCTCGATGAAATCGTCGGAGCTGAGGTTCGCGCGCTCCCACAATTTCACCGGCACGAGCAGGTTCGGCGGCAACTGGTTCGGCGGCGCGGTCGCGTCCGTAATCGAGACTTGCGCCGAGGCGTCCACCACCGGCACGGCGGGCACGACCAATAAAACATCGTCGCTCAGAAAAGTTCCCGACTGCACGTTGGCCAGCGCCCGCTGCGCCTTCCGGTACGCCGAGTTCACGTACGGCAGCAGCACCGTATCCGTGAACAGATTCCCCGCGGCGTCGTTCAGCAGCGAGCGCACCAGCGCCGTGATCTGCCCGGCAGTGTTGTAAGCGGTAGTTCCGACGACTGGCATGGTAACTCCTGGAAGTTAGAAGCTAGATGTTAGAGGTTGGAAAGAACTGGTTGGTGGAAGATTCGAGAGCGTCGCGATTGGATGCCGGAGGAGTTTTCTCCAGCCTCCAATCTCCAGCCTCTAACCTCCAGCAGGCAGCGGCGACTGTTTCAAATACGCCGCGACGCCGATGATGCCGGACATCATCGCGCTCACTCCCGCGATCGCCAGCGTCGAGTGCAGTCCGGCCTGCAAGTTGAAATGCTGCGGATCGATTCCCACCGCCGCGAAACCGGTGATGACGCCGTTGGCGCCGCCCGCAATCGCGGCGGCCACCAGGCCGCGCCACCACACTTGAAAATTTGTCCAGGCGCTCATGAGGTCCTCTTTACTTTACGGTGATGAGGGGAGCGCTCGGGGCGTTTGGGTTTGCTGGCACATTGGCCGTTGCCGGCACGGAACAGACCGATTCCTCGCCCAAGGAGTCCACGGTCGTCACGCAGTAGCTGTAGCTCGTGCCCGCGGCGACGCTGGTGTCGGTGTACGTCAATCCCGCGTTGAGAGCCGTGTTCACCTTCGCGTAATTTGTCGGGCTCGACGCCGAGCGGTAAACGTTGTATCCGCTGATCGTTCCCGATCCGCCCACCGGCGAGGGCGCCTGCCAGGTGAGCGTGACGCTATGCGGCGTGCCCGCGGGAGCGCCTTGCGCGCCGGCGCTATCGCCGGCGAGGAACGTGAATGTGAGAAGGAGAATGCACGCAGATCGAGAAACGAAATGGAGTAAGTCGCGCATGAATGAAGTCCTTTGGGTTTAGGTAGCACAGACTTCAGTCTGTGGGGTTCCGTCAGCGAACCCAGGCCGACCGCGTTAGCCAGGACTGAAGCGCGTGAATGGTTGACAGGATCAACGCGCCAGCCAAGATCAATTGGAAATCCACAGGCTGAAGCCTGTGCTACTAAAAACTACTGCTTCAATTCCACCAGGAACATTTCAGGCGTAATGGCGTCGGTCGCCGCCACATTGAACTGCAAGTTGATCGTCACCGCGGACGCGGTGCTGACGGCCGCCGTATCGAGCTTGATCGAATTGTTTCCGGCATTGCTGTCCTGGCCCACCGTGGAAATGGTCTGCGCGCTCGTCGAGCCGGAATTGTTCATGACGAGGTAGGTGATGCGTTCGAGTTGATTGGCCGCACCGGTCGGAGCCACGGCCGTTGTGGAAGTCCCGCCGAACGAAAGCGTGTAGCTGACGGCCGCGGTGCCCGTGGTGTGCTTGGCTAGCACGGTGATGATAATTCCCTGCCCCGCTCCCATCACGCCCGCGGGAAGAGTACACGTATAGTAAGTGGCCGCCGCTCCCGTTCCCGTGATCGCCGAAGCGGGACCTTGATAAGCGCAGGCGGAACTGTCGGCGCTTCCCACGGTTAGCGCTGCGCCGTTGTTCTCGATTTTCTTCCACCGGTGCGCGGTCGAGTCGGCATACAGCTCGTCGACGTTCGCAATTCCTGTGGGTGCGGTCGTCTCCGAGGCCGAATAGAATTTATAGCTGTGGACGGCGCCATTGAACGGAAATTGCACGCCCGTGAGAGGCGCGGCATATTGCGCCGCGTTCAGATTGAACCCGAGGAAGCCGGTTCCGAGACCTCCGCTGAACCCGCAGAACAGGCACGAATTCGCGTTATTTTCTTCCGTGAGCCAGGAGCGCATCGCGTTGCCGATGGGTCGCGGCGTGCTTCCCGCGCCGGACGACGCGCCGGTAGTGGTCGTGAGCGGCCACGTGCACGTGCCATTCGTTACATTGGTGGAGTTGAAGAAGTTCGGTTCGCTGCCTGAACTCGTGCCGAAGTAGAAATTGCAACTGGCCGGAAAAAAAATCGCCGTGGTGGCGGAAAGATTGATGGAGCTGGATGCGCCGACGGTCTGCGAAATTTCCGGGCTGGGCGCGGATTCGCGGCCGGCCGCGTCCACCACAGTTACTTTAACGTAATAGGTTCCGGCGGAAAGCGATCCGGAGCCGGTGGAAGTGACGCTCGCCTGCGGCCGGCGAAACACATGGCCGATGATTTGCTCTCCGGCCGGCCCATTCGTATCGTTCCCGCCGCTGGTCAGAACTTCCGTCGTCTGGACATCGTAGCCCGTTTGCGTGATGCCCAGATCGCATCCGGAATAGCTGCCAAAGATGTTGCCCCAATAGCCGATGCTGTTGTTTCCGCTCCCTCCGTTGCTCGCGTTCTCGTAAATCCAGTTTCGACAGTTCACCGGATTCCCCGAATTGATGGAAGAACCCGCTAGTTGCGAGAATCCCGCCGTCTGTCCATGAACGAAGATGTTGGTTCCAGGCAGAGTGCCGCAAGAGGAAGTGCTGTAGAGAAGCGTCTGACTGGCAGCCATGACATCGCCGGTCACAACGTTGTCGAGAGTCAATCCGCCGGGAGCGTTGCAAGTGGCCAGGTTGATGAAGCCCAGGTCCTGGTTATTCTCGATGTCCGTCGTACCGTCGAAAACAAAATTTCCAAATGGACCGCCGCCGCTTGGGAAGGGGATATCCACTCGGATCGTGTGGCTGATGAAGGAATTGTCGCGGAAGTCGTACACGCTGGTATGGGCGTTATTGGTCAAGCCCAGAAACCAGATCGCGGGGATATTGGTATTCCCGCTATTCCCATTCCAGTTGGTGCGGTCGAACATGCTGAAAAAAGCGTTGTTGTCCACCTGCAGGATTGGCCCGCTGCCGCCCTGGCCGAAATAGACATCCTGCGTGGTAATGTCGCCGCCGGAATCCGCCATGATGTCCGTTTGCGCGCCGGACACGCAGACGTGGCTTAAATCCAGTCCCCCGCTGTAGACCACGAAAATTGCGCCCAGCGTCTGGTAGCCGCTGATATTGCTGCAGGACAAAATCCAATTGTGAGGCTGATAGACTCCGCCCGTTCCTTCAATGGAAATGTGCCCTGTCGTTCCCGAAGTTCCGAGATTTCCTTCGATGGGCAGTCCGAACAGCGTAATCGCTCCCGCCTGCACGATCTTCACTCCATCGATTCCCGACGACGGAAATGGAATCGTGGACATGTACCAGAGGCCTTCCGGAATATAGACGGTTCCCTTGTTTGTAATCTGCGGGCTTCCGTCATTCGCGGCGTCCGAAATCGCCTGCTTGATGAACATGCTGTTGTCGGGAATCGCGAAGACGCTGGACACCGAGTTGGACGCTGCCGCGGCAAGGACCAGGCTCGTGGTTCCGGCGCCCGAAGCGATCGTGGTGATCAGCGCCTGATTGGTGACGCCCGAAGGCGGCGTGGTGGGCCAGAATCCGTTGAACCCGGTCCAGGTATTCGTCTCCGGCCCTTTGTCGATGATCCCGCACAAGCCGCCGGCGTTAAAGCCGAAGCAATCGAAAGAATAGCCGAGCGGCGCGTAACTTCCGCCGGCATCGCTGTAGACGAGATACCCGACAGCTCCCGCGACTCCCTGCCAGTACACGCCGACGTAATTGATCGGCGTGCGCGTGGCCGGAGCCGTGGTCACCGTGATGGCCGCGCTCGCCGCCGACGTGCCGAAATTCGCGTCGATGGCCGCGACCTTGTAGTGAACCGTTGTCGATCCTGCCGTGCCAATGACGTTCGGATTCGGCGCTGTCCCTTGCGCGGGAGTGGAAAGAGTGGATGCGGAGCCCGCATTGGCAATGAAGATCCCGCAACCGTTCTTGAAATTGTTGTCGTAGGCGATGGCCAGCGCCGCTGTGCCGGAAGTGATCGTTCCCGTGGTGTGAGCTCCAGTAAGCGCGGATTGATCGCAGCCGCCGCCGGGCATGTAAGCGGTGATGTCGCGCCACGGATCGGGCCCCTTGAAACGCTGCGACACGGTCCACTGATTGTCCTGAGATGTTGACGGCACAGGCGAGCCGCCGACCGTCAGCGATCCCGTAACCGCAGCCGATCCGTTGACCGTGAGATTGCCGGTGAGCGAGAGCGAAAATGCGGAGATGCCGCTCGTCGTCGTGACGGTCGTGAATGTCGGCGCGGTCGGATCGCTGGGCAGAATCACGTTGGGCAGTTGCTTGGTGGTGATTGAAGGCCCGCTGATCTCGACTTCGTAGCGTCCCGGAGCGGCGTAGAACGTGTAGTTCCCCAGGCCGTCGGTCGAGGTTGGATTCGCCAGCGCCTGCGTCAGCGCCGCATCGGAATAAATCAGCGCGAGCGGCGAGCACGGCTGCCCCGTCGCCGCGGAGGTGCACACGCGCACCGTGGCGCCCGCCATCGGACGCCCCTGCGCGTTGAACACAACGTCGTCCTTGCGCGAACCCTGCGCCCGCGCATCCACGCCGCACGACGCGACCACGATGGCAAACGTCGCGAACCAAAGAAAATGTTTCATCATTCCATTCATTTCCATGAATCCTCTGTAAGAATGTTGTATTCCGGAAGGCCGGTTTAAGTGGCGCAGGCTTCAGCCTGTGGGTTTTGGTTATGCCAAGCTCGATACCCTAGCAACCAACCCCCACAGGCTGAAGCCTGCGCCACTGGCCGCTAAGCTCGTCGCGGTGCCGGCGTACGTTCCGCGCGCGCCTCGGTTGCGATGGGCGCGCCAACGGGCGGCTGCATGAGTCCGAGCGCAAGCGCCTTGTCGCGATTGAGAATCGCGTGGCACGATTTGCACACCGCGACGCCCGGCTTCACCCTCTCGCCGCACCCGGGACACTCCTCGGTTTCGCGCGCCTGGTAATACCATTCCTTCTCCAGGCCCAGCCGCGCCGCGGCGCGCCGCTGCAAATCGTGAATGAAGAGGTACGAATGCGAGCGTTCCCACTCGCGGTCCGCCGCGGCCACCAGCGCGCGGTAAAATTCGTCGAGCTTCTCGTGCGCACTTCGCAGCTCGCCTTCGGTGGGAGCGTCCCCCGCGCACACGAAGACTCCCAGAAAACTCCGCTCCCCCGCGTCGGAATTGATTTCGCGGCAAATATCATCGGCAATTTCGCGCGCGGTAATGGGCAGCGGCAGCGTGCGCTTGTCGCCATAATCCATCACCGCCGTGCGCGGCGTAATGCGCGTCAGCGCGTATGCGTCTCCCTCGGCGCGCCCCGCAATCTGAAACGTCCCGTACATCCGGTGCGCCATGTAGCTCTGCTCGGTAATATTTGTAATCACTACGGTGTCGCTATGCATTTCGTTTCTTCTCCAATTGGAAATGTGACTGGTGACTAGTGACTGGTGACTGGTGATTCGTAATTCTTGACTCGTGGGTCATGATTAGTATTTCGTGCGTTGTAGATCACTCAAGTCCTTTCAATCGGAGCAGCCAATTCTAACCAGCCGTTGGTTTTCACCAGTCACCAGTCACTAGTCACCAGTCACCCCACGCCACTCACGACAACACGCCCTCGGCGTAACTGTCGTACTCGCGTTCCTCGCGCCGCGTGCGCTCCTCGAGCGCTTCCCTTTTCTTTGCCGGCGCGATGCCGCGGCTGGTTTCGATCGCGCGCGCAATATGCCGCGCCACCGCCGGCGTCAATTGCACGAACTCGCCCCGCGGCCCCTCCAGCGTGAAGCAGTGCTCGTAATCCCCGCGCGAAGGATACGGCCCGAGCGCCGCAACGTTCCGCCCGTTCGCAATTTCAAGAGTCTGCGCGTGCCACGCGCTGGGCGAGCCGTAACTCTCCGGCGGCATCCACCGCTCGATGTGCCAGCGATCGTGCGGCAAATATTTCGGCTCGCGCCGCAGCTCCACCACTTCGCGCACCAGCGCCCCGGAAACAGGATCGCGGTCTTCCCACTTCCCCCCAATCCAGTCCAGCCGCGACCATCCCCACACCGCGCGGTAATTCGCCTCGCCAAACAAGTTGCGCCCGCCCGCAAGCAGGAGCGCGCGCGCCACGTCCGCCGGCGCCTCATACGTTTCTCGCAAAATGCGAATCATTGATTTGCAACAGGGAAACGAAGGAAATCAAAAGAGCGAAACCACCCGCCGCGGCGGGCACACAGATGAACACTGATAAGAACAGGTCAGGAACAACTTGGGAGGAGAAAAACAATCACCACATGCAATCAGTTTTAGAAATCCATATTCTCTTTGTTTTTATCCGTGTTCATCTGTGTTCATCTGTGGTTCCTTCTTCCGGGGTTGGTTCTTCACGTCAGTTTCCGGAACTGCGCCGAGAACGTGATCACGTCGCCGGTGGCCGACGATGGATACGCCGAGCCGCCCGTAAATTCCGCGCCGCTCGATCCCGTCGTGTAGCCGCGCATCTTCCAATTGTTGGCCGCGGCGCCCTGCTGCATTTGATACTGATTGGGCGTGCCGCCCTGGACGGTGAAGCTCGCCTGGATCGGCCCGTACGCAGGATCGCTCATGCTCGAGTCGATGATCTGCCCGCGCGCCGCGATCTGCTTGACCAGTTGCGTCCAGTCCACGGTGTCGCCGCCGGAAGGATAATTCCCCGAAAGCGCCACGGTGCCGAACGCGTAGACTTGCGTCCCGCCAGGATCAATATCCGTAAGCGTAAGTGTGACAGACATGTTTTTCTCCTAAGGTTAGAGTGGCGCAGGCTTCCAGCCTGTGGGGTTTGGTTATGCCAAGGCTCGATCTCCTCGCAACCAACCCCCACAGGCTCGAAGCCTGCGCCACTTAAATGCGTCCCGCTGCAAATGTGTTTGGTGACTGGCGAAACAACGGAGTCGGCCATCGACTCCTCGCCAGTCACCGGCCACGTCTTTTTAGCCTAGTACCCGCTCGGCCTTGCGAGCGTATCGATGAAGCTGCCGCTGCGCGGGGAGTCGTTCCACACCTGGAATCCGGTGTCGAAGTAGAAGATGAATGACGCGGAGATGCCTCCGCTGGCGCCGTAGATCGGGAACACGGTTTGCCCGCCCACCTCGAAGAAGTCGATGTCCTTCATCACCGCGCGGCCCCAGTGCGACAGATCGAGGAAATCCACGCGCGTCTGATCGGCGTTCACCGAAGACTTGATCGGAATGCCGGACATCGTTTTCTTTCCGGAGAAGAGCATGTCGAGGTCAGTCGCGCGGCCTCCCGGCCCTTCCTTGACGATTTGGGAAACCGTGATGCCCAGATTTTCCCAGGCGTGTTCCTGCTCGACGCTGGTGTAGGCGATGAGTTTTCCGAGATGGTTGATGCCCAGCGCTTTGCGGACCTTGTTGATGGCCAGGCGCGCGTGGCCGGGAACCAGTGCGGCGTTCCCCGCGTTGACGCGCGGCGTTTGCAATTGCTGCGGGTAGGTGGCCCGGTTGAGGTTGAGCCAAGTCCCGGTGGTGGCGTTGTTTTGGTGATACTTGATGCCGAAGAGCGACACCGGCGAAGAGCCGGTGAGGCCGTCATGCACGATCACGTCGTTGACGGACGTGCCGCTCGGCACGTTGTCCACCGTGATCGTTTGCGTCGAGGAAATCGGATCGGCTGCGGTCACGCTGGAAACCACGCTGGCCGCGACGTTGCGATTGGTGGTGAGTGTCGGATCGTAAATCTGGATCGTCTGCCCCACGTACACCAGCGCCGCGCCCGTGGGCACAGCCATCGTGAACGTGTTGCTGGCGATCGAGCTGATCGTGCCCAGCACGCCGTTGCCGGCGGTCTGGATCACTTTGTCGAGGAACGAGCGGAATTGCTTCATGCCGCTGGCGATTTCCCGCTTCACGGCATTTTCGATGGCCTTCTCCCGGGAGTTGGACGCGTATTCGACGAGCTTGGTGATTTGCACGGCGAACCGGAAAAAAATCGGGGAGACTTGCGCGACGTCGTATGTGGTGCCCGAGCCGAGCCCCAGGTCGCCGCCATCGGCGCTGTAGCTGCCGGCCTTGCCGCCGGGAATCAATTGCAACGGCAAGCGCATGTTGCGCGAGCTGACCTTTTCGATATCGCCGCGTTGCTGGATCATGCTGAGCAGAACATCGTCGCGCTCGTAGAGCAGGGGCACTTTGTCGCGCACCTTCTCCAGTTGCAACGCGATGGTTTGTGCGTTGTTTTGTTGTGCCATGATGGCTCCTTGTGTCTATGAAGGTATGAATGCGGAATGAATGGTCGTGCTGTGTTAGGCCTGAATGAAAGTGGCTAGTGACTGGGGTCTGGTGACTAATGACTGGGGTCTGGTGACTAATGACTGGTGTGCGGCGACATTTGCCGCAGCGCCCCAAGTGGCGCAGGCTTCCAGCCTGTGGGTTTTTGTTATGCCCAAGCGCGAGTTCCTAGCAACCAACCCTCACAGGCTGAAGCCTGTTCCACTAAATTCCCAATATCTCCTCATCGCTCATGGACGCGTAGTTCACTTCGCGCGGCGACATTTGTCTCAGTGGCATGGAATCGAGCGATCCGCCGGGCGCGGCGATATCGACGCGCGCCGCCGCGGCCGCCTGCCGCGCGGCCTTCGATCGCGCCGTGTTCAACACCGTGCTGGTCCATTCGCCGATCACGCGGCGCGCCACGCTGGGCACCAGCTGCTTCGCGCGCCCCGCGAGCAGCGACGCAACGCGCTGCTGCTCCGCGCCGCCAAATCGCCGGTCGCGCAACACCCCGGCAACTTGCTCGGAAAGCGCGCGGTCCGCCGCGAGCGCGCGATGCACTTCGTTAAAAATATCCTCGCCGATCCGCCGCGCCGCTCCCTCCGCCACGCCCTCCGGCATCACGCGCGCCAGCGTCTCGCCGATCGACCCGCGCACGTCCCGCGCCACCGCGTCGTTCGTGGCGCGCTCGAAGTTGGCGTACGCGCTAGGGTCGAAGTGCGGCGGCTCAAGAGCCGTGGCCCGTGGTTCGTGGCCCGTGCCCCGTGTCACCTGATCGGCGTCTTGTCCCGCAGACAATTCTCGCGCAGCCGACGCATCGGGATTTCCAATCTCCAACCTCGAGCCTCCAACCTCCGCTTTCTGCCCCATCCCCGCCAGCACCTTCGCCGCCTCGGCAAACATCGACCGAAACGCCGCCGGATTCGCCCGCGCGAGTTCCGCCACAACTTCCGACTGCGCCCGCGCATCCCCCGAAAATATCGCCGCGTCAATCCTGTCCACGGATTGCGTCGCCTCGCGCAACGTCAAAACATCGCGCACGCCGCCAGGCAACAATTCCTTGATCGCCCGCGCCTCCTCCGGAGAAGCAAACGCAGCGCGAAATTCCTGATGCTCGCGCCACAACTGCTGCGCCTCGCCCCCATGTTTCGGATCCGCCGCCAGCGTCGCCATCCACGAAGGCATCTGCGCGCTCGCCTCATGGCCCGCTGCAGTATCCTGGTTGTCATTCTGAGGGCCGTCTTTGCCCGAAGAATCTCTCTGTGAACTTTCGTTGCTCCCATCCTCGATCGAAGAGAGATTCCTCGCTTCGCTCGGAATGACAGAATTAGGTCTTGCAACGCTTGAGCCGATCGGCTCCATGTCCAGAATTTCCTCGTCGGTTAGGTACGCCGCACCAGCGGCGCCAGTGTTCGCCGCGCCTGCTGGAGAAACAGGCGCGCCACTCTGCGACGCCTGCGTCCCTGCCCAATCCAGATCCACTTGCACTCCACTGCTCATCGTTTCACTCCTCGTTGTGACATTGCATTCCTGGTGGCGCAGGCTTCCAGCCTGTGCTAATTGGCGGCCCGCTTCATTTGTTGCTCTTCGGGGGATTTGTTGAATTGGGGACGATTGCCGCGCCTTGCGCGGCATACGCCAATCCGATCGCCCGCAAGTGCGCTTCGGCGTGAGCGCGCACGTTCGCAAAGCCCGCGGGATTTTCGACGCGCGCGATTTGCCCGGCGTCCGAATTCGCCCACCGCCGGCACTCTTCGAGCTCGACCGCGTGATTGTCGAAGAGCAAATCGACCGGGACGCTGGGTTCAAGTAGCACAGACTTCAGTCTGTGGGTTTCCATTAGTTGCTCCCGGGCTGCTGCCGATGGATTCGACTTGCTCCCCGAAGATCCTGACGATTCGCTTTCATCATTCGGAACCCGACAGGCTGAAGCCTGTCCTACTAAAAGCAAATCAATCTCGCGCAACTGCTTGTTGCGCGAATCCTCTCCCGGCACGACGAGGTCCGACAAACCGAGCACGCCTTTCACGAATCCGATATTCGCAGGATCGGCGAGCGCCTGCTGGATCATCGGATCGGACGACGCCATCAATTGCTGCACGACGGCTCGCTGCTGCGATTTCAAGCGCGGAAATGTTTCGTCGCTTTCGGGATGCGCTTGAATGTTGCCCTTCAAGTCGGCAAGGCGAATCCAGCGCGACTCGAATTCCCCGCCCGGCCCGAGAATCGGAATCTCCGCGTCCTCAGGACGATTTTTCCGGAAGCAGTCCACCGACAAGAGCATCACATCGGCATAAAAAGTTTTCAGACGCCGCCACACGAGTCCCAGTCGCCCGAGCGCCTGATCGCGCGCCATGGCGTAGCCCGAAGCGGTTTTTACTGATTCCATTTCTCCGCCGAACACAGCGGGAAAAAGTCCGGTAAGAAATTGCGAGACCGGACCCATCAATTCCTGCTGGTGCCGCACTAGATCGGGCGGCACTTGCGCCGGCGCGGGCTGAAAAAATCCCGCGGCCAGCGGCTGCCCCGGACGCGCGCGCGCCGGATAGTGCGCCGCGGGCTCGGCCGTTTGATTCGCGAGCGCGTCAAAATCCAAAACCTGCGGATCGGCGTAAATCGGCGGGATGCCGTACTCGTACGTTTCCGCTTGAATGTTGGACAGCGTGTTGTAGCGTTCCTGAATCTGCACCAGCGAATCGCCCACCGACGGCCGGTTCTGCCCGTCGCCCGGAAGCGCGTGCATCACGCGCCAGCGATCGTCCATCGATTCGTTGCGCGATTCGCAATACGTGTCGCCGGCATAGGCGACGTAGCAGCCGTCGGGAAACAGCGCCAGCAGCGCGTCGCGCACGCTCTTGTCCTCGAGCGCGTAGAACGACCACGGCCGAATCCACGTCCGCGAAAACGTAATCAAATTAAATAGCGCGTCGCCAGGATGCGTCGTCGGCAGTCCCTGCGCGATCGCCACGCGCGTCGCCCGCGCGTACACGTCGTCGGACTGGATCGGCCCGCCCATCTGAATTTTGTCCGCCGCATGCGGATAGCTGGCCTTCAATTTCGCGCGGTGCACCTCCATCGACCACTGGAGATACGGATACTCGTGCATCTCGTTCGCCCACACCGGCGTATTCAACTCGAGCCCGCCGACAACGGAAATCACTTCCTGCCCGTTCGCGACGCGCCGCACACCGGTAATCAGCGGAACCGCAACGCGAGGCGCCGGAGTGAAATGCTCAGGACCAAGCGAAGCTCCGCAGTTGCGGCAGAGTACTGCAGGTAGCAGGTTGTTAGTGGCAGGTGGAAGGGTGTCGGAATGTCCGCCGGAAGGCGTTGGGTTATCGGTGTTAGGGTTCGAGTTTTCCCCTGTTCCCTGCTCTCTGCTACCTACTACCTGCTCGGCGCCGCACTCGGGACACACATACGCGTCATCTCCTAGCGGCACGTAGTGTTCCTCAATCACCGGCTCATCGTGCGAACCGAACCGCTGCGCGTCGGCCACGTACCGCACGTAGCCGCCGATTTTTCCGTCGGTCCACAAATAAAACGCCACGCCGGTCAGCAAATGCTGCACGCGATTATTCTGCTCGACCAGGTCGCACACCTCGGAAGCCGCGCGCGCCGCCGAGATGTCTCCGATCGCCTGCGCCGACTGGGGATAAAATCGAGTCGCGGGAACGTCTTGGCTGAGAATGGAAATGAACGAAAGCCCGAACGCCTGATACAGATTCGTGACGAACTGGTAGCGCGGCATTTCCGCCGCCGCGCTGTCGTCGTAAATTTTCGATTCGTACGGCAGGTGCCAGGTCATGTCCTGCGGATTCCACCACGCGTATTGCAAGCCTTGCCAAAACAGGCGCGCCTGCCGGATGCGCCGGATTTCGTGCCGACGCGCGACGATTCCCTCCTCGCGATACTGCACGACGAGCTCGCGCACCGCATTCACCAGGTCCGGCCGCAGCTCCTCGAGCCTCTCGTTGTTCGGCCCCAGCGCAAGCTTCGCCAGCGCTTCCTGCGCGTTAGCCGCGGGCTGCTTGCCGTCAATCCCAAGCGGCGCGCGCGCAGGTTTTGCGCCCTGCGCGGACAGTGCGCCGCTCGTCGTGAGTCCGCCTCCGGCGGAAGAACCATCAAGCGGCGCAACGCTGCCGTCGTTCGGCGCCTCATTTTCGCCGTTCAAGATCGCGAGGTCGTCCAAATTGTTCGTCTGATTGGTCATGGTTTTCAGTAGCACAGACTTCAGTCTGTGGGTTTCCATCAATGCTCCCAGGCCGCTCCTTGCGCGCTCACCTTGCCCATGGCCGGATCCGCGGATTTAACGCCTGGGCTCATCCGCGGAACCCCACAGACTGAACTCTGTGCTACTTCTCATGGGAACGATTGACGTTCCCGGGCAACTGTTATAGAAGGAGTGCAGTCTTCGCTCCAAACAGGCTCCAAGCACAGCTGCGCACTCTCAAGCGATAAAGGGGGAATCCATGGGGAATCTGCTCTGGTGGTGCATCGTCGGCCTGATCGCCGGTTTTCTCGCCGGAAAAGTAATGAAGGGCGGCGGCTTCGGCGTGCTGATGGATATCGTCATAGGCATCATCGGCGCCATGCTTGGCGGATGGCTCTTCGGCATGGTCGGGATTAGCGCGGGCAGCGGGCTGATTGGCTCCATCGTCGTAGCCTTCGTCGGCGCGTGCATTCTGCTCTGGATCGTCCGCCTCATCAAGAAAGCCTGATCTAACTCGTGGCGCCGGCGTCCCGCCGGCGATTTTCGCGTCTGATCGGCAAATACCACATTTGCCGGCGAGATGCCGGCGCTGCGATGCAGTCCGCTAAACAACTACCTTTCATTGTCAAATCAGAACGTCATTTCTCCGCCGCGCCGCGCCCGACCGGACTTTTTCCGGCCGCCATTTCCCTCTCGCGCGCGATCTGCGTCCAGGTGCGGCGCCGCACCGGAGGCAGTCCCACAACGCCGCGCCGGGCGTCGTCCTCGGGCGAAATCGGCGGAAAGCCCGCCGTGCCGAGCAGCGAATTCACCAGCGCGCGATTTTCCGCGCGCAGCCGCGCCGTTTCTTCCTCAAGCAGCAGCACGTACCGCCCGCGCAAATGTCGCGCCAGCCAAGTCATCATCGTTTGCCACATGGATTCGTCCAACTAAGTGGCGCAGGCTTCCAGCCTGTGGGGTTTAGTTGTGGCAACGCGCGAGGTCCTCGCAACCAACCCCCACAGGCCGAAGCCTGCGCCACTATTTCCGCTTTCCCTCATTACCTGGTCGTGCTAGCGTGTCACGTATCATGACATTCTATCGGCGGCGCCTACCACACTGGCAACCTGACGGCCAAGATATTTTCATCACTTGGCGTCTCTACGGCTCGCTGCCCAGGACAATTCCTCCACCAAAAGTAAATTCCTCACCCGGCGAAGCATTTGTCCATTACGATCACATTTTGGACGTGGCCAGGACAGGCCCTCTCTGGCTGAAAGATCCACGCATCGCGGAATTCATTCTCTCGTCCCTAAAAAATGCGCACGACCGAAAATTGTTTCATCTGCGCGCTTATGCCATGATGGCCAATCACGTTCACGTCTTGCTCGCGCCGATCGTCCCGCTCGCCCGACTCACGCAGCTCGTCAAGGGCGCGACAGCACGCCAGTCAAATCTCATTCTCTCTCGCACAGGAACGCGCTTCTGGCAGGATGAATCGTTCGATCACTGGGTGCGCAATCCCGCGGAGTGGCAGAAGATTCGGTCTTACATCGAGCGTAATCCAGTCGCCGCCGGACTGGTCGCCCGCGCGGAAGACTGGCCCTGGTCCAGCGCTTCGCACCCGATTGAGTAAGTAGATCAGAGCAAGTGACTCGTTTTGGTGGCGCAGGCTTCCAGCCTGCGGGTTCTAGTTGCGCCAAGGCTCGATGTCCTAGCAACCAACCCCCACAGGCTGGAAGCCTGCGCCACTTAAACCCAAACCACTTACCATCCTTGCGGGCGCCACCGGCGCGGCACGACTGGCGCTACTCTTCGCGACTCCTCGGCGGAAAACTTCTTCAGCCAGATTGCCCGCGACGTGGGATCTACGGCGGTGATGCGCTCGGCGGCGAGCACTTCGGCCGGCGCGCGGCCCGGCTCGAGCGCGGACTTCAAGCCGTAGCGGGCGGAGTCGGCGGGATCGTCGCCGTCGCACTTCAGCGTGTCCTCGACGTTGGCGGGATCGCGCGTGAGCGTCGGCAAATTTTCGATGAGGCGCGCGCAATTTTCGGCGATCAGCCAGCGATCGGCCTCGAGCGCCTGGTACATCAGCATCCAGCCGCCCACGCGATCGTTGTCGGCCGGAGTCGGGCGCGGCAGGCCCGCGGCGGCCAGGCCGTCGGCCAGCTGGTCGGCGATGGAAGCATCCGCGGTGCGTTGCGCGAACGCGTCGGGCGAAAGAAAAATGTCGCGAATGCGCTCGGCGCGGCCGAGGCGATCGACGCTGCGCTCCGCGATGGCCGCCGCGAGCATTCGCGGCGAGAGCCGGTTCTGCACGAACTCGCGATACGTCACGATGACGCCGTCGTTGCGCGTCGCGTGCCAGTAGACCGCGCTGGGATGCTCGAATCCCCAGTCAATCGAAATCCAGCGCGGCGTCCACGCCTCGAGCTGCACCTGTTCGGCGCGAATCGTGTGCCGCTCGTGCGAAAAAATATCGAAATACTGTCCAGCGTAGACGTCCCACTCGCCGTCAAGAAACGCGCGCCGCAGCGCTTCGGGAAGCTGCCCCAGCGTTTTTTTGTATTCGTCGTCGTGCGCGAAGTACGGATTGTCCGCGATCGTGGCGTGAATAAATTCGTAGTCGCCGGGATCGTACTGGTCGGGCCGGTCCATCCCGGGAGCGGGCGCGCGATCGACCCACAGCGCCTTGACCCAGGCGTGGCCGATGTTTCCGGGATTGGTCGCGCCGGCCATGCACGGCTTCGCGCCTTTGATGCGGCAGCGATTGCGGCTGGTGAGAAATTGCCACTGCTTCAGAGTGAAGTGTGTGAGCTCATCCACTCCGATAAATAAATATTCGGCGCCCTGGTAGCGGTAGACGTCGTTCTCAGTGTCGCAGTAGGCGAAGCGCGTCGTCGAGCCGTTCAGCCACGTCACGATGTGCTTGGCTTCGTTGTATTTCTCGTACAGCTCGCGCGGCACGTCGCGCCGAAAATAGGTGATCAGCGAAGCCTCGAGCTCCGGATAAGTGCGACGCAAAAGCAGCGTGTCCACGCGCGGATGCAGATGCGCCTGGTAGATGGCCTCATACAGCAGCGCCTTCGTTTTCCCCGGCCCCGCGGCTCCGCCGAACAGGCGATATTTCGCGGCCGAATCGTGAAATTCCCGCTGGCGAGGAAATGGCTCGTAATGAAAAGTTTTGCAAAATTTGTCGAAGTCGCGAATGCATTTCTTCGCCAGCGATTTGTCGGCCTTGGAGGACATGGTTTCAAGTAGCACAGACTTCAGTTTGTGGGGTTCCGTAAGCGGTCCCAGGCCTCGCGCGCCAGCCACAATCATTGCGCCATCCAAGCTCTGATGGAACCCCACAGACTGAAGTCTGTGCTACGTTGCGCTGCCCTTCAGCTTTTTCCCCGCATAAAACGCGGCGGCGCCGGCAATGAAGCAGATCCCGATGGCGTAGTGGTGCAAGCTGAGCACGACGCCGGCGATGAACGCCCCCGCCCCGGCGATCTGCACGTAGAGCCCGATGGAATGCCATGATGGCGTTGCAGCAGGTGTGGTCATGATTTCTCCTGGAATGAATTCGATCGCGATGGCTTGCACGCGGGATGCGCTTTTCAGTGGCACAGACTGAAGTCTGTGCTACTTAAAGTCGGTGCTACAAAAACCTAGTCGCAGCAGCCTCGCTGGAGGAGCGTGGGCGGCGCATTCGCCGGGTAAACATACGCGCCGATTTCCCAGGCGCTGCCTGCTAAATTTTGATTGACGAGCGAGACGCCCGCGGGCCACGACGACGCGGGCGAAAGCCCCATCTGATACGTGGACCCGAGATTCACTCCGGCGTTGATGGCCGGCGAAACGGCGAGCAGCGCGTAATTTCCAGTCGAAGACAAAGGAGACGCGTTCACCAGCGCAGGATCGGCGCTGAAGGAATGCGCGTCCTGCGAGCTATTCGTCTGCCAGTTGGCCAGCGTGTACGCCGTGCCGCCCCAGCTGAACGGCGTGCCCGGCGCCGAAAAATAATCGTTGTAGTCGAATGCCGAGCCGGTTTCCGATGTCGAGTCCACGGCGGCGTAGCCGCCCGCGTACACGATATTGTTTTTCACCAGCGTGCCGGTCGAATTGCTGAGCGCGCTGATCGCGGGATTCGTCATCAGCGGAGCTAAGATCGTATTGTCGTAGAGAATATTTCCAGCCGCGCCAAAAAAGTAGGCCGCGTTGCCGCCGCTGTTGCTCAAATAGGATTGGGAAGCGTCGATCAGGTTGTCCCACATGGTCACCTGGCCGCCGGTTCCCTCGCCGTCGTTGCCGTTCTGGCCGACGTAGACGCCCCACTCGAAATTTCCGTATAGGATGCTGTGCGAAACCGTGAGTGAAGTTCCGCTGTCGCCCACCAACACGCCGTAGCCGTGCGAGAGAAATGTGTTCGAGCGGTACGGCCCCGCGGTGCTGTACATCACGCAACTGTCCACCACGTTGCCCGTCGATCCCCCGTGCGCGACGATCACGCTCCACACGCCGCCCGTCACCACGTTGGCCTCGCGCAGGAACGTGTCATTGTAAAACGTGGATTTTTGCACCGTGTTGCCGGTCGTGCCCGGACCAAAGATGGTCACGGGCGAGGTGCCGTACGAGTTGTAGCCCGTCACGTTGGTCAGAACGTTTCCGGTCGCGCCGGTGTACACGGAAAAATCGTGCCGAAAATTGTCGTGGATCGAGAGGTTGCGCACGATGCTGTTCGCGCCAGTGAGGATCAGGCCGCCCAGATTCGTTTCCATCGTGCTGTCGGTGTTGTAAGTTTCCGCTTCGTCGATCGAATCGAAAATCAGAAAGGACTGGCCGTTGTCCCAGGCGGTGTGTCCCGGGCTCGCGGCGGTCACATAGTCGTAGAGCTTGCCGTTGGTCGCGACGTTCGAGCCATCGGAAGCATGAAGGTAGAGATTCGTCCCGTCGTAAAACCAGGACCCGGCCGTTTGATCCACGCCCAGCGGATTGTTCGCCAGCTTCAGCAGCGTGTCGTTCTCCCACACCGCGACCGGAGTGCTGGCCAGGGCCGCATAGTAAGTGAACGCCGTGATGTTCGTCGCCACGATCGAGGCGAGAATTACATTTCCGCCGGCAAAGGAGTAGCCGCTGACCGTGGCGCTTTGCGACTGGTCTGGGCCGCTGAATAATTCATACAGCGATTCGCCGTTGCCGCCGTAAAACTCAACATTGCGAGACGTGCTGTACAACGTCACGACCTGAGTGACTGTGTTATCCAGCGTGTAAAAGATAGGGTCTGACGTGGCCGTTGCGCCGGCGGCAACCGTCGTGCCGTTCATCCCGCCGTTCCAGGTGATGCGCGTGATCGCGCTCGCGTTCGGCAGCGTCGTGGCCGGACCGATTCCCGTTCCGGTGATGTTCAGCGCCAGCGTGGGCGAAGCCGTTACGCTGATCGTGATCTCCACGGCCGGGTTGCTGATCTCTCCGACCGGGATGCCTTGCCGGAAGTTGACCGTCGCGGAGTCGGTAGCGGATGTGCCCAGGCTCGGCCGGTGAAAAATCGTGGTCAGCGTGTTTGGCGCGAGCGTGTACCCGCTGGTGCTGAGATTCGTGGAGCCCTTGAGGATCGGATTCGCGCCGCTGCCATACGCGCCAAACGTGACGGGCGATCCGCTCGTGCCGGAAGACGGAACCGTCAGCGCCGTTCCGTACCAGACGTCGCCGCGATTGAAAAGGATCGAGTCGCCCGGCGAAAACGTGGAGCCATTCACCTTCGCGATCGTCTGCCACGGCGCGCCGGAGCTCGTTCCGCTGTTGGAGTCGCTCCCCGCCGCCGCAACAAAGTAAGTCGTCGCCCGCGCTGGAAGCGCAACAAGAAAAAATAGAAGTACAAACGCTGTGGCGAGGGTTCTAGTGGCGCAGGCTTCCAGCCTTTGGCTTTTAGGTGCGCCCAGGCTAGATCCTCTCGCAACTAACCCCCACAGGCTGGAAGCCTGCGCCACTTGGTTTGCCACTTGGCCCCTACTCCACCACATAGCTAATCCCGCCGGACACTTGTCCCGAGCCGGAATTGAAGATGCACAAATTGTCCCCGCTGGTCCCCTCCGCGCCCAGGGATGAATCCCCGTTGCCCAGCGCAATTCCGCCATTCGCCGCGAAATTCCAGCCGGTCGCCGCTGTAGCTCCGCCAAATCCGCTCACCCCCGCGGTGCCCGTGGCGCAAACCGAGCCCGTGCCTTCGACCACAGCGACGTTCGTCGCCGCGGCCGCCACCACGTGAATCGAGCACACATAAATTTTCTTGGACGACGTCCCGGCCACCAGCTGCGTGTTTCCCGTCTGGCTGATGCTGGCGTAAAGTTTCGTCAGTCCCTTGCAAGGATCCAATCCCTGTCCTGTAGCAAATTGCCCCTGCGCCTCCGCCAAAAATTCCGGCGCGAAAGCAGCCCGCAAAAGTAGCACAGGCTTCAGCCTGTGGCTTTTCCGAGCGTCCTCCGCAACCCGCCCCGGCGCAGCCGCGCTACCAGCCCGCAACACCCCAAGCCCCGCCGCAAGCAACAAAATCCCAAACGGCCACCACTTCTTCGCGCGCGAGCTCCGAGAATTTTCCGGATCTTCGGAAGGCAAGCCCGCAGTAGATTTAGCGGACGCAGGCGCAGTCAAATCCAGCAACCCGCGCAACACGCCAAACTCAATCGCCACCGCCGCAGCTTCATCCGCCTTGGCATTACCGGTATTCGGCGCGACGATCCGCAATTCGCGATCCGAGTGCACCACTCCTCCCGGACGATCGACAATCACCGGCGCCGCCGCCAGTTGCGTCACGTGCCGCAACACAGCCGCCTCCAGCGCGCTATCGACCGAATCAAAATGAATCCTTCCTTCGCTCCGGAAATTCACCGGAGCTACGGCGGGCAGGCCCGCCGAAGCTTCAGCGAAGGCGGGAGAGGAAGCGTCCCGATGCGACCGAGGCGCTTCCTCGCTGGCTGAGGCGTCCTGGTGGTGCGTGGGGGGATCCGGCCGCAGGAGGGCGTCAGAGGTGTGGTGGGCCGGGGCAAGATCGATGGTAATGGCATAGCCGGCAAGCGGTCCGCCGGCAACCGCGTCGGCGGGCAGAAATTCCGTCACCGCAAAGCCCGCGAGTCGCAGCAGGTGCCGGGTCGCGCGCGCGCAATTATTTTCGCCAATGATTTTGATTCTCATGTTCTCTCGGGTCGAACTCGGAAAGTGGTGGGCGCAAATGGGAACCACGGATGCACACGGATTCACACAGATGAAAATCAAGAAAAACGCATAGGTAAAGCAATCGGGATTGTCTTTTCTTCGTTTGTCAGTTTTTCATCCGTGTTTATCTGTGTGCATCCGTGGTTTCAAGCACTCGTTCGCTCACCGCACGAACGTCAGCAGCGCCGGCCCCGTTCCGCTCACGACCTGCAAGTACGCGATCGTGTCGCCCGCGTAGAAACGCGTCCCGGAGCCGCCGTCCTGCACGCCGCCGGAGTGGCGCGGCGCGGAAACGGTCTCGATGCTGCCGGCGGAAATCGTGTCCTGCGTGGTCGCGTCGGCGGAATCCGTGCGGATGCGCAAATCGACCAGCACCGAATTTTTGATCGACACGGCGATGCAGTCGACCGGCGCCACCACGACGGTCCAGGAAACGGTGTCCAGCGCGATCTGCTTCTTTACGTAGTTTGGATTGGAAGCCATAAAAGTGGGTGACTAGTGACTAGTGACTGGTGAACGGTGACTGGTGAAAACCCTTTATCCCAGCGCTGCGTGGATGGGGCGTGCATCCCACTCTTGGCGAATCACAAATCACGAT
>JGI12269J14319_10000805_pt1 | contig 30729 bp, 30 predicted proteins | sample PeaSoiSIISIP2007_FD_14319 | JGI IMG/M metagenome (IMG submission 14319)
GGACATCGATAACTTAGGGGCCGCAAGCTGGCTTGCGCACCTCTCCGCCGACACAAGAAAGACCTAAAAATCCGCTGTTTCGTAAGCGTCGTCCCGAGGCCGCATTGACGCCGATGGGGAATCCCTATAGCTCGTAGCGCACGTCGGATGAGGGCTTGTTGATTTCATCGACGCGCGACCCGGTGGACTGAGCGGTTGCAATGGCGGCGTCGAGGCGAAGCAAGAGATCTGCAACGGCCTCCGCGGGCCGACGGCGCAACATCGCTAGCGTCTTTTTGCCATCATGAGCGACTGCTGCGCCGGAGAGCGGCTTCACGGTACCCAACATGATCTGGCCGCCGGAGTCCATCACTGCCGCAATGTGAGGCAGTGTACCGGCGGCAGTGGCGAGAGCTACGCCGCCTGGCGCTGGGACGTGATGAGCTTTGGGGCGATTTGCCACGGCAGCAGTTCCTCGATGCGGTTGATGGGATGCTCGCCGATGCATTCGAGCACATGGCGCAGGTAGGCCGACGGATCGATACGGTTGAGAAGACAGGTCCCGATCAGGCTGTAGATATTCGCCGCGCGCTCCCCGCCGGCATCAGAACCAGCGAATAAAAAATTGCGCCTTCCGAGTACGAGCGGTCGGATCGCGCGCTCTGCCGTATTGTTATCGATCTCGATGCGTCCGTCATCACAGAAGCGCGTGAGCGCCGTCCAGCGCACCAGCGTGTAGTGGATGGCAGCGGCCAGCGGGGACTTGGCTGACACGGAAAGCAGCGTGGCGTTGAGCCAGGTGCGCAGCGCGTCGAGCACCGGCGCAGAGCGTTGCTGACGCACAGCAGCTCGCACTTCTGGGGCGCAGCCACGGATCTCGCGCTCGATGGCGTAGAGCAGTCCGATACGCCGCATGGCTTCCAGAGCGATCGGGGAGCGATCCGCGACGTACAAATCGTAGTGCTTTCTCCTCGCATGGGCCCAGCAAGCGGCTTCTAGAATCCGGCCGTCTGCGTAGAGCGGCGTGAAGCCGCTATAGGCGTCGGCCTGCAGGATGCCCCGGAAGGTGTGCAGATGCCCACGCGGGTGCTCTGCCTTGCGATCCGGTGAGTAGCGATACCACACCGCCGGCGGACCGGGTCCAGCTGCAGGCCGATCATCGCGTACATAGACCCAGAGCCGACCGGTCTTGGTGCGACCACGGCCGGGATCGAGCACCGGCACGGGCGTGTCATCGCCGTGGATCTTCTGGGCGGCGAGCACATGGCGGCCCACGGCGCTGACCACGGGATCCAGCAAATCTGAGGCCTCGCCCACCCAGGAGGCCAATGTGGCGCGCTCGAGCTCGAGGCCCGCGCGCCGGTAAATACCCTGTTGGCGGTAGAGCGGGCAATGATCGGCATACTTGCCCACGAGCACGTGTGCCAGGAGTCCCGCGGTGGGTAAGGCGCGCTCGATCGGTCGAGCCGGAGCTGCGTGCTGCACGACCTTCGAGCACTTGGCGCATGAGAGCTTGGGCCGCACGTGCCGGACGACCTCGAAATGGCCCGGGATATAGTCGAGCATCTCGGAGATGTCCTCCCCAAGCCGGCGCATAGCCGAGCCACACTCCGGGCACTGGCAGCTTCGCGGCGGATGCACTACTGTCCGGCGCGGCAGATCGGCCGGTAGCGAGCGCGGTGTGCGCCGTTCACGCGTTGCGCCTGATACCGGTTGCGGTGCCTGAGCGGTGGAGTCTTCGCTGGGTACCTGACTGTGCTCGATCGCGGGCTCGGGCTTTGGCACTGCGGGCTTGGGAAGATCGTGCAACCACAGCTGCGGGTTGATCGACTCATCGATCTTCTCGGCCGAGCGACCATAGCGCCAGCGCCTCAGGCGCGTGATCTCCTCGATCAGGCGAGTGATGAGAGCCTCGCGACCGATCAGCAGTTGCTTGAGTGCTTCTGGATCTTCCGGAAGCTGGTCAATGCTGAACGCCATGTGCTTATTTTATAGTACTTTGCGATCATATGGCGTTGACGGAAGAAAATAATTTACACTGTGTACTGCGGTTGCCACGTGCGCTCAATGCGCTTCCAATTAATCCCCTCCAGCAACATTGAGAGCTGCGCGGCCGTCAGACACACCGTGCCTGAGCTCGCCTGTGGCCACACAAACTTGCCGCGTTCCAACTTCTTTGCGAATAGGCACAGCCCATCACCTGACCACCAAAGAAGTTTTACCAGATCGCCTCGCCGGCCTCGAAAGACGAACACGTGACCGGAATGCGGGTTCTCCAACAACACCATCTGCACTGTCGCCGCCAGTCCGTGCATGCCGCGACGCATATCGGTGACGCCGGCGGCCAACCAAATCTGCGTGCCGCTCGGCAGCGCGATCACGCCCGTTGCGCCAGGCAATCGAGCACAATGCCCAGCGCGTGCGCATCCACTGCACCGCGTACGCGGATCGTAGCGGCAAGAAAAGCAATCTCGATACAAGAGTCCGAACTGATGGACGGGCGCGACGAGCTCGGCATCGGCGTGGTCACCGGTAGCAACGCTGCCGCACTCGGCGCTGCCCCTCGCGTTCCGACAGGCTTAACGTGGCAGTACTCGCTCACCCACCGGCGCAGCAGATTGGCATTAATCCTGTGTTGCAACGCCAATGCCGCCACCGAAACCCCCGGACCGCGGCACAGCTCTGCCAACGCCCGCTTGGCTGCCACGCTATACGTGCGCCGGCCGTTCGACCCCTCCCTCGTCACCAACCCGGTCACAACCTCGGTACTCTTGTCTGACATGGTGTCCACCTTCTAATTTAGTGGACACCATCCTCAATCGCTCCTAACTGGGGCGCCAGACGGCCTCTGGATGACGCTTACGCTGTTTCTGGCATCCTTCAGCGTCGTTACGCAAAGATTGAGGCGTCACAAGCCGTTGCGCATAGTTGGGGATAGGACGGTTCTGGTGCATCTGGGGATTTTGGACCAACGAGGACTCCATAGCGGACAGGAGACCAACAGGCGGCGAAGAGCGGATGCCTTAATTCAAGCGATGTCCTGTCGCTGGCGCGAGCAATCGAAAGCGCCTCTGCGGCCGTGGGGTCCTCGTCGCCTGTAGATGCACCAGAATCACAGAAACCGGCACACTAAAAAGCAGCAAAAAAACTCTTACTTAACCGCTTGATTTGATGGTGGCTAGGGTGGGACTCGAACCCACGACCTCGGCATTATGAGTGCCACGCTCTAACCAGCTGAGCTACCTAGCCTTGCGGGAGGCGCATTCTAGGGGCGAGAGCGACCGCGGTAAACGTCATGGCGGAAAATCGTTTCTAAATCTGCCGCGTACCTTGCGCCAGGCGGGCCTGGAGCGGCGCTATCCTACGCCTCGTGAGTCGCCATATACACTGACAGGATTCTATGAACGAGCGGCCGGACCTGCATTACTGGTGGGTCAACCATAAGCGGGCAGCCGCGCGCGGTAGCGGCGATTGGCTGTGGGCTTCGCTGCATAACAGAAATGGCTCGAACAACGAGTCGTTTCGTACTTTGACGCACGTCGAGCCCGGCGATCTCGTGTTCGCGTACGCCGACGGAGCGGTACGCGGCCTGGGGCTGGCGCTGCTGCCTGCTTTCGAGGCGCCGCCGCCGCCGGAACTGGCGGCGGCCTCCAAAGGCGTGGACGGCCGAGGCTGGCAGCTACCGGTCCGCTTCTTCGAGCTCGCAGTGCCACTCGACCCGAGAGCGCATATGACGCTGCTCGGTCCGGTATTGCCTCGGAACCACTCACCCCTTCGAGCCACCGGCGCGCGCAACCCCAGGGTGTACCTGGCATCGATAACGGACGCCATGGCGGCCGTATTGCGGCGCCTGCTCGCCGGTCAGGTCGAGGATATCGAAGCGCAAATCAAGGCAGCGGTCGGCTCCGAGCTTGCGGACGACTGGGTGGAGACGACGATACGTAATCGCACTGAGCTCGCGGCCGAGGAAAAGCAGCAGCTGATTCGCGCCCGCCGCGGGCTTGGCGTGTTCCGGCATAGTCTCGAAAAAATCGAAAGCGCATGTCGCGTAACCGGCTTACTCGATCGCAGGCATCTGCGCGCCTGCCACATCAAACCGTGGAGCGTTTCCGAGGACACCGAAAAAATCGACGGCTGCAATGGCTTGCTGTTATCGCCGCACGTCGCGCATTTGTTCGCGCGCGGCTACATTTCCTTCAGCGACGAGGGCCAGCTGCTCTCTTCGCGCCATCTGAATCCGGCCGTATTGAACTCCTGGAAGATGCCGTTGCCGGTCAATGTCGGCGCATTCAGACCGCGGCAGCGCGTCTATCTGGACTACCACCGGCGCGAGATCTTCGACAAGCCGGAAATCGGCCGCCGCGCGGCGCCGTAGTGCGACCGCGCGGCTCAGGGCGCCGAACTGAGCGCGTTGCCGCTCACCTTGCCGCTCCAGCCGGGCAGATAGCGCGCATCACTCAAGCGCGCCAATCGCAGCCCGAGCGCGGTGGCGCGCCGCGGCTCGCGTATGATGAGTCGCGCTGCAACTCGCGGGCGGAAGAAATCCGCCCATAGAAACTCCACGAACGGCTCCTGATCCTTGGCGAAGCCGCCGGCGCGACGTACCAGTCCGGCGAGACTGCGATAAGGATCGTCCACCAGCTGCGTCAGGCGACGCGGTATATCGCGATAATCGCATCGACGGCCACGCTGGTCGTAGGGATGGGTCCAGGCGCGAAATTCCATGGTGCGCCAGAACACCGATCGCTCGAGCCACGACAGGTCGTCCAGCACGGCCACGAAGACATTCTTGACGTTCTCATCGATCAATGCGATGCCCAGATGGTGGTGGTCGACGATGAAGTATTCGCGCTGCGGGCCGAGCACCGCCGGGAAAACATGTTGCTCGAGCTCGAGCCTGCGCCGCTTTTTGGGCAGCTGCGCCCATTCCTGAGCTTTGAGACCGACCTCGGTATAACCCACCGTGAACTGCGTCGGGCGCAGGCGCGACAGACGCACCTTCACCAGCGCAGGATTGCGGCTCACGTAGTACACGGCCCTTCAGATCGAGGGCACTTCGAGCCGGCGCAGCCCGGGGCCGCCGACCACATCGAGTCGAACCGGTTCGCTGTCGGCGGCGTAACGCTCCGACAGCGCTGCACCGCGCATGGCCCGGAAATCGTAGATCATGGCGTCGAGCCTTCGCACACGCTCATTGAGCGCGCCCGGAATTCCGCCCGGCCGATTGCGCCCGTAAAATCCGGCGTGGAAGGCGCGCGGCGCGGCCGGGTAGGCGATGGGATGCGCGCTGAGCTCCTGGATGCGTCGCAGCAGACCGGCCTGCTCCACGTACCCCAGGCTCACGTTGCTGTCGACGAAGCGCCGTCGAAGATAGCGCTTCGGCCGCGACAGGTAACTGAGATTGACGTGCGGCACGATCAGAGCCGTGATCACGGAGCGATCGAAGCAAACACCCCACGAACAATAATCGCCGCTGGTCAGATAGTAGCAATCCGGATCGTCCGGCGTCTCGACCCTGCGATTGTGATTGCGCACCGCGATCGAGCAGAACAGGTCCTCGCGCTGCGAATGCACGGCGGCGTGCCAACGGAAAAAGTCGCGCCCCACCATGATGTCTTCTTCGATCAGATAGACGTAGCGCCGTGTCAGCGCCGCCGCCTGCAGGTATCCGAGCAAAATGTTGGCGCTGAGCTTGGTGCGCCGGTAGGGGCAGCGCGGCGCCAGCTGTAGCTCGTAGCTGGGCAGGCGTGCGGCATGATCGCGGATGACCGCCAGATTATCTGGGTCGAAATCGCTGTCGGCGCGGAAGATGACGTGCATCGACTGCAGGCCGTCGGCCTTGCAAATATTATCGATGCAATGCCAAAGCATCTCGGGTCGGCGCCAACACGGCACCAGCACGACATCGCGTGGGCCGGAAATACCGCTGGCGGCCCGTGGCTGCGCCGCCGCCCGCACTGCCTCTCGGGCGGCAGCTCGGAACATCCAGCGATCGGTCGCCCACTGCAGCATCGCGCTCCCCATTCCACTCACCGCGCATGCGTGGGCGGACATTGGCCGCCTGTCCATTAAGCGCGCCTTAGCGCGCGGTTAAATGTAGTTAATAATCAGGCGCGGCGGCCTGAGCATAGCAGATGCTTCGCCATTTCCCGCAATACCGCCGCCACCGAAGGCGCGGCTCAGACATTGAAGCGGAAATGCATCACATCGCCCTCCTGGACGATGTACTCCTTGCCTTCGAGGCGCAGACGGCCAGCCTCGCGAGCCCCGGCCTCGCCGCGATAGTGGATGTAGTCAGCGTAGGCGATGACCTCGGCACGGATGAATCCGTGCTCGAAATCGGTATGGATGACACCCGCGGCCTGAGGCGCCGTACTGCCCCGGCGCACCGTCCAGGCGCGAACTTCCTTGGGCCCGGCCGTAAAATACGTAATGAGTCCCAGCAGCTCGTAGGCACCCCGGATCACGCGGTTCAGCCCGGGCTCGGACAGCCCCAGGTCGCGCAGAAACTCCGATCGCTCCCCCTCGGGCAGCTGGGCGATCTCGGCTTCGATCGCCGCGCAGACCGGAACCACGACGGTGTGCTCCGCCGCGGCGCGAGCTCGCAGCGTGGTCAAATAGGCGTTGTCGGCCCGCAGCCCCGCCTCATCCACGTTAGCGATGTACATGGCAGGCTTCGAGGTCAATAGATGCAGTTCGCGCAGATCGCGCCGATCCTCGTCGCCAAGATCGAGCAGGCGCGCAGCTGTGCCCTGATTGAGCAGCTCGCGCGCGCGGCCGAACACTGCTCGCCGCCGCAGCGCGTCTTTATCGGCGCCGCTCTTGCCGGCCTTGGTCGCACGCTCCAGGGCCTTTTCGACCGAGGCCAGATCCGCCAGGGCCAGCTCGGTATTGATGATTTCGACGTCGGCCAGTGGATCGATGCGACCGGCGACGTGGACGATGTCTTCATGCTCGAAGCAGCGCACGACATGCGCGATCGCATCGACTTCGCGGATGTGAGCCAGGAATTGATTACCGAGGCCCTCGCCCTGGGAGGCGCCCGCGACGAGGCCGGCAATGTCGACGAATTCGACCGTGGTCGGCAGAATTTTCTCGGGGTGCACGATCGCGGCGAGCGCGTCGAGGCGTGCATCGGGTAATGGCACNACGCCGACGTTGGGATCGATAGTGCAGAATGGATAGTTCTCGGCTGCGATCTGCGCCTGCGTCAAGGCGTTGAATAGCGTCGACTTGCCGACATTCGGCAGCCCGACGATGCCGCATTGAATGGCCATCTGCGCTGCTCCCTAGTCGGCGAACTCGTCGCCCTCGCTGTGCAGGCGGTTCATCGCCCGCTGTGCATTGCCGCGCAGCAGCTCGGGCAGCGCCTGCAGCGTCCGTTGTATCGCTTGATCGATCAGTGCCTGCTCGCCAGCCGTCGGACGATCGAGCACTGCGTCGAGCACCAGATCCCTGGCGCCGGGATGACCTACCCCTAAGCGAGCGCGCCAGAATTCCCCGCCAATGTGCGCCATCACATCGCGCACGCCATTGTGGCCGCCGTGTCCACCGCCGTGCTTGAAGCGCGCCGTGCCGGGCGGCAGATCGATGTCATCGTGCACGACCAGTATCTCCTGCGGCGTAAGGCGATAGAAGCGGGCGATCGCGCTCACCGCGGCACCGCTTCGATTCATGAAGGTCATGGGCTTGGCGAGCCAAAGCTCAAGTTCCTCGATGCGCACCCGCGCGAGGTCGGCCTGCTGCTGCGGCTCATGCCGCCAGGCAGCCTGCTGCTGCGCCAGCAACGCATCGACGAACCACCAGCCCGCATTGTGGCGCGTGCGCAGGTACTGAACCCCGGGATTGCCGAGGCCGACGATGAGCTTGAGGGCTACTGCGGCCACCGCCGAGGGCGGCGCCTACTTCTTGCCACCCTCCTTCTTGGCGGGAGCGGCGGCCTCCTTCTTGGCCGGAGCGGCGGCCTCCTTCTTGACCTCTTCCTTCTTCGGCTCCTCCTTCTTCGCCGCCTCGGGCGTCGCCGGCGCGACAACCGCTGCGGTCACTTCGGTGGTCGCGACCGCCTCGGGTTCCGGCTCCGCAGCGCGCGGGCTATGCACCGAGACCACGGGCGGGTTGCGATGCGCCAGCTCGGGGATGGTCACCCCGGCAGGCAACTTAATGTCCCCCAGTGACAGAGTCTCGTTCAGATTCATACCCGAGAGATCCAGCTCGAGAAATTCCGGCAAATCTGCCGGCAGGCAGCTGACCTCCACGTCCTGCTTCAGATGCGAGACCACGCCGCCCTGGGTCTTCACGCCCGGCGCCACCGCCTCGCCCTTGAAGTGGATCGGCAAATGAATGCGCAACTTTTCGCTCTCGACCACTCGCTGCAGATCCACGTGCACGACCGCATTTCTGGCCGGGTGCATTTGCACATCGCGCACGATCGCCGGCTGCGGCTGCGCATCGACGCTGACGCTGATGATCGAGGAATAGAACTTCTCGTTGTCGATCAGCGTCAGCAATTGCTGGTGATCGAGCGTGATGTTGCGCGGGCCGCCTTGCCCGCCATACAACACGGCGGGGACCTTGCCGGCACGACGCAGGCGGCGGCTCGCACCCTTGCCCTGATCGTGACGCGAGTCCGCGCCCACTTGATACGTAATACGCATTTTGCACTCCTACCTTGTAACGACACTCCCGAACGCGCACCGCGACCAGTACGCATCCACCTCAAAACTTAAGGCGGCCGCTCGCCGCAAACCCCCGTGCGACCTCGGCTCAATCGATGTACAGCGAGCTCACCGATTCCTCATCGCGTATGCGACGAATGGTTTCGGCCAGGAGCGATGCCACCGAGAGCTGACGGATGCGGCCGCACTCGCGCGCGGCCTGCGACAGCGGAATGGTGTCCGTGACGACCAGCTCATCGAGCACCGATCCGGCAATGCGCTCGACCGCGCCGCCGGAGAGCACCGCATGCGTGATGTAGGCCACCACCCGGGCAGCACCCTCGTCCTTGAGCGCCTGCGCCGCCAGACACAGCGTGCCGGCGGTATCGACCATGTCGTCGATGAGCACGCAGCTCTTACCGGTGACTTCGCCGATGATGTTCATGACTTTGGACTCATTCGCCCGTGGCCGCCGCTTGTCGATGATCGCCAGCTCGGCATCATCGAGCCGCTTGGCAAAAGCGCGTGCCCGCACCACGCCGCCAACGTCGGGTGAGACCACGATCAAGTCCGGGTAGCGCTGCCGCCAGACATCACCGAGCAGCACCGGCGAACCATACACGTTGTCGACCGGAATGCCAAAAAATCCCTGAATCTGATCGGAATGCAAGTCCAGGGTCAGCAGGCGATCCACGCCCGCGCTGCCGATCATGTCGGCCACCAGCTTGGCCGTGATCGCCGAGCGCGTGGCGCGCGGCCGACGGTCCTGGCGCGCGTAGCCGAAGTACGGCACGATCGCGGTGATGCGCGCGGCCGAAGCGCGGCGACACGCATCGGTCATCATTAGCAATTCCATCAAATTGTCATTGGCCGGCGGACAGGTCGGCTGCACGATGAAAACGTCGCGCCCGCGCACGTTTTCCATGATCTCGACGTTGAGCTCGCCGTCGCTGAAACGACTCACGGCCGCGCGACCCACCGGCAGGCGCAAGTGCCGCGCAATATCGTGCGCCAGTGGGGCATTGGCGTTGCCGCTGAACAGCGCGAGCGTTTCGGAATCCACCGTGAGAGCTTCCTAATCCATCAAACCGTGGCTGGGGTGGAAGGATTCGAACCTCCGTATGGCGGGATCAAAACCCGCTGCCTTACCACTTGGCGACACCCCAGCAGTATCCAAATCCTTCAGCTCGCAAGGCCCAGAGCCGCGTGCAGCGGCGAGCGGTCCAGGCCGCGCGCCACGAAACTGCTCCAACCCACCGGAACTCGTTGCGCTATCTGCCGCGCGTGCTGCTCGCGCTCGAAACTCGCGAACACGCACGCGCCGGTACCGGTGAGGCGTGCGCCCTGATGCGCATCGCGCACCCCGCTTTGCGCATCCAGCCAATCAAGCGCCGCCGCCACCTCAGGATAGCGTACACGCACCACCGGTTCGCACACATTGCGAGTCTGCCCTGGCGCGAAAGCGCGTATTGTGAGAGGGGAAGAATTTCGTGTCAATTCAGGGGCCTGGAAGATCTCAGCCGTGCTCACCGAGACGCCTGGATGGATGACCAGATACCAGCGCGGCGGCAAACTCAAGGCTTGCAGCCGCTCGCCGCGACCCTCCCCCCACGCCGACGCACCGCGCACGAATAGCGGCACATCCGCCCCAAGGCCAAACCCCAGTGTGGCGAGCTCATCGAGCGTCAGGCCCGTGCCCCAGAGCCGATTCAAGCCCAGCAGCACCGTTGCGGCATCCGAACTGCCCCCGCCCAAGCCGCCGCCCGCCGGAATATGTTTAATGACATGCAGCTCGGCGCCCAGACTCGCGCCGCTGTGACGCTGCAACGCCTGCGCTGCCCGCACCGCCAGGTCGCGCTCAGGTGCCACATCGGCCATGCCGGTGACGCGCTCGATCCGGCCATCCGCTCGCGCGGCGAGCCCTATGCGGTCGTTGAGGTCGATCAGCTGAAACAGGGTCTGCAGCTCGTGATAGCCGTCGGAACGGCGAGCGATGATGTGCAGAAACAGATTCAGTTTGGCCGGTGCCGGCCACCATGACAGCGCCGGGGTCAAAGGCGCCACGTGTTCACGACCACCTTCAGACGTAGCGCCTGACGCGTCACGGTCAGCCGGCGCGGCAACCATTGCTGTCCCACCCGCGAGTAATCCGCGCACTCGACGCTCCAGCCGTCCTGCTCGAGATGCGTGAGGCGCTGCTGATCATCGATGGACTCCTGCGCCGGGAAAGTCGGATCACTGGCGCCGAGGATCCAAAAACGCAGACTATGCAGTGGCGGCTCAAAACCCAGCGTTGCCGCCAATTCCTGGCTGGCCGCCGCCTGCGTCAGCACCACCCCCTTGCTGGTGGTCACCGTGAGATCATCGCCGGTCTGTTCGATGTGGGCCGCGCCAAAACCGAGCGGAGCGCTCAGATCGAGCGTGGCGGTATCATTCTGCTGCCGCCAACGCAGTCCGGCGCTGAAACCCTGCTGCCCATCGCTCGCCGCCACGCGGCCATCCAGGTCGAACTCGCTGATGGCCTGCAGTGCGGGCAGGCGCTGCTCCCAGGATACGGGGACGGCGCGCGGCACGGTGGCACAACCGGCACATAGCAGCGCGCTTAAGGCCGCGATGCGCGTGCCGCCGCTGACGCGTACGACGCCGGGGCGGCAGCGGTTAGTCATCGCTCAGATCGACGTGCCGGTACCGCTCGCGGGCATCTGTGGCACGCCCGCTCGCTGCTGCGCGGCGCGCACCAACGCATTGTCCGGATCGGCGATCAGGGCGCGGCTCCAGGCCTCGCGCGCCTTGACCTTATCTCCGATTGCCCAGAGCACTTCGCCCCAGTGCGCGCCGATGTCGCCGTCCTGCGCCAGGCGGAACGCGCGCTCGAGCAGTGGCAGCGCCTCGCGCGACAGGCCGCGGCGATAGTCGAGCCATCCCATGCTGTCCAGAATCGCCGGATTGTCCGGCTCGCTCTTCAGGGCTGCGGCAATGAGCCGATCCGCGCGCGCGAGCTCGCGATTGTGGTCGGCGAGCACGAACCCCAGGGCATTGGCAATCGCACTGTCCTGCGGTCGCTCGTGATAGAGGCTTTCAAGCTGCGCGATCGCCGTATCCGTGCGACCGGCTTTCTCGAGCAGGATCGCCTTCTGATAGAGCAGGTCCGGATGGCCCGGAAAACGCGCCAGCGCGTCATCGATCCGCGCCAGCGACTGATCGGCCTCACCGTTATTGGACAGCAGCTGCGCCTGCTCGATCTCGGCATTGAGCCGAGACGGCGGACTGGCCTCATCGCTCGGCTGCAACAGTCGCAGCGCCTGCTCCCGCTGCCCTTGCTTGTATAGCAGCGTCGCAGCCCGGTCCCGCGCCGCCGGATCGAGTGCCGTACCGCCCAGCAGCTGATAGCCACGCAGCGCGGTTGCGACATCGTTGCGTCGATCGGCGATGGCGGCCAGATAGTAGACCGCAATCGCCGAGGAATCGCGATCGTTGAGCAATTCGGAGAAGTCGTGCTGCGCCTCCTCGTAATCGCCTCGATTGAAGGCGAGCAGGCCCAGGCGGCGCTGCGCCTGCGTGCGCAGCGCGGCGTTGTCTCGCAGCGTCTCGAGCGCGGTGCGCGCCTCGCGCTCGCGTCCGAGCAGCATCATGACGTCCACGGCCGCGAAGCTCTGCTCCTTGGGTGCCGCATTGCGAGCCGCGACCGCCGCAGCCACGGCCTCATCCGCCTCACCGAGCCCGGCGTGTGCGCGCGCCATGACCAGCTGCGCGGCCCCGACCGCGGCACCGGCCGTCAACGCCTTCTGGCCATACTGCAACGCCTCGCGGTAATTCCAGCCGTCAAAAGCCAGATCCGCGAGCGCGAGCTGCGAGGCGCCGGTCTGCAGCGGCCGTGACTGCACGCCGCGCAGCATCGCCAGAGTCGCCGGCACGCCCGACTCCTGGGCCACGAGCCGAACCGCCTGAGCCACTCCGGCCGCGCCGCTCTCGTCCTTGCCTGCGTTGCGCGCATTCGCCAGGCCGCCGCTCTTGATCCAGTCCTCGAACGCGCTGCGCGCGTCGTCAATCTTGTACAAGCCCAGCTCCGCGCGCATCGCCGCGTGCACCGCGGCCGGCTCGGATGGCGTCAGGGCGCGCCAGCGCGCGGCCGCCCGCTCGGCGGCCGGGTATTGGCCGCAGTCAAGCGCCACCTCGGCGGCGCGCGCGGCGAGCTTTGCATCCGGCAGTCGCTGTGCCGCGATCGTGTAATTGGCCGAGGCGCGGCCGCAATCATTGCGTTGCAGCGCGATCTCGGCCGTCATGATGAGAGCGTTGGAGTCTTCGGTATCGTGGGTGCCGCGCGCGGCGCGCGCCGACAGCGGCAGACCGGACAGCAAGGCGCCGGCGAGCAGCCACGCGAGCGCCCAGGGCCGCAGCGCCAGTCGCCTGGCATCGGACCGCCGGTACGCGGGTCGCCGGTACGACGGCCACCGGTACACCGGCCGGGCGATCACGAGGTTGCAATGGTGTGGCTTCATGGCCGCTAGACTATAGCTGAAGATGAAAGCATCGATCCGCCAAAAACTTGAAAAAGCCGAACAGCGTTTCGAGGAACTTGCAGCCCTGTTGGCTGACCCCGAGATACTTGGAAACTCCCCGCGATTCCGGGACTTATCGGTTGAGTATGCGCGCTTGCAGCCTACTGCGTCGGCCTTTGCCGACTATCGGCGACTCGAGCAGGATCTTACCTCCGCCGAGAGCGTTTTGACCGACGCGGATTCCGACATGCGCGCGCTCGGCCAGCAGGAAATCGCCGCCATCCAACGCCTCATCGAGCAGCGCACGGCAGAGCTGCAGCGACTATTGCTGCCCCGCGATCCGCACGACGAGCGCAATATCTTTCTGGAGATCCGCGCCGGCACCGGCGGCGATGAGGCGGCAATCTTCGCGGGCGATCTGCTGCGCATGTACAGCCGATATGCCGAGGCGCAGGGCTGGCAGATCGAGGCCTTGACCGAAAGCCCGGGCGAGCACGGCGGTTATCGTGAGGTCATCTGCCGCATCGTCGGTCGCGGGGTCTTCTCACGGCTAAAGTTCGAATCAGGCACGCATCGCGTGCAGCGCGTGCCGGCGACCGAGGCTCAGGGCAGGATTCACACGTCCACGGTCACGGTCGCCATCCTGCCGGAGCTCGATGAGATCGACAAAGTGGAGATCAATCCCACGGATCTGCGCGTCGACACGTACCGCTCATCCGGCGCCGGCGGCCAGCACGTCAACAAGACCGATTCTGCTGTGCGCATCACGCACCTGCCGACCGGCATCGTCGTGGAATGCCAGGACGAACGCTCTCAGCACAAGAACCGCTCACGCGCGATGGCCTTGCTGGCGGCGCGGCTGCTGGCCGCCGAACAGGCGAAGCAACTCTCGGCACAGGCGCAGTCGCGCAAACTCCAGGTCGGAAGCGGCGATCGCTCTGAGCGCATCCGCACTTACAACTTTCCCCAGGGCCGAGTCACTGACCACCGCATCGATCTCACGCTCTATCGATTGCCCGCCATCATGGACGGTGATCTCGATGAGCTGCTGCAGGCGCTGAGCCAGGAGTATCAGGCGGAGCTGCTGGCGGCCGAGTGAAGCACGAGCAGCAACGCGCTCAGATAAACGAAGTACAAGGCACCGAATGCGACCGTGCCGGCGGTCTCGATGGCCGCAAGGGCCGGCCCACCACCGGCCAGCACTGCCTCGATCGCTGCCATGATGGACGCCAGCAGGATTGCGCCGATGATGAACATCAGCGACGCCAGCACCAGAGCGGCCAGTGCTTTCCACCACAGCGGTCGGATGAGTTGCACGCTGCGCCGCACAGCGGCGTACGGTCCGACGCCGTCAAACAGCACTACCGGCAGCAACACCAGATAGCAGACCAGCAAAAAGATTCCGGGGGCGATCAGCAGCAGCAAGCCCACCGCGATACTGAGCGTGGCCAGCAGGGTGCTGCCCAGGATTGCGGGCAGGCGGCGCGAGGCGGCGCGCAGTTCCATCACGATGAGAATCGGCGCGCTGAGCACGGCTGCCCGCTGCCGCAGCATCAGGGCTGCCATGAGCCACAGCTCCAGTGCCGTTCCGAGCAGGGCCAGCAAGCGAAAGTTGCCATCGTGATGCGCACTGCCGTGAATGCTGTGCCCGGTGGCGATCCAGTAGATGTTGGGCAGCTGCGCGCTCAGCACCGCGAGCATTGCCAAGGGCAGGCACTTGAGCACCGTGGCAGCGAACAGCTGCGCCGACGCCTGCAGCAGATCACTGACGCTTGCGCCGCCCATGGGCGACCTGGAAGCGGTCATAATGGCCCCATCGTGGGAACAGCGGACAATCTAACAGAGCCGGCCGCGGTGCAGCGTGCTCGGACTGCGGCTCGATCGGTGCAGCGCCTGCTCGCCGAAGGCAGCGCACTGCTCGGCGCCGTGCCGCTGTGCGCGCGGCTCGATGCCGAGGTGCTGCTCGCGCACGTGCTTGGCCGGCCGCGCAGCGCTTTGATCGCGCATGCCGAGCAGTGCGTCGATGCGGCGGCGGTTGCCCGCTACCGCATGCTGCTGGCACGGCGCGCAGGCGGCGAGCCGATTGCCTATCTGATTGGCGAACGCGAGTTCTGGTCGCTCATGCTGGCAGTCAGCCCTGCGGTGCTGATACCGCGACCCGAGACCGAGCAGGTGGTCGAGCGGACGCTGGCGTTGTTGCCTGAGCGGCCGCGCGCCGACGACGAAATCCGCGTCGCCGATCTCGGGACCGGCAGCGGCGCCATCGCGCTCGCGCTGTCGTGCGAGCGTCCGCTCTGGAAGCTCACCGCCACCGATCAATCGGCGGCGGCCTTGCAGCTGGCGCGCGGCAATGCCGCGCGAGCGCGCCTGGATCGGATCGAATTCCTCGAAGGCGATTGGTTCGCGCCCCTCGGTGCGCGCCGCTTCCATGCCATCGTCAGCAACCCGCCGTACGTGGCCGGCGGTAACGTTGCGATGCGGACGCTGCGCTTCGAGCCCGCCGCTGCCTTGAGTCCCGGACCGTGCGGGCTCGAAGCACTGCATCATCTGATCGCGCTAGCCCGCCGTCATCTCGAGACGGGGGGCTGGCTGGTGCTCGAGCATGGCGCGGATCAAGCCGTGGAAGTGGCGGCGGCGCTTGTGGCGGCAGGCTATGCTCGCGTACGCTGCCATCGCGATCTGGCCGGCCACGATCGCGTCACCGAGGCGCAGTGGGAGGACTGAAACTCATGATTCGATTCGAGACCTCTCACGGTGCCTTCACCGTCGAGCTCTATGACGAGGATGCGCCGCAGACCGTGGCAAACTTCCTGCGCTACGTCGATGAAGGCTTCTTCGATGGCACGATCTTCCATCGCATCGTCCCGGGTTTCGTGATTCAGGGCGGCGGCCTGACCAGCGACTTCGCGCAAAAGAAAACCCATCCACCGGTGCGCAACGAAGCCGCGAATGGCGTGCGCAACCAGCGCGGCACGCTGTCGATGGCACGTACCGACGAGGTCCACAGCGCGACTTCGCAATTCTTCGTCAATCTCGCCGACAACGACTTTCTCGACCAAAGACCGGGCCAATACGGCTATGCCGTGTTTGGTCGGGTGTCCGAGGGTATGGACGTCATCGAACGCATCGCCGCCGTGCCTACCGGGAAGCGCAAGGGCTATGCAGACGCACCGATGCAGGATGTGGTGATCAGCTCGGCACGGCGTCTCGACACCGCGAAGTAGCTCGATGGCCCGACCGCGGCCCAACCGCGATAACGGTCCGCGACGCAGCCGGCCATGGCGCCTCGGCCGCGCCTTGTGCTGCGCAGTATTGGCGCCGCTGCTACTGGCGCCACTGTGCGTGCTCGCGCTGCGCTGGGTCGAGCCGCCCACCAGCGCTTTCATGCTCGAGGCCCGCGTCGAAGCGCTGCGGCACGGCGAACACGACTACCGCACGCGCTACCAATGGGTGGCGCTCGAAGCGATCTCGCCACAGGCGGCCATCGCGGTCATCGCCTCGGAGGATCAACAGTTTCCATTCCATGCCGGTTTCGATTTCAAGTCGATTCGCGAGGCGGTGCGCGCGCATGAGCGGGGCGGCAAACTGCGCGGCGCCAGCACGATCAGCCAGCAGGTGGCCAAGAATCTTTTTCTTTGGTCCGGGCGCAGTTTCGTGCGCAAGGGACTGGAAGCCATGTTCACGGTTTTTATCGAGGCGCTGTGGCCCAAGGAGCGCATCCTGGAGGTATACCTGAACATCGCCGAATTCGGCCGCGGCGTGTACGGGGTACAGGCCGCGGCGCGCGTGTTCTTCCACAAGGATGCCGTGCGGCTCAACAGCGCGGAAAGCGCGCTGCTCGCGGTCGTGCTGCCCAATCCGCGACTGTATCGCGTCGACGCGCCATCACGCTTCGTGCTGGCGCAGCGCGACTGGACGCTCAAACAGATGGCGAATCTGGGCGGCCCGGGTTACCTCAGCGCCATCGAGCCTCCCTAGGAGCCGCGACTTGACTCGCGAGATCCACCCCGGACGACAGTACCGCTACTACGACTTCTTCATGGCGGCCTACGTCTGCATCGTGCTGTGCACCAACCTGATCGGCGCGGCGAAGAAATCCACCGTGCACCTGCCGGTGTTCGGCGAGGTCACGTACCTGGCCGGCGTGCTGTTCTTTCCGCTGTCCTATCTGTTCGGCGACATACTCACCGAGGTCTACGGCTACGCCCGTGACCGCCGTGTGGTGTGGGCCGGCTTCGTCGCACTGGCGTTCGCCTCGCTGATGGCCAGCGTCATCGTCGCTTTGCCGCCCACGGCCGACGGCGTGGAAGAGCAACGCGCCGTGGCCAGAATCTTCGGCCAGACGCCGCGCATCGCCGGAGCCTCGATCGTCGCCTTCTGGTGCGGCTCATTCGTCAACAGCTACGTGCTGGCGAAAATGAAACTCTGGACGGGCGGTCGCTGGCTCTGGACGCGCACCGTCGGCTCTACGCTCTGCGGCGAACTGGTCGATTCGGTGCTGTTCTACTGGCTGGCCTTTTACGCCATCTGGGACAACGCACAGCTCGAAACCGTAACGCTCACGCAGTACGTGTTCAAGAGCGGCTGGGAGATCCTCATGACGCCCGTGACCTATCGGGTNGTGGGCTTCCTCAAACGCGCGGAGCGGGAGGACTATTTCGACCGCGACACTAATTTCACGCCCTTCTCGCTGCAGGGCTGAGCGCCGAGGGCCTCAATTGAGCGAGCGGGGGGTCCCCGGGCTGGCGCCGGGAACGCACAGCCGCTCGACATCGATGGCATCGAACCGGTAAGGTCGCCCGCAGAATTCGCAGGTCACCGTCACGGCGCCCTGATCGGACACAATGCCGCGCAATTCCTCCACTCCGAGCGAGCGCAGTACGCTCTCGACTCGCGCGGCATCGCAGCGACAGACGAACCGGACTGGCGCACCCGCAAACAGCCGGCAGTCATTCTCGGCACAGACGCGGTGCAGAACATCCTCGGCACTGCCAAGCCGCAGCAGCGTCGCATCGAGCGAGGCGACGCGGGATTTGGCTCCATCCCACGCCTGCTGCGCGATTTCACTGCGCATATCACCCTGCGTGCCTGCCTGCGGCATTTGCTGCAGCAATACGCCCGCCGCGCGCTCGCCATCGGCGCTCAAGGCGATGCGTGTCGGCAGCTGTTCGGACGTGGCGAAGTAGTTCTCGATACACTCAGCCAGATTCAGACCTTGCAGAGCAACGATGCCCTGATAGCGCGCGGCGCGCTCATCGGCCTCGATCGTGACGCTCAGGCGACCGTCGCCGACCAGCTCGCGAAAAGGCGGCTGCCCGGCGATCGCCGCAGCGGAGCGGGCGAGCGCGCGGATCGCAAAATCATGGGTGCATTGTGCCACCAGCAGCGACACCAGGCCGTCGCCGGCCAGCTGCAAAGTCAAGGTGCCGTGAAATTTGAGAGTCGCCGCCAGCAGTACGCATGCGGTCACGGCCTCGCCCAGCAGCGCCTCGACGCTCGGCGCATAGCGCTGGTGCCTGCGCAGCTCGCGCCAGGCTTCGTCGAGCCGAATCCAGAAGCCGCGCACCGGATGGTGCTCGAGAATGAACCGCCGCAGCTGGCCGGCGCTGCAGCCCCGCCGCTCAGCCACCGAGCTTCTTCTTGAGCAGCTCGTTCAGGCGCGCTGGGTTGGCTTTTCCGGCGGTGGCCTTCATGACCTGGCCGACGAAGAACCCGAACAGCTTGTCCTTGCCGGCGCGATAATCGGCCAGCTGCGAGGGATTTGCGGCCATGACCGTGTCGATGGCGCGCTCGATCGCCGACTCATCGGTAATCTGACGAAGTCCGCGCGCCTCGATGATCGCATCGGCCTGGGCGCCGTCCTGCCACATGGCTTCGAGCACCTCTTTGGCGATCTTGCCCGAGATCGTACTGTCGGTTACTCGCCTGAGCAGTGCCGCGAGGCTGTGGGCATCGACGCGGGATTCGTCGATTTCCACGCCATCGCGATTGAGCAACCCGGCCAGCTCCCCCATGACGGTGTTGGCAGCGAGCTTGGCATGGCCGCGGAGATCCCGCACGACTAGCTCGTAATAGTCCGCGAGCTCGGCGCTGGCCGTCAGCACGCCGGCATCGTAGGCCGATAGGGCGTATTCGTGGATGAATCGCTGCGCCTTCTGATCCGGCAACTCCGGCAGGCTCGCGGCCACACTGTCGATATAGTGCTGATCGATTTCCAGCGGCAGCAGGTCCGGATCGGGGAAATAACGGTAGTCGTTGGCCTCTTCTTTCGAGCGCATCGAACGCGTCTCGCCGCGGTCGGCATCGTACAGACGCGTCTCCTGCGCTACTTTGCCGCCGCTCTCGCGCAGCTCGATCTGGCGTGTCACCTCGTAGTTGATCGCCTTTTCCACGAAGCGGAAGGAGTTAAGATTCTTGATCTCGGCGCGGGTACCCAGAATCGTAGCGCCACGCGCGCGCACCGACACGTTGGCATCGCATCGGAACGATCCCTCCTGCATATTGCCATCGCAGATACTCAGGTAACGCACCAGCGTGTGCACTTTCTTGAGGTAGGCGACCGCCTCCCGGGCGGAGCGCATGTGCGGNTCGGACACGATTTCTATGAGGGGCGTGCCGGCACGGTTGAGGTCAATGCCGGTCAGCCCGGCGAGCCCCTCGTGCAACGACTTGCCAGCGTCCTCTTCGAGGTGCGCGCGGGTAACGCCGATACGCTTGAAGGTGCCGTCCTCCAGCACGATGTCAACCGCCCCGCCGCAGACGATCGGCAACTCATACTGGCTGATCTGATAGCCCTTGGGCAGGTCGGGATAAAAATAATTCTTGCGCGCGAAGATCGAACGACGCATGACGCGCGCATTGATCGCCAAACCGAACTTCACTGCCATGCGGACCGCCTCGGCGTTGAGCACCGGCAGCACGCCCGGATAGGCCAGATCGATCAGGTCGGTCTGCGCATTCGGCGACGCTCCGTACGCGGTAGCGGCACCGGAAAAGATCTTCGAGCGCGTCGAGAGCTGCGCGTGAATCTCGAGCCCGATGACAGTTTCCCACTCCATCAGGAGAACCCCGGGGGTGCGCGCCGATGCCAGTCCGTCTCCTGCTGGTAGCGATGAGCCACGTTGAGCAGCTTGGGCTCGGCAAAATGCGGGCCGACGATCTGCAGACCGACCGGCAGGCCCTGCACCAGGCCGCAGGGCACGGAAATCGCCGGCAGTCCCGCGAGATTGGCACCGATCGTGTAGATGTCGTTCAGATACATCGTGACGGGATTCGAAGTCTTGGCTCCGAGCTCAAACGCTGGTGTCGGCGTCGTCGGGCCGATCAGCACGTCGACCTCGTGAAAGGCGCGTTCGAAATCGGCGCTGATGAGTGCACGCACGCGCTGCGCCTTGAGGTAGTAGGCATCGTAGTAGCCGGCCGACAGCACGTAGGTGCCCGTCATGATGCGCCGCTTGACCTCGGCACCGAATCCTTCCCCGCGCGAGCGCTGATACAGATCGAGCAGATCGCGCGGATTGTCGCAGCGATAGCCAAAGCGCACGCCGTCGTAGCGCGCGAGATTCGAGGAGCACTCGGCCGGAGCTACCACGTAATAGGTCGGTACCGACAAGGGCAGATGCGGCAGACTGACTTCCCTGAGCGTCGCGCCCTGCTGGTGCAGAACCTCGAGCGCATCGCGAATACGCTGCGCAGTGTCGGCATCGAGTCCGTCATCGAAGAATTCCTTCAGCAGACCGATCTTCAAGCCCTTGAGCGGCTGCTCGAGCGTTGCGGCATAGTCCGGAACCGGCAGCTCGACACTGGTGGAATCGCGCTCATCGAATCCGGCCATCGCGCTCAGCAGCAGCGCCGAGTCCTCGGCGCTGCGCGTCAGCAATCCGCCCTGATCCAGACTCGAGGCAAAGGCGATCATGCCGAAGCGCGAGACCCTGCCATAGGTGGGCTTGATGCCGGTGATACCGCACAGCGCCGCCGGCTGGCGAATCGAACCGCCGGTATCGGTGGCAGTCGCCGCGGGCGTCAGTCGCGCCGCCACCGCGGCCGCTGAGCCGCCCGAGGAGCCGCCGGGCACACGCGTCAGGTCCCAGGGATTGCGTACCGGCCCGAAGTAACTGGTTTCATTGGAAGAGCCCATGGCGAACTCGTCCATGTTGGTCTTGCCGAGAGTCACCACGCCGGCGGCGCGCAACCGCGCGACGACCGTGGCATCGTAGGGGGAGACGAAGTCAGCCAGCATGCGCGAGCCGCAGGTAGTCTTGTGGCCCTGGGTGCAGAAGATGTCTTTGTGCGCCAGCGGCACACCAATGAGCGCTCCCGCCTCCCCAAGGCGCAGCCGCGCGTCGGCGCGCTGCGCCTCGGCGAGCGCGGTATCGTATAAAATGCTGATGAAGGCATTGAGCTTGCCCTGATGCTGCTCGATGCGCGCCAGGAAGGCTCGAGTGAGCTCGACACTCGATAGCCCCCGCGTACGCAGGGCCTTGGACAGCTCGGCAACGCTCAGTTCATGCAGCGCGGTCATTCAATCACTCGCGGCACCAGGTAGAGACCGGCCTCCACTTGCGGCGCGTTGCGCTGGTAGAGCTCGTGCTGATCGGTCGCAGTCACGGCATCGGTACGCAGCCGCTGGCGCTGCCCCGGCAGCGGATGCGCCATGGGCTCAACCTGATTGGTCTCGGCGCGCTCGAGCTCTCCGACCAGCGCCAAGATCCGCGAGAGATTCTCCACGTACGCCGGGATCTCGCTCTCGGTGAGCGCGAGCCGCGCCAGGTGCGCGATCTTATCGATGTCTTGGCGACTGAGGCTCATATGTGAGAGCGTTCAAAATCTACAGAAAAAACGGCGCGAAATCATACACCTCGCCTTGTGGAATGTCCTCTCGGTTGCTAGATTAGCGCCCGCTTTAGTTAAGCCCACTCGAAAGGTCCGCCGTCCTCATGTTCAAACGCCTGCGCGGCTATTTCTCCAGCGATCTTTCGATCGATCTGGGAACCGCCAATACGCTCATCTACGTGCGTGACAAGGGCATCGTCCTCAACGAGCCCTCGGTGGTCGCGGTCCAGGATGAGCCCTCGCGCGGCGGCAAGATCATCGTCGCTGTCGGTGCCGAAGCCAAGGGCATGCTCGGCCGCACTCCGGGACACATTACCGCGGTACGCCCCATGAAGGACGGAGTCATTGCCGACTTCACCTACACCGAGAAGATGCTGCAGTACTTCATCAATAAAGTACATGGCAATCGCTTTCTGAAGCCCTCGCCGCGGGTGCTGGTGTGTGTGCCGTTCGGCTCGACCCAGGTGGAGCGGCGCGCCATCCGGGAGTCCGCCGAGGGCGCCGGTGCGCGCAATGTCGCGATCGTGAGCGAGCCGATGGCCGCTGCGGTGGGCGCCGGCCTGCCGGTGCAGGAGGCTCGAGGCTCCATGGTGCTCGATATCGGTGGCGGCACCAGCGAGGTGGCAGTGCTGTCGCTCAACGGCATCGTCTACGCCAACTCTGCCCGCATCGGCGGCGATCGCTTCGATGATGCGATCATGAACTACGTCCGGCGAAACTACGGCATTCTGATCGGCGAGGCGACTGCGGAGCGCATCAAGATCGAGATCGGGTCGGCCTACCCCGGATCGCAGGTGCGAGAGCTGTCGGTCAAGGGCCGCAACCTGTCGGAAGGCGTACCGCGCAGCTTTACGCTCAACAGCAATGAAATACTCGAAGCGCTGCAGGAACCGCTGCAGGGCATCGTCAGCGCCGTCAAGCAGGCGCTCGAGCAGACGCCGCCCGAGCTCGGCGCCGACGTGGCCGAGCGCGGCATCGTACTGACCGGGGGTGGCGCATTGCTGCGCGATGTCGACAAACTGCTGATGGAAGAGACCGGACTGCCGGTCGTGGTCGCCGACGATCCGCTGACCTGCGTAGCGCGCGGCGGCGGGCGTATTCTCGAGCTCATGGATCAGATGGGGCCAGGACATTTCGGTCTGGAGTGACCGGCGCATGCGCCGCGCCGGCACAGGCTACTAGGGTCGCGCCGTGGCGGTCTTCGGCACCGAAGTGGATCGTCCGCTGTACGGACGCGGGCCCTCGCCGGGGCTGCGCTTCACAGGCTATGCGGTGCTCGCGGTCGTGCTCATGTACTACGACCGGCACGGTCATTGGGAGCAGCGCCTGCGCTACGCGCTGCAGGCGGCCACCTATCCGGTACAGGTCGTGGTCAACTCCCCGAGCGCGGGTTGGCGCGCACTGAAAGAAAATTTTCAGAGCCGCGAGCAGTTACGCGCCGAAAACGAGCGCCTGCGTGCGCACGAGCGCGAGCTCGAGCTCGAGCTCATGCGCGAGGCGGCGCTCGAGCAGGAGAACGCCGAGCTCAGGCAATTGCATGCCTCGCTGCTGCCGCCACTCATCAAGAGATCGCTGCTGGCCGAAGTCATCAGCGTGGAGACCGATCCGCTGCGACAGCGCATCGTCGTCAACAAGGGCGCGCGCGACGGCGTCAGTCTCAATCAGGCCGTGGTCGACGGCAATGGCGTGGTCGGCCAGGTCGCGCGCCTGGGTCCGTGGAGCGCGGAAGTCATCCTCGTGACCGATCCGGAACACGCCATTCCGGTCGAGATTACGCGCAACAGTCTGCGTTCGATCGCGGTCGGCTCGGGCAGCTCCGGGGAGCTGCTGCTGCCTTATCTGGCCATCAACTCGGACGTCAAGAGCGGCGACCTGCTGGTCAGTTCCGGCTTGGGTGGGGTATTTCCCGCCGGCCTGCCGGTCGCGCGTATCAGTGGTGTGCGACGCGAAAGCAATCAGCTGTTGGCACAGGTACGCGCCCAGCCTCTGGCGAATATCGAACGCGACCGTGAAGTCATTCTGCTCGAGTTCGAGCCGAAGCATCCGGATGCTCCCGCGCCGAACCCGCCGATCGCTCCGACTCCCACGACGCCGGCAAAGCCACCGCCGAAGATCCCGGACAACGACGAATGAGCGACCGCAATCCCCGCCTGATCATCTGGCTGACCGCCAGCATCGCTCTGGTGCTCACCGTGCTGCCGCTGCCGAGCTGGTTGGCGATCGCACGCCCGAACTTTCTCGTGATCTCGGTGCTCTATTGGTCCATCATGATCCCGCGCGGCGGCGGCCTGCTGCTCGGCTTCGCCGGCGGCGTCGCACTGGATGTGCTGCAGGGCACATTGCTGGGCGAACATGCGCTGGCGCTGGCATTCGTTACTTATCTGGCCATCCGCCTGCATTTACTGGTCCGAGCCAAGCCGCTGTTCGAGCAATCGCTGTTTGTATTCGCGGCGCTGATGGTTTATGAATTCCTGCTCTGGGTGATCGACGGCTGGAGCGGACACCCGCTCTCCATTCCAACGCGCTGGGTGCATACCCTGACCGGCGGCCTGATCTGGCCGGTCGTGGTCGGATTACTCGGCCGGTTCCATTCGACACGCTGATGATATCGTGAGCTCGCGCGTCCGCATCAAAGACCAATGGAACGAGCAGCGCATATTCTCGCAGCGCACGCTCGGGGCCCTGCTCGTCATCGCAGTGCTGGTGGTGGCGCTGCTGGCGCGGCTGAGCTATCTGCAGGTGCTGCGCCACGGCTACTACATGGAGCTTTCGCAGGGTAACCGCGTGCGGCTCGACCCGATCCCGGCCAGTCGCGGCCTGATCGTCGATCGCAACGGCAATGTGCTGGCCAACAACGAGCCCGCCTACCAGCTCGAGCTGATCCGCGAACAGGTGCCGAATCTCACCGACACCCTCAAGCGCCTGGTGGAACTGCGCCTGATCGATCCGGACGAGCTCGAGGACACACGGCGCGTAATCTTCTCGCGGCGCAGCTTCGACAGCGTGCCAGTGCGGCTGCGGCTCACGGACGATGAGATCGGCCGCTTCGCCGTGCATCGCTACGAATTTCCCGGCGTCGATCTGGCAACGCGACAGACCCGGCACTACCCCTATGGATCCCTGGGCGTGCATGCGCTCGGCTACGTCAGCGCCATCAGCGAGCAGGATCTCGAGCGCATCGACCGCGCGAGCTACGCTGGAACCACCCTGATCGGCAAACTAGGCGTGGAGAGCGCATTCGAGCCGCAGCTGCACGGTCACAACGGCTTTCGCCAGATCCTGGTCAATGCCCAGGGACGCTCGGTGCAGCGTCAAGGGGCGTACGCACCGGTGCTGCACTCTCAGCCGCCCACGCCTGGCGAGGACCTGATTCTGTCGATCGATCTGACGGCTCAAGAGGCCGCCGAAGATGGCCTGGGCGATCATCGCGGCGCGGTGGTCGCGATCGATCCCAGGAACGGCGATGTGCTGGCACTGGCAAGCAAGCCGGGCTTCGACCCGGCCGAGTTCGCCCGCGGCATCTCGCGCAGCGAGTACGCCGAGTTGTCCGACAGCATCGACAAGCCCCTGTTCAATCGCGCCCTGCGCGGCACCTATCCCTCCGGCTCGACCATCAAGCCGGTGATTGCCCTCGCGGGGCTGACCTACCATCTGGTGGACCCGAACAAGCCGGAGTTCTGCGCCGGCGTGTTTCACCTGCCCGGCAGCAGCTTGCTGTTCCGCGAGGGCAAGACCGGCCGACACGGCTGGCTCGATCTGACCCATGCGATTGCCAAGTCCTGCGACGTCTACTTTTACGGACTCGCCGCCACGGTCGGCGCCGAGCGCATCGCGGCCTTCATGGCCCCGTTCGGTTATGGCGAGCTGACCGGTATCGACATCAGCGGCGAGAAACCGGGTTTGTTGCCGTCGCCGGAATGGAAGAAGAAGACCTTCAAGCGTCCAGAGGATCAGGTCTGGTTCCCCGGTGAAACGGTGAACTTCGGCGTCGGACAGGGCTATTTGCTGGTCACGCCGCTGCAGCTGGCGCACGTGGCTTCGGTACTGGCCGAGCGAGGCAAGAGCTTTCGGCCGCGACTGGTGACCGCAGTGCGCGACGTTGGCGGCCAGCTCGAGCCGATCGCCCCCATCGCCAACCCTGCGATTCAAGGCGTCAGCAGCGCCGACTGGGACTTGGTGATCAACGGCATGGTCGGCGCGGCCACCTATGGCACCGCGGCGGCCATCAGCAAGGGATCGAGTTACGCGATTGCCGGCAAGACCGGCACCGCGCAGGTATTTACGGTCTCGCGCAGTGAACGCCTGACGCAGAAAGTGGCCGAGCGGCTCAAGGACCATGCCTGGTTCATCGCCTTCGCCCCAGTCGAAGCCCCGCGCATCGCCGTCGCCGTGCTGGTCGAAAACGGCGGCTTCGGCGCCAGCGCCGCGGCGCCGATCGCGCGCAAGGTCATGGACGCCTATCTGCTGCGTCAGAACACTGCGGCCGAGACTGCGACGCCGGAGTCGGAAGCGGCTGATTGAGGCACGATGGAAGATACAGGCTACGCACGCACGCGCCGAACGCTGTTCTCCTCCGCGAGACTGCTGTCGGTACTGAATCTCGACGGTCCGCTGCTCGTCGGATTGGCTTTGCTCGCGATCTATGGGCTCGCCATCCTGTACAGTGCTTCGGGTCAGAGCATCGACACGGTCGTGCGCACCGTCATGCGTCTGGCCCTGGGTACCGCGGCCATGCTGGCCTTGACGCACGCTAGCCCCAATTTCCTGCGGCGCATCGCGCCGTGGCTTTATCTATTCGGCATCGCGCTGCTGGTCGTGGTCGAGGTGACGGGCGTGATCGGCAAGGGCGCACAACGCTGGCTGAATCTCGGGCTATTCAAGTTCCAACCCTCTGAGATCATGAAGCTCGCCGTGCCGATGCTGGCAGCCTGGTATCTGCACGATCGCCCGCTGCCACCCGACTGGAAATCGCTCGCTGTGCTGGCAGTGATCATTTTTCTGCCGGCCGGGCTCGTGGCCGTCCAGCCCGATCTCGGCACCGCGGCGTTGATTGCGGCCAGCGGCGCCCTGCTGGTGCTCATGGCCGGGCTGTCGATGCGCATCGTACTCGCGCTGCTGCTCGCCGCAGCCGCAGCCGCGGTGCTGGGCTGGAATTTCCTGCACGATTATCAGCGCGCGCGCGTCCTGACTTTCCTCAACCCACAGACCGATCCACTGGGGGCCGGCTACCACATCATCCAGAGTCAGATCGCTCTGGGTTCGGGAGGGCTCTTCGGCAAAGGCTGGATGAACGGCAGCCAGGCGCAGCTGGAATTTCTGCCCGAGCGGTCCACGGATTTTATCTTTGCGGTAGTCGGTGAGGAATTCGGTCTCATCGGACTGATCGGTCTGCTGGCGCTGTACTTGTTCATCGTTGCGCGCTCGGTCTGGCTCGCAACGCAGACCAACGATACCTTCTCGCGATTACTGGCTCTGTGCCTGGCGCTGACGTTCTTCGTTTATGTGTTCATCAACGCCGGCATGGTCAGCGGCCTGCTGCCGGTGGTCGGCGTGCCGCTGCCGCTGGTGAGCTACGGCGGCACGTCGGTGGTCACGCTGCTGGCGGGCTTCGGTATTCTGATGGGGCTTTATTCGCACCGAAAACTGGTCGGCACATGAGAGCGGCAGCACTCTTACTGGTGTGCGGACTGTCCTGGGCACTGGCTGCGGGAGACCCCACGGTGGGCGAGCCGGCCGCGGCACCGGCGCCGCCCGTGACGCCCGTGACGCCCGTGACGCCCGTGACGCCCGTGACGCTCCCGCCGCCCGCGACGCCCGTGACGCTCCCGCCGCCCGCGACGCCCGCGACGCCCGCTGCGCCGTCCCCGACTGCGCCTGCCCAGGCGCCCTCGATCCAGGCGCCGCCGCCGCAACTGCAGCCGCTGATCGAGCACGGCCACTTCGATCTGACGCGGCCCGAGATTCAGGCCTTCATCGATCAGCTTGTGACCCTCGGGCTCGATCGCAGTTCGGTGACGGCCGTGCTCGGCGCCGCCGAAGCGCAATCCAAGATCATCGAGGCCATGGATCGGCCGGCCGAGAAGACCCTTCAATGGTGGGAATATCGAGCTCGCATGTTGACGCCGCTGCGCATCGATGCCGGCGTACAGCTCTGGCGCGATCACAAGGAGCTGCTCGATCAGGTCGCGATCGAATACCAGGTCGCTCCGGAGTATCTGCTCGCGGTATTGGGCGTGGAGACCCAGTATGGACGCACGACTGGCCGCTATCGCGTGATCGACGCGCTCACGACCTTGAGCTTCGACTATCCGCCGCGCGCCAGCTATTTTCGCAAGGAGCTCAGCGAGTATTTGTTGTTGGCGCGCGAAGATGGCTTTGATCCATTGAACGTCCGCGGCTCCTATGCCGGCGCGATGGGCGCACTGCAATTCATGCCCTCGAGTTATCGGCGCTACGCCGTCAGCGCACAGCACGCCGCCCACCGTGATCTGTGGAACGATTGGGCCGACATCTTTGCCAGTGTTGCCAACTATCTGCATCAGTACGGCTGGCAGTACGGCGCGCCGGTGCTGGCCGACGCTCAGCTGCTTGGCACTGCGAGCCTCACGCCACCCGAGCACGTCGCGCTCAACGACACCCTGGGCAGCTTGCGTGCGCGCGGCTTGAGCATCGACACGACGTTGCCGGACTCGACCCCGGCACTGCTGCTTGCAGCGCCACAGCAGGATGGCATGGGCTACCGCGTCGGCTTCCAGAATTTCTACGTGATCACGCGCTACAACACCAGTCCGCTGTACGCCATGGCCGTGCACGATCTGGCGCAAGCCATCAAGCAGCAGGTACAGCGGGAGGCCGCACTTTGAGGGTGGTCGGCGCGACGCTGCGCGCCGCGCCGCGCGCACTGCTGCTGCTCAGCGCCATAGTGCTGGCGGCCTGCGCCCATGCGCCGCGCGCCCCCAACCCTGCGGCGCCGAGCATGCTGCCGGCGCAGCCTGCGGACATTGCGGGTATTCCCGAGCCGGTGCCGCGGCCCGAGCCGCGCAGTGCTTCCGGCAATCCGCCCTTCTACGATGTGGCCGGTCACCGCTACATCGTGCTGGCCAGCGCCGCCGGATACCACGAACGCGGCGTCGCCTCCTGGTACGGCACCGATTTTCATGGGCTGCGCACGGCCACCGGCGAGCGCTACGACATGTTTGCAATGACTGCAGCGCATAAGACGCTGCCTATTCCCTGCTACGCCCGCGTCACCAACCTCTCGAACGGCCGCAGCGTAGTCGTACGCATCAACGATCGTGGTCCCTTCGTTGCCACTCGTATCATCGACCTGTCGTACACGGCCGCGGCCAAGCTCGACATGATTCGCAGTGGCACCGCCTTTGTCGAGGTCGAGGCGCTCACGCCGGCTACTGCGCCGGCAGCGGCGACATTGCCGGCCACGACCGCAGCCGCCTCGGCGGCGAGCGTGGGCGTGAGCAGCGTGCCGCCCGTGACTGCGCCGCTGCCACCGGTGGCGCCGGCTGCCGCGACCCCTGCCGCGACCGCTACGACGACTGTCATGGGGCACTTCTACATACAGATCGGGGCCTATTCACAGCAGGCCAATGCGAATCGGGCGGCGCAAAGACTGCGGGACGCTGGTCTTGAGCGCGTCTTTACGTTGAGCCCGTCGGCGGATCAGCCGCTGCAGCGCGTGCGTATCGGCCCCATTTCCAGCGTGCAGGAGTTCGATCAGTTGATTGCGCGTCTGTCCGCGCTCGGCTTCCCCGAGGCGCGGCTCGCACAAGACTGAACAGTGCCGCTACACTTGTTGTTTAGCTGGAGATCCGAAGCCGCATGAAACCGAGTGCTTTACTGTTCGTCGCAGCCCTAGCCTCGCTGTCGCTGCTGGGCCGAGCAGCCAGCTCGATGGCTGCCACTCACAAACCGAACACCAGTGCACCCGCCGCGGCGCCGACAGCCGCGCCGGCGGCAGCGCCGGCGCCAGCGACCGCCGGGGTTTCGGGCATGCCCAGCCCGCCGGAGGTCGACGCCCGCGCTTACATCCTCGTTGACTATACGAGTGGCAAGGTGCTGGCCGAGCGCAATGCAGATGCGCGTCTCGAGCCGGCGAGCCTGACTAAGCTCATGACCTGCTACGTGGTGTTCCAGGCGCTCAAGACCGGTACCCTCAAGCTCAACGAGCTGGTCACTATCAGCGAGCACGCCTGGCGTGCCGAAGGCTCGCGCACATTCGTGCAGGTCGGCAGTCAGGTCCCGGCCGACGTGCTCGTCAAGGGCATGATCGTGCAGTCGGGCAACGACGCCACGATCGCGCTGGCCGAGCGCGTCGGCGGCACCGAGGCGGCGTTCGTGCAGCTCATGAATCAGAATGCGCAGCGTCTGGGGTTGACCGGCACCCACTTCGACGATAGCAGCGGCCTGCCCTCCCCCACCCACTACACCACGGCGCGCGACCTGGCGAGACTCGGCGCCGCGCTGGTACAAGACTTTCCGGAATACTACGCGTGGTTCTCGCTTCGGGAGTTCGTCTGGAACAACATCAAGCAGCAGAACCGCAATGGTCTGCTGGAACGCGACCCGACTGTCGATGGCATGAAGACCGGACACACCGACAGTGCCGGCTTCTGCCTCGTGACCTCGGCGATGCGCCAGAACATGCGTCTGATCGCGGTCGTGCTCGGCTCGCGNGATATCAAAGGACGCGAGGACGCGAGCGCCGCCCTCATCAACTATGGCTATACGTTCTACGAGACCGTGAACGT
>JGI12269J14319_10000807_pt1 | contig 30722 bp, 24 predicted proteins | sample PeaSoiSIISIP2007_FD_14319 | JGI IMG/M metagenome (IMG submission 14319)
ATGAACAGGATGTTGGTCGTATCGATCTGTACAAAATCCTGGTTCGGGTGCTTGCGTCCGCCCTGCGGCGGCACGCTGGCAATCGTGCCTTCAATCAGCTTGAGCAGTGCCTGCTGGACGCCCTCGCCGGAGACATCGCGCGTGATCGAAGGGTTATCCGATTTGCGCGAGATCTTGTCAATTTCATCGATGTAGACGATGCCGCGCTGCGCCTTCTCGACCTCGTAGTTGCAGTTCTGCAGCAGCTTCTGGATGATGTTCTCGACGTCCTCGCCGACGTAGCCGGCCTCGGTGAGGGTGGTCGCGTCGGCAATCACGAAAGGTACGTTGAGCAGGCGCGCAAGCGTCTGTGCCAGCAGCGTCTTGCCCGATCCCGTCGGCCCTATGAGCAAGATATTGCTCTTGGCAAGTTCGACCTCGTCCTTCGAGGAAAGATGCTTGAGACGCTTGTAGTGGTTGTAGACCGCAACCGAAAGAATGCGCTTTGCCTTTTCCTGGCCGATAACGTACTGGTCCAGGATGGCACAGATCTCGCGTGGACTGGGCAGGTCGGAGCGCGCGACGCCGCCGGCGGACTCCGGGGCGTTTTCATCGCGAATGATGTCGTTGCAAAGATCGATGCACTCGTCGCAAATAAAGACCGACGGGCCCGCGATCAATTTCTTGACCTCGTGTTGGCTCTTGCCGCAAAAAGAGCAGTAGAGCAGCTTCTCGCTGGAACCTTTTTTGTCCGACATTGCGCTTGCGCCTCGAATCCGTTGCGCTGCGCCGCGATCAGGTGGACTCGCTGCGCATTACGAAAATCTTGTCGACCAGGCCGTAGCTTACTGCATCATCGGCCGACATGAAGTTATCGCGATCCGTGTCCTTGGCAATGCGGTCAACCGCCTGGCCGGTGCGCTCCGCCAAGATGGCATTGATGCGCTCGCGCAAGTACAGGATTTCCCGCGCCTGGATCTCAATATCGGTTGCCTGCCCCTGCGAGCCCCCCGAGGGCTGGTGAATCATAATGCGGGAATTGGGCAAGGCATAGCGCTTGCCCTTGGCGCCCGCCGCGAGCAGGAACGCCCCCATGCTTGCTGCCATGCCGACACAGATCGTCGAGACATCGGGCTTGACGAACTGCATGGTGTCATAAATCGCCATCCCCGAATAGACCGATCCGCCGGGGGAATTGATATAAAGAGATATGTCCTTGTCGGGATTTTCCGACTCCAGGAACAGCAGCTGCGCCACCACCAGGTTGGCAGTCATGTCGTTGATTGGCCCAACCACGAAAACCACGCGGTCGCGCAGCAGTCGTGAGTAGATGTCGTAGGCACGCTCGCCCCGACCGCTCTGCTCGATCACGATCGGAACCATTCCCAGACCGGCCGGATCCGGCAACGCCGCCGCGGACTTGTTCGTCATCGCCTCATCACCCCTTCGCACTGTCCATTAGTTCGTCAAACGGCACGTTTCGATCGGCCAGCTGCGCCCTTTGCAGCACCCAATCGACCACGTTGTCCTCCAGCACCGAGGCTTCCACCTCGGCCAGTCGTTCGCGGTTGCCAAGATACCATTGCACCACCTCTGCCGGCTTCTCATATGCGCGGGCAATCGATTCGATCGCCTTGCGCACCTGGTCCGGTCGCGCCTGCAAACCCTGGCCGCGGACGATTTCGCTGATCGCTAGTGATAGTCGCACCCGCCGCTCGGCGGCTGCGGCAAATACGTCCATGCCCGGCGCCTGCGCTCCGCCCCGGGCGGAAATCTCGGCCTTGGCCATCTCCCATAGGCGCCCTTGCTCGGCGGCCACCAGCGCGCGCGGCAGATCAAATTGGGCGGCACCGAGGAGCGCGTCCATGACGCTGTCGCGCGTACGTGCACGCAGGCGCGCGCCAACCTCACGTTCGACGTTGTTGCGCACCTCTGTGCGCAGAACATCCAGGCTTCCATCGGCGATGCCAACGGAGCGCGCGAAATCCGCGTCCAGGGGCGGCAAGATACGCTCCTCGACGGAAACGACGGTGACCTCGAATTGCGCCGTTTTGCCAGCAACCGCGGCCCCGTGATAGTCATCCGGGAAGCGCAAGGGAAACTGGCGGCGGTTACCGGCAACCGCACCGCGCACCGCGTCCTCGAACGCCGGCAGCATGCGCCCCTTGCCCAATTCGAACGAGTACCCGCTCGCCGTCCCACCCTCGAAGGCGGCGCCGTCGATCGTGCCGCGAAAATCGACCTTGACCCGATCACCGTCGCGCGCAGGCCGCTCGACGGGCGAGAAGGTTCCCCGCTGTCGGCGCATCACCTCGATCGTCTTCTCGACCTCGACCGCGCCCACCGGACAGACCGCCCGCTGCACCGACAGGCGCGTTGCATCGATTGCGCCAATCTCGGGGTACACCTCGAACGTGGCACGAAAATTCTGATATGCCGCGTCACCGTCGGTCTTGGATTCAATCTGCGGCTGCCCCGCAAGTCGCAATTTGTTCTTCTCTAGCGCGTGGGACAGCAATTTGCTGACCTTGTCGCTGAGGACCTCCGCCTGAACCTGCGCGCCGTGTGCCTGCGCGATCATCTTGACGGGCACCTTGCCGCGGCGAAACCCGGGCATGTTCGAATCGCGTGCCAGACGCGCCAAACGCTGCGCGACTTCGGCCGCGATCTCGGCGTTCGGTACGCTCAGATCAATGCGGCGCTCCAGGGTGCCGATGCTCTCTATGTTCTGCTGCATATTCTTCGAAGTATTAGCGCCGTATATGCGGATTTGATCAAAAACCCCACATGCAGTCGATTCGTCTTGCGAAGGGGGAACTCGAACCCCTATGCCGGCAAACGCGTCAGGACCTAAACCTGGTGCATCTACCAATTTCGCCACCCTTCGCAACGCACCGCCGACCTGCGCGCGAACTGCGTGGCGAGCCGGCCGCGGCGACCGGATGGCGGGCCCCTTCCGCGCCCCCGCAAACGGGGCGGTGGCGTCGTGTGCGAATTCTAATCCATCAGGCCACGAGGTCCGGCGGTCTGCGCCGGCGGGCGCGGCCGTGCTAGCTTCCGCGGCTCGGGTGTCGACCAACACGAAAAATTTCCCGTCGCTTCGATCCTGGTACCGGCCCGACTGCGCGGCGCCGTTCGCAAGATCTACCGCTGCGCCCGAATCGCTACGACATCGCCCACGAGGGCGATGCGCGGGCGCCGGCACGTCTTGGCGCCCTTGCCGCGGCGATCGCCCGCCATCGCCTGGCGGTCGAACGAATTCGCGCACTGCTGCACGCCTTCGAGCAGGACGCCCGCGGCGCCGCCTTTTCCACCACCCCTAAATGGCCTCGGCGGCAAAACGCACGGTGTCGTGATCGATGCCAACGCTTACCCAGCCTTTATCCTCGCTGAGCTCGTACAATTTGCTCAATTTGCGTCTCTTCTCTTACGTGAAAGTCCGACAGGCTCCTAGGTCAACGAGCGCTGCTGCGGGGTCCCCGTGCATGATGCGGAGTTTTTGGTATTGCAATTCCAGGAGGGGCCGACATGGCGACGGAACGGCAGGCGATTCCCCGCGACGAGGAGAACGACTATACCGACGCGCAGGCGGCTAAGCGGCGGGATTTCATTCGCAGGCAAACCGGTGCGAACCTCTCGCAGGTAAGTAACTACTCGTTCGATCCGTCGATCGTTCAGGGCCATATCGAAAACTATGTCGGCGTGGCGCAAGTACCCATCGGCATCGCCGGTCCGCTTCGCATCAATGGGGAACATGCGCGAGGGGATTTTTTCGTTCCGCTTGCGACCACCGAGGGAACGCTCGTTGCAAGTTACAACCGCGGCATGCGGCTGCTGACGGAGTGTGGCGGGGTCAAGACTACGGTCGTCGAAAGCTACATGCAGCGGGCGCCCGTATTCGTTCTGGGGGATGCGCTAAGCGCGCGGCAGTTCGGCCATTGGGTCGAGGAGAACTTCGGCGCGATCAAAGCGGCAGCCGAAACGACCACCCGATTCGGCAACCTCCTGAAGATCCAACAATTTTCCATCGGTCCGTTGAGAGAACTGCGCTTCAACTTTGCAACCGGCGATGCCGCCGGTCAAAACATGGTCGGCAAAGCGACGCTCGCTGCCTGCGAATGGATCAAGAAGAACTACCCGGTCGATGTGAAATATCTTCTGTCCGGAAACATGGAGACCGACAAGAAGCATTCGCAGATCAACATGCTTCTGACTCGCGGCAAGCGGGTGGTGGCCGAGGCGGTAGTCCGCAACGAGGCGCTGAAGGAAATCATGGGGGTAAGCACGAAGGACCTCTTCGCTGCACGCCAGATGTCGAACGTCGGCGCCTTCCTTGCGGGCTCCGCCAACAACATCGCCCACGCGGCAAACGGGCTGACGGCGATGTTCATCGCCACCGGCCAGGATGTCGCCGACATCGCCGAATCTCACGCGGCGGTCGGTTACAACCAGCTGCTGGACGACGGAAATCTCTATTGGTCGATCACCCTGACGTCGCTCATCGTCGCGACCCATGGCGGCGGCACGGGCCTTGCGACCCAAAGAGAGTGCCTCGACATGCTGGGCTGCTCGGGTGATGGCAACGCGGACAAATTCGCCGAGATCTGCGCCGGGGTCGTCCTCGCGGGCGAGACCTCATTGGCAAGCGCCGTGCTGCACGGGGACTGGGTGTCGAGCCATGATCGGCTCGGGCGCCATCACCCATAGCATCGGCGCTATCTGCCGGCGGTAGGTCGCCGCTTTCGGCCTCGCGTCCACAAGCGGCAGCGATCGCCCGCGGCAGTCCGAAGCCCGCTTTTGCCTTGCGGCCTGCGCAACCCTCTCGCCTAATGGGCGCCCAATCAGGGGGTGAGAGGGCAGCGCGGCGGATGTTCCTTCGCCGCTCCCGATTCGGCGATCACGCCGCGGACGGCGTTCTGAGCTTGGGCGCGCTTCCGGCGTTGGCCGCCTCGTCTTTGTAGGCCTCGCGCAGCGCCTTCTTGTCGATCTTGCCGATGCTGGTCAGCGGCAGGGTGTCGACGAACTTGATCCGCTCGGGCACCGCGAACCGGGAGATCAGCCCCTTTTGCACGTAGGACGTCACATGCGCGCGAAGCTCCTCCGTCCCGATCTTGCCGGCAAATTCGGGAAGGAGGACGATCAGGGCCAACGGCCGCTCGCCCCATTTCTCGTCCTTCACGGCAATGACGGCGGCCTTACTGACGCCTTCCATCTCTAGGAGGATGTCCTCCAGCTCGATCGAGGAGATCCACTCGCCGCCGCTCTTGACGACGTCCTTGAGCCGATCGGTAACATGGACATAGCCGCCGCCGTCGATCATCCCAATATCGCCCGTGTGCAGGTAGCCGCCCGCCCAGAGTTGCTCGGACGCCTCGGCGTTATTCAGGTAGCCCATGGTGAGCCACGGGGCCCGTACGACGATCTCGCCGGTAGCTTTCCCGTCATGCGGGACATCTGCCATGTCAGCGTCGACAATGCGCAGTTCCACCAGCGGTCCGGGTAAGCCGGACTTGGTCCGATGCACGACGTCGTTCTCGATGTCTCCCGTCAGCTGCTCCGTGCCGACCAGCGCGCTGGTCAGGAACGGGCACGCCTCGGAGAGGCCGTAGCCGGCGAAGACGTCGATGCCTCGCTCCAGCGCCGCCCTTGCCAGCGATCGCGGGAGCGCGGAGCCGCCGACGACCATCTTCAGCTTGGAAAGGTCGACGTCGCGACTGCCGGGCGCCGTAAGCAGCATCTGCAGGATGGTCGGGACGCAGTGCGTGAAGGTCACGCCCTCGGTCTTGATCAGGCGCAGGAAGATTTCCGGCGTATAGCGGCCGGGATAAACCTGTTTGACGCCGCTCGCGGTCGCGGTGTAAGGGCAACCCCACGCGTGCACGTGAAACATCGGCGTCATCGGCATGTAGACGTCGTCGCGATGAAACCGGCCCTGGATCGGGGCCAGGCCATAGGCGACCAGCGCCGAAAGGGTGTGAAGCACCAGCTGACGATGGCTGAAGTACACGCCTTTCGGCCGCCCAGTTGTGCCGGTCGTGTGGAAGGTCGACGCTCGCGTGTTCTCGTCAAAATCGGGGAAGTGGAAAAATGGCGAGCTCGCCGCCAGCAATGCCTCATATTCCGATGCCACCGGCAGGCGCGTGGGCGGCACCTCCGCGCGATCGCTCAGCAATACGAACTTGCGCACGGTCTCCAGCTTGTCGCCGAGTTTCTCCGCCAGGGGCAGGAAATCCGAATTGATCAATACGGTGCCGGCGCCGGCGTCGTTCAGCGTGTAGAGGAGCTGCTCGGGTGGCAGCGCGAGATTGACCGTCTGCATCACCGCGCCCATCATCGGGATGGCGAAGTAGCATTCGTGGTAGCGGTGGCTGTCCCAGTCCATGACGGCGACAACATCGCCCGACTTGACGCCGATCTGGTTCAGGCCGCTGGCCAATCGTCCGACCCGGTCGCGAAAGGTTCGGTAGGTGTGGCGCCTCAGATCCCGATAGACGATCTCCTTATCTGGCGAGCGCACTAGCGGTGAGTGAAGCAGATGCTTGATGAGAAGCGGATACTGATAGGCAGAGGGGCTAAACGTTATCAAATTGGGCGACATAGCATCTTCCCGGGGGCATGGCAAAACCCCATTTGCCGCGCACACCGATGACAGCGAACGCGCTCCCGGCGCGAAGGAACACCTCGTTAATCGGCGCCAAGCCGCGAGACATCGGACCGTTGGACCCGGGTGGGACGCAGCCTTGGCCCAACTATTGCAAAATTATAGTGAATGCGCGCTCGCGTTGTTGATCGAGGTCAATCGTGCTTGCTCTTGGTCGAAGGGGTAGGGATAGGCCCGCCGCTTCGCGCGGGCTTTCTCGGCCTCCGTGGCAGATGCTTCTCCACCTGTATCGCGGCCGCGGGCAAGGGCCGGAGGCTGACTGTCTCTCGGGCGGCGCGCGACCCGACTTCTCGCGGCGGTGCTTGCTCGGCGATGGCCGGTGCGGCAATGTCGATGACCTCGACAGCGCCGGCGTCGCTGATCGCATCGGTTGCGCGCTTGAGGACCGCCAACTCCTGGATCATGTCATCCGCGATGGCTTGCACATCCGGGACCGTTGCCCTGCAGGCGGTCAGGCCGAATTCGATGTCGTCGAGGTAACTTTGCGTCGTGATCTCGAGGGCAAGGCCATGGAACGGGATCGACACCGGGAAATAGTGCAACGCGCGCGCTCCAGCGCAGTACATTGGCTGTTGCGGGCCTGGAATACTTGAGATCCACAAGTTCATCACGTTGGGCAGGATCCCCGAGATGCGCGTGTACGCCGCCAGCCGGGCAAGTCCGGTCACCAAGACGGGCGCGCCGAAAAACGAAATATCCGACGGCCATATGTCCCTGATGTCGAAGAACCGCCGTTTCGAATCCTCGGCGGAGGCCGCGATGGCGGCGAGCCGCTGCAAGGGGTCTGCGACATCGGTCGCCAGGCTGCACAGCACCGCCGCGACCTGGTTGTTCAACTCGGTGTGGCCGGGTTCGCGCAAGGACACGGGCACGGCGGCGATCAGGGGCTTCCTGGGCAGCGCCTTCCGGGCGCTCAGATAGCGGCAGAGGGCGCCGGCGCAGATCGCCAGCACGACGTCGTTGACCGTAGCGTTCCGCGCCTTGGCGATGCGCTTGACGTCGGCGAGCGAGATCGACGCGGTGCCGTAGCTTCGCTCGCTCGAGATCGACACGTTAAAGGGAGTTTTAGGAGCCAAGCGCAGCGAATCGGGCAGGAGCCGGAAGGTCCTGGCCGTGCGCCGGGCAACCCTCGCAAGGGCCAGGGCGAAACTCGGCGCCGCCCTGACCAGCCGAAGATCCTGGCCGACGAAGTCGCGGAGCGCATTGCCCATCAGTTGCACGAAGTTCGGCTTCTGGGCGGGGCCTGTGGCCTTCGTCGCCGGGACGGGAGCCGGATCGGGCGAAAAATCAAAGACGACCGACATGGTGGCGATGCCGGATACCCCGTCCATGTCGGCGTGATGCACCTTGGCGTAGACAGCGAAGCCGCCGCCCTCCAGTGCCTCGATGAGATGGTATTGCCAGAGCGGTCGCGCGCGATCGAGGGGCATCATATGCAGCTCCCCGATCAGGCTGCGCAGCTGCTCCATGCTGCCGGGGTAGGGCAAGGCCCGGCGCCGGATGTGGTAGTCGAGGTCGAGCTTCTCTTCGTCGACCCAAACCGGGTGATCGATGCCGAGCGGTGTCATCTGCAGCCGCCGGCGGTAGGAGGGGAGCAGATCGAGCCGTGCCACGGTATGGTCACGGAAGCGCTGAAAGATCGTGTCGCGGGAGGCGGTCGTCGGCGCGAAGATCGTGACGCTGCCGATATTCATCGGCGTCTCGGGTGTCTCCAGGTAGAGGAACCCAGCATCCAGCGCCGACAGCCGGTTCATCGCAAACTCCNGGTCGCGCGACTCTCCGGCCCGGGCCTNCCTCCCGAGTCGCCGCGCGCCTTGCGGTCCGGGCTGCGGTCGGCAGCTTGACAGTGCTCCGCGATCGCCTCGACCAGAAGCGGCACCAACCCCGGCGCCAAGTCGTGGCCCATCCCCGGAATGATCCGCAAGCTGGCCCCCGGGATCTTGTTGGCGGTGTCCTCGCCTGCCGCAACGGGAATGAGAGGATCGTCGGCCCCGTGAAGCACTAGCGTCGGCACTCGGATCCGCCGCAGCATTTCCACCCTGCTGCCGGAGGCAACGATGGCGAGCATTTGGCGGGCGACGCCAGGCCGATAGTCGGAACGGGCGATCGCGCGCTCGACCTTGGCGCGGAGCTCCTCGTCCGAGGTCGGGAAGCCGGGGCTGCCAATGGCGCGAAAGAGCCGCATGCCCCGCTGGACGGCGCGCTTCCGACCGAACAGCGGCGTGCTCGGCCACAGCACTGGCAGGAGCGCTCGAACGTTGCCGCGCGGCAGCCGCCGATCGCCGCTCGAGGACATGATCGAGACCAGGCTCCTCACCCGTTCGGCGTGCTCGGCGGCTATGACCTGCCCGATCATGCCACCCATTGACGCGCCGACGACATGTGCCCGCTCGATCCCAAGCGCATCCATCACGCCGATGGCGTCATCGGCCATGTCATGCAAGGTATAGCGGGCCGCGACCCGGCCGCCCCTTAGCGCGCGGATAACCGCGGCAGCCAGAAAGATGGCATTGCCTCCACCCATCTTCGAGGAGCGGCCGACGTCGCGATTGTCGAAGCGCACGACGCGAAAGCCGCGCTCGGCAAGACTTTGGCAAAACGAATCGGGCCAGCCGATCAGCTGCATGCCGAGCCCCATGATGAGCAGGATGGCCGGTGCCCGCTGATCGCCGGTTTCGACGTATTCGATGTTTAAGCCGTTGGCCCGGACCGTTGGCATGGCGTGCTACTCCGCCTGGGTGATCCGGCTGTCGGCGCGGGTCAGGTCCATTGCCTGGCGACCAAGCCGCCCACCGTGCGCACGAGCGAACGGGGAAGATACTGAATGCCCCACGTAGCAAGGTCGTTCGAGAGGCCGGCGACATGCAATGCCTTGCCGGCAATACATGCCGAATAACCCTGCTTGGCCACGGCTTTCGCGTCCATGACCATTAGCGGGGGGAGCCGAGTCCCGCGTGGCGATCCGCGCACCATGGCCGTGTTGGTAAAGCCGGGGCACAATGCCGTCACCGTAACGCCGGTGCCCTTCAGCTCTTCCGACAGCGCCTCGCTGAGAGACAGGACATAGGCCTTGGAAGCGGCGTAGGTCGCGAGGCTGGGGATGGGCAGGAAGGCGCCGACCGATGCGACATTGAGAATGCGGCCGCGGCTGCGCCGCAACATCGGCTCGAGGAACAATCGAGTAAGCGCCGTCAGCGCCACGACATTGACGTGCAGTAGGCGCAGATGCTCATCGAGCGCGATCGTGGCGAAATCGCCTTCGAACATCAGCCCCGCGTCATTCACCAGAATGTCGACGTCGATCCCGCGCTCGCGTAGCCTCTCGAAGACGGCCCGAGGCGCCTCCGGGTCGCTGAGGTCGGCCGGCATGACCGTTACCTTGGTGCCTTGCGACGTCTTCAACTCTTGCGCTAGCTGCTGCAACTTGTCGCGACTGCGGGCGAGCAGCACCGGGTGGTACCCTTCGGCTGCAAAGATCTTGGCAAGCTCCCTGCCGATCCCCGACGACGCCCCGGTGATAAGGACGGAACCGGGATCAGTTGCCTTCGCCGCCATGTGGGCCCCGCACTGAGACAATAAGTTTGAGTCTAGCAGCCCATCGGACTTGAGGTTGGCTGCAGACGATGAGTTTGCGGGAACTGCACGATTTTTGTCCGACGGGATGCTTTTGATACGCTGGAAAGTCTAAATTGGCCTCACGAGACGTTTGTGTTGCACCCGGACCTGGTTTCCGCGACTGCAAACCTCCGCGTTTTAAGCGCGAAGGGCGTTGATTCGCTTCAGGTTCCATGCCGGTTCGGCGAACCGTTCGTCCCGCGACGGGTTGCGTGCCTGACGACCCAGCGCGATCAGCGGCCGAATCTTCGCTTGCTCGCTAGCGTTGACGTTGTTCTGGCTGGCGTACCCGGCATCGGCGGTCGGCGTCTTGACCCGGCCAAGCTGCTTGGGCAATTGCTTGAGTTGTTCGAGCATCGGCACTACTTGCTCCTTATTGTTGGCCGCTTACGTGATCGCCTGCTCCACCACCAGCAAGCCGTCCGTTTCGACCGCCGGCTGCGAGTTGTAGACTTGCTCGAAGCGGCCGTGGTGCGCAATTATTCGATCACGCGGCTTGATAGCCGCCAAACCAAGTGTGGCATCATGAATCGGTGAATGCCCTCTTCCGAATCGTGTTTCGGTTGCTTGCCGACCTGGTCGGGTTGATAGCTCTCGCCTTTCGACCCCAGCAAGGTACGGGCGCCGAAAATCTGGTTCTCTGGCGTCAACTGGCGCTAACCAAGGAGCGTGACATCAAACTGCGGCGCATCGATGTGCGAAGCCCGCGACCGACCGACAAGCAAGCGTTGAAGCCTTCGACGCCAATACGACGGGTGCGGTCGGAGGCTGCGCGATTTCAACGAGATCTCATGAAGCGTTGCCAGGCTGAGCGAGGTAATACAGTCCAGAAGACCGTATTCCGTGCACTGCGCTTGGCTGGCATAATCTCCGCCGGGGCGCCGCGACGTCCGACGCCCCGATCCTTCTACGTAAGACAAGAGGCCTGGCGTTGCGGACGATGACGCCGCCGCAATGCTGCGGCAATGGCGCGGTAAGAGCGGCGGCATTCAAGACGCGTCGAACTGCGAATTTGCGAGGCCGTCCCAAAATACAGGAGGTCGCATGATTCCCAACAAAACCTTCGTTGCGTCATCCGATCTTCGCGGTTTAAGCCGGCTCGGCTTCGCCGCCGCCGTCGGACTGACCGACGTCGTGGAGCAGATGCACCGCACCATTTCGCGCGCACCCCTGCCCTTCGGCGCGCCCGTCCAAGAGCCCACAAGCGGGGTCACAGGCCTGGTCTATCGCAGCATCCGGGGTGCGATGCGGCTGACCGGCGGTGGAATCGATGCCGCTCTCGCGCTTCTCGGACCGCGGCCGCACACCGCGCCCCCCTCGCGGAGCCGCGACGCCGCGCTTGCCGCGTTAAACGGGGTGCTCGGCGACCACCTCGTCGAAACCGACAATCCGCTAGCGTTGCCGATGCAGCTGCGCCACGAAGGGCGCACTCTGCGGCTCGACGGACAATCACTTTCGGTCGCGATCCCTAGTCCCAGCAAGCGTCTGCTTGTGCTGGTCCATGGACTGTGCCTGAGCGACCTCCAATGGAACCGCAAGGGACATGACCACGGTGCCTCCCTTGCGCAGGAGCTCGGCTACACGCCTGTCTACCTCTACTACAACTCTGGCCTGCACGTTTCCGCCAACGGCCGCCTGTTTGCTTCTTTGCTCGAGGAGTTGATCGCACAATGGCCAGCGCCGATCGAAGACTTCGTCATCATCGGCCATAGCATGGGCGGCCTGGTCGCACGAAGCGCCTGCCACTATGGCGATGCAGCCGGGCATTGCTGGCGGCGGCGCCTGCGCAAGCTCGTCTTTCTCGGTACGCCGCATCACGGAGCGCCGCTCGAACGCGCCGGCAATTGGATTGAATTGGTCGTCGGAAAGAACCCTTACATGGCTGCGTTCACACGGTTCGGCAAGATCCGCAGCGCCGGCATCACCGACCTTCGCTACGGCAACCTTGTCGATGAGGACTGGGACGGCCGTGATCGTTTCGCGCACAAAAACGACTCGCGCAGGAAGGTCTGTCTACCCGAGGATGTCGCGTGCTACGCGATCGCCGGCACCGCAGCCCAGGAGGCCGGCGGCCTAAGCGAGCGTCTGGTCGGCGATGGGCTCGTCCCGGTAGCCAGCGCGCTCGGACACCATCGAAACGCGGCGCGCGCCTTGCCGATTTCCCGGGACCGGCAATGGATCGGCCGCGGGGTTAGCCACCTGGACCTTCTGTGCCGGTCCGACGTCTACGAGCGGATCGCCGGCTGGCTCAAAAAATAGTGAGAGCGGTGCGTCGCGCTGACGCGCTGTTTGAGTTGGAATCGACGCCGCATTCGCGGCCATCCGCCTGTTCCGAAATGCTTCCTGCCACGGTACGGATTTTATTGCTGCGTCACAAGTGCTCAGCGCGCTGTCCGCTGTCTTGTGGCGGCGGCCGACTCGAGAAAACGTCACGACCCAGACGTACCAGCAATTGCATCGACGCGGAAGGCTACTTGCACCTCTTCGACCGGCTCAAAGTCATTGTCAAAAGCGGTAGCCAGTCGCGCGCAAGGCCGCTGCGTACGACGTCGATGCGACACGGCGGTCACTGGGACAAGGACTCGACTTGGAGATCCACGGCGCGTTTGATCGCACCATAACTGGAAAGCTGCATGCAATACGAGAGCGGCTTCCGGAACGGAACCATTTAGCCTGCGTGCTTGGCGCGCGATTTCTGCGTATCGGCATAGACAAGCCGTCTCCATCCCTCGCGATGAAACGGCTGCCACGCGCCCTCGGGCTGAGCCAGTCGATCCGCCACCGCGTATAAGGTGGCGGGGTGCGCGCCAAGGCCAAAGTGGCTCGATTCGACGGCGATGTTCTCGGCCGCTTGGCGACGCAATTCGACGCAGCAGCGCCAAGACACGACACCGTCGCTGCGGCTCCAGATCGATGTAGTGGGCACGGGCGGCGCCGTTCGCAATGGAACATGCACGTCGTGCGAGTCGATACGGTGGCCACTGGCAAGCTCATATAGCCGCCATGCGTTCGTTTCCCGAGGGTGGCCTGTGAACGGCGAGCCCAAGGTAATCACCAGACGCACGGCCTTCGGCAATTGCTTGGCCAACTCCCGTGCGTAGAGGCCGCCCAGACTCCAGCCGACGATGCTTACAGCGCGCCCCTGCTCTGCCCAGAGCTGGCGCAAGCTGTCATGCGCGCGTTCCAAAACCCCCTCCCGTAACCCAAGGTTCAGACCTTGGTTCCACCCGCTGACGGCATAGCCTCGCGCGCGCAAAAACCGGCGCATCACGATCGTGCTTGCATCGCCCGCCGCCAGGCCCGGCAGCACCAACACAGGGTGCCCATCGCCGTGGGGCGCCAAGCCCCAAAGCGGCCGCAGCGCTACTGCGCTGTAATGCTCCCAGAATGCGCGCAGCTCCAGCATTTGCAACAACAATCCAGGAGCACGCTCCAGAGACGGCGTCGACGGTATGCCTGTGATCATTTGGTTCGCCTCAGCACTGAGGGAGTAGCGTAGCCGGCTCACCGCTATGACTCAAGATGGTCGCCGACCGCCTGCAAGCCAAATCCGATCGGCGGCTTCGCGGCTCATCGCACCGAACTCCGTGTCGCTTGCAGTTACGAGAACTTTCCATTTCCCAAGCATTTTCGCGTCTCCGCCTTCATGCTGAAACGCTTCACACTCAATTCATTTCTTGCGCTTGGCTGCAAATCGGCGAAGTCCTTGGTGCGGACGGTCAGAGTCGAACTGACATGCCGGTGAAGGCGTCTGGACCTAAACCAGGTGCGTCTACCAATTTCGCCACGTCCGCGTCTAAATTCACAACCGAATCCGGTAGGCTGAACCCCAAATACCAGCAACCACGTTGCTTTCGCGCCTACCGGTGCCCGCAAGCGCCCTGGGTTAGCGGGTTCCAAGCCTTCCGATCTTATCGAATTGGTGCTCAAGCAGCACCTAAACCTGGTGCATCTACCAATTTCGCCACCTTCGCAACGCTGCACAATCCCCCGCTGGAGGCGCGCCGGACACGACCATGCGCAAGGCGCCGCGCGCAAACAAATTCTAATCCATCCGGCCTTGCGCGCCGCCGCGCGCCCTCGTCTGCCGGCGGCCATCGGCAACGTGTTAGTTTCCCCGCAATGGGAATCGACCATTACGAAAACTTCCCCGTCGCCTCCTGGCTGGTGCCGCGGCGCTGGCGCGCGCCGATGCGGGAGATCTATCGCTTCGCACGCTGCGCCGATGATATCGCCGACGAGGGCGACGCAGCGCCGGCCGAGCGCCTGGCGGCCCTTGAATCCTTGCGCGGCGATCTGGACCGGATCGAGCGCGGAACCTATCCGCCCGCGGCACGCTGGTCGGCATTGGCGGCCGTGGTACGCGAACACGGGCTGTCGCTGGACCTGTTGCGCGATCTGCTGCGCGCCTTCGAGCAGGACGTGCACGGCAAGCGCTATCGCGATTACGAGGATCTTCTTGCCTACTGCCGGTTTTCCGCCAACCCGGTCGGTCGACTGCTACTCACCCTGTACGGCCGCCCTGAGGCGCAGTTGGTCGAATGGTCCGACGCCATCTGTACCGGGCTGCAGCTGGTCAATTTCTGGCAGGACGTCGACCGCGACCATGCCAAGGGGCGCTTGTATGTTCCACAATCCGAGTTCGCGCGGTTCGGTGTCGATCCGGCCCAAGTCGCGCAGCGCCGTACCAACGAGCCCTGGATGCGCATGATGTTCGCACAGACCGAAACGGCCCGACAGTTTCTCCTGGCTGGCCGTCCCCTGGCACGCGCCCTCGGCGGCCGTATCGGATGGGAACTGCGGCTGGTCATCCAGGGCGGCTTGCGCATCGCCGAGCGTATCGACGCGGTTGAAGGCGACATCTTTCATCGGCGCCCGGTCCTGCGCGGATCCGATTGGATTCGCCTGGTTGCACGAGCGACGCTGATGCCATGACGCCGGACGAGTACTGCCGTGACCGGGCCAGTGCCAGCGGCTCGAGCTTCTACTACAGCTTTCTTTTCCTGCCCGCGCTGCGGCGGCAAGCGATCACCGCGCTGTACGCGTATTGCCGCGAGGTCGACGACGCAGTCGACGAGGCCAGCGATCCCGCGATCGCCGGCGCCAAGCTCGACTGGTGGCAAAGCGAGGTCGAACGACTGTTCGCGGGTACGCCCCAGCATCCGGTCACGCGCGCACTTGCACCGCACCTGGCCGCGTATGGGTTGACACGCGAGCGCATGCTCCAGGTGCTAGAAGGCATGCGCATTGACCTGGTGCAGACGCGCTTTCTCGATTTCCCCGCCCTGGCTCGATACTGTCACCTGGTAGCCGGAGTCGTGGGCGAAATGGCCGCCGGCATCTTCGGCCTCAGTGTCGAGGCCACGTATTCGTACGCACGCAAGCTCGGCCTGGCGCTGCAGCTCGTCAACATCCTGCGCGACGTCGGCGAAGATGCGCGCCGCGGGCGGATCTACTTGCCGATGGACGATATGCAGCGCTTCGGCGTCAAGGCGGCCGATATTCTGGCCGGTCGTTACGTCGAGGGGTTCGCGCGTCTGATGCACTTTGAGGCGCAACGCGCGCGCACGGCCTTCGCCGAAGCCCTCGCCGATCTGCCGCCGGCCGACTACCGGGCGCAGCGGCCCGGAATCATCATGGGTGCAATTTATGCGAATCTTCTGGACGAACTCGCACGCGACGATTTCCGCGTTCTGCACCAGCATGTCTCGCTGACACCGATACGCAAGTTATTCATTGCGTGGCGAACCTGGGTGTTTGGACCGCCTGCGCGCATGCTGCGTTCCGCCGAGAGCGCCGCGCGCGAACGCGCGGATTGGTAGCACGTGAATTCCAGCCAACGGCCGGTCGTCATCGGTGCAGGGTGGTCCGGACTCGCCTGCGCCGTGCAACTGGTGCGGCAGGGCCGCAAACCCATCGTTTTGGACGCCGCTCCCAGCCCTGGCGGTCGCGCGCGCGCCGTGGACCATGACTTTGGCAGCCAACGCCTGCGGCTCGATAACGGCCAGCATCTGTTGCTGGGCGCCTATCGCGACACGCTCGAGCTAATGCGGCAGGTGGGAGTCCCGCACGCGCGGGTGCTTGTGCCAACGCCATTTTGCGTTTCTTATCCCGATGGCTGGCGCCTTGCCGCCACACGCGCCCCCGCGCCTTGGCACATCGCCGTTGGCCTGTTGCGCGCGCGCCGTATGCGTCTGGGCGAGCGCTGGGCCTTGGCTGCCTGGTCGCAGCAGCAGCGGCGCGCGCACTGGCGTCTTGCCAGCGACATGCCGGCGGCAGCCCTGTTTGCCGGCCAGCCGGTGGCGCTGGTACGCCGTCTGTGGCGGCCGCTGTGCCTGGCCGCACTCAACGTCGAACTCGAACAGGCATCGGCGCGCATCCTGCTAAGCGTGCTGCGCGACAGCCTGGGGGCCGATGAGGCCGCCAGCCGGCTGCTGCTGCCGTGCACCGACCTTTCGGCGTTGTTTCCCGAGGCGGCGATGCAGTGGTTGCTTGCCAACGGCGCCGACGTACGCTTGCACTGCCCGGCAATGGGGGTCCGTGCGCAGAACGCCCAGCGAGGCTGCCAGGTCCTGCTGCGGGAGGGGGCCATCGCGACCGACGCGGTTGTCCTCGCCGTTCCGCCCGATCGCGCGGCCGCTTTGCTGGAGGCCGCGCACCCCGCACTGGAGCCGACCGTCACCGCGCTGCGCGCGCTGCGGTTTGCCCCCATCTGCACGGCCTACCTGCGCTTTCCCCCGGGAACCCGCTTGCGGCGCCCGTTTTACGCACTGCTCGACGATGCGCGGAGCGCGCGCTACGGCCACTGGGTCTTTGACCGCGGAGCGCTCGATCCCGCACTCGACGGGATCCTCAGCGTTGTCATCAGCGGCGCCGGAGCGCACATGGAACTCTCGCGTGATGCGCTGGGACTGCGCATCGCGGCACAACTGTGCGCCGAGTTTGGCCTGCCGCAGCCTCTAGATCATTTCACCATCATGGAAAAGCACGCGACCGTGATACCCGCGCCGGACCTGCATCGACCCGGCGTTCGTTTGCCGGTTGCGGGCCTATTGCTGGCGGCAGATTCGGCGCAAAGTCCCTATCCGTCGACCATCGAGGGCTCCGTACGAGCCGGTGTGATGGCCGCGCGAGCGCTTGCTGACTAACCGCAGATTTGTCAGCGCGGCGGCGTTCCCGGCAGGCGCGGTTGCCAAGTTGGTCGGCCGGCGCGCCAGAACACGAAGCTTGCGAAATCAGCCGATTCTTCGTCCTTCTGCGTTCCCGTCGAACCGACCCCATGACCTGCCTCTTCCTCCACCCGCAGCAGCACCGGGGCGATCGTGCCACAGGCCTGCAGTCGTGCTGCAAATTTCGCCGGCTGCCAGGACGGCACACGCGGATCATTAAGACCCGTCGTAATGAGCACGGCCGGATACTGCGTGCCGTCCTTCACCGCCTGGTAGGAGTCCATCGCAAGCAAGTTCCGGAAACCCTGCTCGGTCGTGACCGTGCCAAATTCCGGAACATTGGGCGGGCCATTGGGGGAGAACTCGAAGCGCAGCGGATTGGCCACCGGAACTTGATCAATGACACCGGCAAACAGATCCGGTCGCTCGGTCATCGCACGGCCGACCGTAATTCCGCCTGCGGAGCCGCTGATGATGAAAAGCTGTCCTCTTGTCGTCACCCCGCGCGCGATGAGGTCCTCGCCGCAGGCAATGAGATCGCGCCAGGAGTTAGGCTTATTCGCATCCTTGCCGCCCAGTCTCCATATCTCGCCAAGTTCGCCGCCACCGCGCACGTGACAGACGGCAGTGTCGGCGCCTTCCAGCATGAAGATGATGTTGTAAAGGCTGAACTCCGGCAGGTACGAGATGCCGTAGGAGCCATACGCGGCTAACAGGACAATTTGAGGTCCGCTCGCGTTCTTCGGCCCCACTAGCGTTAGCGGAACCTCCGTGCCGTCACCCGCCTTGGCCTGCAGTTCCCGCACCGCAAATTGCGCCGGATTGAAATGAGGCTTGGTCTCGAGCTTCAGATCGAAAAACCGGCCGCGGGCCGGATCGTATGTGAATTCGGTGGCGGGCACCACCCAACTCTCCAGCGTAAATGTGAGACCGGGATTGCGCGGGTCACTGAACGCCGCCGAAATGTAGCCCTTGAAAGGCAGCTCGATGTCCTGTACCGCGTTGTCCTTCGCCGCAACGCGCAGCAGGCGCGAATAAATGCCTTCCCGCGCAAGAACGTAGAGCCCGTCGGAGGCGGCATAGATCGATTCGATAATCCGATCGGATCGTGCCGGCACCAGGGTTGCAGCATCGGCCAGCTTTTGTCCGGCGTGCAGAGTCAATACCTTGAACGTCGGTGCATCTTGGTGCGAGAGCAGAAAAATCTCCTCGCCTCGCATGTCGATGCTGGTGACATTGTCGCTGCGGACCGCCAGCCGCTGCCACGGTGCGTCAGGGTTCGCAGCTTCCCTGATCGGGGCCAGCCAATACTCCTGCTCGTTCTGCACACCATGGACACTGTCGAAAACAGCGTTAGCCGCACCTGGGATGGTGGCGATGTTGGGCAGGTCGGTTGGCGTTAGACCGAATTTCTCCGCGTTTCCCACGGTCACTCCGACAACTGCCTTGGGCTCCGAGATCAGGTCCCACGCCACCGCGCTGGCATTTACGTACTTGGCAGTCGGCAAATCGCCGGGCTGGGTTTGCGCGAGCCGCGTAAAAAACAGCGTCCTGCCGTCATCGCTCCAGGTTGGGGATGCCAGCTCCGCCCGGTCCACCGGTCCGGCAATCTGCACGCCGGTCGCCGCGTCGTAGACCATCAGGGATGCGGCTTCGGTGCCGCCTGCCGAAATTCCGACAGCGACCTTCGTGCCATCGGGGGACGCCTCGAAATAATTGATGGCGTACGGCCTGCCCCGATTCTTCGCGCGAAATTTGGCCATATCCAATAGCTTGTGTGCTCCGTTCTTGCGGTCCTTGACGAAAAGATCAAGATTTTCCGAGCCGGGCTCATACTCGGTGTAAAAGATTCTGCCGCCATAAACTTGGTAGGGCTGCACTCCCAGGGATGGCGCCTGGACCGAACTGAAGTCGCCACCGAAATCGGCCATGCGCCTTTTGAACGCCACGCGCGGACCAATTGCGTCGAAGATCCTGCGCGTATAGGCAGCTTGCGCCCTCATCCAATCGATCGTTTCCGCATCCAGCGTCTCCATGTAACGATACGGATCAGCGATTACCTCCCCGTACAGGGTTTCGCTGAAGGGATGAATCGGGGCTGGCGTTGACCTTGCATCGGGTCCAAAGGAACTCGATTTTTCTGCGCTCGCCGCAGTAAGTTCCAGGAGGCATGCCAACCAGATTATCAGCGCCCGAAAGAATGCGGCCGCTTTCATGTTTCCTCCTGCCCGCAACACACACCACTGGGTGCTGGTTCGGCACCCACCGGTTACGGACCTGCCGGTTTCATCGCCACTGCTCTTGGCAGACGGCGGCGCGCATGGAACGTGACCGGAGCCGCAGGCGTTGCCGCGAGCACGGTCTTCTTGATGCGCCCGAGAACGTGCATTTCGCAGGCCTTGCAGTCAAAGTGCAGGGCGAGGCGCTCCTTGCCGTTGATCAAGGTCATCGGTTCGGCCCGTATCGTTCCCTGCACCCCGGTTACGCCCTTGGCCTGTTTGGGGCACAGGCTCAGCGAATAACGAATGCAGTGCTTGGTGATCATCAAGCTCACGTCGCCCAGCTCCTCGTGGCATTCATACGCCGCCTCGATCAACTGAACGCCGTGGCGTGCGTAAAACGCCGCGGCGCGCCCGTTGGCGACATTGCCCAGATAGCTCAGGGCTTCGGCCGGATACGGCACGGGCGGCTGCGTTGCCTGGCGCCGCGGTAATCGCGGCAGGCTTTTGGCGCGCAGCGCTTCGAGCTGCGCAATGGCCGCGCGGCGCCAGGCGTTGGCGGCAGCGGCAGGCAGGTAGCGCGCCTGGCTCCATGCAATATCGATGTGCCGCGCCTGGAAGATCGTCGCACCCAGCTTGGAAAGACATTCGCGCATCGCCCCGGCAGCGCGCTCCGTGCTTTGTGCTGGCGCTAGGTCCANGGGCGCGGACAGCGCGACCTTGTGACCATCCGCATCGCTCAAACGCAGCACGAGATCCCCCGCCTCGTTCTCGCAAAGCTGCCAATCAACGCGGATTCTCCGCTCCACGGTCTTGCCCTCGAGTGTCCGGTTCCACTGCATGTCGCGGTTGCGGCAGATCGGTGTATCTGGCCGCAGGTCCCGCAGCATGCGTACCGGCTCGTTGGTCGTAATGCGCCACACCGATCCCGCTGCTCCCGACGCCTGTCGGCTTTCCGGCAGCAGCTCGGCCCGATTCACCTGCACTCCCACCAGTTCCTTTTGCAGGTCGAAATACGTCAGGCCATCGCCGTTGTGCAAACGGCCCACGCCCTCGTCAACCGTGATGTCAAAGAAATCGTGACCGACGCGCGCCACGTTGCCGATGGGCAGACCGGCGTATTTGGGGCTGTCGAAGGCACCGATATCGCCGGTGCGGCCATTTACAAAGTAATCGGTACGCCCGCGGTGAAAATTGCGGGCGGGGTCGGGAGTGAACAGAAAACGACAGCGGCCGCTGCTTGCCGCCCGCAGATCGCTGCGCCCATCCAGGATCGCGTCAAGGCGCCGGCGGTAGTGGGCCGTCACGTTCTTGACGAATCCCACGTCCTTGTAGCGTCCTTCGATCTTGAACGAGCGAACGCCCGCGTCCACCAGCGCAGCAAGATTGTCGGTTTGGTCGTTGTCCTTCATCGACAACAAGTGCCTTTCATGGGCGACGATGCGGCCCTGGGCATCGGTTAGCGTGTACGGCAGCCGGCAGGCCTGAGAACAATCGCCCCGATTGGCGCTGCGGCCGGTCTGCGCATGGCTGATGTAGCACTGGCCGCTATAGGCAACGCACAGCGCTCCATGAACGAAGAACTCCAGGCACGCCTCCTGCACCTGCTCGGCAATGGCACGCAGCTGTGGCAGCGACAGTTCCCGTGCGAGCACGAGCTGCGAGAAGCCCACGTCCTGCAGGAAGCGCGCCTTTTCCGGCGTGCGGATATCGGTTTGCGTGCTCGCGTGCAGTTGCAGCGGCGGCAAATCGAGCTCCAACAGTCCCATGTCCTGAACAATCAGCGCGTCCACGCCGGCCTCGTAGAGGGCGAACACCAGGCGCCGCGCGGGTTCGAGTTCATCATCGCGCAAGATCGTATTGAGCGTGACGAAGATGCGTGCACCGAATCGGTGGGCGTGGCGCACCAGCCGCGCGACTTCGCCGATCTCGTTGGCGGCATTGACGCGAGCACCGAACGCCGGCCCGCCGATGTAGACGGCGTCGGCGCCGTGGTTGACTGCCTCGATGCCGATATCGGCAGTAGCAGCCGGCGCGAGCAGCTCAAGTTCCGGACGAAGGTGGGCCATCGCGGCGATGGTAGCGGCATTTGGGGTCGGCGGCAGCCCAGGTGCACGGGTGCCCTCGCCGCCTGGCTGCCTGCCACGATTCCCGCCGGCAATTCAGCGGCCTACGCCTTGCGCAACTCGCCAAGCGCTTCTTCCACTCGATCGACCGCGATGATCTCCAGTCCTTCGATCGGCCTGCGCGGCGCATTGGCCTTCGGTATCACCGCCTTGGAAAATCCGAGCTTGGCCGATTCGCGCAGGCGCTCCTGCCCCCGCGGCGCCGGCCGTATTTCACCGGCGAGACCCACTTCGCCGAAAACGACCAGACCGCGTGGCAGGGGTCGATTACGCATCGACGAGCTCACGGCCAGCAGCACGGCAAGATCGGCAGCCGGCTCCTCGATGCGTACGCCGCCCACCGCATTGACAAAGACGTCCTGATCGAACGTCGCAATACCCGCATGGCGGCTCAATACCGCAAGTAACATGGCCAGGCGCTGCGGATCGAGCCCTACGCATAGGCGGCGGGGATTGGGCACATGGGCCGCGTCCACCAGCGCCTGGATTTCGAGCAGCAGCGGGCGCGTGCCCTCTTGCGTGGCTAGCACACATGATCCCGGAACCAGACCGCCTTTGCCGTCGATGCCATTCTGGGACAGGAACAATGCCGACGGGTTGGCCACACCGCGCAATCCCCGGTCCGTCATCGCGAATACGCCCAGTTCGTTGACCGCGCCGAAGCGATTCTTGACGGCGCGCACCAGACGAAAGGAGGAGTGGCTGTCGCCCTCGAAATACAGCACGGTGTCGACCATGTGCTCGAGCACGCGCGGCCCGGCAAGCGCTCCCTCTTTGGTCACGTGCCCTACCAAAACCAGAACAATGCTGCGCTGCTTGGCATACCGTGTCAGCGCCGCCGCGCATTCGCGCACTTGCGAAACCGAACCGGGCGCCGACCCCAATTCGGCCGAATACATCGTTTGGATCGAATCGATCACCACCACCTGCGGCCGCTCGCGCTCGATCGCGGCAATGATGCGGTCCAGATCGATTTCGCTGGCGACCTGCAGCATCGGCACCATGGCCGCGTCGATGCCCAGGCGGTGGGCACGCAGGGCAACCTGGCCAACGGATTCTTCTCCGCTCACGTACAAGGCCCGAACCCGCAGCGCCATCGCTGCCAGCGCCTGCAGCAGCAGCGTCGACTTGCCGATTCCCGGGTCACCGCCGATCAGCACCACCGCGCCCTCGACCAGACCCCCGCCAAGGACACGATCGAATTCCTCCACGCCGCTGGAGAGCCTTTGCAATTCGGTCGTGGTTACGCTTGCCAAGGCGCTTACCTCGGCAGCCGGCCCCAGGCCGGCGCGTGCCCGTGGTCGGCCGACGGAAGTTAGCGCGGCTTCGCTCAGCGTGTTCCAGGCCGCGCAATGCGGGCATTGCCCCTGCCACTTGGCACTGGTGCCACCACAGGCGCTGCACGCAAAACGGGGGCTGCCGGCGCGGCTCACTCCGACGGCCCCGATCCGAGTGGCAGATCCCCATTCCGGACGCAATTTAGTCGCATGCCACTGCTTCCCGCACTCGCGCCGGTAAAGCGCTCAGCAGTTCGTAGCCCACCGTTCCCACCCGTTGCGCAAGTTCATCGACCGGCACGTGCGGCCCCCAGAGTTCCACCGGACTGCCGACGGCCACGTCCTCGACCTCCGTCAGATCCACCGTCAACATGTCCATGGAAACGCGACCCGCCAAAGGCGCATGGCGACCGCCGACCCATACCGGCATGCCTTCGGGGGCGGTGCGCGGGTAGCCGTCGGCGTAGCCGCACGCCACTACGCCAATACGACTGCGGCGCGCTGCGGTCCACAAGCTTCCGTAGCCCACGCACTCGCCCGGCGCCAACTCGCGTATGTCCAGCACCCGCGCCTGCAGCCGCATCGCGGCCTTGAGCCCCAGGCTGGCAGCACTCACGCCGACGGCCGGAGAGGCGCCGTACAGCGTGATCCCGGGCCGCACCGATTCGGCGCCGCGGGCCGGATGCAGGAACAGCGCCGCGGAATTGGACACGCTCCACGCACCATGCCAGTCGGGCGCGAGCGCCTGCAGCGCGGCATGCTGTCCGGCAACCGTCGGCGCCGGCGCGTGCTCACAATCCGCATTGGCCAGGTGCGTCATCAGGGCGGCAACGTGGACATGCGGCAGGGCCGCGATGCGGGCGCGCGCGGCCGGCACCTGGCTGGCGGGAAAACCCAGCCGGTTCATACCGGTATCAAACTTCAGATAGACCGTGACCGGGCGCTGCGCCGGCAGCTGCTCGAGCATCTCGACTTGTTCCATGCTGCGGACCACAATCGTCAGGTCGAGTTCGTCAACGAGCGCAAAGTCGCGGCTTTCAAAGACCCCCTCCAACAGCAGGATCGGCTTGCGCCATCCGGCCGCTCGGGCACGCTGAGCCTCGTCGGTTTCGAGCAGGGCCAGACCATCGGCACTCGCAAACGCACGGACCGCGTTTTCGATGCCATGCCCGTAGGCATTGGCCTTCACAACCGCCCAGACCGGGCGCGCACCGGCGCGCGCGCGCGCCTGCGCAAGGTTGTAGCTCATCGCTGTCAGGTCGACCAGCGCCTGCAGGGGGCGGGAAGTGCTGGAATGGACGCGCGTCACGTGGATGATCCTCCAGGAATACCGTGCAAGAATAGCGTCTGTTGCCCTCAAGCGCTGGCGGACGCGTGCTATAAAGCGCGCCACCTCTCGAGCAGCACGTTGTCGCCCATCCGTCCCACCCCTCCCGCTGGCATCGCCCGATGAATCGCGGCTTCTACACCGTCATGGCCGCGCAGTTCTTTTCCTCGCTGGCGGACAATGCGATGCTGATTGCGGCCTTTGCCTTGCTGCAGGAGGTGCATGCGCCCGATGCCATGCGGCCCATGCTCAAGCTGTTCTTCTTCGTTTCGTACGTTGTGCTTGCCGCCTTCGTCGGCGCCTTTGCCGATTCCATGCCCAAGGGTCGGGTCATGTTCTATACCAATGGCATCAAGCTGGCCGGCGGCGCGCTCATGTTGGTCGGCGTGCATCCTTTGCTCGCCTACGCCGTGATCGGATTCGGCGCAGCGGCCTATTCCCCGGCCAAGTACGGCATCGTCACCGAGTTGCTACCACCGGAGAAGCTGGTGGCGGCCAACGGCTGGATCGAGACCTTGACCGTTGCTTCGATCGTGCTGGGTTCCTTGCTTGGCGGTATTTTGGTCTCCGCGCGCGTCAGCTCGATGCTGCAAGCGGCAACGCTGCCGCTGCGCCAACATTCTCATTTCGGCGCCAGCCAAACGGCCATCGGCCTGATCTGCCTGGTGTATGCACTCGCGGCGCTAATTAACTTGAGCATCCCGGACACGGGCGTGCGCTACGCACCGCAGAAACTGTCCCCCGGCACCATGGTGAAGAACTTTGCCCACTGCGTGCGCACGCTCTGGACCGACAAGCTCGGGCAGATTTCGCTCGCGGTAACGACCCTGTTCTGGGGCACCGGTGCGACACTGCAATTGCTGGTGATCGCCTGGTCGCAGCATGCGCTCGGCATGGGCCTGTCCCGAGCGGCGGTGCTGCAATCGGTGACTGCCATCGGCGTCGCCCTGGGCGCGATCGTGGCGGCGGCACGCGTATCGCTGCGGCAATCGTTTTCCGTGCTGCCGTTCGGCATCGCGATGGGGCTCGTCGTCGTCGCCATTTCCCAGGTCGACTTTCGCGCCTTCCCGCCCGGCGGGATCACCCTGGAGACGACTCTCATCGGCTGGGCGACGCTGACGGCCGCCGCGCTCATGATGCTCATAGGCGCTCTGGCCGGATACTTCATTGTGCCGATGAATGCGCTACTGCAACATCGCGGCTACGTATTGTTGTCGGCCGGAAATTCGATCGCCGTGCAGAATTTCAACGAGAATCTGGGAATTCTCATAATGGCTGGGGCCTACACCTTGCTCATTTTGACCGGGATTTCGGTCCAAAGAACAATGGTGTTATTCGGGCTGTTCGTCGCTGGCTCCATGGCACTGGTAATCTGGCGCCATCGCAGCAATCAGCGCCAGTTCGATTCGGTCGCCCTGATCGGCGACACCCATCACGGCGGAGTGGTTCCAGAGGAGGCCGAAAATGGTGTATCGGCCGGCGTCGGGACCAAGCGCGCATAACACGCGCGCGCCAGGCACATATCGTCCCAACTCTTGGATTTGTCTGCCAGGTTGCGCAGCAGGTAGGCCGGGTGGTAGGTGACGACCACCGGGTAGCGCCGCGCGCCGATACTGATCTCGTGCACCCGCCCGCGCAAGCTGGCAATCGATGCATCGGTCACCAGCAGCGCCTGAGTTGCGAAGCGCCCCATGACGACGATGATGCGAGGCTGCAGCAACTCGATCTGGCGCTGAAGAAATGGCGCGCAAGCGGCGACTTCCGCGGCTTCCGGATTGCGATTGCCCGGCGGACGGCACTTGAGTACGTTGGCGATGTAGACCGCCTTCTCGCCCGTGCATTCGCGACCCAGTCCGGCTGCGGCCAACATGTTGTCGAGCAGTCGTCCCGCTTGGCCAACAAAGGGCTCGCCGCGTGCGTCTTCTTCCGCCCCGGGCGCTTCACCGATGAACATCCAGGTGGCATTGCGACTGCCAACGCCGAAGACGGTCTGCGTGCGGGTGCGGCACAGCACGCAGGCGGTGCACGCGGCGACCGCCTGCTCCAGGCCATCCCAATCCAGCTGCGCAGTCGCTTGCATGCCGCTTCGCGCGGGCGACGGCGCCGCCGCGCGCTCGCGCCACAGCGGACCCATGCCCAGGGCGTGCCAAAGAGTCGCACCCGACCCAGTCACGGCCACCGCGGCTTCCTCATAGCGCAATCCGCATCACAATCGCATCCTCCCGCCCTCGGCGAGCCGGGTAATAGCCGCGCCGCCGTCCGATCACTTCGAACCCGTATTGCCGGTACAGGCGCTGGGCATCCGTATTGCTTGGGCGAACCTCGAGCAAGAGGGAACGGGCGCCGTACTCGTGCATCGTGCGTGCCGTCCAGTCGAGCATCTTCCAACCGTAGCCGCAGCGCTGCCGTTGTGGATCGACCGCGAGATTGAGCAGGTGTGCCTCATCGACGGCAAGCATCGAGACCGCGTAGGCGATGATGGCGTCGGTCTCGGATACGAGAGCCCAGGCACTGTATCCGCTGTGCAGCGCATCCTCGAAATTTCCGCCGGTCCAGGGAAACGGATAAATTTGCCGCTCGAGTTTCATCACCTCGGCGATGCGTCCGCGCTCCAGCGGTACAAATCGCTCCTGCGCCGGCCGCACGAGTGCACTCATGCTTGACCGCCCGCCCCGGTCCCGCGGCGCTCCGCCACTGTCTGCGCGACCCGGTCGCGCACGTATGCCGGCAGCGCACGCTCCGGCGGCAGTACCTCGCCAAGCGCGAACTTGCCCTGGGCCAAGCGGGCAATGATCGCCCCATCAACGGAAACGTCGCGCAAGGCAGGGCCGCCGGCATCCATATGCGGGCGGAGCCACGACGCGCTACCTGCGCAAAAATCCACTTGCCAGTCGGAGATCATTTGCGACAATTCATTCACACCACATAGGGCCGGCGGCGCCAATTCGGTCCAGCCGCCGCCGGCTTGCTCGTACACGGCCCAGTACGCCTGCTGCATGCGCGCATCGGTCGCGACCAATGCGCGGCGACGCCCACGGCCCGCGGTCTGCCGTGGTGCGGCAGCGTCGCCCGCACAGGCCAGGGCAGCCAGATTGCCAACGGAGATTACCGGCTTTCCCGTCCCCAATGCCAGCCCCTGGACGATCGTGCACGCCACCCGCAAGCCGGTGAAGGACCCTGGACCACTGCCGTAGGCGAAGGCATCGCACTGTTCCGGCCGAAGGGAACAGCGCGCGAACAGCCGCTCGATCATGGGCATGACGTGTTCCAGATGCGTATGACCGGCTTCACCGAACACGGTCTCGACACCGGCCCCACGCGATAGCGCCAGCGAGCAATGCTCGCCGGCAGTATCGATGGCAAAAATCGTCGGAGCCAAGGCGTTCCGCGCTCAGGGGCGTCTACCCCGGCGTCCACCGCGGCGCTCGTGCTCCTCGCGAATCTGATCGCGCAATTGGCGCCGCTCTTTGGGCGAAAGCCGCGCTCCGGGCGGCAGTGCACCGCCTTGCCGCGCCGCGGAACGATTTGCCAGCGCCTCGCGCTCCTCCTGGCTGAGGCGGCGAATCGCCTCGCGCTGGTCCGGCGAAAGATTGCGCCAGTAGCCCCGCGGGAAGTCTCGCTGCGGCTCACGCCCTGACCCGCCCGGCGCCTCGGAGGGGCCCGCACGCTCGGGTCCATCCGCAACGGGACCGGGATCGCGCTGCGGCTCCGAGGAGCTGCCCGGCGGCAACGGCGGCGGAGGCAGCGGCATGGATGCGCGGCCCCAGGCCGAGGCGATCAGGCCACCTAGCAGCACGGGAAGCAGGGACAAGAAGCGTTTGCGTTTCATCGAATCGAAAATAGCGTCCGGTCCACGGGGAATCGGTCGGGGCGCGCCAGGTGCTAGATCCGCACTGCATCCGGCGCCGTCCTGGGTCAATGTTAGGCATGCGACCGCAGAACCGCTATCGACATTGCTCGAAAAACGCTGTGCACCGGGGTAAATTCTGTAACACTTTGTGCCCCGCCACAATGAGCGGGCGCCGACCTCGTACCATCGCCGGCAAAATTCGCGTGGTCGGTCGGTCGTGCATTCGCGGCGGATCCGCCGCGGCCGCGTCCAGGAGCGATTCGATGAGCAAGCCGTCTGCCAACAAGATCCTCGTCGTCGACGACGACCAGCGCCTGCGCGACCTGCTGCGGCGCTACCTCAGCGACAACGGCTTTGCCGTGTTCACCGCCGAATCGCCCCAGGCGATGAACAAAATCTGGCAGCGCGAGCGCTTCGATGTGCTGATTCTTGACCTGATGATGCCCGGCGAGGACGGTCTTTCGGTGCTGCGGCGCTTGCGCGCCAGTAACGATCCGACGCCGGTGATCATGTTGACGGCCAAGGGTGGTGATGTTGATCGCATCGTCGGATTGGAGTTGGGCGCCGACGACTATCTTGCCAAACCGTTCAATCCGCGCGAACTGCTGGCCCGCATCAACGCGGTCCTGCGGCGCAAGGCGCCGGCCGAAATTCCCGGTGCCCCCTCACAGGATCCGGTCAGTGTCAGTTTCGGCGACTTTGCGCTCGACCTGGCAACACGCACCCTTACCAAGTCGGGCGAGACGATGCCTCTGACGACCGGAGAATTCGCCGTTCTCAAGGTGTTCGCGCGCTATCCCAGGGTTCCGCTGTCCCGCGAGAAGCTGATGGAGATGGCGCGCGGCCGCGAATACGAGGCCTTTGATCGCAGCCTCGACGTCCAGATCTCCCGCCTGCGCAAGCTAATTGAACCCGACCCGGGTAAGCCGCGCTATATCCAGACCGTATGGGGCCTTGGTTACGTGTTCGTTCCCGACGGAACAAGTTGAAACTGCTTTCGCTGAAGTTGCGCTCCCCGCCGCTTTTCTGGCGCACATTTTTGCTCATCGTCTCGCTGGCGGTAGCCAGCCTTGTTGCCTGGGTACCGAGCGTTCGGGTATTTGAACGCGAGCCGCGGGCGCATCAGCTCGCCGAGCAGGTGGTTTCCATCATCAATGCCACGCGCATCGCGCTGGTGTACTCCGACCCGGAGCGACGCCGCGATCTGCTTGCCGATCTGGTCGAAAATGAAAGCCTGCGCGTGGTGCCCCTTGAGCCGACCGACCAAATCGAGCCGATCAGCGACTCGGCCCTATTGCGGCTGGTGGAACAGGAGGTGCAGCAGCGCCTCGGGGCCAGCACGCGCCTCGCCTCGAAGGTCAATGGCATAAGTGGCTTCTGGGTGAGCTTTTCCATTGACGAGGATGCGTACTGGGTATTCATCGACCGGGACCTGATGCACCGGGACATCGGCCGCGGTTGGATCGCCTGGGCCGTTCTGGCGACGACCTTGTCTTTGCTGGTGGCTATTGCCATCGCTCGCCTGGTAAATCGACCACTGGCAGAGCTCTCGCGCGCCGCCGGCGATTTCGGTGCCGGTAGGATTCCTCCCACCCTGCCCGATGCGGGACCGGTCGAAATCCGCACGGTCAACCAAAGCTTCAATCGGATGGTCTCGGATCTGGAAAAGCTCAATCGCGATCGGGCCATCCTCCTGGCCGGAGTCTCCCACGACCTGCGCACACCGCTGACGCGCCTGCGACTGGAACTGGAGATGAACGATCTGCCCGAACAGAGCCGCGCCGCGATGATCGGCGACCTCGAACAGATGGATTTGGTTGTCAGCCAGTTTCTCGACTACGCACTGCCGATCCCGCAGCGCGGGGCCGAGGAAGTCGATTTATCGGTTCTCGTGAAGGATGCAATCACGCGCAATCGGCTCGGTCCACCGGCGGATGGCCTGTCGGGCGCGGAGGCGGATGCCCCGTTGGCGCAAGCAATTGGGCTGGTGGAGAACGTTCAATCCGGGATCATCGTTCCGGGATACCGAACCGAGCTGGCGCGGACCTTGGACAACCTACTGGCAAACGCGCGGCGCTACGGGCGCGGAGCCGACGGTCGTCTGGAGCTGGAGATCGGACTGCATCGCGATGGGCCCGATGCGGTACTGGTCGTGGCCGATCACGGCCCCGGCATCCGACCGGAGGAAATCGCCCGCCTGATACGCCCCTTTGAACGCGGCGACCCATCGCGCTCCGGGGCCTTGGGCGCCGGCCTGGGACTCGCGATCGTGGAACGGGTCGTGCGGATGCACGGGGCAGAGCTCAAATTTCACGCCAATGTTCCGACCGGCCTGCGAATCGAGATTCGCCTGCCGGCAAGGCCAGCGGTGTCCGCGCGCGCCGACGCCGGACGGCGCGCCTGAATCCGCCTGCGCGGCGCACGCTTTCGGGCCCGTGGCGGCAGGCGCCGGCGCCTCGCCCCGCCGATGCCGTATTGCACTCCTGCGCGCACCCTCGC
>JGI12269J14319_10000810_pt1 | contig 30702 bp, 29 predicted proteins | sample PeaSoiSIISIP2007_FD_14319 | JGI IMG/M metagenome (IMG submission 14319)
GGCGGCGGCGCGAAGGATGGCGGCGGCGGCGCGTAAGGCGGCGCCGGGGGCGTCGTCGAGGACGGGAGGTCTCCCCCGGCCGGGCGCGAGTGCCGCGCCCGGTGCACGGCGCCCACCAGCGCGCGCACGTCGCCCACGTCGTGCCAACGGCACCATCGATGGAGCCCGGACAGCACCCGCGCCGGTGCGCGCGGGTCGCGGAACGTGGCCGTACCCACCTCCACGGCGTCCGCGCCGGCGAGCATCATCTCGACCACGTCGACACCACGCGACACACCGCCGACACCGACGATGCCGGCGTCGGGGAACGCGGCGCGACAGTCGTGCACGGCGCGCACCGCCACGGGCCGGATGGCCGGGCCCGAGAGGCCGCCCCCTCCAGCGCCCGAACCGAGCCGGTAGTCGCGACGTCTCACGTCGATGGCCATTCCCAGCACGGTGTTGACGAGCACCAGCGTTTCGGCGCCGGCGTCGAGAGCGGCGGAAGCAACTGAGACGATGTCCGACACGTTGGGGCTCAACTTCACCCACAGCGGCAGACCACACGCCGTCGATGCGGCCACGGCCTGCGCCGTGGCCTGCGGTGAATGGGCGAACATCCGACTGCGGTCGTCGAGGTTGGGACAGCTCACGTTGACCTCCACGGCCACGACGCCGGGCGCACCGGCCAGCATCGCCGCGGCCTGCGCGTAGTCCTCCACGCGGCTTCCCCACACGCTCGCCACCACCCGCGCGCCGCGGTCGTTCAAGGCCGGGAGCTCGCTCGCGAGCCACGCCGCGACTCCCGGCCCCTGCAGCCCGACCGAGTTGAGCATGCCCGCCGGCGTCTCGTGGACCCGGGGCGGAGGGTTGCCCGCCCACGGCAGTGCCGCCAACGACTTCACCACCACGGCGCCGAGGGAAGCGAGGTCGACATAGGCGGCGAGCTCGGCCCCGTGCCCGGCGGTGCCCGACGCGGTGAGCACCGGGTTCGGGAGGGGCACCGAGCCCACATGCGTCCGCAGGTCGACACGCCCTCTCACCGCTGCACCTCGTGTCCGTGCACTTCCTGGAGGCACGCCACCGAGAGCCCGTGGCGCCGCCAGTCCACGATGCCGGTGGCAGCGGCACGGGCCGCCGCCACCGTGGTGAGACAGGGCACCTGGTGTGCGAGGGCGGCGGAACGGATGTGCACCCCGTCGGCGCGCGGGCCCCGGCCTCGGGGTGTGTTCACCACCAACTGCACCCGCCCCGTGGCGATGAGGTCAACGGCATCGAACGCGCCCGACTCCCCCACCTTGGCCACCACCCGGGCCACCGGGATGCCGTTAGACTCGAGGAAGGCGGCGGTCCCCGACGTGGCGACCAGCTCGAAGCCGAGCTCGGCGAAGGTCCGGGCCGCCTCCAGGCCCCCGGCCTTGTCGCGATCGGCGAGCGACAGGAACACCGCACCCTCCGACGGCAGCCGGGTGCCGGCGGCGATCTGACTCTTGGCGAAGGCCAGCCCGAACGTCGAGCCGATGCCCATGACCTCGCCGGTCGAGCGCATCTCCGGGCCGAGCAGGGTGTCGACCCCCGGGAAGCGGTCAAAGGGCAGCACCGCCTCCTTGACACTGACCCACCCCTCTCCGCTGGGCGGGCGGAGCACGCCGTCGACGCGCAGCTCGGCCAATGTCGCGCCCATGATCACCCTGGCCGCCACCATGGCCACGGGCACGCCCGTCGCCTTGGCGACGAAGGGCACGGTGCGACTGGCACGAGGGTTCGCCTCGAGGACGTAGACGGAGCCTTCCTTGACCGCATACTGCACGTTGATGGGCCCGACCACCTCGAGCGCGTCGGCGATGGCGTGGGTGTGGGCGGCCAGGGTGTCCATCACGGCGTCGGACAGAGTCTGCGGCGGCAGCGCGCACGCCGAGTCCCCCGAATGCACACCGGCCTCCTCGACGTGCTCCATGACTCCGGCGATCATCACCTCACCGGTCCGGTCCCGCAGCGCGTCCACATCGACTTCGACGGCGTCCTCGAGGAACCGGTCCACCAGGACGGGCCGCTCCGCCGTGGCCGCACCCTCCCGGGCCAGGGACCCCGCCAGCTCGGCGACGACGACGGCCAGGCGCTCGTCGTCGTAGACGATCTCCATGGCCCGACCTCCGAGCACATAGCTCGGCCGGACGAGCACGGGATAGCCGACCTTGTGTGCCACGGTGAGGGCCTCGTCCACCGACAGGGCGATGCCACCGGGGGGCTGGGGGATGCCCAGCCGCTCGCACAGAAGGTTCCACCGCTCCCTGTCCTCGGCCAGGTCGATGGAGGCAGGGCTCGTGCCCAGGACCAACTCGGGCGACAGGGAGTGGGCGAGCTTGAGCGGCGTCTGTCCGCCCAGGCTCACGATCACGCCGGCCACGGGGGCACCCCCTGGGCCTGCGCCCGCCGCCGACTCGGCGTCCAGCACGTTGGCGACGTCCTCGGCGGTGATGGGCTCGAAGTAGAGGCGATCGGAGGTGTCGTAGTCGGTGGAGACGGTCTCGGGGTTGCAGTTGACCATCACCGTCTCGAAGCCGGCCGCCCGCAGGGCCATGGAGGCGTGGACGCAGCAGTAGTCGAATTCGATGCCCTGGCCGATGCGGTTGGGCCCTGACCCCAGGATCACCACGCGGGGGCGCTCGCTCGGGCGGACCTCGTCCTCGTCCTCGTAGGTGGCGTAGTGATACGGGGTGCGCGCCGCGAATTCGGCTCCGCAGGTGTCGACGGTCTTGAACGTGGCGCGCACCCCCGCCGCCAGGCGGGCGCTTCGCACGTCCGCCTCGGTGACCGGGCCCGGTATCCCCGAGGCGGGGGCCCCGCCCCCGCCCGACAGCAGGTAGGCGACCTGGGCGTCGGAGAAGCCCAGTCGCTTGACCGCACGCCAGGTGCGACGGTCGACGTCGGCCAACCCCAGGCCCGACCGACCCATGGCTTCGAGGCGTGTGCGCGCGTTGCTGATGATCGCCAGCTGGTCCAAGAACCAAGGGTCGACACCGGTGGCGGCCGCCAACGCGTCCGGAGTGATGCCTCGGCGCAGCGCGGCCTCGAGTTCGAACACGCGGCCAGGCGTCGGCGAACACGCTCTCGCCACCAGCTCGTCGTCGTCCAGGAGCTCGTAGGCCGCTTCGGCGGGATCGCCGTTGAGCCCGGCGCGACCCTGCTCGAGCGAGCGAATGGCCTTCTGCAACGACTCGGGGAAGGTCCGGCCGATGGCCATCACCTCGCCGACCGATTGCATCCGGGTTCCCAGGCGGTCCACCGCGCCGGGCAGCTTCTCGAAGGCCCAACGCGGGATCTTGGTCACGACGTAGTCGATCGTGGGCTCGAAGCTCGCCGGCGTGGCACCGGTAATGTCGTTGGTGATCTCGTCGAGCGTATAGCCGACGGCGAGACGGGCCGCGATCTTGGCGATGGGAAAGCCGGTTGCCTTGGACGCCAGCGCGGACGAGCGCGACACGCGCGGGTTCATCTCGATGACGAGACGCTTGCCGTCGGTCGGCCTCACCGCGAATTGGATGTTGGAACCCCCGGTCTCGACGCCGACGCGCCGGATGCAGGCGAAGGCGTCGTCGCGCATCGCCTGGTACTCGACGTCGGAGAGGGTCTGCGCGGGGGCGACGGTGATGGAGTCACCGGTGTGCACGCCCATGGGGTCGAAGTTCTCGATCGAGCACACGACCACGCAGTTGTCCGCCCTGTCGCGCATGACCTCGAGCTCGAATTCCTTCCACCCCTCGATGGAGCGTTCGATCAGGATCTGGTGCACGGGACTCGCCGCCAGCCCCTCAGCGGCCACCCGCGCCAGCTGGGTGCGGTCCCCCGCCGTGCCCGTGCCCGCTCCCCCCAGGATGAAGCTGGGCCGGATCATGAGGGGGAACCCGATCCGCTCCCCCAGGGCCATGGCCTCGTCCAGATGGGTGGCGAACCCCGATGGTGGGACCTCCAGGCCGATCTCCCCCATGGCGGTCTTGAAGCGGTCGCGGTCCTCGGCGGTGGCGATGGCCTCGGCGTTGGCACCGATCAGTTCCACACCGAAGGCATCGAGCACGCCCCGTTCGGACAGGCCGAAGGCCATGTTCAGGCCGGTCTGCCCACCCATGGTGGGGAGCAACGCATCGGGGCGCTCGCGTTCCACGACGGCGGTGAGCACATCGAGGTCGAGGGGCTCGATGTATGTCCGGTCGGCGATCTCGGGATCGGTCATGATCGTGGCCGGATTGGAGTTCACGAGCACGACCCGGTAGCCCTCGGCGCGCAGGACCCGACACGCCTGGGTACCCGAGTAGTCGAACTCACAGGCTTGGCCGATCACGATCGGGCCCGAGCCGATGACGAGGATCGTCTCCAGGTCGCTGCGGCGCGGCATCAGTCGTGGCCCGCCGTGACCATCTGCCGGAAGTGTTCGAAGAGATACCGGGCGTCGTGCGGACCGGGGCCCGCCTCGGGGTGGTACTGCACGCTGAAGGCGGCGACGCCCGTGCAGCGCAGTCCCTCGACCACCCCGTCGTTGAGGTTGACGTGGGTGACCTCGGCGGCGCGTGGTCCCGAGGTCGGGAGCGTGGTGGGGTCGACGGCGTAGTTGTGGTTCTGGCTGGTGATCTCGACCTGACCGGTATCGAGGCGGCGCACGGGATGGTTGCCGCCGTGATGACCGAAGGGGAGCTTGTAGGTGCGCGCACCGATGGCGGCGGCGAGCAGCTGGTGGCCGAGACAGATCCCGAATACCGGGACCTGGCCCAGGAGCTCGGCGATGGTGGCGGCCTGTTCGGGAAGCGCGGCGGGATCCCCTGGCCCGTTGGACAAGAAGACGCCGTCGGGCTCCATCGACAAGGTGTCGGAGGCCCCATACCAGGCGGGCACCACCGTCACCGTGGCCAGCTCGCCCAGGCTGCGCAACATGGTCTCCTTCACGCCGAAGTCGTAGGCGACGATCCGCAGCGGCCCCGAACCGCGCACGTAAGGGGCTTCGACCGACACGGCGCTCACCAGGTCGCGCCCGGTCGTGCCCGGCTCCGACGCCGCCGCCTGGCGCAGGACCGACTCGGGCGCGGTGCCGAAGGCGCAGCCCATGGCCCCGTCGACACGGAGGTGCCTGGTGAGGCGGCGGGTGTCGATGCCCGTGATCCCGGGCAGCGCGCTGCGCGTGAGGAACTCCTCGAACGAGGCGGTCGCCCGCCACGAGGAAGGCCGCGGAGGCAGGTCGCGCACCACCACACCACGACACCACGGATGCGGTGCCTCGTCGTCGTCGACGGTGACGCCGTAGTTCCCGATGTGGGGGTACGTGAAGGCGACGACCTGGCCGGCATAGCTCGGGTCGGTGACGACCTCCTGATAGCCCGACAGCACGGTGTTGAACACCAGCTCGCCGGTGGCCACGCCCCCGGGAGGCGCGGCACCGATGGCCTCGCCCTCGAAGACCTCGCCGTCGGCCAGCACCAGCAGCGACGGGGCTCGGCCCCCGAACCAGTCGTCCGCAGGCGCGCCCGGGGCCGCGTCGCCTCCACGCACAGCGTGCCCGGTCAACGCTGCGCCTCGGCGTCCACCACGACGGGCTCGCCCCGGAACAGGGTATGACGGACCTGGCCCGTCATGGTACGGCCCGCCCACGGCGTGTTGCGGCTCCGGCTGGCGAGCCGGAGCGGATCGACCTCCCAGGTCGCGGTCGGGTCGATCACGCAGATGTTGGCAGGTGCACCGGGCTCGATGGGACCACCCTGGTCACCACCTTGGTGGCGGGCGAGACCGGCGATGCGCGCCGGGCGCCATGACAGCAGGCCGAGCACCGCGCCGTTGCATTTGCCTCCGCCGAGGGCTCCGAGCACGACCGGCAGAGCGGTCTGGAGCCCCAGCATGCCCGGCGGAGCGGCGTCGAGCGTGTCGTCCTTGCGCTCGGGGGCATGTGGGGCGTGGTCCGTGGCCACGGCGTCGACGGTGCCGTCCGAGCACCCCACGCGCAGCGCGGCGACGTCGGTGTCGGCGCGCAGAGGCGGGTTCACCTTGAACACCGGGTCGTAGCCCGCCAGCTCGGCATGGGTCAGCGTCAGATGGTGCGGTGTCACCTCGGCGGTGACCGCCAGCCCCTCGGCCTTGGCCGCGGCCACCAGGGCGACGGACCGTGCCGTAGACAAGTGGAGGAAGTGCATCCGCCCCCCGGTCAGTCTGACCAGCGCGATGTCGCGCGCCACCATCATCTCCTCGGCTTCGGCCGGGATCCCCGGCACACCCAGACGGCTCGACCACTCCCCCTCGTGCATGTGGCCGGCGCGGGCCAGCGCCTCGTCCTCACAGTGCTGGGCGAGGGTGACGTCGAAACCCCGGGCGTACTCCAGGGCCCTGCGCATGACCGCCACGTCCTGCACACCGGTTCCGTCGTCGGTGAAGAGGCGCACGCCCATTGAGGCGAGCTCGCCGATGGGGGCGAGCCGCTCCCCGGCGCGGCCCATGGTGATGGCGCCCGCCACCGCCACGAGGCAGGTGGCCCCCTCTCCGAGCGCGAGCACTTCGAGGGCGACGGCGGCACTGTCGACGGGAGGGTCGGTGTTGGGCATCGCCACCACGGCCGTGAACCCTCCCAACGCGGCCGCCCGTGCCCCGGTCTCCACCGTCTCGGCCTCCTCCGCGCCGGGCTGGCGGAGATGGGTGTGCAGGTCGACCAGGCCCGGGCACACCAGGCACCCCCCTGCGTCGAGCACCGTCGCACCCCTGGGCACGGCCACGCCGGGGCCGACCTCACCCACCTGGCCGCTCCTGATCAGCACGTCGGCGAGGCGTTCACCCGACGCGTCCACCACGGTGCCTCCGCGGATCACGACCGTGGGCGTGGCCCGTTCGGGAGGCCCGCCCACGCGAGACGACGGTTCAGGCACTGACGCCGGTCCCCGGAACGGGCGCTTGCCCGAGCAACATGAAGAGGACGGCCATGCGGACGGCGACACCGTTGGACACCTGGCGCAGCACCAGCGACTGCGGGAGCGCGGCCACGTCGTCGGCGATCTCGACACCCCGGTTCATGGGCCCCGGATGCATCACCAGTGCGCCGTCGCCCAGCAGCCCGGCGCGCCGCGCCGTCAAGCCGTACCACGTGCTGTATTCGCGCACCGAGGGCAGGAAGGCACCGGCGCCGCGCTCGGACTGGAGCCGCAGCAGATAGCAGACGTCGACGTGGGGAAGCACGGCATCGAGGTCGTACGACACCTCGGTCACCGGCCAACCCTCGAGAGACGGGGGGAGGAGGCTCCCCGGCGCCACCAGGATCACCTCGGCTCCCAGCGATCCCATCGCCAACACCAGCGACCGCGCCACCCGGCTGTGGCGGACGTCACCCACGATGGCCACCCGGAGGCCCACGAAGCATCCCACCCCCGCCCCCTGCGAGGGGCGCCCGGCGCGCTCGGCGAGGACCTGTCGGATCGTGTAGCAGTCGAGAAGGGCCTGGGTCGGGTGTTCGTGCCAGCCGTCGCCGGCGTTCACCACGGACGCGTCGACCCAGCGCGCCACGGCGGCGGGGGCGCCGGCGGACGTGTGGCGGACGACGAAGGCGTCCACCCCCATGGCGGCCACCGTCTCCACGGTGTCGCGCAGGGACTCGCCCTTCTTGACCGACGACGTGTCGAGGGAGAACGACAACACGTCGGCCGACAGGCGCTTCGCCGCCGTCTCGAAGGACAGACGGGTGCGCGTCGACTGCTCCGCGAAGAGGGTGACCACGGTGCGGCCGCGCAGCGACGGGACCTTGGGGATCGATCGCCGCCCCACCTCGACGAACGCGTCGGAGACCTCGAGGATCTCCGCGATGCCCTCGGCACCGAGCTCTGCGACCGACAGGAGGTGCCGACGACCGCCCTTGGCGGGCTCCACGACCGGTGCCGCCGGCGACACCGTGGGGCGAGGCCCCTCGGACCCCGCAAGCCTCGTCATCGGGGCACCACGTCCCCGAGCACGACCCCGTCGAGACTCACGTCGACCTGTTCGTCGATTCTGGTCGGCATGTTCTTGCCCACGTAGTCGGGGCGGATGGGCAGCTCCCGGTGGCCTCGGTCGACCATCACGGCCAGCTGCACGGCTCTGGCCCGGCCGTAGTCGCCGAGCGCGTTGAGCGCGGCCCGGACCGTCCTGCCGGTGAACAGGACATCGTCGACGAGGACCACCAGCTGGCCGGCCAGGTCACCGGGGATGTCTGTGGCGGCCTCGGGGAGCACGGGGCGGATCCCGATGTCGTCGCGGTAGAACGCCACGTCGAGGAGGCCCACGGGCACGGAAGTGCCCTCCATCTCCTCGAGCACGCTGGCGATGCGGAAGGAAAGCGGGACCCCGCCGGTCTGGAGACCCACGAGCATGACATCGTCGAGCCCGTGGTTCCGCTCGATGATCTCGTGCGCGATTCGGGTCAGGGCCCGTTGGACGTCCTGCGCGGTCAGGACCTGGACCCGAGGAACGAAGACCCCACCTCGCGGTGGGGTCAGTCTGCGCTCTCTCTCCGCCAAAGCTCCTCCACGGTCCGTTCGGGCCTCACGGGACCCGCTTCACGGTCGTCGAGCGATGTTACCACCGCCCCGGTCTCCGCACGCGAGCAGCCGCGGCCGGTGTCAGTGGTGAAGGGCCTCTCTCAGTCCCACACCGGACGGGTCTCAATCCCGCACCTGGCGGGCGATCGTCGACAGGACGCCGTTGACGAAGCCGCCCGAGAATTCGGTGGAGTACTGCTTGGCCAGCTCGACCGCCTCGTCGATCACCACCGCCACCGGCACGTCGGGCTCGGCGATGAGCTCGTAGGTGGCGAGTCGCAGGATGTTGCGGTCGAGGACCGGCATGCGCTCGATCTCCCACCCCTTGGCGGCCGTGGCCACCAGGGCGTCGATGCGTGCCGCGTGGGCGGCGGCGCCCTCGACCAGGGCCACGGCGAAGGGGTCGGGGGCGACCGACAGCGTCTGCAGCACCTCCGCGGTCCCCACCCGCTTCATCTCCGCCTCGTAGAGCAGGGCGAGGGCTCGCTCGCGGGCTTCGTGGCGGGGCCCCTCACGGGGCCCGTCCGGGGCCGTGTCCGGCGGCACGACCAGAAGCCGGGCTAGGCCCGGGTGATGTACTCGCCGGAGCGCGTGTCCACCTTGATCCGCTCACCGGGGTTCACGAACAGCGGGACCTGCACCACCAGCCCCGTCTCGAGGGTGGCCGGCTTGCGAGCCCCCGACACCCGGTCGCCTTGCACACCGGGCTCGGTCTGAGCCACCGACAGCTCGACCGCGGCGGGCAGGTCCACACCCACGATCTCCCCCCCGTACATCTGCAGCACGGCGTTGTCGCCCTCCTTGATGTACTGGGCGGCGTCGCCGAGGGTGGCGGGCGACACGTGCATCTGGTCGTAGGACGTCACGTCCATGAACACGTAGTCGGTGCCGTCTCGATAAAGCAGCTGCATCTCGCGCTTGTCGACGATGGCCTGCTCGACGCGCTCGTCGGCACGGAAGGTCCGCTCCAGGACCGCTCCGGTGCGCACGTTCTTGAGCTTGGTGCGCACGAACGCGCCGCCTTTGCCCGGCTTCACGTGCTGGAACTCCACCACCGAGAACAGGCCGTCGGGTAGGTCGAGGGTCATGCCGTTGCGCAGGTCGTTGGTCGTGACAGCCATCAGGCAGCAATGTCCTTGGGGAATCGGGTGAGCGTGTGACAGCCGTCTGCGGTGACCACGACGGTGTCCTCGACACGGACACCGCCGATTCCCGCCAGGTACACGCCCGGCTCCACGGTCACGACGACGTCGGAAGCGAGGATAGCAGTCGACCCCGGGCCCACCGCCGGGGACTCGTGGATGTCGAGGCCGACGCCGTGCCCGGTGCCGTGCTCGAAAGCCGTGGCCCAGCCGGCGTCCGCGATCAGGTCGCGACACGCCTTGTCGACGTCGCCCGTCGCCACCCCGGCGCGCACGACGGCCACCCCGGCGGCCTGGGCCGCCCCCACCACCTCGAAGACCCGTGCCAGCGTTGCCGGCGGCTCGCCGCCCACGCAGAAGGTGCGGGTCATGTCGGACCGGTACCCGTCGAAGATGGCGCCGAAGTCCACCACGACCGGGTCCCCGGGGACGATGGTGCGCGCCGAAGGGCGCGCGTGGGGCTTCGCCGCGTTCGGGCCCGATGCCACGATGGTCTCGAACGCACGGTCCTCGGCACCCAGGCGGCGCATGGCGGTGTCGAGGGCGAGAGCCACCTCGTCCTCGCGCCGACGTTGTCCGAGCAGGGGGAGCACCTCGCCCAAGGCGGCGTCGGCGATGGCGGCGGCACGCTCCATGCGGGCCAGCTCTCCTTTGTCCTTGACCTGCCGCAGCGACTCCACCACGCCGCTCGTGGCCACGGGCGTCGCCCGATCCAGCTCCTCGGCGAAGCGGCGCTGTGCGGACCAGCTGACGTGATCGGCCTCGAGGCCCAGGCGCCGTACCGACGCCGCCTGCACGCCCGCGGCCAGCGCCTGGTGCTGCGCCTGGACGCCCCCCACCGTCAGCTCGACGGCCCCCCGCAGGCCCGCGGCGGACAGTTGCTCGTCGGCCTGGGTCCGGTAGCGGCCGTCGGTGACGAGGAGAGCCGAGGGACTACCCGTGCCGGTGACCAGCAGCACTCCGGCCGACCCGGTGAAGCCGGTGAGATAGCGGACGTTGGGCAGTGCGGTCACCAGCAGGGCGTCGACCTCGGCACCCTCGAGGGCAGCACGCACGCGCACCATGCGTCGGGAGAAGTCCATCGGGGGAGGCGAGCCCCCCGCTACCAGAGGCACGTCGCGGCCGGTGGTCAGGTCGCTCACGACGCTCCCGCCGCCCGCTCGGCGAGCAGCCGGGCCACGGCCCTGACCGCCAAGCCGTAGCCGAGGCCGCCGAAGCCGGTGATGGACCCGTCCGCCACGTCGGCGACCACAGAGGTGTGGCGCCAGGGCTCTCGCGCCGCCGGGTTCGAGAGATGGAGCTCGACCACGACCCCCTCGAACGCGGCCAGGGCGTCGTGCAGCGACCAGGAGTAGTGGGTGAGGGCACCCGCGTTCACGATCAGGGCCGCGGCCCGCCCCCGGGCGTCATGGACCAGGTCCACGAGCTCGCCTTCGTGGTTGCTCTGGTGGTGCTCGAGCTCGAGGCCGCACAGGGCTGCTTCCTCGACGGCGCGCGCCACGTGGTCGGCCAGCCGGGCGCGGCCGTAGACCTCGGGCTCGCGTTCGCCCAGGAGGTCGAGGTTGGGGCCCGACAACAGCACCACGAGCGTGCCCGGGTCGCTCACGGTGCACACCCCATGTCCGCCAGGGTAGCGAGCACGGCACCCTCGTCCACGTTGTGCACCGCCTCCACCCCTCGGGGCCCATCCAGCACGAAAGTCAGGTCGTGGCGCGCCTTTTTGTCCCTCGCCATGTACTCCACGAGCTCACCAGCGGAGGCGCCCGCCGGAAGGTCCGCATACAGGTCGAAGCCGCTCACCACCCGACGGTGCAGCGCCACGCGGTCCTCGTCGATGCGCTCCAGCCTGCGGGCCAGCATGGCGGCGAAGACCAGGCCGATGGCCACGGCCTCACCGTGGCGCAGGTCCCATTTGGCGTGTGGGCCGAAGGACGAGGCCTCGAGGGCGTGCGCCAGGGTGTGGCCGTAGTTGAGGACCATGCGCCGTCCCGACTCCCTCTCGTCGTCGGCCACCACGGCGGCCTTGATCGCCACGCACCTGGCGACCTGCTCGTCGAGGGGGAGACCAAGGATCGCCCCCCCCAGGCGACCCTCGTCGAGCGCGCCCTCCCCCAGGAAGGCGTACTTGGCCATCTCGCCCCGACCCGACGACCACTCGCGAGCCGGCAGCGAGTGCAGGGCTTCGGTGTCACACAGCACCGCGGCGGGCTGCCAGAACGCGCCCACGAGGTTCTTGCCCTCGGGCAGGTTGACCCCGGTCTTCCCCCCGATCGCCGCGTCGACTTGCGCCAGCAACGTCGTGGCCACGTTCACGTAGGCGATGCCGCGTTGGAAGACGGCCGCGGCGAACCCCGCCACGTCGGTCACGGCTCCGCCCCCGAGCGCCACCACGGCGTCGGTCCGCGACAATCCGCACCGGACGAAGTCCCGGCACAGCTGCTCCACGGTGGCAAGCGTCTTGGCCTCCTCGCCGTCGGGGACGACAAAGGTGTCGAAGGGCACCCCGGGCTCCACGTCCACCTCGACGTTCTCCTGGGTCACCACCGCCACGCGCCGGATGCCGGAGGGGAGCACTTCGGGGAGGAGTCGACGTGCCCCCGCTCCCACCACGACGTCGTAGGACCGCTCCCCGAGGCCGACGGGCACGGTGATCACCGCCGCCCCTCCCCCGGGGATGCGGCGGCGAGAACGCGCTCCGCAACGGCGTCGGGGGTGAGGTCGTCGACGTCGATCACGACATCGGCCACCTCTTCGTACAACGGCTGACGCTCGGAATCGATGCGGGTGAGCGCCGCCGCGGGCCCGTCGGCCGCGGTGGCCAGCAGCGGCCGCCGGGCGTTGCGCCCCACCCGCCGGGCGAGGGTCTCGGGACGGGCCCGCAACCACACCACCGTGCCACCCTGGCGCAGCGCGTCCCTCTGGCGCGCCTCGAGTACCGCGCCTCCCCCCACCGAGATCACCGCGGGGACCTCGCCGGCGAGGACCCTGTCCAGCACACGCGCCTCTTGCGCCCGGAACCCCGCCTCGCCGCGCGTCGAGAAGATCTCACCCACGGACGCGCCCGCCTCCCGCTCCACCTCCTCGTCGGTGTCGACGTGCAGCCGGCCCAGGCGCGGCGCGACCAGGCGAGCCACCGTCGACTTCCCCGCGCCCATCATCCCGACGAGCAACAGGTGCTCAGCCACGGCCGGCCGCGGTGGCCGACGACGGCGTGTCGTGGAGCGACGACAGGTACCCGTCCCGGTTGCGCACCACTTCGGCCAGCGAGTCACCGCCGAACTTGCGCAGGGCTTCGGAGGCCAGCACCAACGCCGTCATGGTCTCGGCCACCACCCCCATGGCGGGGACGGCGGTGACGTCGGTGCGCTCCTTGAACGACACCGTCGACTCCTTGGTGACCACGTCGACGGTCCCGAGCACGGGACGGTTCAGCGTGGCAAGCGGCTTCATACCGACGCGCGCCACGATGAGTCCGCCCGTCGACATCCCTCCCTCGATCCCCCCGGCCCGGTCGGTCTCCCGCCGGTACGTGCCCGACCCTTCGTCCCAGGCGATGGCGTCGTGCGCCTCCGATCCGCGACGTGAGACGGTCTCGGACCCTTCGCCGAGCTCGACGTGCTTGACGGCCTGGATGCTCATGAGGGCCTGGGCGAGCAGTCCGTCGAGGCGGCGGTCCCAGTGCACGTGGCTTCCGAGCCCCACCGGCACCCCGAAGGCGAGGACCTCCACCACCCCGCCCAACGAGTCCCCGTCCTTGGCGGCGGCCTTGATGGCGTCCACCATGCGCGCTTCGACCGCGGGGTCGAAGCACCGCACGGGCGAGGCGTCGACCTGCTCGAGGTCGCCCGGGCCCGGTCGCGCCACGTCGTCGGCACGCACGGGCCCGAGGCCCACGACATGGCTCATCACCGACATCCCGAGCCTCCCCAGCAGCGCCTTCGCCAGGCTTCCGGCCGCCACCCGGGCCGCGGTCTCGCGCGCCGACGCACGCTCGAGCACGTCGCGGGCATCGTCGAACCCGTATTTCTGCATGCCGGCCAGATCGGCGTGACCGGGACGGGGCTTGGTCAGGACCTTGGCGGGCGACCCCGGGTCGGGAGACATCTCCTCCTGCCATTTGGGCCATTCGGTGTTGGCGATCTCGATCGCCACCGGTGAGCCCAGGGTGCGCCCATGGCGGATGCCCCCGAGCAGCGTGATCTCGTCGGCCTCGAAGCGCATGCGCGGCCCGCGTCCGTACCCGAGGCGTCGCCGGGCCAGCTCGCCGGCGATCTCGGGCTCGGTCACGGGCAGCCCCGCGGGCAGGCCCTCGACGATCACCACCAGGGCGCGGCCGTGGGACTCTCCCGCGGTGAGGAACCTGAGCACCTGGCCAATCTACTTCGGTGCCTTCGTCGCCCCGGTCCCGGTCACGCCCCGTGATGGAACAGCGTTCGGGCCACGGGGTTGCCCCACAGCACCGTCAGGACGGCCCCCGCGGCGAGGAAGGGACCGAAGGGGATCCTGGTCTTGCGCCCCGCCCCCGACACCGCCATGGCTCCCATGCCCACCAGCGCGCCCAGCACGAAGGCGGCGAAGAAGGCCACGAAGGCGTGACCGAGCCCCAGCCACCCCGTGGCGAAGCCGATGACACCGGCGAGGCGCACGTCGCCGAAGCCCATCCCCTTGGGGACCGCCAGGTGGACCACGAGGAAGCCGATGAACGCCGCCGCCCCTGCGATGGCGGCCCGTGCCAGGGATCCCCACCGGCTGTCGACGGCCGAGGACAGCACGAACAACGGCACCAACAGGGCGAGCGTGGCGTACACGAGGCGATTGGGGATGATCTGGCGTTCCAAGTCCACGGCGCTCATGGCCACCATCGACAGACCGAACACGGCGTATGCGGCCAACACGACGTCGTCGCCGATCCGGGCGGCGAAGGCGCCCAGCACGACCGCGCTCACCACGCCCAGCAGCGCCGGTCGAAGGGGATGGGAGACACGCTCGCGACACGACCGGCACCCCCGTCGCAAGAACAGCGAGTTGAGGACGGGCACGAGCCCCTGTCCCCGGTACGGAGTTGCGCACGACGGGCAGCGCCACCAGGGACGGTCGAAAGGCCGCCGTTCCCCGAGACGCTCGACGACGATCTCGAGCTCACCGCCGAGGAGGAGGCCGGCCCCCGCGCTGACCCCCGTGACGAGGGCGTGCATGTGGGCACGCTAACCGACCGTCCGCGCGACCCCGCGGATGCGCGCCCGGCGAAACGCAGGGTCCCGCCCGGCGTCGGGTTCGGTGTCGGGCTACTTCTTGGCGGGCTCGTAGAACGGGTTGGCGCCGCTGGCGTGGTCCGTGACGTCGACCACCGACACGATCTCGGGCACCGAGTCGCGCAGCGCCACCTCGATGCCCTGTGACAGCGTGACCGAGGCGAGGCCACAACCCTGACAGCCTCCGCTGAGACGCACGTACACCACGCCTTCCTCCACCGCCACCAGATCGGCGTGCCCTCCGTGCATGGCGATCGAGGGGTTCACCTGGTCGTCGAGCACGTTGAGGACGCGCTGGGCGATCTCGCTCGTCAGGTCCACCTGGGGACGCTCGGCGAAGACCTCGGGACGCGGCGGGGTGTTGGGGTTCACGATGACCAGGCCGCCGTCGCCTTCGTCGGACCAGTCGAGCCGGGCGCCGACGAGCCGGGCCGCGCTCGATTCGGGGACCACCACGGCCAGGCCGTCGTCGTCGCTGACGCTGTCGCCGGGAGCGGCGTCGGCCGCCGATTGGAAGTAGATGTCATAGGCGTAGGCGCCGTCGCGGGCGCCGGTCACCTCGACCCACAGGGCCAGGCGCTCGGGATCTGCCTCCTGAGCACGGGCGTCGAGCACCACACCGCGCGCCGCTGGTGTGACGGTGAGCACGACAGGAGCTGCGGCGTCCTCAGCAGGCGCGACGTCCTCGGCCATGGGTGTCAACCTCCTCCGGCCATCATAGGTGGGTGGCCCGGGTACTCCTTCTCGTTCCCTCTGCGACGTACCGGGCCCGTGATTTTCTCGATGCTGCCCGGACCCTGGGTGTCGAGGTGGTCGTGGGCACCGAGGAGGCCGGCACCCTGCGTGGGCTGATGGGCACGCGCGCGCTGGAGGTCCCCCTCACCGATCCCGAGACGGGGGCCGCCGCCGTCGTGGCCCAGGACGCCCTCACGCCCCTCGACGCCGTGATCGCCGTCGACGACGCCGGCACCCTGGTGGCGGCGGAGGCATCGGCACGCCTGGGCCTGCGCCACAACCCCCCCGACGCCGTCGCCGCGGCGCGCGACAAGCTCGCCATGCGGGCCCGGCTCGCCGCCTTCGAGGTGCCCCAGCCGGCCTTCGCATCCCTGGCCCCAGGGGCGGGGACGGCCGAGGTGGCGGCGGCACTCGAGGTGGTCGGGCTTCCCTGCGTGATCAAGCCCACCTCGTTGTCGGGCAGCCAGGGAGTGCTGAGGGCCGACACTCCGGAGCAGGCGGTGGCGGTGGCCGAGCGGGTCAGGCGCATCGCCACCTCGGCCGGCGTCGACCCCGGGGCGCCGCTGCTCGTCGAGCGCTTCGCGCCCGGCCCGGAAGTCGCCCTCGAGGGCCTCGTCGTCTCGGGCGAGCTGCGGCCCCTGGCGGTGTTCGACAAGCCCGACCCCCTCGACGGCCCGGCGTTCGAGGAGACCCTGTACGTGACACCCAGCCGGCTCGCCCCCGGCGAACTCGCCGCCGTCTTGTCGGCCACGGCGGCCGCCACCGCCGCCCTGGGCCTCGTCGACGGTCCCGTGCACGCCGAGGTACGGGTGCACGGCGGCCGTGCCGCAGTCATCGAGGTGGCGCCCCGGACCATCGGGGGGCTGTGCTCCCGTGCGCTTTCGTTCTCGACTGGCCGCTCGCTCGAAGAGCTCGTGATCGGCCACGCCCTGGGCCTGCCGTTGGGCCCCACCGCGGCCCTGGGCGCGTCGGGTGTCCTGATGATCCCCATCCCCCGCGCCGGCACGCTCGTGGGTGTGCAGGGCCAGGCCGAGGCGAGGGCGGTGCCGGGGGTGACCGACATCCAGATCACCATCGCACCCGGTCGAGGCGTGGTCCCGGTGCCCGAGGGCAACCGGTACCTCGGATTCGTCTTCGCGCGCGACAGCACGCCGGACCGTGTGGAGCGAGCGTTGCGGCGAGCCCGAGCCAGCCTCGAGGTCCGCATCGAAGACGACGACGGGCCCCGACCGGCCGCGCCCTGACGTCTCGACGCGCCGGGTCCGGCCTCCGGTCCGGATGCCGCTACCGTGGGGGCCTGTGCGCGTGCTTTTGGTCTCGACCTATGAGCTCGGCCATCAGCCGTTGCACGTGGCGTCACCGGCGGGCGCGTTGCAGCGCGCCGGACACGACGTGCGCTGCGTCGATCTCGCCCTCGACCGCCTCGACGCCGAGACGCTGTCGTGGGCCGAGGCCGTGGCGTGTTCGGTGCCGATGCACACCGCCATGCGACTGGCCCGCCTGGCGGGCAGGGAGATACGGGCCCGCCGACCCGATGTCGCGCTGTGCCTCTACGGCCTCTACGCCGGCCTCGACGGAGCGTACGGGGCTGCGCCGGTGGCGGACCTCGCCATCGCCGGAGAGTACGAGCCCCGACTCGTCACCTGGGTCGGGTCCCTCGCCGCGCCCCGACAACCCGACGGCGTGCCGGCGGGCACGGTCGTCGAGCTCGGGCGGGGTCGCTTCGGCCTGCCTGCCCGACATCTCCTCCCCGGCCTGGACCGCTACGCCCGCCTGGCCCTCGGGACCGAACGCCGCCTGGCCGGCTACGTGGAGGCGAGCCACGGGTGCGCGCACCGGTGCCGCCACTGTCCTGTGCCCGTGGTGTACGACGGGCGCACCCGCCTGGTGGGCGAGGACGCCGTCGTCGCCGATGTCGCCCAACTCGTGGACATGGGGGCCCGCCACGTCAGCTTCGGCGATCCTGACTTCCTCAACGGCCCACACCATGCGGCGCGCGTGATCGACGCCGTCCACAGCGCGTTCCCCGACGTCACCTTCGACGTGACCGTCAAGGTCGAGCACATCCTGCGCCACCGCGACCTGTGGCCCCGTATGGGTGCGGCGGGCTGCCTCTTCGCCGTGTCCGCGTTCGAATCGGCCAGCGACGAGATCCTCGGTCAGCTCGACAAGGGGCACAGCGCAGCCGAGGCGGCACAAGCCGTCGGCGTGCTGCGCGGCGCGGGGATCGAGCCCCGGCCGTCGCTCCTCCCCTTCACTCCCTGGACGCGCCCAGAAGACGTGTTCTCGCTCTTGGACCTCGTGGCGCGCTGCGATCTCGTGGGCAACGTCGATCCCGTGCAGTACGCCATCCGGCTGCTCGTCCCCCCCGGCTCCCTGCTGATCAGCTCCGGGCGGCTCGAGGGACGAGTCGGCGCCTACGACGACGAACACCTCGGATGGTCGTGGCGCGCGCCCGACCCCCGCCTCGACACGCTGCAGCAGGAGCTCTCGGCCCTCGCCGAGCGCGCCGCCGCCGAGCAGTGGCCCCCCCGAGACTCCTACGATGCGGTGCGCGCCGCGGCGGTCGCCGTGCTCGGGGGCAGCGCCACACAGACGGCGCAGGCGCCGCCCGCCGACGTGCAGCTCCGTTCGCCGATCCCGCTCGACCAACGGCCGCGGCTCACCGAGGCGTGGTTCTGCTGTGCCGAGCCGAACAGTGCCCAGATGGCAACCGCAGGAGCCCTGCACGGACGGGCCGCACCCGCGGCCGTAGGAGGAAAGTGAGCGACATGGCAACGGGTCGAGCAACCACCCAAGGGAGCACCGCCAAGGCGAGAGGTCGCCACGGGCCCTGGAGCGGCGCACCCGAAGGAGCCCACGAGTGGGTGAGCTTTCCCGACCCCGAGGAGGAACGGACGTGGCAATTCGACGTGACCTTCCTCGAGAGCCGCTGGACCTGCATCTTCGGCAACGGCTGCCAAGGCGTGCTCACGGGCCCCGCACCCGAGCTGGTGCAGGGGTGCTGCTCCTACGGGGCGCACTTCACCGGGACCAAGGACGCCCGGCGTGTCCAGGCCGCGGCGGCGACCTTGACCCCCGAGCAGTGGCAGTTCCACGGCAAGGCCCGTCCCAAGCGCGGGGCACGTCCCGACGTGATCGTGAAGTCGAAGGCCGGTGAGCTCACGACCCGCCTGGTCAAAGACGCCTGCATCTTCCTCAATCGTCCCGACTTCCCCGGCGGAGCGGGATGCGCGTTGCACCGCGCCGCGTTGGAACGAGGTGTCCCGCACCTCGAGCTCAAGCCCGACGTGTGCTGGCAACTACCGCTGCGCCGCGACGACGAGGTGGCCGACGACGGGCATGTGACGTCGGTCATCCGGCAGTGGGACCGCCGCGACTGGGGAGAGGGCGGCTTCGAGTTCCACTGGTGGTGCACCGAGTCCCCTGAAGCCTTCGTGGGGACCCGGCCCGTCTTCGAAGAGCTCGCGCCCGAGCTCGTGGCCATGGTCGGCAGGAAGATCTACAAGCGCCTGGTGCAGTACCTCAGGGCCCGCGAAGAGGCACTGGGTGAGCCGGCCGTCGCCCCTGTCCACGGGGAGCCGACGAGCGCGCCCGTCGCCGTCGCTGCGGTGCGCAACGGATCACGTCGGGACGCCGCGCCCGGTGTGGTCCCTGCTCCGGTCCCGGTTCGCCTGCCGCACCCGGCCATCCGGCGCACACGCTGACCCCACGCGGTCACCGCACGAGGCGTGGCCGCGCAACGACGCCGCCGTCGCTCACTCGGCCAGCGGGTCGTCCTCGCCGGATGCCGCCGGGCCCGGGCCCAGGATGTCCTCGAACTCCGATTCCGCCATGCACCACGACGCGTGCTCGTCGTCGGGCTCGGCCCCGCATTCGGCACAGCGTTTGTTGGCCGTCGCGACCGAGCGTTTCAGGCTGCGGGCCTCCTCGAAGCGGCGATGCCGTCCCTTTTTCACGAGCGACTCCTCCGTCGGCCGGGTGCGTGGATCACGGCGAGGACTCCTGAGGAGTCTACCCGCCGGTCAGGCCGTCCCCGACTCAGGCCTCGTTCCTCCAGGGCCTGGTCAGGGGACCGCCCACGGGGCGCCGGTAGAGTCGGGGCGTGCCCGAGGAGTTCGATCCCGCCGCCATGGTGGAGCGTTTCCGCGCCCGTGCCGCCGCGGTGCGGTCCCGGGGTCTCCCACCCATCGAAGGGCCCGAGCGCAAGCGTTTCGCCGAGCAGGCGCAGCTCGACTACATGGACTACGCCATGATCGGCGACGCCGAGGCCTCCCTCGAGGACGGGATCCTCACCCTGCGCGTCGACCTGCGCCCGGCCCCGAAGCCGTCCGCGGGCGACGCCGGCGCCTGAGAGGCCGCCCCGCACCACGGTCGCATCGGCGTGATCCGCCGCCGTCAGGGCGTCGTTGAGCCGCCGTAGTTCATCCGCCGTAGTTCATCCGGGTGTCTTCCATCCGCAGTGGCAGGGAGTCGAGGTCGGCGGCGCCGGGACCGGAGGAGGACGGGTCGGGGGAGCCTCCCTCTGGGCCACCGCAGTCGACGACCTCGCCCACGAAGAAGCTGTGGCTCCCCAGGGCCAGGACGTGACGGACCTCGCAGTCCATCCACGACAGGGCCACGTCGAGGATGGGGGCGCCCGTGGCGGCCGCGTGGACCGGCTCTCCCTGCATCGTCCCGACCCCCGTGTCGTCGTCGACGGACGACTCGGTGACGGGCTTGACGAAGCGACGCACGATCGTCCGCTGCGACCGCGGCAGGAGGCTGAGCGCGAACACGCCCCCCTCTTCGAGCAGGGCGTGGGTGTGCGCACCGGACTCGACCCCGATGCCCACGAGCTTGGGGCTCGTGGCCACCTGCGTGACCCAGCTGACGGTCATGAGATTGCGCTCGTCGCCGGCGCGCGTCCCCACCACGTAGAGCCCCGTGGGCATGGACCACAACACGCGACGACGCAGACGGTCGTAGGCGTCGGGGTCTCTCCCCGCGGGCACCGGGCCCACCACCGCGTCGTGCCCGCTCACGACGAGCCGGCGATGGTGGCGTCGAGGTCGTCCAACCGGGCCTCGGCCCGCACGTACCCTGCTGCCGCGCTGTGGAGCTCGGACGTCGATCGGCTCAACAGCCCCTGGTCGCCAGCGGCCCCGTTCAGGCAGTGCCGACCGGCGGCCGAGGCCGCCGTGTATGCAGCCGAGAGGATCCCGGTGAGCGTGGCGTCGGGCGAGGGCAGGTTCTGATTGGCGCTCAACGCGTCGTTGACGAGCACGTCGCAGTCGGTGCGCAGGGCGGCCGAGTCGTGGCGCGTCTCGACCACGGCGATACGGCGGGCATCACCGCGCAGGGCACTGAGGCTCCCCGAGAGGCCGGTCGAAACGGCCCACGAATGAACCTGCTGGCCGAGAGTGCTGCCCGGGAACGGGCTCCCGCACGATCCCAGCACCAAGGCGGCCAAGACCAGGGCCGCCCCGCGTCCGCTCACCGGTCGCGGGGACCGGGAAGCCCCGCCGGGGGCCAGGACGGGTCGAGCTGTCGGAGGAAGAGGGCGCAACGCTCCTCCTCCCCGTTCTCGCCGATGGCCGCCGCGGCGGCCCGCAGCCCGTCGACGCACCGGAGGAAGCCGCGATTGCCCACGTGTGCCCAACGGACGAACCCGCTCCCCTTCCACCCGGCCCGGCGCAGGGCGTCAAGACCACGGTGGTACCCCACCCGGAAGCACGCGTAGGCCTCGACGTCGTCCCGGGACAGCTCCCCCAGCGCGGCCCAGGCCTCGGACCACTCGGGGAAGGCCCGCACCACGTCGGCCACGGCGTCGCGGCGCGCCGCCACCGGGACCTGCAGGGCATCGGCCAGGCGCTTCGCCGCCGCCGGTGGCGCCGGGTCGAGTGCGGTGTCGGGCGGCGCCGATCCGAGGTCGATCGGCCCGGTCATCTCGGGGACTCTCCGGCATCCTCGGACTCGGGGAGGTAGTGACGCTGGCCGGTGCGATCCGCCCACACCCGCATCAGCCGGTCGGTGACCGGGTCCTTGAAGACCTCGTCGGTCGGCACCCATCCGGGCTCGGCGCGCAGCGACTCGCCGTGGCGCCGCAGGAACAGGCTCATCGCCGCGGCCACCAGCACCGCCGCGATCACGAAGGCCGCGATGACCGCGAAGAGCACCGGTCTACCGGCGAGGCCCGATGACCACCGCCGTGCCGTAGGCGGCGATCTCGGTGAGAGACTGCCCGATCTCCGAGGAGTCGAACCGCATCCCCACGATGGCGTTGGCCCCCATGATGCGGGCGTTCTCGATCAACCGGTCGATGGCGTGACGCCGGCTGTCCTCGAGCAGCTTGGTGTATTGCCCGACCTCGCCACCTACGAGGGACTTGAACGACGCGCCGATACCGCGCACCGCACCCATGGAGCGCACGACGAGCCCGAAGCACGACCCCAGGGTCCGCTCGATCTCGTACTCGGGGAAGGCGAAGGTGGTGGTGACCGGGAAGGTGGCGTAGCCCCCGGTGGCGGCCCCGACAGTGACCTCACTCGGGTCCGGTACTCCGGAGTTCTGTGTCGTCATGGATGGCTCCTCGGGCTCATCGGACAATACGTGCAGCCGCGAGGCGCCGGGAGTAGGAGCCCGACCGTCACGGTCCTGGACGAGGTGCCCAAGCGCCCGGGCGCTTCACACCGTTCCATTTCCTTCCACCTACTCGAAACTGATCACTCGAAGCTGACGAGATGGTAGTCCCGACCCTTGCGCAGGACGAGGAGACGGTCGAAGAGCAGGTCCGGTCGCCCCAGTCGCGCCTCGCTGTCTTGCACCCTGTTGTCGTTCACGTACACCCCGCCTTGGGTGACGAGGGTACGCGCTTCGCGCTTCGAGGTGGCCAGCCCGGTCTCCACGAGTGCCTCGACCAGCCCCAAACCCCCACCATCGAGCGCGGCGCGCGTCCGGGTCGAGGTGGGCGTGTCCCTGCGCACCTCGAGGAGCATGTCCTGGTCGAGCGATGCGAGGGTGCCCGAGTACAGCGCCGTCGAGGCCGACTCGGCGCGTCCCGCCTCGGCCTCGCCGTGGACGAGCGTGCACACCTGGCGCGCCAGCATGCGTTGGGCTTCGCGGCGCTCGGGGTGCGACGCGGTGGCCTCGTCGAGGCCCCGAATGGTGTCGTGGTCGAGGAACGTGAAGTAGCGCAGGTACGCACCTACGACACCGTCCTCGGCGCGGAAGAAGAATTGGTACAACTGGAACGGGCTCGTGCGGGAGGCGTCGAGCCAGACCGTGCCGGACTCGGTCTTGCCGAACTTGGTCCCGTCGGCCTTCAGGACGAGCGGGGTCGTGAGCCCGAACACCTCCTGGCGGCGCGCCCTGCGGATGAGCTCCACACCCATGGTGATGTTGCCCCACTGGTCGCTCGCCCCCACCTGGAGTCGACAGCCGAAGTGGTCGAAGAGGTGGAGGTAGTCGTAGGCCTGGAGCAACATGTAGCTGAATTCGGTGAACGAGATCCCCTGATCGGGACGCTCCAACCGGGCCCGGACCGACTCCTTGGCCATCATCTGGTTGACACTGAAGTGCTTGCCGACGTCGCGCAGGAACTCGAGGGCTTTGAGCTCGTTGAGCCACGCGCCGTTGTCGAGCAACAGCGCCCGGGTCCGACCCGCGTCGTCGCCGAAGTCGACGAGACGTTCGAGCTGGGCGCGCATGCCGGCCAAATTGACGGCGAGCTCCTCGTCACTGAGCAACGGGCGCTCCTCGGTCTTGCCACCGGGGTCGCCGATGGCCCCGGTACCTCCGCCCGCGAGCGCGATGGGCCGGTGGCCGGCCTTCTGGAGCCGCCGGAGCATGAGCACCTGGAGGAGGTGCCCGACGTGGAGGCTGTCGGCGGTGGGGTCGAAGCCGATGTAGGCCGTCAGGCTCTCGCCGTCGAGGCGCGCCTGCAACGAGGCGTCTGTGACCTGATGGACGAGGCCTCGGAACTCGAGGTCCGCCGACAGTGAGGGCTCAAGCGAGCGCGACGCCATCGTCCCAGCCTCTCACGACCTCACACACCGCCCGACGGCATGGCGAGCGCACCGCCGTCGACGACGAGCACGTGCCCCGTGATCCACGAGGCGGCCTCCGACGCCAGGAACAGCGCCGCCCTGGCGATGTCGTCGGGCTCGCCCAGCCTCTTGAGGGGGAGGCGCCTGGCCACCCCGTCTCCCCCCCGTTCCCACAGGGCTCGGGCGAAGTCGGTGCGCACCAGGCCCGGCGCCAGCGCATTGACGCGCACACCGGGACCGAGCTCGGAGGCGAGCTGGCGCGTGAGATGCACCAAAGCCGCCTTGGTGACGTTGTACCAAGCGATGCCGGGCTCGACCGACAGGCCCCCGATGGAGGAGAGGTTGATGACCGACCCGCCGCGCTCGGCCATCGACGCGCGCCACGCACACTGCGTCCACACCAAGGCGGCCTCGAGGTTCACCTGCACCGTCTTCTCGGCCCGCGCCAGGTCGAGCTCCATGAGCGGACCCAGGTAGGGGTTGGTGGCGGCGTTGTTCACCAATACGTCCAGTGATCCGAAACGCTCGACGGTGGCGTCCACGCAGCGCCGGGCGGCGTCGGGGTCCCCGACGTTGGCCACGTGCCAGGCCACATCACCGGCCAGCGTCTCCATCGACGCCGCCGCGTCGACCAGCGCTTCCTCCTTGCGCGACGAGAGCATCACATCGGCCCCCGACTCGGCGAAGCGGGTGGCGATGGCCCTGCCGATCCCGCGGGAGCCCCCGGTGACCAGGGCCACCTTGCCGTCGAGGCGGAGATCCATGGCGCCACACCCTAGGACGACCGGCACGAGGCCCCGGCCATGTGGGCTCCCCTCCGCAGCCGTCACGGCAGGGGCTCGGGTGAGCCGCGCCCGCGCGTCGGGGCCGTAGGCTCGAAGGGATGAACCGACTGGCCTCGGAGCCGAGTCCCTACCTGCGCCAGCACGCCCACAATCCGGTCGACTGGTATCCCTGGGGCGACGAGGCCTTCGACCGGGCCCGCACCGAGAACCGTCCCGTCTTCTTGTCGGTTGGGTACTCGGCGTGCCACTGGTGCCACGTCATGGCGCACGAGTCATTCGAGGACCAAGCCACCGCCGACGAGCTCAACGCCCGCTTCGTCTCGGTCAAGGTGGATCGTGAGGAGCGTCCCGACGTCGATGCCGTGTACATGGAGGCCGTCCAGGCCATGACCGGTCGCGGGGGGTGGCCGATGACGGTGTTCCTCACGCCCGACGGCCGCCCCTTCTTCGGGGGGACCTACTTCCCCCCTCGCGACCTGCCCGGCACCCCGAGCTTCCGCCGGGTGCTCGAGGCCGTGGACGACGTCTGGCACAACCGCCCCGACGAAGTCGACCGACAAGCCGACGCCTTGGCCGATGCCATCGACCGTCGCACCCGCCTGCCCCACGACCTCACCGTCGGTGCTCTGAGCGCGAGCCGCGACCCCGGGGCGCTGGCACCGGAGCTGGTGGCGTCCGCCGTCGCCGAGCTCGGCGCGCGCTTCGACTCCGCCTGGGGCGGATTCGGGCCCGCGCCCAAGTTCCCCCAGGCCCAGTTGGTCGAGCTGTGCCTACGCCACCATCGCGCCAGCGGAGAGGAGTCGTCGCTCGTCATGGCGAGCACCACCCTCGGGGCCATGGCCGCGGGCGGGATCTACGACCACGTGGGAGGTGGGTTCGCGCGTTACTCCACCGACGACACGTGGACCGTCCCGCACTTCGAGAAGATGCTCTACGACCAGGCCGGACTGGTGCGCGCCTACCTTCACGCCTGGCAGGCGACCGGTGAGGCGCGCTGGATCCAGGTCGTCGAGGAAACCGTCGGCTACGTGCTCGCCGAGCTCGCCGCCCCGGGGGGTGGGCTGTGCTGCGCCCAGGACGCCGACTCCGAGGGCGAGGAAGGCCGCTTCTACGTGTGGACCCCGGCCGAGGTGGCCGCCGCGGTCGGCTCCGAGCTGGCTCCCGTGGTGGCCGAATGGTACGGGGTCACCGAGCGGGGGAATTTCGAGGGCCGCAGCATCCTCCGTCGTCCGCTGGAGGCTCCCTTGGCGCGGCCGCCGGAGGTGGAGGAGGGCCGGCGCCTGCTCTTCGCAGCACGCGCCACGCGGATCCATCCCGGCCTCGACGACAAGGTCCTCACCGAGTGGAACGCCATGTTCGGCTCGTCACTGGCCGAGGCGGCCGCGGCGACGGGCCGCCGGGAGTGGACCACGGCGGCCGTGGGGATCGCCGAGTTCCTGCTGAGCGAGCTGCGCCAGGCCGGCACCGGGCGGTGGCTGCGCTCGTGGAGGGACGGCACGGCGCGTCATCTCGCCTACGCCGGCGACTACGCCTGGGTGGTCGAGTTCTTCACGCGTCTGGCCGAACTCACCGGTCGGGCTGTGTGGCTCGACCACGCCGAAGAGGCGGCTCGCGCCATGCTCCCGCTCTTCGGCGGTGAGGGCGATGGCGACGGACTGCTCTACACCACGGGGAACGACGCCGAGCGGCTCGTGGTCCGGCCGATGGAGATCCTCGACGGCGCCATGCCCGCCGCCAACGGGGTAGCCGCCACGGCCTTGCTCCGGCTCGGGGCTCTGCGCGGCGACGGCGAGCTCACCGCAGCCGGCGAGTCGCTGCTGGCGACGCTGTGCCCCGTCGCCCTCGAGCATCCGCTGGCGTGCGCCAACACCGTGTCGGCCTGCGAGTTGGCAGGCGGCGGCATCACCGAAGTGGTGATCACCGGAGAGCGGCCCGATCTCCTCGCCGTGGCCACAGCCCGCTTCGAACCCACCATGGTCCTGGCCTGGGGCGAGCGCACGGCATCACCGCTGTGGAGCGGGCGGGACGACGGGCTCGGATACGTATGCCGGCACTTCGTCTGCCAGGTGCCCGCCTCGAGCCCGGCCGAGCTCGGGCTCCGGCTCGACGCAGAGCGTGACGCGGGGCGGGTCCCCACCGGGGCGAGGGCGCACCCGTGACGGCGCACGCGGACGTGGACCCCTCCCGGGGTCGCCAGCGCGACGGCCGGGCCGGGCGTGAGGGGCGCCGGCGGCGAACGCGCCTGCCGACGCTCACTCCCGGGACGCGCCGCTGCATGGTGCTCGCCTGCACCCCCGAGGACACGACCACAGTCGACCTCAAGAGCGGTGCCGTCGTCCGGCTCCGCATCGGATGGGACGAGGGCCGCGAACCCGATCTGATGCCCTTCGACGTGGTGGACGTCATGTGGGCCGACGACCCCGAGCAGGACGACCTGGCCCAGCCCGAGGCCGTCACCGTCAGCGGCGTCCCGGCGGCGCTGGGCACGCTGCGGGGCCGGCGGGCGCGGCGCGTGCTGCGCAGTGTCGTGATCCCCGCCGAGCAGCACCTGCTCGGCTTCCCCGGGACATCGGCTCCGTACTGGGAGTTCCGCGGCATGCGGCCGTCGGTGGCGGTGGTGGTGCCGAGCCGGGGGCCAATGCTCCTCCGTCGCCGCGAGGACGACACGGTGTGGGCTCGCTTCGGCTGGCCCCGGAGCGACAACTGGCTCCCGGTGGCTGATCCTCGGGCCCGCGCCGCGCTCGAGACGGCGCGCCGGGACCGCCTCTCGGGAAAGGACCTCGAAGGCGCGCTCGGCTTCCGTCCGCAGATCCTCGTGGTCGCGCTGAGCAAGCCACGCGACGGGTACTGCTACAAGACCGTGGCGTCGCTGTTGCCCCGACCCTGACGGCGGCGTCCACCGTGGGGTCGTCCCCGTGGCCCCAGGTGCAGCCGGCACAGGCCGGCGCCCGAAGGCCCTGTGTCAGCGGCGACCGGTCTTGCCCGCGGCGAGGCGGCCGGACGCGAGATCTTCGGCCATGGCCCATCCGAAGGCGACCAGGCGGTCGTCCCGCTTGAGGTTCAGCCCCGCGAAGAGCGCGATCACCTCGTCGGCAGGCACCCGCACCTTGGGGCCGCCCAGGTCGAGCGCACCCGCCGTCGAGCCGTCGCCGGCGAGGACGAAGGTGCGGTCGTCGATGCGGCCTTCGGCGCCGAAGCGCTTGGCAAGGCGACGGCCCCAGGCCCGTTCCTCACCCGAGGCCTTGTGCCCCGGTCGCGGCACCACGTCGGCCAGGCCGGCAAAGGAGTGGTAGCCCTCGCACGACGCCAGGCGCGTCCCCACGAGGACGTCCTCGTCGGGGAAGGCCAGGAGCGCCCGGCGATACTGGTCGCCCAGGAGGAGCCGCATCGCCTGCTCGGCCTTGGCCGTGCGGTCGACGGTGGCGACACCGACGAGAAGCGACGGTGTCCCACCTATGCGCTCCAGCGTGGAGAACGAATACCCGCGCAGCTTGCTCCCCTCACGCACCAGGCTGACCAGGACCCACTCCTCGCACTGCTTGGAGAGGAAGCCGATGTCGAATCCCGGTGCCCGGTCGACGCAGAGGTCGGCCATCTCGGCCAGCTCGGCATCGCTGAGTGCTGTGCAGTCCTTGGTCCCGACCTCAAACGGCATGGCCTGCTCCGTGCTCGTCCAGCTGCTCCGACACCCCTTCGAGCAACTCGGGCGATGGCGTGGCCAAGGTCCGTGTCGGCTCGGGGGTACACACCAGGATACGGGACGCGGAGACCCCTGGCCCACTCGAGCCTCCACCCACGGCCTCGAGCGCAGGTGACGGCCCCTGCCGGTGCCGGCTCAGGCCACGATCACGCTCGGACCCAGGAGCATCCGTAGCTCCCCCAGCAGGCCCCGACGGCTGTCCACGTTGAACTCGCCGGGCAGGCGCAGGACGGTCTGGCCCACGTGGAGGAAGACGGGCTCGTCCCCGGGATGCTCCGACAACAGCTGCTTGAGCCGGTCGACCACGGTGTCGGTGAGGACCCCGAGGGGGAGCTCGACCCGCAGCTCCCCCACCCCGTCAGCGGCCAACTGGGGCCGGTGGGCCTCCATGCAGACCAGTTTCACCTGGTCGTCTCGGGTGTCGATCCGCCCCCGCACCACGAACACGGCGTCGTCGGCGAGCAATGCGCCGATCTCCGCCATGACCTTGGGGAACACGAAGACCTCGATGGAGGCCCGGAGGTCTTCGAGCACGAAGGTGGCCATCAGCTCCCCGCGCTTGGTGTACCGGCGCACCAGCCCGGTCACCACCCCCCCGACGGTCCGCACCTGGCCGTCGCGGCCCGAGCCGTCCGACGGACCGTCGTCGAGCTCCTTCAATTCCGCGATCGAGCAGTCGGTGAGCCGCGACAGCGCCGCCTCGAAACCCCGCAGCGGGTGGTCGCTCACGTACAGACCGAGCATCTCCTTCTCGAAGGCCAGGCGCTGGGTCTTGGCGAACTCGGTGTCGGGGATGGGGACACGGGGGTCGCCGTACCCCACGGTCTGCGCCCCGACGTCGGGCTCGCCGAAGCCCTCGAGGGTCGAGAACAAGGTGGAGATCCCGGCCTGCTCCTCGCGGCGGCGCTCCAGGGTCCGGTCGACGATCTCCTCGAACACCAGGCACAGCCCCTGTCGGGGACACCCCAGTGAGTCGAACGCGCCCGACTTGACGAGCGATTCCATGGTCCGCTTGTTGAGGACGACGGGGTCGACGCGCTGGCAGAAGTCGTAGAGATCGGTGAAGGGGCCCAATGTTTCGCGTTCGGCCACGATCCGCTCCACGAGGCTCTCCCCCACGTTGCGCACGGCAGCCAGGCCGAACACGATGCGACGTGTTCCGTCCTCTCCCATCAGAGGGGTGAACTCACCGGCGGAGCGGTTGACGTCGGGGACCAGGACCTCGATGCCGAGGCTCCGGCACTCCCCGAGGTAGACCGCGGTCTTGTCCTTGTCGTCCTTGACCGACGTCAGCAGAGCGGCGAAGTACTCCAGCGGGTAGTGCGCCTTGAGCCATGCCGTCTGGTACGCCACCAACCCGTACCCGTAGGAATGCGACTTGTTGAAGGCGTAGTCGGCGAAAGGCTCGATGATGTCGAACAACTTGGTGCCGAGCTGCCGCTCGTATCCCTGGGTGACGCATCCCGCCACGAACTTCTCGCGTTCGGCCTGGATGAGGGCGCGGATCTTCTTGCCGCACGCCTTACGCAGGTTGTCGGCCTCCTCGAGCGTGTAGCCGGCGAAGCGCTGGGCGACGCGCATCACCGACTCCTGGTAGATCATGAGTCCGTACGTGTCGCCCAAGATGGGCTCGAGGTCGGGATGGAGATAGCTCACGGCCTGGCGGCTGTTCTTGCGATCGGCGTAGTCCCGGTGCATGTTGGCCGCCATGGGGCCGGGACGGTAGAGCGCCACCAGCGCGGCGACGTCGTCGAAGCCCGTCGGGGCCAGGGAACGCATGAGCGACCGCATGGGGCCGCCCTCGAGCTGGAACACGCCGATCGAGTCCCCGCGCTGGAGCATGGCGAAGGTCGCCTCGTCGTCGAGGGGGATGGCGTCGATGTCGGGTCGCTCGCCCTCGGTCTTGGCCACCAAGTCGAGAGCTCGTTCGATGACCGACAGGTTCCTGAGGCCGAGGAAGTCCATCTTCAGCAACCCGAGCTCTTCCACCCCGTGCATCTCGTACTGGGTCACGATGGGTGATTCACTGGGGTCCTGACCGCTCTCGGGCTTGCGCTGGACGGGGAGGTACTCGGTGAGCGGCTCCTTAGTGATGACCACAGCCGCGGCGTGGATGCCGTCCTGGCGCCGCAGGCCCTCGAGGCCCTTGGCCACGTCGATCACCCGTCGGGCCTCTTCGTCGGTGGCGTACATGTCACGCAACCCCTGCGCGGTGGCGTACCCGTCGTCGAACCCCTCGATGCGGTCGAGGCATGCCCGCAGGGGCGTGTCGCGGCCCATGATGAGCGGGGGCATGGCCTTGGCGATCCGGTCGCCGACCAGGTACGGATAACCCAGCACGCGCGCCGCGTCGCGCACCGCGGCCCGGGCCTTGATCGTGGAGAACGTGACGATCTGCGCCACGCGGTCCGCGCCGTAGCGCTCGGTGGCGTAGCGGATCATCTCTGCCCGGTAGCGCTCGTCGAAGTCCATGTCGATGTCGGGCATCTGCTTGCGCCCGGGGTTCAGGAACCGTTCGAAGAGCAGGTCGTAGCGGATCGGGTCGAGG